>Ga0302319_10012753_pt1 | contig 15812 bp, 15 predicted proteins | sample Bog_T0_2_FD_203319 | JGI IMG/M metagenome (GOLD analysis project Ga0302319, IMG submission 203319) | Peat permafrost microbial communities from Stordalen Mire near Abisko, Sweden - Bog_T0_2 | ecosystem: Environmental > Terrestrial > Soil > Wetlands > Peat | place: Sweden: Abisko, Stordalen Mire...
AGGGAACCCAGGGGCCGCTTGTTCTTGGTGGGCATACCAGGATTCGAACCTGGGACTTCTACCGTGTGAAGGTAGCACTCTACCGCTGAGTTATACGCCCGCGGCTCATTAGGTTAGCAAATCCAGGCGATTTGTCCAGGGTGTTTTTCAGAACCGATGGATCAGGGTGAAACGGACCCGCTGGGGATCGGCCGGCTTCAGGTGCCGATCCGCGACCCCAGCGGTTTCGGACGGCAACCGGGAGCGGTAGAACCACTCCTGGTTAAGCTTCTGCCAGCCGAAGATATTGCTCACGTTGACGGCGAAGGTCCAGTCCTTCCAGGCGCGGCTGAGGTTCAACTCCAGCGACTCCTGGCGCTCGGCCGTCACCGTTTCATCCGCGGTCAGGGCATAGCCACCCAGGTGTTTCAGACTCAGCTTGGCCGCATGGGAGCTGCCCTTCCAGCCCACCGCCAGGAGACCGGTCCGGCTCATGGCGCCGGGCACGTGATCCTGGCCGGCCTCGGCCTTGGCGAACCGGGCCCGGTTCCAGCCCAGGCTGAATTCCGCGCTCCAGGGGCCCCCGGCTGCCAGATTGTGCCACTCCAGGCCCCGGTGGCGAGCGGCGGACGTGCTGGCGAAGCTGTTCCAGGAGGGATCCAGGCCCAGTTCGGATTCCAGGTCGAGGGTATACAGCCTCACCCCGGTCAGCCAGGAACCGAGCACCCGGGTCTGGACCCCGAGTTCGGTGCCCTTGACCCGGTACAGGGCCCTGGGGTCCCGGAACACGTTGCCCGGGCGGAACCCCAGGCCATGGCTGAGGCTGAATTCCGTATCCAGACCCGGGCGGTAGGCCAGGCCAAGCTTCGGGCTCCCGAGCGTAGCGCTGTGCCCGGACCGGTTCCAGGTCGCGGGAAGATTCCCGCCCACCCCGTTGTCCTGGGAATCCAGCCTCAGGCCGGCCCAGGCCCGCCAGCCCCGGCCCAGATGGACCGTGCTCCGGCCGAACAGGGCCTGGTGCCTCAGGGTGGCGTCGGCCTGCACCAGCGGTGCCAGCCTGGCCCGGTCCACCGTGGCATAGACCTCCGCGGCACCCACCCGGTCGGTCCGGGCCTGGTAGCCGGCCAGGTGCTCCCATTCCAGACCGAGCCCGGGGCGGGGCCGCCACTCCCGGCTGAGCTCCAGCCCCAGGAACAGACGGCGGTCGCCTTGCTCCAGTTGGTCCCCGCGCTCCGGATCGCGCAGGAAATAGGTGTAGTCGCTCCACCGGGTCAGGGCGGAGGCCCCGGCATAGACCTGAAACCGGTCGACCACCCCCTCGGCCTCCCGGCGCGCCCCGAACCCCAGCAGCAGCCGCCGGCTGCTCAGCCCGTCGCCCTGGTGGAGCTCGTCTTCGTCCCCAACCGGTCCCCGTTCCGGGTCGGGCCAGTCGCTGTCGCCCCGCTCCCGGCTGGCCAGGAGCGTGAGGTTCCAGCCCCGGTCACCGTCCTCCCGGCCGAGCCGGAACGCCGCGTTGAGCTTCACCGAATGCTCCAGGTCCTCCCAAGGCCTGCCGCTCCGGGTCCCCTCCAGGCCGTAGGTGAAGGTCGCCTCCCCCAGCGGCCGGGACCCCGCGAACAGCAGACGGCCGAACCGATCCTCCTCGGCTCCGCCGTACTCCGCCAGGACCATGGGCTGATCCAACGCTTCCACCAGCGTCCTGCGCGCCGACCCGGCCACGGCGAACCCGCCGTCCTCAATGGCGTGGGGCCCCCTGCGGACGCCTGGATCTTCCCCCTCAAGCTCTGGAATCATGAAATTCATATCAAGATAGCCGGGACCCCAGACCGTGGAGGGCAGGTTTACCGGAATACCGGCCACGGCGACGCTGAAATCCGAGCCCTGTTCCAGGTCCGGCCCGCGCCCAAAGGCGTGGGCCGGGCCGCTGCTCCCGGGGTGGGCCTCGGGCTGCACCGCCGGCGCGGCCTTCCGGAGTTCCGGCAGGCCTTCCCCGGCACCCGCCCAAGCCAGGGCCCCAACCATCCAGCAGACGCATTTTCCGTAGACCACCCGAAGCTCCCTTGGTTTTGCTTTTGCAATCGTCCAGCCGGCCCGGTCCCCCCAGACCTCACACCTGAATGTATTATTCATATATGCCTTGGATCGGAAAAGGTTCCGTAGCTGGGCCCGATCCATCCGGTACACTGTCGACGCCCGTCCGGACCCGCCGGATCCGGCCCCAGGACGCGAGGTGCTGCTTGATCCACCCTTTCCAAGGCATGGCCCCCCGGATCGGCAGCCGGGTCTTCATCGCCCCCACCGCCACGGTGGTCGGGGACGTGGAGATCGAGGACGACGTGTCCATCTGGTTCAACTGCGTGCTCCGGGGCGACGTGAACGCCATCCGCATCGGCGCCCGCAGCAACGTCCAGGACCTGTGCTGCCTGCATGTCACCAATGGCCGCTGGCCCCTGGTGCTGGAGCAGGAGGTGAGCATCGCCCACAACGTGATGCTGCACGGCTGCACCATCCGCAGAGGGGCCCTGGTGGGCATGAGCACCACCATCATGGACGGGGCGGAAGTGGGCGAGGGCTGCCTGGTGGCGGCTGGATCCCTGTTGAAGGAGGGTTTCCAGGCCCCCCCCCACACCCTGGTCGCCGGTTGGCCGGCCACAGTGAAAGGTCCGCTGTCCCCGGGGCAGCTGGACCTGGTGGCGGGAATCTGGCCCCGCTATGTGCGCTACAAAGAGGCCTATTTCAAGGACGGCTGGGCGGTCGCGACCGCGCCCCCAGCGGCCTTTCCGGAACCTGGCTTCAGGGACGGGCACCCATTCCCTTGACCCCGCCCGGCCCCGGCCAGGGAGATCGCCAATAATTCCTCTAGCCAGGGAGCCGGGGTCTGCGGCTAGACTTTCCTTCTAATTATGCAGACCCAAACGAACTCTCTCCTGATCCTTCGTGTCCACACCGATCTTCGCCTGGGCCTCGGCCACATCGCCCGGGCCCTGATCCTGCAGGAACAGTGGCGCAGCCTTGGCGGGTCCGCCTGCATCGCCGTGTCCGGAGACGAAAGGGCCAGGCGGGTGGGCGCCGGCCAGCATCCTTTCCTGGACCAGACCATCCCCTGTGCCACCGTGGACCTGGGCGAGGACCTCCACGCGCCCCTGCCGGCCGATCTCCTGGCCAAGGGCGGTGTCGTGCTGGTGGACCACTGGGAGGCCACCCCGGAGGAGATCGAGCAGTTGAGGCCGCTCAAGGTGGCCATCATGGAGGATGAGAGTGATGCCCACGAGCGGGCCGACCTCATGTTCCAGCCGTTCCTGGAGGGCGTCAGCTGGCCGGTCTCGCCGCTGAAGCTGGTGAACGGCCGCAAGGTCCGCCCCCTGGAGACCCAGCACGGCGGCTGCCGGATTCTGCGCGGCTCCCATTTCATCGTGGTGGATGGTCAGGCGCTGCAGGCGCGGCCAAGGCGCGAGCCGCTGCAACCCCTGGCGGTTCATAAGCTGCTGGTAACCTTCGGCGGCACCGACGGACCGGGTCTGGCCCGGCGGGCCTTCCAGGTGCTGGCCGACCTCACCGCCACCGGCCGCTGGACCGGAACCTGCACCCTGCTGGCCCCCCAGGGGCTGGACCTGCCCCCCTTCCCCGGCTGCCGGATCCTCCCGAACCTCCCCGGCCTCACCCGGCGCATCCCCGAATTCGACGCCCTGTGGTGCGCCGGCGGGGTGACCCTCTCCGAAGCCATGTGCCTGGGCGTGCCGGCGGCCACCTGGGCCCAGAATGAACGCCAGCACTTCATGCTCTCCGACATCGCCCTGCACAATGGCTGCCTGGACCTGGGCCTGGGCACCGAGGCGGACCCGGCGGCCACCGCCGCATCCCTGGAGCAATGGCTCGGCCCCGAAGGCCAGGAGGCCCGGCAGGAGCAGGTCCGGGACGGCATGGCGCTGGTGGACGGCATGGGCGGGAGCCGGGTGGCCCAGGAACTCTGGGCCCTCGCCGGTCAATGAAAATCCCCGAGCCCCTTGCAAAATCATCCCTTGACCCTAAGGGGGCAAAGCGATAAGGTTTTCTTTCTGCGCACCCGATGATGGGCGGCGCGCTGTATATGTCCTTACGGAAGTTTCGGAGTTTGGCCATGAGCACTTTTTTCCCCAAAGGCCTAGACAAGATCGCTCGCAAGTGGTTCGTGGTTGATGCCACGGACCTGCCGGTGGGCCGCCTCAGCACCGTCGTTGCCGATGTGCTGTCCGGCAAGAGCAAGCCCACCTGGACCCCTTTCCTGGACATGGGTGATCACGTGGTGGTGATCAACGCCTCCAAGGCGATCTTCACGGGCAAGAAGAACACCACCAAGATGTACCGGCGCACCACCACCCAGCCGGGCAGCATGAAAGAGGTCCGTGCCGACGTCATGAAGAAGACCTTCCCCGGCCGCATCATCGAAAGCGCCGTGAAGGGCATGCTTCCCAAGGGTCCCCTCGGCCGCGCGATGTATCGCAAGCTGAAGGTGTATGAGGGCGCCGAGCATCAGCAGACGTCCCAGCAGCCCGAACCCATGATCATCAAGCTGTAACCTTACCGAGGCAATGACAATGGCGATTTCGCAAAACTACGGAACTGGCCGGCGCAAATCCTGCACCGCCCGCGTTTTCATGCGTCCCGGCACCGGCAAGGTCGTGGTCAACGGCCGCACCCTTGAGAACTACTTCCCCAACGCCGTGCTGCGCATGGTGGTTCACCAGCCGCTGACGCTGGCCGACCTGGAGAACAAGTTCGACCTGGTCGTCACCGTCGCCGGGGGTGGTCCCGCCGGACAGGCTTCCGCCATCCGCATGGGTCTCTCCCGCGCCCTGCTGAGCTACAACGACCAGCTCAAGAGCATGCTCCGTCAGGCCGGTCTGCTCACCCGCGACCCGCGCATGAAGGAACGTAAGAAGCCCGGTCAGATGGGTGCCCGCCGCCGCTTCCAGTTCTCGAAGCGCTAGTCTTTGGCAACGCTTTTCCAACACGGGGAGACATGTTCTCCCCGTACTTGTCTATGACGGATTCCACCCTTCGGGGCGGAATCGATTCGGGCGGAGGAATCCCCTTCCGCCTCTCATCCCAGGTGGCCTTCGCGCCGCCAATCAAAGGGAGGCCATCATGGCTGCCATTCAAATGAAAGAACTGCTCGAAGCGGGCGTCCACTTCGGCCACCAGACCAAGCGCTGGAACCCCAAGATGAAGAAGTACATCTTCGGGGCGCGCAACAGCATCTACATCATCGACCTGCAGAAGACCCTCCGGCTCTGGAATCAGGCTGCCAACTACCTGACCAAGGCCGCCAGCGAGGGCAAGACCTTCCTGTTCGTCGCCACCAAGCCCCAGGCCCAGGAACTGATCGCCGAGCAGGCCCAGCGTTGCGGCGCCTACTATGTGAACAACCGCTGGCTGGGCGGCATGCTCACCAATTTCTCGACCATCAAGAAGTCCCTGGACAAGCTCAAGGAAATCGAATCGGTCCTGAATGATCCCGCCCGCACCGCCACCCTCTCCAAGAAGGAGATCCTGACCATCACCCGCAGCAAGGAGAAGCTGGAAGCCTCCTTCGCCGGCATCCGCGACATGCGCGCCGTGCCCGACGTGATCTTCGTCATCGATCCCCATCGCGAGGACATCGCCGTCACCGAGGCGGTCAAGCTGGGCATCAAGCTGGTCGGCCTGGTGGACACCAACTGCGACCCCGACAAGATCAACTACGTGGTCCCCGCCAACGACGACGCCATCCGCTCCATCCTGCTGTTCTCCGAGCGCGTGGCCGACTCCATCCTCGAAGGCCGCCAGTCCTTCCAGGACAAGAGCGACAACGACGAGCAGAAGGCCATGATGGCCGAAAAGATGCAGGAAGGCGCTGAGGCCTAGGCTTCAACCCGCGAGCGGTCAGGTGTCGGCTCCCCGCTGATTCCTGGCCGCTTGGCACTTCAATCCCAGATCCCAATTACAAGGAGATTCCCATGGCTTACACTGCCCTGGATGTCAAAGCCCTCCGCGACAAGACCGGTCTCGGCATGATGGATTGCAAGAAGGCGCTCGAAGAGAACGGCGGCGACATGGAAAAGGCCATGGACTTCCTGCGCAAGAAGGGCCTCGCGGCCTCTGCCAGCAAGGCTAGCCGCATCGCCGCCGAAGGCATCGTCGAGTCCTACATCCACCCGGGCGGCCGGGTCGGCGTCCTGATCGAACTGAACTGCGAGACCGACTTCGTCGCCCGCACCGAGCCCTTCCAGCGCCTGGTCCACGAGATCGCCATGCACATCGCGGCCCATGACCCCGCTCCCGCCTTCGTCACCAAGGAAGAGGTCACCCAGTCCTTCCTGGACAAGGAGAAGGAGATCGCCACCTCCCAGGCCCTGGCCACCGGCAAGCCGGCCAACGTGGTGGAAAAGATCGTCGAAGGCAAGATGAACAAGATTTTCGAGGAAGTCTGCCTGCTCGAGCAGAAGTTCATCATGAACGACGATGTCACCGTCGCCCAGTACCTCTCCACCAAGACCGCCGAGATCGGCGAGAAGCTCAGCATCCGCCGTTTCACCAAGTATGTCCTGGGCGAAGGCCTGGAAAAGCGCAAGGATGACTTCGCCGCCGAAGTGGCCGCCCAGTCCGCCACCGCCAAGTAGAGTCAAGCCAGGAAACGATTCTCCGAAAAGGCGGCCCTGGGCCGCCTTTTCCATTGCTCGAGGTCTCCTATGAACAAAGTCGCATGGTTGTTTCCCGGTCAGGGTTCCCAGGCCGTGGGCATGGGCGTCGATCTGGCCCAGGCCGAACCCGCCGCCCGAGCCGTACTCACCGAGGCCGACGAGGCCCTGGGCTTCCCCCTCTCGGCGCTGATGGCGGCCGGACCCGAGGAGCAGCTCAAGCTCACCGAACACACCCAGCCCGCCATCCTCAGCCATAGCACCATGGTGGTCCGGGCCTACGGCCCCCGGCTGCCCCGGCCCGACTTCGTGGCCGGCCACTCCCTGGGCGAGTACAGCGCCCTGGTGGCCAGCAGCGCCCTGACCTTCGGCGATGCGGTCCGGACCGTGCGCGAGCGCGGCCGGGCCATGCAGGTGGCGGTGCCGGTGGGCGTGGGCGCCATGGCCGCCATCCTGGGCACCCCGGCGGCCGAAGTTGAAGCCGCCTGCCGCACCGCCCAGACCCAGACCGGGCTGGTGGTGGTGCCGGCCAACTTCAACGGCCCCGGCCAGATCGTCATCGCCGGCCATCTCGAGGCGGTGGAGACCGCCATGGAACTGCTTAAGGCGAGGGGCTGCCGCAAGATGATGAAGCTGCCGGTGAGCGCCCCCTTCCACAGCCCCCTCATGGAACCGGCCCAGCTCGTCATGGAGCCCCTGCTTCGGGAGCTGACCTTCCTCGCCCCCATCTGCCCCCTGGTCAACAACGTCGACGCGGCGGTGGTCAGCGACCCGGATCAGCTTAGGGATGGCCTGATCCGCCAGATCCCCGGGGCGGTGCGCTGGGAGGCCCTCACCGCCCTGCTGCTGCGGGAAGGGGTCGACACCTTCTTCGAGCTGGGCCCCGGCAAGGTCCTGGCCGGGCTGGTCAAGCGCCAGGCCAAGGAGGCCGGACTGGAAGTGAAGGCCGTCTCCATCGCCGGCCCCGAAGACTTCCAGGCCGCCATCGCCTGATGGACCTGATCTATCTGCACGGCTTCGCCTCCGGGCCCCAGGGCGCCAAAGGGCGCCACTGCCAGGCCTGGGCGGCGGCCCGAAACATCGGGTTCCATGCCCCGGATCTGAACCTGCCGGACTTCGAGCACCTCACCGTCACCGCCCAGGTGGAGGCCGTGGAGGCGTTGATCGCCAGCCTCGGCGAGCCGCCGGTGGTGGTGGGCTCCAGCATGGGCGGCCTGGTGGGCGCGGCCGTGGCCCACCGGGGTGCTGCCATGGCCCGGCTCATCCTGCTGGCTCCCGCCTTCGGCTTCGCACGGCGCCGGCTGGCAGGGCGCCGCTGGGCCGGCTACCGCAAACGGGGGCTGATGCCCACCTTCCACCATGCCGAGGGCAAGTGGCTCACCCTGGGCCCGGAGCTGCTGCCGGATCTGCCGCTGTGGCAGGACGACGACCAGTGGCGGCTGACGGTGCCGGTGGCGATCCTGCATGGCCGCCAGGACGAGGCGGTACCCCTGGCCGAGAGCGAGGCGTTCGCCAGGCGGCATCCGGACGCCCTGCTGCGGGTGCTGGACGACGACCATGCCCTGCTCGCCCCGGCTTCGCTGGCGGAACTGGATGCCCTGCTGGCCGAGGCGTTCCGGACTGGCTAGTCGTGCATTCGAAGCTGCTTGCGCGCCTGGGCTCAGACCCTCTTGGCCAAGAATTCAGGCGCGATCCCCGGGAAGGTCGGCAAGCCCCTCCGGGGCGGCGGTGGACGACAGCCAGACGGTGACGGCCAGGGCAAGGACCACCGCGCCGGCGGTGCCGAGAAAGACCGACGGGTAGCCGAAGCCGTTGATGACCGCCCCGGCCAGGGGCCCGGCCAGGAAGAACGACAGGTCCGCGAAGGCCGTGTAGACGCCCAGGACGGAACCCCTGACCGACACCGGGAACACGTTGGCGGCCTCGACCCCCAGCGCCGGGAACACCAGGGAGAAGCCGAGCCCGGTCAGCCCGCAGGCGACGTAGGCAAGGGTCTGGGAATGGCCCAGGCCGAGCATGAGCAGCCCGGTCACTTCCAGGACGAAGGAGGTGATGGCCACCGGGAAGCCACCGAAGCGGTCGATCGACTTGGCGAACAGAAGCCGGGCGCCAACGAAGCTGACCCCGTAGACGGTGAGGGAAAGCGCCGCACCCTGCCAGCCGCGATGGGCGAAGTAGAGGGTGATGAAGGTGGCGATGACCCCGAAGCCGGTGCCGCCCAGGGCCAGGGCCAGACCGTACGGAGTGACCCGCAGCAGAATCTGACCGAGGGCCACGTGCTCGCCCTCGAAGGTCGCCGTGGCCGCCATCCGGGTGGCCACGGCGAAACTGGCGAGGCAGACCAGGCAGATGATCGCGCCGACCGCGCCGAAGCCCCAGCGGGAAGCGACCAGGACCCCCAGGGGCGCGCCCAGGGCGATGCCCGAATAGGTGCCGACTCCGTTCCAGGAGATGACCCGCGCGGTGTGCTCGGCACCGACCCGGCCAATTCCCCATAGGGTGGCCCCGGTCGCGCTCAGGCTTTCGCCGGTGCCCAGGGCGAGCCGGCTGAGGGTCAGCGCCCCGAGGCTGAGCCAGAGCGAGTGGTGCAGCAGCGCCGCCAGCACGATCAGGACGCCGCTGGTGGCGCAGGCGAGCATGCCGTAGCGCACCGTCTGCCGGGGCCCGATGGTGTCCGACAGGCGCCCGGCCCGGGGCCGGGTGGCGAAGGTGGCGATGTACTGGACGCTCACCAGGAGCCCGGCCAAGACGGTGCTGATGCCCAGGTGGAGGTGGAGATAGGAGGGCAGGATGGCAAGGGGAGCGCCGATGCAGAAGTAGGCGATGAAGGTGAAGGCGGCGGCGGGGAGGGTTCCCAGGGTGACTTCTCGGTCCGTGCGGATTGGCGGCATGCTCTCCCTACGATCGACAGGGGCGTCGGACAATGGAGTCCCGGGTGGCTCAGGGGACCGTTTCCATGATGCCATGCCCGCCCCGCCCGGGGATCCCCGACGGTGCGATCCAGCAAACGGTTGGTTTCATCAAATACCCGGTGATAGGATCCATCATACTTCTCGTCCGCTTTTGCGCCGCCAATCCCGCCTGGGAGTGGCCTCTGCACTCCGGACTCCACGGAGGCCCAATGCCCTGGAACTCCCCACGCCCCTGCCAGACCCCCAGGGGCAGCCGGGCCGTGTGGATCCCGGCGGTGGCCCTGGGCGCCACCGCCACCCTGGCGGAGGACGGATTCCAGGTGCTGGCGGCCCTGGAGCAGGGGGCGTTCGACCTGATCCTGATGGATTGCCAGATGCCTGGCATGGACGGGTTCGTGGCCACCGCAAGGATCCGGGAACGGGAACGGGAGCAGGGCGGCGGCCGCATCCCCATCCTGGCCATGACCGCCAACGCCCTGGAAGGGGACCGGGACGTGTGCCTCAAGGCCGGCATGGACGACTACATCAGCAAACCGGTCAGCCGGCACAGCCTCTGGACTGCCCTGAGCCGCTGGAGTGGCTGAGCGCTTCCGCTCCCCCGGGATGCCATCCGTGCCCGGCACGGACGTCCCAGCCAAGCGGGATCCAGCGGTGCCGTGGCGGGCCCGGCTGCTCACCCTGGGCCTCCTCTCCCTGCTGGGACTGGCCGGGGCCTGGACCCTCACCGAACATTTGACGGAGCGGCGGGCCGCCGTGGCCATGGCGGAAGGCCAGGACCGCCTGCGCCAGCACCTGGCTGTGATCACCACCGGAGTGGCGAACCACCTCCAGTTGTTGCACGGCATCCCGGCGGCCATCGCCGGTGCCCAGGAACTGCACCAGGGGCTGAAGCGGTTTGGCATCGCCGCCATCGGCCGGGCCGGGGAACCGGCGGACCCCGGCCTGATCCAGGTGGATCGCCTGCTGGAAGCAGCGGCAACCGATATCCGCGCCCTGAGCGTGATCTGGGTCATCCATCCGTCCGGCCTCTGCATCGCCTCGAGCAATTTCCGCAAGGTCGACAGCTTCGTGGGAACGGGCTACCAGGACCGGGACTATTTTCGCGCCGCCATGGCCGGCCAGTTCGGCCGGCAGTTCGCGGTGGGCCGGAAGAGCCTCATCCCGGGGCTGTTCTTTTCCGCTCCGATCATGGAACACGGGCGGATGCTCGGGGTCATCGCCGGCAAGGTCGACCTGCCCGCCCTGGACACCTGGATCAGCCAGGACGATGCCTTTCTGACCGATGGCTACGGGGTGGTCATCCTGGCCCGGGCCAAGGAGCTGGAATACCGCTGCCTGCCGGCCAACACCCTGGCCGGGCTCAGCCCGGCCGGACGCAGGGCGCGCTACCTGAGGACCGATTTCGAGCCGCTTTCCATCGAGCCCTGGGATTCCCCCCGGCTCTCCGGACTCATGCGCTTCAACCGCGGCGCCACCCCGGTGTTGATGGCCTCGGCGCCGGTGCCCGACGATGACCTCCGGGTGAGTCTGGTCGAGCCCATGCCGGACATCCTGATGCTTTACCGGGACCGGTGGTGGGTGTTCACCCTCATGGCCCTGCTGGGCAATGCGGTGATCGGCTGCGGAGCCGCGGTCCTGCTCTACCTCAGGCATGCCACCCAGGCGCGCCAATCCCTGCAGGCGAAGCTGCGGGAGCTGGCCCAGGCCAAGGAGGCCGCCGATGCCGCCAATGTCGCCAAGAGCGAGTTCCTGGCCAACATGAGCCACGAGATCCGGACCCCCATGAACGGTGTGCTGGGCATGGCCCATCTGCTCCAGGAGACCGCCCTTGACCCCGAACAGCAGGACTTCGTGGAGTCCATCTCCCGCTGCGGCGACAGCCTCCTGAACGTGCTCAACGATATCCTGGACTTCTCCAAGCTCGAGGCCGGCAAGGTCAACTTCGAAGCCATCCCGTTCGACCTGCCGACCCTGATCTTCGATGTCATCGAGCTTCACCGTCCCAAAATCGCCGGGGGCCAGCTGGAGTTCCTCTGTGACCTGGACCCGTCGGTGCCCGCGCGGCTGGTGGGCGACCCCAGCCGGCTCCGCCAGGTGCTGGGCAATCTGGCCAGCAATGCCCTGAAGTTCACCAGCGCCGGACATGTCCTGGTGGCCACCGAGCAGGTGGAACTCCGCCCCGGCCGGGCCGCCTTCCGGATCAAGGTCCAGGACACCGGCATCGGCATTTCCCCTTCGGCCCAGCAGCGGCTCTTTCTGCCCTTCAGCCAGGCCGACGCCTCCACCTCCCGGAAATTCGGCGGTTCCGGGCTGGGCCTGGTGCTCTGCCGCCGGATCATCGAGGCCATGGGCGGGACCATCCGGCTGGCCAGCTCCCCCGGGGCCGGTTCCACCTTCACCGTGGAACTGGAACTCCCCATCGACCCCGCCTGGGAGGGTCTGAGGCCACCCCCCGAGGTCCTGGCCGGCACCCGGATCCTACTGGCCATCCGCCACCCCCTCCACGCGGCGATCATCCAGCGGCGTCTGGCCGAAGCCGGCGCCGAAGGGGTCCTCCATGCCGGCCCGGGGGCGGTGACCGAGGCCCTCGCCGCCGCCACGGCGGCGTCCAGCTCCTTTGCCGCCGCGATCCTGGACCAGCACCTGCCCGGACTGGGCGGGGAAGCCCTGGGCCGGGCCATCCGGAGCATCCCCCTTTGGGACGCCCTCGCGCTGGTGCTGCTCACCACCAACGGCCAGCGGGGGGAGGGGGATGCCGCCCGGGCCGCGGGTTTTGACGCCTACCTGGCCGAGCCGATGCGGGAACGGGTCCTGGCCAGGGTGCTGGCCATGGTCATCGAGCGGCGCAGGCTCGGTGAGCCCGGAGCCCTGGTCACCCAGTACACCGTCGCCGCCCCCTCCCCTTCCCCCGCGGCCCGGCTGGTTCTGGCCAAGCCCATCCGGGTCCTGTTGGCCGAGGACAACCGGGTGAACCAGAAGATCGCCCTGCGGATGCTCCAGGCCCTGGGCGCCGCCGCCACCCTGGCCGAGGACGGGTTCCAGGTGCTGAAGGCCCTGGAGCAGGGCCCGTTCGACCTGATCCTGATGGACTGCCAGATGCCCGGCATGGACGGTTTCGCGGCAACCATGAGGATCCGGGAGCGGGAACGGCAGCTTGGCGGGCGCATCCCGATCATCGCCATGACCGCCAACGCCCTGGAAGGGGACCGGGAAATCTGCCTCAAGGCTGGCATGGACGACTACGTCAGCAAGCCGGTCAGCCGGCACAGCCTATGGGCCGCCTTGAACCGCTGGACCTAGCACCGTGGGATCCGGGACGATCAAAGGTCCGTGCCGGGCACAAGCAGCCGTACCCGAGCAAGCTCGGTAACGGCTGCTTGTCTAAATCCAGAGCACCGGCACCAGGCCGGCCAGGCCCAGGCCGAACAGCAGGATCAGGCTCCAGCGGCCGGCCTTGCCCCGGGCGAAGGAATAGGCGTAGCAGCCCTTGATCAGGTTGTTGGCCGAGGTCGCGATGAGGATGCCGATGGCCGCGACCTGGAGGGTGGTGCTCGCGCCCGCTTCGTGGGTCATGCCCATGATGAAGGGGTCCACGTCGGTCACCCCCATGATGGCGGCCAGGGAGTAGATCCCGCCTTTGCCCAGGTAGGTCAAGGCCAGATGGGTCGCGACCAGGATGACCAGGAACAGGACCGCGAACAGGAACGCGGTGCCCAATTCCAGGGGGTTCTGGGTCTGGGTCGGAGCGGGCAGCTCCTCGGTCTTCTCATCGGGCATCCGGTGCCAGAGCCAACCGCCCGCGATGCCGGCCACCGCCAGCACGCCGAAGCAGGGCGCCAGGGTCCGGGCCAGGGCCACGTTGAACATCCAGACCAGCCCGACGATGCGCAGGTACATGAACCCCGAGGCGGTGAGGATGCTGCCGGAGTAGTCGTGGGGATGGTGGCCGCTGGCGGCCCGCTTGGAGAGCACCACGGTGGTGATGGTGCTGGAGTAGACCCCGCCGAGGATGCCGGAGAGGTAGATGCCGCCCCGGCCCTTCACCAGCTTCAACAACAGGTAGCTGGCGTAGGAGATGCCGCTGACCGCCACCACCACCAGCCAGGTCTTGAAGGGATTGATCTGGAACGGACCGAACGACTGGTTGGGCACCATGGGCAGGATAACCCAGGTGAGCAGCAGGAACTTGGTGAAGGCGGTGACCTCCTCCGGCTCGATCCGCTCGGCGAGGCCTTCCAGGGCCACCTTGAGTTCCAGCAGCAGCAGGCTCACCACCACGATGGCGCTGGCGAACCAGATGAAGCCGCCGTGGACCAGGGCGCCCACCAGGTAGACCACCAGCCCGGAGATCTCCGTGGTCATGCCCACCTCGGTGCCGCCCTGGAACTTGTGCCAATAGGACACCACCATGAAAGCCCCCACCACCATGAAGCCCATGAGCATGCCGAAGATATTGTCATGGGCCAGCAGGGCCACCACGTAGCCCAGCAGGCCGAGCAGCGGGAAGGTGCGGACCCCGCCGAACACCCTCTTGCCGCCCCGTTTCTGCTCCTCCCGTTCCAGGCCGATGAGGAACGAGAGGAACAGCACCAGGACCATCTGGTAGGCTTCGAGCGGAAACAAGGACAACAAGCGGCTTTGCACGGGGGAACCTCGCGGGGGGGTGGAACCGGACCAGCACCGGAGGATCCCGGGTCGATCGGACGACTAGACTCCATGTCCGGGCTTCGCCCGGGCATGTGGCGATCGCACGCACGCCTGCGATTAGTGCGCGCCATTTGAGCGGCCGCAGCCACCACCGGCCTGTCAGGAGTGCGCGAACACCATTTCCTTGACCTGGACGCCTTCGATGACGGCGAGCTTGGCCGTCATCCGCTGGAGGATCTCGGGCCCGCCCACCAGTTCCAGCAGGACGACCCCTTCTCCGGCACAGTAGTTCTCCGCCACTTCGTGCAAACCCAGACGGGTCTTGATGTTGCAGCCGAATTCCGTGAGCACCTTCTGGACCTCGCCGGCGAGGCGGACCCGATCGGTGATGTGGATGCCGAGGATGATGTGATCAGCCTTCATGGGAACCCCTCCTATTTTTTGTTAATTTTAGGTCCATACCGGACCCAGGGGAACGGGATTCTACAGGCTCTCAGTCCTGCTTCACAGCGGATTTCACCCCATGGCCCACATCCTTGGCCCCCTGCTTGAAGCCATGACCCACCTTCCTGCCGCCCCGGCCCACGGCCTTGGCCCCGTTCCGGACCGCATGGCCGACCGCCACCGCCGCCTTGCCCACGTCCTTGCCGGCCGTCTTGAAGCCCTGCTTGATCGCTTCCTTGGGACTGTCCTGGGCGCCCAGGCCGGTCGCCCCGAACGCCAGGATGCCGCACAGCAGAAGTCGCAACATGGGGTTCCTCCGGAAACCATCATGAGCCCTTTTTCCCGGGGGTTAACCGGGCATCGAGCCATGAACGGACGGACGGTCCATCGCAACCCGGGTGAACGGTCACGCTCTTTTGATGCCTGATCCTCACCATCGTTGATAAGCTAAATTGTTCCTTCCTTATAAAGCAATCTCGAGCGCACATGGCCCAGCCACCCTCTTTCCCGATCCGGACCACCGCCCCTTCCGGCGGGGCTGGAACGTCGAAGGATGAAGCGACCGCCTGGTCCCCCTCGACCATGAAGGCGGCGTTGGTGGGGTCCGTGGTGGCGGTTAATTTGGCGTTCATGGCCCTGGCCGGGTGGACCCTGTTCCAGGACCGCATGCAGATCCAGGCCCGGGCCGAAGTCGCCACCCAGAACCTGGCGGGGGTCCTGGAGCAGCAGATGGCCGGTTCCATCCGGGAAATCGATCTGGCCCTTTCGGCGATCAAAAAGGATGCGGAGCGCCAACTGGCCTCGGGCGGAATCCAGGGGCCGGTTCTGGACGCCTACGTCCGGCAGGTCCATGGCCAGACCCCCTTCTTGAAGGACATCCGCACCGTCAATCGTCAGGGCCTGGTCGAACACGGCACCGGGCTCGAGGGCCTGAAAAAACCGCCCTACCTGGACGACCGGGACTACTTCCGGCGGCTGAGGGACCAGCCGGAACTGGGTCTGGTCATTTCCGAGCCGCTCATCTCGCGGGTCACCGGCGGTTGGGTGCTGCTCTTCGCCCGGCGGCTGAACGGCCCCGGCGGCGCCTTCGCCGGCCTGGTGCTGGCCAACATCAGCCTGGATTCGTTCAGCCGGGCTTATTCCCTCCTGGATGTGGGTCCCCACGGCATCGTGG
>Ga0302319_10012754_pt1 | contig 15812 bp, 14 predicted proteins | sample Bog_T0_2_FD_203319 | JGI IMG/M metagenome (GOLD analysis project Ga0302319, IMG submission 203319) | Peat permafrost microbial communities from Stordalen Mire near Abisko, Sweden - Bog_T0_2 | ecosystem: Environmental > Terrestrial > Soil > Wetlands > Peat | place: Sweden: Abisko, Stordalen Mire...
CTGACAGAGTCTCGCAGATGCGCCAGTCCGCCGCCAATACTCCAATCAAGATCACGACGCTTCGCGACAATCTTTTTCTACTTCAGGGTGCAGGCGGCAACATGGTCGCTCAGACCGGTCCCGATGGCCAAATCCTGGTAGACTCAAGTTTCGGTCCAGCCGTACCCCGCATCATCGAAGCGCTCGCCTCGCTCAGTAAAGACCCGCTCGACGCCATTATCAACACCCATTGGCATATCGATCACACGGACGGAAACGAAGGCCTGCACGCGCCTGGCGTCTCCATCCTGGCGCACACCAACACCCGCCAACGACTCGCCACCCCGCAGGAAATGCGCCTGCTCGGATTGCACTTCCCTGCCTCACCTCCCAAAGCGCTGCCAACTCTGACTTTCGATCACGAATTTACCGCTTACCACAATGATGATCAGGTCAATCTCGCGCATTTCGACCCTGCCCACACCGACACCGATATCTATATCCACTTCACCAGCGGGGATGTCCTGCACATTGCAGACATCTGGTTCAATGGCTTCTACCCTTTGATCGACGACTCTTCAGGGGGCAACATTAACGGCATGGTAACTGCCAGCGAACGCGCCCTCGCCCTTGCGGGCCCCAAGACCAAGATCGTTCCGGGCCACGGCCCACTCGGCGATAAGAGCGGCCTTCAGGCCTATCGGGACATGCTCGCCACAGTTCGGGATCGTGTTTCGAAGCTCAAATCCGGTGGAGCGTCACTCGAAGAAGCGGTTGCGAAGAAGCCCACAGCCGATCTTGACAACATTTGGGGACATGGCACAATGACGCCGGACGTCTTCGTGGCGCAGGTCTACCGGACTTTGTAAGAGGGAGGGCGCATCGTGTCACGCTACGCCGAGCCCATGGCCCGGCTCATCGAAGAATTAAAAAGGCTGCCGGGTGTCGGTACGAAGAGTGCGCAGCGCTTCGCCTTTCACATTTTGCGCTCCAGCGACGAAGACGCCGAGGCACTCGCCAACGCGGTACGCGCATTGAAAGCGAGCCTTCGGCTCTGCTCCATTTGCAACAACGTCACTGATGTCGATCCATGCGTCTATTGCGCCAGCCCTGTTCGCAACCATCGCCTTGTTTGTGTAGTAGAGGAACCCACCAGCATCGCGACGATCGAACGAACCCGCGGCTATCACGGCGTCTATCATGTCCTCCACGGAACTCTTTCGCCGCTCCATGGAGTCGGCCCCGATCAGCTGAGATCTGCAAATCTATTGGCACGAATCGAGAAAAGCGAGGTCGACGAAGTGATCCTTGCCACGAGTCCCACTCTGGAGGGCGAAGCAACTGCAAGCTGGCTCGCTTCGACCATTCGAGATCACAGGTTTGAAGGTGTCGCCATCAGAATTACCAGAATCGCCACCGGTGTCCCGGCAGGCAGCGACATCGAATACGCGGACGAAGTGACAATGGCTCGCGCTATGGACGGCCGACGAGAATTGTAGCGCTCGGTAAACGCCCCAGAAATTGCTCTCCCGAATTCAGGAGAATGGATGCTAGGAGCGTAGCTTCGCCAACAAATCCTGTGGATGTACAGGTTTGGCGAGGATCTCAAATTCGTACCCCTGATTTCGCGCCTTTTCAAGCAAATCGGCCGTCGCGGCCTGACCTGAAAAGAGCAGTATCTTGATGGATGGCAGAATCTCGCGAATTTTGATCGCAGCGTCAATCCCGTTCAATCCAGCCATGATCACATCTGAAATCAGCATTTCCGGCTTGAATTCCGCAGCCAGTTCCAATGCTTTTTCTCCCGTGTAAGCAACGCGAGCTTGAAAACCGCTCTGATTCAGAATCATCGCCAAAGTATCCGCGATGACACGTTCGTCGTCAGCAACCAGAACTCTTGGTTTGTTAGCTTTCTCGAGCATAGTCTCCAATTCGGCATGGTTCGAATTCATTCCGGTGTTAGCAATTCGGCAGCGTCAGCGGCAACAGGTTTACTGACGTTTTAGCGGTTCTTCAAGTTGCTTTCAGCTATTTCTGCAGTTCGTAACATGCTTCAAATACGCGTTGCGAGACCCACTTTTGAAAACAAGTGAACCACGAACTGTCTCCGATATCTCAAACTATTACGAGAATTGTTCTAGAAGGATGATACGCTTTGGCCAGAGTTTAGTCAGAATTTTGTGCCGCCCTTGCTATTGCCCTTTTCCCGCAATAGATCTCTTGTCCACGTGTTTCGCTCGGCTTTCGAGTTGGCACGGCCTGAGATGGCAGCCATTCATTCCCCTGCAATCCGCCTGAAATAAACTGAATACAAACTGAAACTTGCCACGAGTCGTCCTCTGGCAAATTCCTATTGGAGACTCGCCTGTGCAGGAAGCCGCCCCCATCAGAAATTCGAGCCCGGCCAACCCCGCCGCCGATGGTCCTCTACCAATCATCCGCGCAGAGCAGATTGAAAAGTATTACGCACAACCCAGTCAAAACCGAATTCAGGTGATTTCTCCCACGGATCTGTCCATCGTTCCCGGCGAAATTCTCGCTCTTCTTGGCCCTTCGGGTTCCGGCAAATCAACGATGTTGCGCATGCTCACAGGCCTATCCAAGCCGAGCGCCGGCCAGGTCTACTGGCATGAGAAGCCGATTGCAGAAGCCGAGATAAACGTTTCGATCGTCTTTCAAAGCTTCGCTCTTTTTCCCTGGCTTACCGTACTGGAGAACGTGGAAGCCCCGCTGCAGGCCCGCGGCATAGACCCCGAAACCCGCCGTGAACGAAGCCTGCGAATGTTGGATACAGTCGGCCTTGACGGCTTTCAGGCCGCTTTTCCCAAGGAACTGTCTGGCGGAATGCGGCAGCGAGTCGGCTTTGCCCGGGCGCTCGTTGTCGAGCCAGAAGTACTCTTTATGGACGAGCCGTTTTCCGCCCTCGATGTCCTCACCGCCGAGAACCTGCGCTCTGAACTCCTCGAACTCTGGGCTAACAAAACCATGCCTACAAAGGCCGTTTTCATCGTTACCCACAACATCGAAGAGGCGGTTCTGCTCGCCGACCGCATTATCGTTCTTGGGCGGAATCCAGGCCACATCCGAACTGATTTCAAAGTCCAGATAGCACATCCCAGGGACCGCAAGTCCGAGCCCTTCACCAACCTGGTCGATTACATCTACAAAGTCCTCACGCGGCCTGAAGTCGTCCCTGCCGCGCCCGACCAGACCACCGGCAAGCCCGTGCGCGACCAGCGTCAGATGCACTATCAGATGCTGCCTCACGCCCGCCCCGGCGGAGTAGCCGGACTTCTTGAACTCCTTATCGATAAGGGCGGTCGCGACGATATCTATCGCCTCGCCGACGACCTCGCTTTTGAAATCGATGACCTGCTTCCGATCGTTGACGCTGCCCAGCTCCTCGGTTTCCTCACCATCGAGGAAGGCGATGCAGCCATTACCCCCACTGGCGCCGCATACGCCAATTCCGAGATTCTTCACCAGAAAGAACTCTTTCGTGCTGCCGCAACTGAGAATGTCCTGCTGCTTCGCCAGATCCGTCGCGCCCTCGAAACCAAGTCCGATCACACGGTTCCCGAAGAGTTCTTCCTCGACATGCTCGACGAACAATTCAGTGACGACGAGAGCCTGCGCCAGGTCGAAACAGCGGTCAACTGGGGTCGCTACGCTGAGCTCTTCGATTTCGATGCCGCGCGCCGCCGCTTCATTTTGCCGGAATCGCAGGAAGAGGTCGCAGCCAACGAGGACTCCGAATGAGGATCGAAAGTCCCCTTCAGCACCCGTTCGCCCGCTCGCTGGTCATGGTCCGCACGTGGCCATTCGTCATTGATGTTGGCATCGCCGCATGCGGTCTGGCCATATTCTTTGCCATCGTCCACACCGGCCAATACTGGATGGGAACACCGGTTCCGGTAGTCCCGATCTCGCATTCCATCAGCGCGCTGCCCGTGTATGCCTTCTACTCAATCGTTCGCATTGGAATCGCGTACCTGTTGAGCCTTACCTTCGCCATCACTTATGGCTACACAGCCGCCTACAACCCGCGCGTCGAAGCATGGATGGTCGCGACCCTCGACATTCTTCAATCGATCCCGGTTCTTAGTTTTCTGCCTCCAGTGGTACTCGCCATGGTTGCCCTCGTTCCTGGCCACCAGCTCGGCATCGAGATGGGCGTAATCCTGCTGATATTTACCGGGCAAGTCTGGAACCTCGCTTTCAGTTTCTATTCATCGCTGAAAAGCATTCCGAAAGAGATGCTGGAGGCCTCGCGCATCTACCGTTATTCGGCCTGGCAGCGCTTTTGGCAACTTGAAATGCCCTATGCCACGATCGGCCTTGTCTGGAACTCCATCGTCTCGGTCGCAGGTGGATGGTTCGCCCTGATTGCCTGCGAAATGTTCACCATGGGTGACCGCAACTTCCAACTCCCGGGACTTGGCAGCTATCTCCAAACCGCTACCAACTCCGGCGACGTTCGCGCCCTCCTCGCCGGAATCGCAGTCGTCATCCTCATCGTTGTTGCCACCGACCAGTTGGTCTGGCGACCCATGATTGCCTGGAGCGACAAGTTCAAGTTTGAACAGGTTGAGTCCGCAGACCGCGTGACCTCACCCATCCTGGAACTCATCCAGAAATCAACCATCCTGAGCGAAGTACCCGGGCGCATCTGGACCAGCCTCGAGGAACCTATCTATCGTCGGATGGCGCGCACCAGAACCTGCCGAATTGTCCAGCCCCTGGATGACGACCAGAAAATTAAGAAGAGCTCCGTCGGACTTTGGACCTTAGCACTCGTTGCCGTTTGCCTGGTTGGATGGGGCGCAACCCACGCAGTGATTATGCTGCGTCAGGTCACCTGGCCAGATCTCCGCCTTCTTCTGGAAGGTGCCGGAGCGACATTCCTCCGCGTAAATGCCGCTCTGCTCATCTCCGCGCTATGGACAATCCCCGTTGGCGTAGCGATTGGCTTCAACCCCAATCTGGCGCGCATCGTCCAGCCAGTAGCCCAGGTATTGGCCTCTGTCCCGGCCACTGCTTTCTTCCCCATTCTTCTGATTGGGCTGGTAAAGCTCGGCGGCGGCCTGGGAATAGGTTCTGTCGCCCTGATGCTGCTGGGTACCCAGTGGTACATCCTTTTCAATGTCATCGCAGGGGCCATGTCGATCCCGTCGGATCTTCGCGAAGCAGCGTCGCTGTATAAGTTCACCCGATGGCAACGTTGGACCACACTGATCCTGCCGGGCATCTTCCCATACCTGATTACTGGCATGGTGACAGCATCTGGCGGAGCATGGAACGCTTCAGTCTTCGCCGAGTACTCCCGCTTGAACGATCGCACTCTTTCTACAATCGGCCTCGGTGCTCAGATCGACGCCGCCACGGACTCTGGCCGCTTCCCTATTTTGCTCTTGGCGACGATCCTCATCAGCCTCATGGTGGTAAGCATGAACCGGCTGGTCTGGCGCCGGTTGTACCACCTCGCGGAAACGAAGTACAAACTTCTAGGCTAGAAATCCGGCAAGTCAACTAGCATGAGGCTCCAACAACAATCAATGGGCGAGGCATTACTTACCGACATCAGCAAATCGGCTGGCATGCGATTTGTTTTGAGGTAGTTGACGGAGGTCTACCTCTCCGGTCCGGCTCTTATCCAACCGGTCGAACTCCTCTTCCATGAACTTCATCCAATCCTGCTTACTGATCCTCCCGTTCTTAGTGGTATCCATCAGGAGCATGAGTTGGGCCACATGGTCTTCTGCAATGAGCACCTTATTTGGCCGCTTCGTGAGTTCTTCCTTGTTGGCCATTGCCATTTTCGAGCTGAAGAGGCTCACTGAAAGCAGAACAACCACAACCAGCACGGTCATTCTCGACAACTTCGACATATTTACCTCCCGCGCGTAAGCGCCTAAAGCAGACGAATTCATTCGTCCAGCGGAGGATGCTAGCACCAGTCGCATCAAAGCCGAATAATCGTCTCGTAAGCTTTCGATTGAAATTCATAGATTTTTTGTAACGGATTCAAGTTCGGCAGTTCTCTGCTCCCGTTTTTCAAAGGCGACCAGAACCGAAGTACCCGACCGTGGCGATCGGTTCGCACCCGCCGAATATGTAGCAAATTACCCCTGGAGGATTCAGTAACTCCCGCACTTTTGTTGTCGCTATCGGTTGAGTCCACTGGCGAATCTGCCTAATTCCTTCGTTCTCAGCAATATATTGGGAGGACCGGTCGATCATCTCCGCCCTTTCCATGTTGGACTACGATCTGTAAACTCTCGTCTATACCCGATCCTTACAAATCGGCTTTGCCACCGTTAAAAACGAAGCACCCGAGGTCCCGTTCTGTGGTAACTTCCTTCGCCCCCTCACCAAACCCGGCCCAAGAAATGAATCCCTCGCATGGGATTCCCTCCACTTCGATCGTGGAGCCCGAGATCAGTGCAATCTCTTTGCTTAGGCAAATCTGGCGCGGATGCTGGCAGCGCGAAACCTGGAATATTGCAGCAGTTTTACGTCTCTCGGGCGTTTTTGCGCTCGCCAGCCTCAGTTCCTGGCTGGGAATTGTACTTTCCCACCAGTCGGAAGGTGTCGCAACAATTTGGCTCTCAAATGGCCTGCTCTTTGGTTTGTTGATCACACAGCCGAGGAGCCGATGGCTGGCCTATTTTCTCGTCGGGTTATCCGCCGACACTTTCGCCGACATGGTCTATGGCGATCCCTTCCGCATCGCGATCGGAGTTTCGCTGGCAAACTCCATCGAGGTTGTAACCTCGAGCCTCCTCTTGACCATCTGGTTCGGCTCACCGCTTGACCTTTCAAAGCGCAGAACGCTTACCGGTTTTCTAGTCATTTCCGTCGTGGGAGCGACTGCACTGACGAGCGCACTGGGAGCCTGGTGGACTCTCTTCTTGATTCCGGGGCCTCCCTGGTGGCAGATGTTTCGCACTTGGTACTTAGGGGACATGCTTGGGATGGCGGTGCTGGCGCCGCTGGTCATCATGGCCCAAAGACCAGCGTTCTTTTCGATGTTTGAGCGCGAAGAACTGCCGCACACACTGCTGGTTCTTTCGCACCCAATGATCGTGACCATCCTTGTTTTCACTCACAGCACGGACCCTTTGATCTTCCTGATGTTTCCCACCTTCCTGCTTGTGGCATTTCGTTTGGGCCTTCCCGGAACAGTGGTGAACATCTTCCTGGTAACTCTCATGGCAATCGGCTTCACAGTAAAAGGGCACGGCCCCTTGATGCTGATTGTCGGCCAACACATGCTTTTACATCGGATCGTTGTTGCTCAACTTTTTGCAGCCGTTGCAATCTTCACCATGTTCCCGGTTGCAGCGTTGCTCGAAGAGAAAGAGGAACTCAAGAACTCGCTCGCGGCAAGCGAGGCGAGATATCGGAAACTCGCCCATGCCGACGAACTCACCGGATTACCAAACCGGCGCGCCTTCAATCTCTATCTTGAGAATGAATGGACTAGCGCATTCATCAATAACCGGCAACTGGCCCTGGTGATCCTCGATGCCGATCAGTTCAAGCAATATAACGATGATGTGGGACATCTTGGAGGAGACGCTTGCCTTCGCTCCATCGCCCAGGTAATCAATGGCATCGTTGGGACTACCCGAGGAATAGCTGCGCGAATCGGCGGCGAAGAATTCGCTGTCATTCTTCCCGAAACTACGGCATCAGCCGCTCAAGAAGTTGCTGAACAAATTCGAGAGGCAGTTGTTGCGCTTTCACTGAAGCACCCATCCAGTCCTTGCGGTGTCCAAACTGTCAGCTTGGGTGTCGCGGTTCGAATTCCGATCGACGGCCAGGCGCCAATTGAATTGATTCGACTCGCAGACCAGGCACTTTACTCCGCAAAGCTGTCTGGAAGAAATCAAGTGGCCACCATATAAAACCACGTCGTTTTCCGACCCACTGAAATTGAGTGACATCTCTCCTGAATGAAGCGCTCAGGCGCTGGCCGGATTTCTGCCCGGCTTTTCCCAGACTCCGTTGGGTTAAGATGATCGACAGCAAAGTCTCCTGGGACCTATGAAACGCCATGTCCTCATTTACGGCCTCATTGGTGGCATCCTGGTCACCGAGCTGCAATGGTCCCGCTATCGTTTCCTGGTCGTCGAAAACTCGATCGAAGTCTATGTGGCCCTTTCCGCAGCCATCTTTGCCGGTCTTGGAATCTGGCTCGGGTTTCGCCTCAGGGGATCGCGGCAGAAAGTGCTCATCCGTGAAATCCCCACCCCGCCACCGATCCAATCCACCCAGTTCGTTCCCAACGAAATCAAGCGAAAAGACCTCGATATTACGCGCAGAGAACTCGAAATCCTGGAACTCGTCGCCCTGGGCCTGAGCAATCGCGAAATCGCGAGCAAGCTTTTCGTCAGTGAAAATACCGTCAAGACCCATTGCAGCCGGGCATTCGACAAACTTGGCGCCAAGCGGCGTACCCAGGCCGTCCAACTCGGCAAGGAATTCGGCCTCCTCCCATAAATCTGTCAGAATCTCAACAGGCCTACCGAGAATGCCCTCAAGCGCAGAAGCCCAAATCGACCGAGTTCGGATCCTGGCACTTTCCCACCCTGGTGCTTCAGAGAAGCTCTCTCACGGCGAGCCGACCTTCTTTGTCGCCAAACGGGCATTCGTCATGTTCGCCAACAACCACCATAGCGACGGCCACACCGCTATCTGGATTCCAGCTCCAACCGGCGCCCAGGCCACAATGATCGCTGATGCCCCCGAAATCTACTTCAAACCACCCTATGTTGGCGTCAAAGGCTGGATCGGCGTAGAACTCCCAAAGGTCACCGACGATGTCCTCGCGAGCCTCATCCGACAGGCCTGGCAACTCACAGCTCCGCGATCCATGTTGCGTCCCCGCCGCTAACGGGTGAACCTTCCGCATCGCTCCCGGCATCCATTCAAGTGCTATATTGAGAGACCGGACGGTTTCTTTCAGCGCGAGAACGGAAGATTTGTCATGTCAATCACTCTCACCAAGGGCCAGGAAACCCGCCAACGTATCATTGCCGAGGCGGCCGCAATTTTCAACCAGCGCGGCTATGAAGGTTGTTCGATCCAGGCCATTATGGATGCCACCGGCCTGGAAAAGGGCGGCATCTACCGGCACTTTGAAAGCAAAGAAGAACTCGCAGCCGAAGCATTCGACTACGCCTGGTCCGTCGCCAGCGCTAAACGCCGTCAGAACCTCGACGCGATTCCGAATCACGCCGACCGGCTTAAGCAGCACATCGCAAACTTCGTTGATCGCTCCGGACTTCCCGGTGGCTGCCCGCTTCTCAACACAGCCGTCGACTCCGATAATGGGAATCCCGTACTGCGTGATCACGTCCGGAAAGCCCTCCGCGAATGGCAAACGTTCTTGCGGACGATTCTGGAAGATGGAATGACGAAGGGCACTATTCGCCCAGAAGTAGAACCTGCCTCCGCAGCAAACCGCATCATCAGCAGCCTTGAGGGAGGAATGCTCATCAGCCGCGTGGAACGCAACGATCAAGCCCTCCGCAACTCCCTTGAGCAACTTTCTTCCTGGGTCGATTCTGAAGTCCGGTCGCCAAAATCATGAATTAACAAATATGGTTCGCCTCAAACCGCTCTAATGCTTCCCAGCTATAACCCTTCCAACTTTCCAATCATCCCGCCCGCGAATCTCGAATCCACAGCCATGCGGCAGGCATCACATTAGAGACCGATTGGTCGCATATTACTTTGACGAATCACCGCACTCTTCCCCGGCATCCTACCGGAACCTTGACGGATCGCCGAGCGAAAGGATTTTTCCGTGGCAGAATCGACCGTACTGGATACACCGGAACCGTTGTCACGACCTGAACCTCAGTCCGAGCACAAGCCGGCCGTGACGCCTAACGCTCCCCTCTTCGATACATACCCAAAGCCGCAAATCAATCCCTGGATCGTCGCCCTCACTGTAACTCTGGCCACATTTATGGAGTTGCTTGACACCTCCATCGCCAACGTTTCCTTGCCTTATATTGCCGGCGGTCTTGGTCGCAGCTTCGATGAAGTGACATGGATACTTACCACCTATCTCGTGGCCAATGCAGTCATTCTGCCCATGAGCGCCTTCTTCAGCCGCGCCTTTGGCCGCAAGACCTACTACATGGCCTGTGTGGCGCTTTTCACTCTGACATCTCTGGGTTGTGGGCTGGCGCCCAGCCTCAACGTCCTGCTTATCTGCCGCGTACTCCAGGGTATTGGCGGAGGCGGTCTCGCACCAGTTGAACAGGCCATTCTCGTTGATACATTCCCCGCACATAAACGCGCTTCGGCTTTTGCCCTCTACACGGTAGCCATTGTGACGGCGCCGGCCATCGGGCCAGTGCTCGGCGGCTGGATCACTGACAACTACAATTGGCGCTGGGTCTTCCTGATCAACATTCCCATAGGCGCCCTCTCGCTCTTCCTCACCAACAAGTTCGTACACGATCCGCCAGCTTTCAAACAGGAACGCGACTCTTTGCGCCAAACGGGCGGCCTGCGCGTCGACACCATCGGCATCCTTCTCGTGGGCATCGCTTCCGCGACCCTTGAACTCGTACTAGACCGCGGCCAAATCGACGATTGGTTCGGCAGCCCGATCATTTCATGGATGTTCGCCATCTCCATCGCCGCGTGGTCCGGAGCGATCTTCTGGGAACTCAACCAGAAGGATCCAATTATCGATCTGCGACTTCTCGCCAACCGGAACTTCTCTATAGCCTGCGCCTTCTATTTCATCTTCGGCTTTGGGCTTTTCGCAACCACGACGATGATTCCGCAGATACTCCAATCCCTCTACGGCTACCGCGCTATTGATGCCGGACTGGTCCTTGGCCCTGGGGCGTTCGTAATCACAATCCTTGCTCCCGTCGGCGCGCAACTCATCCAGCGCGGAATTGTCCATCCCAAAACGCTGCTCCTTTTCAGTCTTTCCGTCGTCGCCGGTTCCATGTTCGACTACGGCAGTTTTACGCTTCAGACCGATTACAACCACTACGCACTCGCCCGTGCACTGCAGGGGCTCGGTTATGCGTTCTTCTTCGTCCCGATCTCAGTCATCGCCTACTCGCAACTCCGTCCTGACCAGAACAATCGTGCCTCCAGCCTTACAAACCTCTTCCGCAACTGGGGCGGTAGTTTCGGAATCGCAATGGTTACGGCAGTCAGTGAGCGCCGCCAGGATCTTCACCAAACCCGAACTGGCGACACCCTCGCCGCTTCCTCCGGCGCGCTACAGCAGTCCGTTCGCGCCACTGCGGATTACCTCACTGCGCATGGCTACGCGCAGGCCGATTCACTCCGGGCCGCCTACGCCCACTACTATGACCTGCTTGGGCAGCAGACCCGCCTTCTCGGTTTCATGGACTGTTTCAGAATTATCGGGTTACTCACCATCGCCATGGTCCCTGCCGTCTTTCTCATCCGAACCTTCAAAGTAGGTGGCAAAGCCCCCGCAGGACACTAGGGCCTGTCGACACTACTCAGTCCCAATGTTGAAACCAAAATCTAAAGCGTCCTATGACAGCCGAACTCATCCATTCGGTTAGGAGCCAATTCATGACGACAACAGCGACGAGTACGGAAGAGATTCTCATCACAACCACCCTGAAATCCTGGGATCAATGGGTCGGGCGAACCAGCCAGTTCTTCGATGCCCTCAGCGACGAGCAGATGCTCACCGAAATCGCGCCCGGTAAGAACCGTCCGATCTACCTGCTCGGCCATCTTCTGGTCGTAAACGACGCCATGATCTCTCAGCTTCGCCTGGGCGACTCCAAACATGCCGATCTTGCCGAAACATTCCTCAAACAGCCCGACGGCGCCGTTGAAACGCTGCCATCTCTAGCCGAGCTTCGCCAGAGCTGGAAAGACCTGAACGCTCGTTTGACCACGCTCTTTGGTCAGCTGACGCCAGCCGAATGGGTGGAAAGGCACGCTTTGGTTTCGGAAGAAGACTTCGCGAAAGAACCGCACCGTAACCGCCTTGCCATCTTCCTCAGTCGCGTGAGCCACACCGCTTACCACTTCGGGCAGCTCCGACTAATGCCAAAGTAGACAGCATCCTCCTGCTAGAATCTGGGACGAACCATAAGGGGAGTCCCATGATTCGCGCAGGATTGGTTGGTTTCGGTCTCGCAGGAAAAGTCTTTCACGCACCACTGATTTCTGCAGTCGAAGGTCTCGAGTTTGCAGCTGTCGTCGAGCGCAAGTCGCGCAACGCCGAGGCGGCTTTTCCCGGCATCACCACTTACACCTCACTCGAATCGATGCTCGGCGACACGACCCTCGAACTGATCGTCGTAGCAACCCCCGATAATTACCATGTGGCCCACGCGGCCCAAGCCCTCGAAGCCGGACGAAACGTCGTCGTTGACAAGCCTGTCGCAGCTACAGCCACCGAGATCGCTGGCCTTATCGAAAAGGCAACCGAGGCTGGAAAGTTTCTCGTCCCGTTTCATAACCGTAGATGGGACAGCGACTTCCTGACGCTTCAGAAACTTTTACTTGAACAAAAGCTCGGCCGTGTTGTCTATCTTGAGTCCACATTTGACCGCTGGCGTCCACATCCACGCCTGGAAAAATGGCAGGAAGATGGATCGACCCCCGGCGGCGTTTTAACCAACCTCGGAACGCACCTCACCGATCAGGCACTCGTCCTCTTTGGTCTTCCGGAAGCTGTCAGCGCCGAGGTCTCAAGCGAGCGGGACGGCGCTGCGGCCATCGATTCTTTCACCGTCCGCCTCCACTATCCCGGCAAAATCGTAACCCTCGGCAGCAACTACCTCGCTGCACTTCCGCGCCCCCGCCTAACCGTTCGTGGCACCCAGGGAAATTTCGTGAAGTGGGGCCTCGACCCGCAGGAAGCACGCCTTAAGGAGACTGGGCGCATTGTCGAACCAAACTGGGGACTTGAACCCGCCTCATCCTGGGGGACTCTCGCCGTCGAGCCACCCGGCGAACCCATCGATGAGACCGGCGGAAGCATGGTCACTCATCCTGTCAAACCCGTCCCAGGCGACTATCGCATGTATTATCAGGGAGTTCGCGACGCCGTTCTCGGCAAATCCGCTCCGCCGGTCAAAGCCGTCGATGCGTGGCGAGTGGCTCAAATTCTCCAGTGGGCGGTGGAAAGCTCCTCGCTTCACAGGACCATTCAGTGCAATTGGGAGCATGAGCCTTCAGGGACATAGCGGTCCAGGCTCTTCAGACCGCCTTCGCAGCTTGCTTCGGATCTTCGGGCGCAGGCTTTCGCACCGTCGCAACCCAGATCAACACCAAACCAGCAATTACTGAGCCGAGACTCGCGAGCTGCGCATTCGATAAGCCAATTAATATCTTGGGATTGCGCCGTATAAATTCAACTAAAAAACGAGCTATGCCGGTCAGCAGGAGATATTCGCCAACCACCTCGCCAGTCCCAAGCTTCTTCCCACCGCGCTTCCAAAGCCACCACCCAATTGCCAGCCCAAGAATCAGTTCATAGATCGGCGTCGGATGCACTCTCACCCCGGGTGGCGTGGGATCTATTCCATTTGGAAATCCCATTGCCCAGGGCAAATTACTAGGGATTCCGTAGTCCCCATCCCCCGAGGTCAGGCAGCCAATCCGTCCCAGCGCATAACCCACCGCAGCTGCCGCCGAAGCCAGGTCGAGAGTTCGCAGACCACTCAATCCATTCATCTTGCCCTGTACGATCAGCGCAATAATTCCGGCAATCAATCCGCCAAACCAGGCAAATCCGCCAGTCGACCAAAGCACGGACCACCCATCCATTTGAAATTCCTGCGGCGAATCAAGGACATGCCATAGCTTGGCGCCAATAATTCCCGCAACTACAGTCAAAGCGACAATCCCCAGGGCATCCGCTGGTTGCCCTTGTAAATCAACGACATGAGCTCTTTTGAAGCTCCAGTCGAGCACGATCGCACCGCAAACAGTAGCGACCCAAAGCATCAGCCCAAAGGTGGGAATATCCCAGGGACCAACCGGAACCGGCCGCCCCCCAAGGTTCAAAACAAAGTGAATTCCAATGTGGATGTAAGGCAACATGTCTATTCGAGTATAGACGGCTAACAGTCTTTCTCCAGACTCTGGATTCGACTCTCAAATCCCTCGCCGTGCTGACCTCACTTCCGAGCGACCTCTGAGATTCTTCGGCTCCCGATGAAACGCAAGCCGCCCACGCAACACAATCTCCGCGTAGACCATTCAATTGCTCAATCGCTCAATCAATTTGTCGAGCCAGGGGATCGTCACACCGCTTGCGCGGACCAAAATTCATTTCTCGAGGCCACCATGCAACCCCATCGCACCGCTTCTCTGAGCATCGCCGCAATGTCTGTCGCTCTGCTCGCGCCTTTCGGCGGCTCCGCCCAGAACCTGTCGGAAATCAACCTGCAAAAGACTGTCGCCCAGGAATCGCGGTTCACCGTTGCTCCCGGCGACCCCAAGCCGCTGGTCATCCAAACCCTTCCCGACTCTGTTTGCGATCTGCATATGGGTGCCGCTGCCAATCCAAAGCAGACCCTGAGGCTCTACGCCAACCCAGACGGCTACGTCCGGGTGCATGTCCGCGCTAAGGAAACCTCCGAAGAACTTGCCCATCTTCAGCTGGATTGCCAGGCGAACGGCAAGCTCACCACCTACCCGCTGACGTTTCGCGCGAGTGACACTCCCACCGAAGATATGCCAGCACCTTTGGCCGTTCTTCCCGCCCCCAAAGACGCAAAGCTGCTTCCGGCTCTGACCGACGACGAAGCCCGCCAGCTCTCCGACCGAGATCTTGCCGAACGCGGCTACGCTCCCCGCCCAGACCCAGCCACGTCTCCAGAAAACTATGCCGCGTGGCTCAAGCTGGTTTCTCACGCATTCACCGTCGTTGAGCCGCATTCAGTAAGCCGCTCTGACATTTCACACAAAGCGCAGACCGTTGAAGCCGGTACCGAGAACTCATCCAACTGGAGCGGCTATGAACTCCGCAGCAGTTCCAAGAGCTACCTGGGAGTCCAGAGCCAATGGAATATTCCACCAATCCCCTTGGGAGAGTCCAACACGATCACCTATTCCGCGTTCTGGGTTGGCCTTGACGGAGACGGTACCTCCGATCTAATCCAGGCAGGCACCGAGCAGGACTTCGTCGACATCTTGTTCCTTCAATTTGCCTCATATTCCGCCTGGACGGAACTCGTTCCCAACCAGCCGACTGAATCGGAGATAACCAACCTCTCCGTCAATCCAAACGACTCGGTACTGACATTTGTCTGGGTTGGCGATTCCAACGGAACCATCGATCCGAATGGCGCCTACGGCTGGTTCCTGTTCGGAGACTTTACAACCAATCAGGAAACTTACGTCCACACTGCACTCGGCAGCACAAAATTTAAGGGCACCGAAGCTGAGTGGATCATGGAACGTCCGAAAGTGAACGGCGCATTTGCCGATCTCTCGCTTTATGTAATCGCATCCATGACCGGCGCCTATGCCCTAACAACAAAGGAGCAATACGTTCCCTACAGCTCCACAGGCAACCTGCAGCTCACCATGTATGAAAATTACTCGCCTGCAGACGACGACAACGTTCTTTCGGTGGCAATTCCCATCAACTCCACCCAAATTGACTACTTCTGGCAGAACTTCCACTAAAAACAAGCCAGATTGCCAGCCCTCCCCGCGACAAACCCTCCCGAACCTGGGAGGGTTTGTCGCTTTGGGCCTGAATCTCCGCTGCCAAATCAACATTGGGTGCAGGCGAAGCTTATCCGGTCGATCGCTGCTGTTTCACCGCCGAAAACAGGTTCTTC
>Ga0302319_10012759_pt1 | contig 15806 bp, 12 predicted proteins | sample Bog_T0_2_FD_203319 | JGI IMG/M metagenome (GOLD analysis project Ga0302319, IMG submission 203319) | Peat permafrost microbial communities from Stordalen Mire near Abisko, Sweden - Bog_T0_2 | ecosystem: Environmental > Terrestrial > Soil > Wetlands > Peat | place: Sweden: Abisko, Stordalen Mire...
GTTCCCACGCGTTACTCACCCGTCTGCCGCTGACGTATTGCTACGCCCGCTCGACTTGCATGTGTTAAGCCTGCCGCCAGCGTTCGCTCTGAGCCAGGATCAAACTCTCAAGTTGGACTTGAAACTTCAAACCGGCTGATCACAACGTTTGACGAGGTCCCACCATATTTATTGAACGCGATTCACATCGCGAACAACGATGGTGTAACCTATGTAAACGTGTACCGCCGAAGTCTTTCGTCCAGTCCCGACCGACCGAAAACCCAAGTCCTAAAACTCAAGCCTTCAAGCAATCGAGACTCGCAAGGACTCCGCCGTCCACGTTTCTCTTTCTTCATCTTCACTTGTCAAACAGCCCGGGGCCGAAAACCCCTCTCCCTTCGCGGGGAGTTCCGCCAGACCCTCATTCGACGACAAATAACAACCGACTACTATCGGCTGTTGATTCACTCATCTTAGTGAGGAGCTTGACGGGCGCGACAACTTGCCTTGGCCAAGGGCCAAAGCAGCGCCGCGCTCAGTGGCCGGTTTATAAGCCCGGCCGATCGTGCTTGTCAACGCCTGTTGTCAACAAATCGTCGCATCTTCCAAAGAGAATCTCGCACCGTCAGGAAGTCTCGATTTTTAGGGACTTTGCGCCGTACTTGAGCCACAATCCTGCGACGTTCTGACAGCCACGAAGCTTGAATCGCCGGATACCATTGGGGGTTGCCGGCGATTTTCTACAGCGGTCCGCTGCATGGCGGTCATCTACCAAGGGATCGGCGATCTTCCATGAACCCGTCGCCTTTCCCTTACGGCCAGGAAACATCGAGAGATCTGCACGCCATTGCTGTTCGTGATTTTGGCCAGCCTTTTGGCCTTTGATCCCGGAACATCCATGCGGCACGCCATGCCCCCGGATCTCCCCTTCAAAGGGCGAACCCCGGTCCGGCATGAGCAAAGATCGGGTCGAATGTTGATGGAACTTGGGGGGATGGTGGTTTGAACCACAGGACGTCACGCGGGGGCGGCTACGGACGCGAGACCGGGATCATCGATCTCGGTCACGAGCCGCCGCTATCCGTGGACGGTTCCGAAGCCGCGGTGATCGATCGCCGCCGCGTCTCCGTACAGTGGTTCAGCGGCACCATCCTGACCGGCCTGTGCGGCGCAGCCCTGATCGGCGGCGCCGTTTTTGCGTCGCTGGACGGCGAAATGACCTTTGCCAAGGTGCCTGAGCGCGTCGAGGGCGCGCTGCGCGGCGCTTTCGGTGCCAACGACAAGAGTGCCAGCCTGCGCAAGAGCGATCGCCTGCCCCCGCCCGGCGAGACCACCGCTTCCCGCAACGTGGTGCGGGTTTCGACGGTCACCCGGGTCGGCAACCGCGACGTGATGCGGGTGCGGCCGTTTATCCGGATCTCGGGCAATCTGTCGATGACGACCAGCGATCTCAGCGCCAAGATCCCGCCCTTCAACGCCCAGCGCATGCTGTCGGATGTCGGCGCCCCGACCCCGGCAGCCTCCGACGATGCGAACAACGCCGATGCCGCCGAGCCCGATGCCGCGGTTTCCTTCGTCACCAAGGATCTCGGGCCGATCCTGCCCAAGGCGAAACTTGCCGCCGTCGTCGCGCTCGACGAGGTGCTGATGCGTGTCCGCGACGCCTCCAACTGGCGCGGCAACAGTGGCGTGCGCTACGCAGCCCTCGCCAATGCCGCGGCGGACGCCAGCGGCGCCCAGCCCGACCTCAAACTGGCCTATGCCGCCGAGGGCGGCGCCGCCGATCCCTATGCCGGGTTCGAAACCCGCGTGGTGCCGGAAAACGTCACCCTGCTGCCGAAGACCAAGGAACAGGCTACCGGCGGCAATCCGTCCGGCGAGCGCGTCCACCTGGTCAAGAAGGGCGATACCGTCACCTCGATCCTGCGCGATCAGGGCGCCACGCCGGAGGAGGCCAAGGCCATTGCCGCCACGCTCGGTGCCCATGGCCGCGACGGCGGACTGAAGGAAGGCGAGAAACTGCGCATCCTGATGGCGCCCGCAGGCCCCGAGCCCGGCCAGCGGCTGCAGCCCTACCGGGTCATCGTGGCCAACGATTCCAGCGTCGAGGCCGTCGCCGCGCTGTCCGATCTCGGCAAATACGTCGCGGTCGATGTGCAGAGCATGAACACCACCACCGAAACCGCCGAAAGCAGCGACGACGACGACGATGATGACGGCAGCGGGGTACGGCTCTATCAAAGCATCTACGAGACCGCGCTGCGCAACAAGGTGCCGCCTTCCGTGATCGAAGACATGGTGCGGATCTACTCCTACGACGTCGATTTCCAGCGCAAGGTGCAGCCCGGGGATTCCTTCGACGTCTTCTTTGCCGGCGAGGATGAAGGCGCCACCATCACCGAAAAGACCGAGGTGCTGTACGCCTCGCTCACCGTCGGCGGCGAGACCAAGAAATATTACCGCTTCCAGACCCCCGACGATTCCGTGGTCGACTACTACGACGAGACCGGCAAGAGCGCGAAGAAGTTCCTGGTACGCAAGCCGGTCAACAACGCGATCATGCGATCGCCGTTTGGCTACCGCCGCCATCCCATCCTCGGCTATGTCAAGATGCACACCGGCGTCGACTGGGCCACGGCCTATGGCACGCCGATTTTCGCCTCCGGCAACGGCGTCGTCGAAACCGCCGGCTGGGAGGGCGGCTACGGGAACTACGTCAAGCTGAAGCACAACAACGGCTACGAGACCGCCTATGGGCACATGTCGGCCTTTGCCAAGGGGCTGGAGCCCGGCAAGCGGGTTCGGCAGGGCCAGGTGATCGGCTTCGTCGGCTCGACCGGGCAATCGACCGGCGCCCATGTCCATTATGAAATCCTGGTCAACGGCCGCTTCGTCGATCCGATGCGAATCAAGCTGCCGCGCGGCCGCTCGCTCGACGGGCCGCTGATGGCGAGCTTCGAGAAGGAGCGCGACCGTCTCGATGCCATGATGAGCAATCGCGGCGGCCCGGCACGAATGTCCGACGCCGCCGGCAGCACTGGCGTAAGGCAGGTCAGCAACCGCTAGCCCCCAGCCGGGCAGCACTGCCCGGGGTCCCGACCCGTCGCCAAATCAACCCGCGGAGGGGCTGCCGGAGCAGGAACCCGCTTCCCCGCAACCGCTTCAGTTCAGCTTCCGTTTCGGGATTGGCGCCTCGAACTGCGCTATCTCCGCGGTCTGCGGTGCCTTGCCGTTGAAGGTCAGCACATTGCCTTCCGCCGAAATGACGACGCGATCGCCGTCAATGACGTCGCCGGCGAGGATCATCTCCGCCAGCGGATCCTGCACATAGCGCTGGATCACCCGCTTCAGCGGCCGGGCGCCGTAGGCCGGATCCCAGCCCTTGGCGGCGAGCCATTCCCGCGCCGGGCCGTCGAGCGTGAGCACGATCTTGCGGTCCTCCAGCAGCTTTTGCAGCCGCCCGAACTGGATTTCGACGATCCGGCCCATCTCGCTCTTCTGCAGCCGGTGGAACAGGATGATCTCATCGACCCGGTTGAGGAATTCCGGGCGGAAATGCGCCCGCACCGTGCCCATTACCTGCTCGCGGACCGCCGAGGTGTCCTCGCCCTCCGCCTGGCTGACCAGGAATTCCGAGCCCAGATTCGACGTCATGATGATCAGGGTGTTGCGGAAATCGACGGTGCGGCCCTGCCCGTCGGTCAGACGGCCGTCGTCGAGCACCTGCAGCAGCACGTTGAAGACATCGGGGTGCGCCTTCTCGATCTCATCGAACAGCACCACCTGGTAGGGCCGCCGCCGCACCGCCTCGGTGAGCGCGCCGCCCTCGTCATAGCCGACATAGCCCGGAGGCGCGCCGATCAGCCGCGACACCGAGTGCTTCTCCATGTATTCGGACATGTCGAGGCGTACCATCGCGGTCTCGTCATCGAACAGGTATTCGGCAAGCGCCTTGGTGAGCTCGGTCTTGCCGACGCCGGTGGGGCCGAGGAACATGAACGAGCCCATCGGCCGGTTGGGATCCTGCAGCCCGGCGCGCGAGCGGCGAACCGCGGTCGCCACCGCATGAACGGCCTCGGCCTGGCCGACGACCCGGTTGCCCAGGCTGTCCTCCATCCGCAGCAGCTTGTCCTTTTCGCCCTCCAGCATCTTGTCGACCGGCACGCCGGTCCAGCGCGACACCACCTGGGCGATGTGGTTGGCGGTGACCGCCTCCTCCATCATCTCGCCGGCGTTTTCCTTGGCCTCGATCTCGGCGAGCCGCTTCTCCAGCTCGGGAATCCGGCCATAGGCGAGCTCGCCGGCGCGCTGATATTCGCCGCGGCGCTGCGCGTTGGCGAGTTCGATACGCAGCGCATCGAGCTCGCTCTTCAGCTTCTGCGCATTCGACAGCTTGTTCTTCTCGGCACTCCAGCGCGAGGTCAGGTCGGCCGAGCGCTTTTCCAGCTCGGCAAGTTCGTGCTCCAGCGCCTGCAGGCGGCTTTTCGAGCCCGCGTCGGTTTCCTTCTTCAACGCCTCCTGCTCGATCTTCAGCCGGATGATTTCGCGGTCCATCGAATCGAGCTCTTCCGGCTTGGAATCGACCTGCATCTTCAGCCGCGCCGCGGCCTCGTCCATCAGGTCGATCGCCTTGTCGGGCAGGAAGCGGTCGGTGATGTAGCGGTTCGACAGCGTGACCGCCGCCACCAGCGCCGAATCGGTGATACGCACGCCATGGTGCTGCTCGTACTTGTCCTTCAGGCCGCGCAGGATCGAGACGGTGTCCTCGACGGTCGGCTCGGAGACGAAGATCGGCTGGAACCGCCGCGCCAGCGCCGCGTCCTTTTCGACGTGCTTGCGATACTCGTCCAGCGTGGTCGCGCCGATGCAGTGCAATTCGCCCCGCGCCAGCGCCGGTTTGAGCAGGTTGGAGGCATCCATCGCGCCGTCGCCCTTGCCGGCGCCGATCAGGGTATGCATTTCGTCGATGAACAGGATGATGCTGCCTTCCGCCGAGGTCACTTCCTGCAGCACCGCCTTCAGGCGCTCCTCGAACTCGCCGCGGTATTTTGCCCCCGCGATCAGCGCGCCGAGGTCGAGCGACAGCAGTTTCTTGTCCTTGAGGCTTTCCGGCACGTCGCCGTTGATGATCCGCAGCGCCAGACCCTCGACGATCGCGGTCTTGCCGACGCCGGGCTCGCCGATCAGCACCGGATTGTTCTTGGTGCGGCGGGAAAGCACCTGAATGGTGCGGCGGATCTCCTCGTCGCGCCCGATCACCGGATCGAGCTTGCCGTCGCGCGCCGCCTGGGTCAGGTCGCGGGAATATTTCTTCAGTGCGTCATAGGCGTTTTCAGCCGTGGCACTGTCCGCGGTACGGCCCTTGCGCAGGGCCTCGATCGCGGCGTTGAGGTTCTGCGGCGTGATGCCGCCCTTGCGCAGGATGGCGCCGGCGTCGCTGTCCTTCTCGAGCGTCAATCCCAGCAACAGCCGTTCGACCGTGACAAAACTGTCGCCGGCCTTCTCGGCGGCCTTTTCCGCCGCGTCGAACGCCCGCGCCAGTTCGGGGGCGAGGTAGACCTGCCCGGCGCCGCTTCCGGAAACCTTCGGCAACTTGTTGAGCGCGTCCTCGGTCGCTTTCAGGATCGCGCGCGAGTTGCCTCCGGCACGGTCGATCAGCCCGCCTGCCAGTCCCTCGCTGTCGTCCAGCAATACCTTCAGCATATGCAGCGGTGAAAACTGCTGGTGGCCGTCGCGCATCGCCAGCGATTGCGCCGACTGGATGAAGCCGCGGGCGCGCTCGGTGTATTTTTCTATATTCATCGGTATTTCCCTCAGCCTGCCGCTCCGCCCACAGCATGAGGCACGGATGGGGCATCTTCACTGGGTTTCCACAGGCCGCATTGACATTGCTCAAGCCGCCAGCGGTGGTCTCGCCGACGCTTCCCGCCAGCTTGAGGCAAATGTGGGAACGGGCTTTCGGAAACGGAAGAGGCTGCTTCACAAATTCGTGTGCCATGGCACCGCGCCGGGGAATCTCCTAATAAGCCGGATGCCCCAGCTCCAGCCTGCGCAGATCGCCGGCCTTTACCGCTACCCGGTCAAGGGCCTCTCTCCGGAACCGCTGCCGCAGGTCGCGCTGATTCCCGGCCAGACGGTTCCGGCCGACCGCCGCTACGCGATCGAAAATGGTCCCAGCGGTTTCGATCCGGCCGATCCGAAATACCTGCCGAAATCCTATTTCCTGATGCTGATGCGCAATGAGCGGCTGGCCGGGCTGCAGACCCATTTTGACGAATCGACCGGCATCCTGACGATTCGCGCAAACGGCGGCGTGGCCGCCTGCGGCGATCTGGAAACGGCGGCGGGCCGCGCCGCCATCGAAACATTCTTCACGGCCAATTTCGCCAGCGAACTCAAGGGGCCGCCAAGACTTCTGGCTGGCCGCGGCCACAGCTTTTCGGATGTGCCCAGGAAGGTCGTCTCGATCATCAATCTTTCCAGCGTGGCCGCCATCGAAGACCTCGTAGGCCAGCCGGTCCATCCGCTGCGGTTTCGCGCCAACCTGTATGTCCGCGGCTGGCCGGCATGGCACGAGTTCGCGCTGCTCGACCAGACCCTCGCCATCGGCGACGTCCGCCTGAGGGTCGTCAAGCGGATCGTCCGCTGCGCCGCCACCAATGTCGATCCCGAGACTGCGGCGCGCGACCTCGACATCCCGCATGCATTGATGCGCCACTTCGGCCATGCCGATTGCGGAGTCTATGCCGAGGTCATCGCCGGCGGTTCGCTTGCCGCCGGCGAGGATGTAACCGTCAGCCCGTCGGCATGACATAGGCGTAGATCCGTCCCCGCGGATAGGACGCTTCGACGACCCGGTTGCGGTTGTTGCCCGAGACAAGGATCGGGTTTCCGGCGGCGTCGATGCCGCTGACGATGCCGACATGTCCGCCGCCGCGCCGCGCCATCACGGCAATGGCGCCGATCTGCGGTCCCGGCACGCGCCGGCCGTAATTGGCGAATGACCGCGCCAGGTCCGAACCGGTGCCGGCGAGACCGACACGCTGCAGGACCATGTTCATGAACCGCGCGCACCACAGGCTGGAGCGACCCGTGGGGTTGCCGCCGATGTAACGGCGCGCTTCGGCGACGACATTGGACGATCCGAACCCGCCCGGCGCGGCGAAGCCGGCGGCGGCACCGCCGGACGGCAGGCTGGCTTGGGTGTCAGCCAAGCCGCGTTGCCGCATTTGCGCAACGCCGGCGTCCCAGCCCGAAGCGGGCGCGAGGTAGCGATTTCGACGATGGAAGTGGTGCCGCCTGGCGCGATGCCAAGCATGGCGCCCCGCACGATGGTGAGATTTTGCCGAAGCCGGAGAGGCCATCACGACCATAGCTACCGAACACAAAGCCAGCGCGACAAGACGAAGCGACCAGCGAAACGCAAACAACTGAACCATACTCGATCCTCTGTGACATCCTGGTTCCCCATCGGGCCCTGAGGACCGACATCCGGGGGGCGTTTTGCGAGTCGCGGTATGGCGACAGCAAGACGGGATGCGGCAGCGCCGGATCCGTTTGGGGGTGATTCCGCGATCATTTGGTGACGAAAAATGAATCGATCCCGCCGCATTGCAGCCGCGAGCATTAACTGCGATTTTCGAGACCGGCCCATGAAAAGGAACAGCAAATGCCCTATGCCGTCAGCAGCGACCACGTCCGCCTCCATTTCGAGGAGGCCGGCAGCGGAACGCCGATCATTTTCCTGCACGAATTCGCCGCCGACCACACCAACTGGGAACCGCAGATGCGCTACTTCTCGCGCGGGCATCGCTGCATCGCCTACTCCGCGCGCGGCTACACCCCGTCGGATGTGCCCGCGTCAGCCGATTCCTACAGCTACAGACATTTCTATACCGACGCGCTCGCCGTGCTCGATCATCTCAAAATCCAAAAGGCGCATTTCGTCGGTCTCTCGATGGGCTCTTACTCATCACTGCAGGTCGGCCTGAACGCGCCGGCGCGCGCGCTGTCGCTGACGCTGGCCGCGGTCGGCTCGGGCTCCGACCTGAAAAATCTCGAGGCTTTCCGCAGGCAATGCGTCGCCAATGCCGAGCAATATGAAAAGCTCGGCTCGGCCGAGGTTGCCAGGGCGACGCGCGAGGCGCCGAGCCGGATTCCGTTTTTGTTGAAGGACCCGCGCGGCCACGCCGATTTCTATGACGCGCTGGCCCGGCACGATTCAAAGGGCTCCGCCAATACCATGCGCGGCTTCCAGGGCGGCAGGCCCTCGATCTACACCCTGACCGATGCGATCCGGCAGGTTGCGACGCCGACCCTGATTATCTGCGGCGACGAGGACGACAATTGCCTGGAGCCCAGCCTGTTCCTGAAAAAGCACTTGCCGGCATCCGGCCTTTCGATCTTCCCGAAGTCGGGGCACGTGCTCAATCTCGAGGAACCTGCCCTGTTCAATGAAATGGTCGAGCGCTTCATCACGCTGGCCGAAGCCGGACGCTGGCCGGTGCGCGATCCGAGGTCGCTGGCGGAGCAAAACTGATCGTCATGCCGGGGCGTGCGTCAGCACGAACCCGGAATCTCGGGATTCCCCGATGTGCAATTGCACATCTGAGGTTCGCATCTTCGATGCGTCCCGGAATGACGATCGATGCTTATCGCTTGCCGCCACGGCTGAGCAGGAACACGCCCTGCTCGCCGAACATGTTCCAGAACCACCAGGGCGCGTTGAGCCGCAGCGGGCGGCCGTAGAGATCGAGCGCGACCGCGCGCTCCATCTTGACGTTGATCGCCTCGCAGAGCTGCACGAAATCCTTGATGGTGCAGAAATGGATGTTCGGGGTGTCGTACCAGGTCGCCGGCAGGTTTTCGGTGCGCGGCATGTGCCCGCCGACCAGCAATTGCAGCCGCATCTTCCAGAAGCCGAAATTCGGAAACGACACGATGGCGCGGCGGCCGATCCGCAACAGATTCTCCAGCACCACCCGCGGCTGCCGGGTCGCCTGCAGGGTCTGCGACAGGATCACGTAGTCGAAGGCGTCGTCGGGATAGTTGACGAGGTCGGTGTCGGCGTCGCCCTGCACCACCGCGAGGCCCTTGGCGACGCAGCGGTTGACGCCCTCGCGCGAAAGCTCGATGCCGCGGCCGTCGATGCCGCGGCTTTCCAGCAGCTGCAAGAGGTCACCGTCGCCGCAGCCGACATCGAGCACCTTGGAGCCGCGCTCCACCATCTGCGCCACCAGAAGATGGTCGCCGCGATAGTTCCCGCTGCGGCGCATCGCGGCCCCGTCCAGCGGCAGAACCTGTTGCTGGGCGGTCATGTCAGCCGCCTTTCCTGGTCAGGCCGCGGGCCGCGCCCGCGGATTCCAGAAAGGCGCGGGAGATCTCGAAAAACTCCGGCACGTCGAGCAGGAAGGCGTCGTGTCCGCGATCGGTCTCGATCTCCGCGAACGACACCCGTGCGCCGCTGGCATTGAGCGCATGGACGATGGCGCGTGCCTCCGAGGTCGGAAACAGCCAGTCGCTGGTGAACGACACCACGCAGAGCCGGGCCTGAATACCGCGGAATGCCTGTGCCAGCACGCCATCATGATCGGCGGCAATGTCGAAATAATCCATCGCCCGCGTCAGGTATAGATAACTGTTGGCGTCGAACCGCTCGACGAACGACGAGCCCTGATAGCGCAGATAGCTTTCGACCTGAAAGTCCGCATCGAACGAAAACGTCGGCAGGTCGCGGTCCTGCATCCGCCGCCCGAATTTGCGGTGCAGCGCGGCGTCGGAGAGATAGGTGATATGCGCGGCCATCCGCGCGACGCCGAGGCCGCGATGCGGATAGACGCCATGTTCGAAATAGCGGCCATGTCGCCAGTCCGGATCGGCCATCACCGCCTGCCGGCCGAGTTCGTGGAATGCGATGTTCTGCGCCGAATGCCGCGTGGCGCAGGCCACCGCCAATGCCGAAAACACGCGCTTGGGATAGGCCGCAGTCCATTGCAGGGCCTGCATGCCGCCCATCGAGCCGCCGACCACGCAGAACAATGTCTCGATGCCCAGGCGATCGATCAGCATCGTCTGCGCCCGCACCATGTCGGGAATGGTGATGACCGGAAAATCCAGCCCCCACAATTTGCCGGTTGCCGGGTTGGTCGAGGCCGGCCCGGTCGAGCCCATGCAGCCGCCAATCACATTCGAGCAAATGACAAAATACCTGTCGGTGTCGAGCGGGCGGCCGGGACCCACCATGGTTTCCCACCAGCCCGGTTTGCCGGTGACCGGATGCACATTTGCGACATGCTGATCGCCGGTCAGCGCGTGGAAGATCAAAATGGCGTTGCTGCGCTCCGCATTGAGCTCGCCATAAGTCTGGTAGGCGATCTGGAACGGCGCAAGGTCGACGCCGCAATCCAGCTTCAGCGGCTGGTCGGTACCGAAGCCCGCGAGCAGCGAAGTCGGATGGTCCGCCTCATGCGCGCGCTCCTCGGCATGGATCGCCGGACTGGATATTGACTGCACGTTTACCATCTGGATATCGGCCCTTTCGGGAGGCTTCGAGAAACCACCGGAAATCAGGCCATAAAAAACCCGGCCTGAACATAGGTTCGACCGGGATCACACTTGTCCCCGGCCTGTTTAGCGAGTTGTTTAACGTGGCTGCAAGCCGGCCGGCTCAAATGACCACGGAATGCCTGAAGACTAATACCCGGGAGGCATTTCGTCAAGGCTGGCCTGGGGTTAACGGCGGTGCGGGCGGTCTTCGGCCGACCCCCCGGGGCGCCACGTTTCTCTTTGCTTTCAGCTGCCGTCTTACCTAATCAATGGGCCGGCCCGCCGTTGCAGCAGGTCTTGCCAAGGTTTTGAAGATGTCTCAACCGCCTCCCGCTCCGCCCTCGCTCGAGGCGCTGCGCCAAGAGATCGACGCCATCGATGCGCAGGTCCACGGCCTGCTGATGGCGCGCGGCGATATCATCGATCGCCTGATACAGGTGAAGAAGACCCAGGAGGTCGGCTCGGCGTTCCGCCCGGCACGCGAAGCCGACATGATGCGCCGGCTGGTGGAGCGCCATCGCGGCATCCTGCCGCTCGACACCGTCGAGAGCATCTGGCGCGTCATCATTTCGACCTTCACCTATGTGCAGGCGCCGTTTTCGGTACATGCCGATATTTCGCTCGGCGAATCCGCGATGCGGGATTCGGCGCGATTTCATTTCGGCTTCACCGTTCCCTATGTGCCGCATTTCAGCGCAACCGCCGCGGTGGAAGCGGCTGCCAATTCGAAGGGCGATCTGGCGCTGGTCTCCGCCACCTCGAGCCGCACCCCATGGTGGATCGCGCTCGAAGCCGCCGGCGCGCCCAAGATCATTGCGCGGCTGCCGTTTGTGGAGCGCGCCGATCATCCGGCGGCGCTGCCGGTATTCGTGGTGTCGCGCGTCGCCGACAGCGCCCGGGTGACCGAGGTCGAGATGTGGAGCGTGCGCGTCTCCGGCTGGAACGCCGGGACCGCGCGCGCGCTGTCGCCGCTGGCGGAAATCGTCGCGGTGCCGGATACCGCCTTCGACGGCGCGGCCCTGCTGGTGTCGGTCGTGGGCAGCGGCGGCCTCGAAACGATCCGGTCGGCGTTGGTCGAGGCAGGTGCCTCGGTGCGCTCATCGGCTCTCGTCGGCAGCCACGCAACGCGCTATACGGTGCCCCCGAACGGGGCGGCCAAAGCTCCAGACCGCCCCTGACCATCCGGAGTTGAAGATGTCCCGACCCGTGCCGAATCCCGGCATTCTCGATATTGCGCCCTACACGCCCGGCAAGAGTCCGGTGCCGGAGCCGGGCCGCAAGATGTTCAAGCTGTCCGCCAACGAGACGCCGTTCGGGCCTTCGCCGATGGCCGTGGAAGCCTACAAGGCGGCCGCCGGCCATCTGGAAGACTATCCGGAAGGGACGTCGCGGGTGCTGCGCGAGGCCATCGGCCGCGCCTTCGGGCTCGATCCCGGCCGCATCATCTGCGGCGCCGGATCCGACGAAATCCTCAATCTGCTGGCGCATACCTATCTCGGCCACGGCGACGAGGCGATCAGCACCACCCACGGCTTTCTGGTGTATCCGATCGCGACGATGGCGAACGGCGCCATCAATGTGGTCGCGCCGGAGACCAATTTCACCGCCGACGTCGACGCCATCCTGAAGCTGGTGTCGCCGCGCACCAAACTGGTCTGGCTCGCCAACCCGAACAACCCGACCGGGACCTATCTGCCATTCGACGAGGTCAAGCGGCTGCGCGCCGGATTGCCGTCGCATGTGCTGCTGGTGCTGGACGCCGCCTATTCCGACTACGTGTCGCGCAATGACTATGAGATAGGCATCGAGCTGGTGGCAACCACCGAGAACACGGTGATGACCCACACCTTCTCGAAGATTCACGGGCTGGCGGCATTGCGGATCGGCTGGATGTTCGGCCCCGCCAGCATCGTCGATGCGGTGAACCGGATTCGCGGGCCTTTCAACGTTTCGACGCCGGCGATGCTGGCGGCGGTGGCGGCGATCGAGGATACGGCGCATCAGCAGATGTCCAAGGCCTACACCGAGAAGTGGCGCAACTGGCTGACCGAGGAGATCGGCGGGCTTGGCCTCAAGGTGACTCCGAGCGTGGCGAATTTCGTGCTGATCCATTTCCCGCTCGAACCCGGCAAGACCTCGGCCGAGGCCGACGTGTTCCTGACCAAGCGCGGGCTGGTGCTGCGTGCCCTGAACAATTACGGCCTGCCGCACGCGCTGCGCATGACCATCGGCACCGAGGACGCCAACCGCCTCGTGGTCGACGGCCTGCGCGACTTCATGGCGCGGCAGTGAACGCCGCGCCGCCCTTCAAGAGAATAGCGCTGATCGGCTTCGGGCTGATCGGCGGCTCGATCGCGCGGGCGGCACGGGCGCAGGGCCTCGCGGCGCAAATCGTCGCCACCGCGCGTTCGCCGCAGACGCGCGCCCGGGTGTCTGAGCTCGGCATCGCCGACTTCGTGGTGGAGACCAATGCGGAGGCGGCGCAAGACGCCGATCTCGTCATCCTGTGCATCCCGGTCGGCGCCTGCGGGCCGGTCGCCCAGGAGATCGCAGCCCATCTCAAGCCAGGCGCGATCGTCTCCGATGTCGGCTCGGTCAAGGGCGCCGTGGTGCGGGATATGGCGCCTTATCTGCCGGCCGGCGTCCATTTCGTGCCGGCGCATCCGGTCGCCGGTACCGAGCACTCCGGTCCCGATTCCGGCTTTGCCGAGCTGTTCATCAACCGCTGGTGCATTTTGACCCCGCCCGAGGGCGCCGATGCGAAGGCGGTCGAGCGGCTGCGCGCGTTCTGGGCGGGACTCGGCGCCAAGGTCGAGATCATGACGCCCGACCATCACGATCTGGTGCTGGCGATCACCAGTCATCTGCCGCATCTGATCGCCTACACCATCGTCGGCACCGCCGACGAACTCGGCCAGGTGACCTCCTCGGAAGTGATGAAGTTCTCCGCGGGCGGTTTTCGCGACTTCACCCGCATCGCGGCCTCCGATCCGATCATGTGGCGCGACGTCTTTCTGGCCAACAAGGACGCGGTACTGGAGATGCTCGGCACCTTCAACGAGGACCTCTCCAAGCTCACCCGGGCGATCCGCCGCGGCGACGGCGAGGCGCTGTTTGAGCATTTCACCCGCACCCGGGCGATCCGCCGCGGCATCGTCGAGATCGGACAGGATTCGGCCGCGCCCGATTTTGGCCGCCCGCATGCCAACCTGGCCAGGAAAACCGATTGAGTTGTGGCGGGCAAACCGGCCGCATTTGCTAGAACAAGGGCGGAATCTGCGCCACCTTCAGCGGGCCCAGAAACACCGCGCCATCGACGAAGCGCAGCGGAAACGCCCGTGCCTTCTTGCCTTCCAGCTCCGCCTCCTTGCCGAGCGCGTTGATGCCGGCGGCAACCCCGAGGCTGGCATTCTGCCTCACGACCTTGCCGAGGCCGGGGATCGCCCGGTCCAGCGCGCCGAGCAGGTTGTGCACATCGGAGCTCTTGACGCCCGGCGCGACGCGATCGAGCGTCGCCTGCGGCACGCCCTCGTCGAGCATTTTTTCAAGCCCCAGCGCCGGAATCACCTTCTCCAGGCCGGCCACCGTCATCTGCAGTTCGCCGTCAAGATGGCCCTGGGCGTTGAGGCCGAGCGAGCCGGCAGCAACCGCGATCAGGTCACCCTGCTGGATTCGGGACTGCACGATCTCGACATGGCCGCCGGCGGCCTGGATTTCGCGAAACCGCTGCGGCCAGGGTTTTGGCGAAAAATCCTTCAGGCCGCTGAGCAGCGTCCGCACCTCGGCATCGAACGGCTCGGCCAGCAGCGGATGCACCCCCTGCACGCTGCCGCCCGCAATCTGCAGCACGGTCTCGATGACCGGATGATCGAAAGCCGAGCCCTCGGCCAGGCGGCCGTGCAGCTCGACATGTTTGGCAGCCGCCAACGGCGTCTGCACCGATCCGTTGACGCGGTCGATCGCGGGATCGTCGAACACCAGGGAAATCCGCTGCGGAACCGCCGGCAGGCCGACGATGCTGCTGCGGGCCGTGCGCCAGTTCACCATCATCGAGGGCTGCTGCCCGTTCTCGGAAATGGTCGCGGGCGCGGTGAATTCCGCGATCAGCAATTTCGGATCGTAGATTTGCGCCACCACCAGGATTTCGCCGAGACTGGCGGTGATCGGCGCCTGCGTCGCGGACTGCCCGGCGGTCTGCGATTGCAGCGACACGGTGGCGCCGCCGCAGCGGACTTCAAGGCGGAACGGGTAGCCGGCCACTGAGCGTCTGGCACAATCGTAGACCCGGCCCGATCTCGCCTCGCGCGCCCGCCAGGCATCCGCGGTCTCGTCGACCCTGGACGCGGAATAGAACCAGAACGCGCTCCAGGCCGCGGCGGCGACAAGCAGCAGGACAGGCATGATGAAAAGGCGCCAAAGCGGGCGCCGGCGCGGCGCGAGGGGGATATCGGACATCTGGCGAGCTTTGACCAAGGATTTTGTCAATTAAGCGATGGCTGGGCGCGGCAATCAAATTAACGCATTTTCATTGCAGGCCAAATTCTGCTAGGCGTCGCCGCGATGCAAGCCAAAGTCCTGTCCGAAGCGGATTTGTCCCAAGAGCCGTCCGAAGGCGACCTGTGGGTGTTCGGCTACGGTTCGCTGATGTGGCAGCCGGGTTTTGAATTCATCGAGCAGGTGCCGGCGCGGCTGATCGGCGAGCATCGCGCGCTGTGCGTCTATTCGTTCGACCATCGCGGGACGCCGGAAAAGCCCGGCCTCGTGCTCGGGCTCGACCGCGGCGGCGCCTGCCGCGGCATCGCATTCCGGGTGGCGGCGGCGCGGCGCAATGACACCGTGGCCTATCTGCGCAGCCGCGAACAGACCACCAGCGTCTACCACGAAGTCATGCGTTCGGTCTGGCTTGAAAACGAGGCCCGGCAGCGGGTCAGCGCGCTGGCCTATGTGGTCGACCGCGGCCATGTCCAATATGCCGGGCGGCTCTCGCTGGCCGAACAGCTGCGCTACGTGCAGCAGGGACACGGCCGCTCCGGAAACAACCGCGACTACGTGCTGGCGACGGTAAGGTCGATCGAAAAGCAGGGTTTTCGCGACCCGCAATTGCACCAGCTGGCGATGCTGCTGCACCACGAGACGCCGCCGCACGGCTAGTCTAAAGCGGGATGTCATTAGCCTGAATCGATTTGGGATTCCCAAATCAGTGCATTTCTGATTCACCATGCTGGCTGGGCTGGAGGCCAGCATGGATGGGCAAGCCTTATTCTCTGGATCTGCGTAAG
>Ga0302319_10012760_pt1 | contig 15806 bp, 16 predicted proteins | sample Bog_T0_2_FD_203319 | JGI IMG/M metagenome (GOLD analysis project Ga0302319, IMG submission 203319) | Peat permafrost microbial communities from Stordalen Mire near Abisko, Sweden - Bog_T0_2 | ecosystem: Environmental > Terrestrial > Soil > Wetlands > Peat | place: Sweden: Abisko, Stordalen Mire...
CTCTCGCCTACCATTCAGCGGGCTTTATTGATCGTAATTAGGGGATGTTGCACTAGTTGACCGTGCCCTTGGCGCCATCGGCCATGGCTTTCTCATAGTCCGCCTGCAGGCGGGTGCCATCGGAGATGGCGAACTTGTAGACATATTCAAACCGGTCGGCACCCTTGGTGAGCCCGATGATCACTTCGAAAACGCCTTCGGCACTCACCTCGAAGGGGGAGGCGATGACATTGAAAGTGCCTTCCTTGGCACCGTCGGGGATCTGCACGTCGCTGTCGCGGATGATGTCCTTGCGCTCGCCGCCGGGGGAGACGATGGAAAAGCTGAATTTGAAGGTCCCATCCATGCGGGAGAAACGGGTGTAGAAACAGACCTTGGGGAGGACGAAGGGCACCTGGGGAACCACGATGTGATGATCGTAAAGGCCCATGAGGGACGTCTTGCCCCCAACTTCCTGACGGATGTCATCGCAAAGCAGGGTGAACTCGTGCTTGGGCGCCTTGATCTGGACTTCTTGCATGTGAGCTCCTGGGTGAACTGCCAGTGTACCTGTAGACTGCGGGCTGTCCAAGCAAAGTGCGACGAAACCGGTGCCTCCCGGGCCTGAGCGGTTATCGTTAAGAGCAAGTTGCGGAGGGGTAGGAATGGTGGTTCGCTGGTTGGGCATTCTCGTGTGCGCCTTGGCTCTTAACGCCCAGGAGGTGCGCCTCCAGGTGCTCACCACCACCGACCTCAGGGGCCATGTGCTGCCCCAGGACAGCTTTACCCTCCAGCCGGCGAACCTGGGCTGGGCCAAGCTGGCCACGGTCATTCGCGGCTTGCGGGCGGCGAACGCCAACACCCTGCTGGTCGATTGCGGCGACGCCACCCAGGGGGAGCCCATCGACTACGTCTGGTCCCAGCTGAACAGCAAGCTGCCCGAGCCGTCCATGGCCATAATGAATGATTTGGGCTACAACGCCATGGTCGTGGGCAGCCATGAATTCGACCACGGGCTGGCGAAGCTGCGCACCCTGGAAGACCAGGCCCAGTTTCCGTGGCTCGCGGCCAACGTGATGTTCACCGCCGATGGCCGCCGGGTCTTCACGCCCTACGTTCTGCTGAACATCGGCGGGATCCAGGTGGCGGTGCTCGGCCTGACCACCCCGGCCCAGCCGGTTCCCCGGGGCGACGGGCTGGTGTTCCTGGATCCCATCGCCACCGCCAAGGCCCTCATCCCTCTGCTGAGGGAGAAGGAGAAGGTGGACATGGTGGTGGTGGCCCTGCACGGCGGCCCCGGGGCCGAGCCCTGCGGCGGCGGCGAGGAGAACGAGGCCCGCTGTCTCACCAGCCAGGTGCCGGGGATCGATCTGGTGCTCACCAGCCATGCCCGCCTGGCCATGGACGCGAGTGTGAACGGGGTCCCCGTCCTTCAGGCCGGGTTGGCCGGCGCCTCGGTCGGGGCGGGGGAATTCGTGTTCCGCCGGGGCGCCCGGGGCAAGTGGGATCTCCAGTCCCACCGCACCTGGACCGCATCGTCCGAGCCCGAGACCGGCTCCGATGCCCGGGTGCTGGAACTCACGGCCCCGCTGCGGGCGGCCACGGAAACCTACCTGAACACCCTCGCCACCAACCTGGCCACCGACCTGGACGGCCGCTGGACGCGCATGGAGGACACGCCTCTGATGCACCTCCTGCACACCGTCGCCCGCCAGGCCAGCGGGGCCCAGATCACCGCCCTGGCCACTCCGGGCTCCCGGATCTTCATTCCCAAGGGGATCACCTCGGTCCGGCAGTTCTATGCCCTCTACCCCACCGAGAACCGGATCGCCAGGATCCGGGTGACCGGGCGGCAGCTGCGGGCCTACCTGGAACAGACCGCCCGTTTCTACAACTTCAGCCACAATCCCGAGCTTTACAACAAGACGTTCGATCCCGCCGATTTCGATACCCTGGACGGATGCAGCTACGCCCTGGACATCTCCCGGCCCCCCGGGGCCCGGGTGGTGGACCTGGAAGTGCAGGACCATCCGGTCAAGGACGAGCAGGTGTTCACCCTGGGGCTGGGTTCCGACCGGCTGTCCGGAGCGGGGGGCTACCTGGAGGCCATGGGCTGGACCGGGGAACCTGAATTCATAAGTCCGGTGCCGTTCCGGAACCTGCTCCTGGAATATGTCCTCTCCCGGTCGACCCTGGCGCCGGTGGCCTCGGATAACTGGCACATCATTCCGGCCCTGGACCGGGAACGGGTGCTGGCCCAGCAGCCGTAGCTCCAATGGGGCGTCCGGGTTCCGGCCCGGCTGTGCCTGCCGGCGGCGACCTGGGCGAGGTGTGTCCCGAGTGGTTTCGCGCCGACCCAGACCGTCCCAGGGGGGATGCGCCGACCCATAAGTACCTCGCGGCGGAACGCGCCGCTCGGTTTGCCGTAGAAGCGCATAGGCTGGGAAACATTGCCCTGTGTGATCCACGGTTCCGAGTTCCATCCCTCCCCTGACGCCTCGAAGGCAACGAGACCCATTTCCTGCGGCGCCATGCTACGGCAAACCGAGCGGCGCGTTCCGCCGCGAGGTACTTGTGGGTCGGCGCATTGCCCCCGAAGACGGTCTGGGTCGGCGCAAGACCGCCCAGGGCAAACCGCGCCCAAGCCGCCGCCGGCAGGCACAGCCGGACCGGAACCCAGACGCCCCTGTGGAGCGATGAGCCAATCCCGGTCGGAGAGGCTATGGTGGTGGGGGAGGGATACCATGGAACTCGGCAATCTCGGCCTGGGAACCTACCTCGGCGCACCGGATCGGGCCACCGACGAGAGCTATACGGCCTCGGCGCGGGCCTTCGCGGCGGCGGGGGGCCAGGTTTTCGACACCGCGGCCAACTACCGCGGGGGCCGTTCGGAACGGGCCCTGGGCCTGGCCTTCCGGGAGCTGCCCCGGGAATCCATCTTCGTGAGCACCAAGGCCGGCTACCTGCCCATGGGCGACGGGGTGCGCCAGGAATCCGCCCAGGCATGGTTCCAGCGGGTGCTGGGCGGGCCCGGCGTGCTGGCCGCCGAAGACGTGGTGGACGGATGCCACGCCCTGACCCCGGACTACCTCACCCACCAGGCGCGGGTCTCCCTGGCGGCCATGGGTCTGGACCGGATCGACCTGTTCCACCTGCACAACCCCGAGCACCAGCGTCCCGGCCTCGGGCCCGGGCCGTTCCGGATGGTCATGCGCAAGGCCTTCGAGGCCTGCGAGGCCATGGTCGCCCAGGGTTGGATCGGTGCCTATGGCTGCGCCACCTGGAACGGGTTCCGGGTGCCGCCCGGGGCGCCCGACCACCTGAGCCTGGAGACCCTGCTGGAAGACGCACGGGACGTGGCCGGCCAAGGCCACCACTTCCGCTGGATCCAGCTGCCGCTGAACCTGGCCATGGCCGAGGCCTTCACGGTTGCCACCCAGTCCATGGCCGGCAACCTGCTCACCCCGCTGGAGGCGGCCCGGGCCGCCGGCCTCCAGGTGCAGGTATCCGCAAGCCTGATGCAGGCGCGCATCCTCGGGCAACTGGCCCCGGACCTCCTTCCCGGTTGCGCGACCGAGGCCCAGGGCGCCCTGCAGTTCGCCCGCTCCTGCCCCGGAGTCACCACCGCCCTTTGCGGCATGAGCCGCCCGGCCCACGTGCGGGAGAATATTGCAATCCTGAACCTGCCCAAGGCCGACCTCGCAGCGCTCCGGGCCCTGGTCAGCCCATGAGCGAGTATCCTTGGCCCCGTTGGATATCCGGGCACGTCCCCTCGGGATCCGTTGCCGGGGGGCGGGTTACGATTTTTGCCAGGGGCATGGATTTTCTATCGAATGGAAATATAATTAAATTATGTATGTTCTAGCGATCACCCCCGGCGAAGGGTTTCAACCCGCCCACTGGGAGCGCATGCTGCGCTCTGGCATCGATGCTTTCATGATCCGCGAGCCCGGCATGGACCCCCGGGAGCTTTTGGTGGCGGCCCGCTGGGCCCGGGACCTGGCGCCCGGCCTCGGGTTGTGGCTCACGGGCCGGCTGGATGTGGCTTTGGCCGCCCGGTGCGGCCTGCACACCCCCGAGGCCTATCCCCAGGTGCCGTCCGGGCTCCTGGCGATCTCCAGCCCCATCCACGATCCGGCCCAGATTCCCGGCCGGTCCGGCGCCCGGCAGTTGCTGCTGTCTCCGATCTTCACCGTTCCCGGCAAGGGACCGGCCTGGGGACCCGAGAAACTGCGGACGGTTCTGGACGCCCTGCCCCCGGTGGGGGGGAGGATCCTGGCCCTGGGCGGGATAACCCCCGGGAACGTGCACTTGTTGCGGCACCGCCGCCTGGATGGGGTGGCGCTGATCCGGGGCCTTTGGTCCGCCCCGGATCCGGCCCTGACCGTGACCCAGCTGCGCGCCGGATGGCGGGGCCGGGACGCGGAATCAGCGTAGGCTGAAACAGTCCCCGATCCATTCTTTAGATGATGGGGCCCCCCCCATCCTTTCTGGAGCCCTGATGAAACTCAGAATCCCCTGGTTGCTCCTTGGCTTGGCCGCCATGGTCCTGCGCGCGGATGCGGACTGGAAGGCCATGGCGGCCCGATTCCCCCAGGCCATGGCCGTGGTGGAGGACGAACGCGAGACCTTCGACGTGGCGGCCGACGGCAAGTACCTGGCCACCACCCACTACCGGGCCACGATCCTGCAGGAGCCCGGGGTCGAGCCGCTCTCCAAATACGGCGACAGCTACTACGAGAAGTACGACCAGATGACCGTCAAGCGGGCCGTGGTGATCGGGCCGGACGGCAAGGTCACCCCGGTGGACAAGGCCAACATCAAGGATCTGCCCATGCCCGCCAACGGCCCGTTCTACCTCCAGAACGTGCGCCTGGTGCTGATCACCTTTCCCCAGTTGCAGGTGGGCTCCACCGTGGAAGTGGACCTGGAGACCCGGCGGAATGCGCCGCCCATGGATCACGCATTCTCCCTGGTGGACTCGCTCCAGGGCGAACACCCCATCCTCAACTATCAGCTGAACGTGACGCTGCCCGCCACCATGCCCCTGGCCTGGAAGGTCTACCGCGGCACCGCGGCGTTCCAGAAGCAGGAGCGGGACGGCCGGATCAGCTACCAGTGGCAGGTGGGGGAACAGCCCCAGCTGGTGCCGGAACCGGGCATGCCACCCGCCCAGGAAGTGACCCCGGTCCTCGCCCTCTCCACCATTTCCAGTTGGAAGGATGTATCCAGCTGGTATGCCAAGCTCACCCGGGACGGCCAGAAGATGACCAAACCGCTGGAGCGGCTGGTGGCCCAGGTCACCGCGGGGAAGACCAGCCAGGAGGCCAAGATCGAGGCGCTCCTGTTCTGGGTCAGCCGGAACATCCGCTACGTGGAGACCTCCTTCACCGGCGACAAGGCCGGTTTCAAGCCGGCCTCGGCCGAGCAGACCTACCAGCGCAAGTATGGCGTGTGCCGGGACAAGGCCCAGTTCCTGGTGACCCTGCTGCGCTCCATCGGGGTGGATGCCGACGTCGTCCTGATCACCGCCGGCGTGCGCACCGACGTGGACATCCCGAATACCCAGTTCAACCATGCCATCACCGCCATCCGCCGGGCGGACGGCAGCTTCAGCTTCCTGGATCCGACCGCCGAGGATTCCCGCCAGTATCTTCCCTATTCCGATCAGTACAAGTACGCCCTGGTCTGCACCGATCCCGGCCAGGACATCCAGTCCACGCCCCTGGCGCCACCCAGCGACAACCGCATGGACATCACCCTGGAAACCGTTCTGGGCGCCGACGGCTCCCTGGGCGCCAAGGTGGTGATGGAGCCCACCGGCATTTATGACCTGGTGTTCCGGGAATACCTGAACGGACTACCGCCGGCGCGCCGGGAGATGTTCTTCAGTTCCATCGCCAGCCGGATCTTCCCGGGGGCCGTGGTGACCGCGCTCAAGCTGCCCGACCTGGACGACCTCAACGCCGCGGTGCGCATGTCCTTCACCCTGGCGGTGCCGAACCAGGGCACCCAGGCCGGCCCCTACCTGGTGTTCACCACCCCGGGCCAGGGCGGGCGGCTGGACCTGCTGCTGCCCTCCCTGCTGTCCGGAGCCTCGGCGCCGGAGCGCCAGTACCCCCTGGAACTGCCGGCCACGGTGGAGTCCCGGATCCGGGAAACGGTCAAGCTTCCCCCCGGCACCAGCGTCCGTTCACTGCCGACGGCCCTGGAGGTCAAGGACGGCGGGGCCGCCCTGACTCGAACCTGCGTGGCCACGGCGGCAGGGCTGGTCTATTCGGAGGATTTCTCCGCCTCCGCGCTCTACTATTCGGGGGCTTCCTACCAAGGGCTCCGGCGGCTGCTGGAGCAGCGAAGCCGGCTGCGGGACGGCAAAGTCATCCTGGTCCAGGGAGGTGCGAAGTGAAGATGACGCGACTGCTGCTCGCCCTGGCTCTGGTTCCGGGCCTGCTTCTTCCCGCGGCTGACCCGGCCGCGGTGGCCGCGGCCCTGAAACAACCCGCCGACGCCGCCCGCTATCCCCAGGCCGGCGCCGTGGTGCTGCTGGACGAAACGGTCGAGACCCTGGATGCCCTTGGCCGGACCACCACCGAGGGCCATGTCCTGATCAAGATCCTCCAGGATCGGGCCCTGCGTCAGCTAAGCGACCAGAAGATCCCGTTCCGGGGTGATACCCACCGCTGCCAGGTCCTGGTGGCACGCACCCACCTGCCGTCGGGGGCGGTGCGGGAACCCGAGCCCGATGGCCTCATGGAGGTCTCCGACCCCGAAGCGGCCGCCGCGCCGTTCTATTCCAACGCGAGGCTGAAGGTCATCTCCTTTCCGGGGGTCCAGATCGGCGCCGTGATCGAGTTGAAGTACCGGGTGGAGCCGCTGCCCGACGCCCAGGCCGGCTTCGAACCCGAACCGTTCACCGGCGAAACCCTGTTCGGAGATTCCGAGCCGATCCTGCAGAAGAGCCTGACCCTCCGGGTTCCCGAGGGCGTGGCGTTGAAATGGCAGATGTTCAATGGCGCCCCGGCGCCGGCGGTGCGGGCCACCCCGGCGGGCGCCGAGTATGCCTGGGTCCTGCGCAACCAGCCCCAGATCGTCAGTGAAACCGGCATGGTCCCCCTGGAGGAACTGGTGCCGAGGGTGGTATGGACCCTGGCCAAGGACCGGGAGCAATTGGGGCTATGGCTCTACCAGCGCTTCCATGCCGCCGCCCGGCCCGAGCAATCCGTCACCGCCAAGGCGAGCGAGCTGACCGCGACCCTGTCCAGCCCTGAAGCCAAGCTGGAGCGCCTGGCCCTGTTCGTCACCAAGGAGATCCAGAACGTCCCCCTGGGCCTGGGCCGGGTGGGCTACCAGCCCACCCCGGCCGCGACCATCCTGGCCAACCGCTACGCCGACGGCCGGGACAAGTTCGTCCTGTTCGATGCCTTGGTGGCTGCCATAGGACTCCCGGCCGAGCCGATCTTTGTCCAGGAACGCCGGACCCGGATGTCCGACCTGGCCTGTCTGAACGACTACCAGGACATCGTGGCCCGGGTCAGCCTGCCCACCGGTCCCCGCTTCTACAACCTGAGCGAGAACCAGTGCCGCCTCGGCCAGTTGACCCCGCTGGATTCCGGCCGCCCCGGCCTCCTGGTGACCGCTTCCGGGGGTCAGGCCATCACCACCCCCGAGGCGGATCTGCGGACCCAGTCGATCCATGCCAGGTGGGACATGACTTTGGACCCCAAGGGCGACCTGGCCGGCCGGATCACCCTGGAATACGGTGGCCTGTTCGACCACCAGCTCCGCAGCCGGCTGTTCGGCCGCAATGAGCAGGATCGCCGGGTGTTGTTCCAGACCGCCGCCGACCAGATCAAGAAAGGCGCGCGCATGGAGGGGTTCCAGGTGTCCGACCTGCTGGACCTCACCAAGGCTCCGGTGGTGACCCTGGATCTCCGGATCCCGCAGTTCGGTTGCCTCCAGGGCGACATGATGATCCTGAACCTGCCCGGCGACCTGTTCCCCATGGCCGAAACCCCGGTGCAGCCCGGATTGCCGTCCATGCGGCACCCGTTCCTGGTGCCGGGGACCTTCGGCATGGAGGCGGAACTCTCCCTGAAATTGCCGGAGGGCTACCGGATCGCCTACCAGCCAAGCACCCAGGCTACCGAGGAGGGCCCGTTCACCTTCCAGATCGCCAGCGCACCCCAGGCCGGCGGACTGACCTTGCGCCGCTCCATCACCTGGAAGGACGCGGTGGTCCCCCCCGAGGCCTACCCCGCCCTCTGGCGCGCCTATGGCCGCACCACCGTGCCCGGCAATGCCCTGGTCCTGCTGGCCCAGAACTGATCCAGCCTGCCCCGCGGCCTTGGCAACGTCCGCGTTGCCAAGGCCGTGTCTCCTCATGCTTGGCCTAAATCCCGGCCAGGACTTCCCAATCCTTTCTTACATGCCAAGCAGTTGCGAAGGATCCGTAGGTTCGTCGCGCCAACTCGGCTGAAGAGAGAGATGGATTGCATTCCAACTCCGCCCACATGTCGGCGCGGTAACTGGGTCCCAGCAGAATGCGCCGGCGGTATGTGCCATGAATCCGGGCGAGTTCCACAGGCGTAAGCACGTCCGACGGGCGATCCCTTAAGATTCCAGCTGGAATCCGCAGGGGGCCGTCCTTGAACCGTGGATCTTCACCTGAACGGCGAATATGAAAGTCCGTGCCGGTTGCCAGTAAATCCAGCCGGGGACCTTCATAGGACCTTGCCATCCGGGTGAACCGCCGGTCTTTCCCTAGCCAGAATGCCACGCCGCTCCAGAACCCATGAACTCTTGGGGATGCTTGGTCCCCAACAAGGCGAGTCAGGCGATCGGCATTGACCCACGCAGAGTGAATTTCGATCCAGGTGACCAGCACGGACAAGACTCGCAAATCATCGTGTTCCATCCCGGCAATGGAAGCCGCCAGCATCGTGTCCTCAAGATTGCTGTTGGGTGTCGCTCTAGCGGCAAAATTCATCCCCATGCCTGCCATGGCCGATGTCAGGGCCTCGCCCTGAAGCAACTCAGAGGGGATCCTGTTTCGCTTAAACGACATGACCGCAACGCTGGGCGAGATCCGTCAAGGTTTCATGAACGTGGGCTGGCCAGTCTGGATTCAGGTCCTGCAGGACAATCCAGGCAGCCACGACGGAAAGCTCTTCCCGTGTTGGATTCAGAGCAAGACAGTCACCCAGGTCCAGTCCGCGATCGCACAAGGCGAACAGTTTGGTCAGAAGAAAGTCCGCCCGCCCAGGAGACCAAAGGGTGATCGCATTTCCTTGGTAGACGATTTGAAGACGGGTTCGCCATCCTTCGGGAAGAATGAGGGCCAGTTGGGCAGGGCCGTTATTGAGCCAATCCTCCCGAAGAATCTCCCCATGGCCCGAAGCCTGGGTAGCGAAGTCCTTTGATGCCTTCAGAACAGCTTCCGGCAATTCTGGCTCGATGATGTCGCAATCTCGGGTCTGGCAGGCAATGACGCCTTGCAGCGCCAGGGCAGCTCCGCCAATCAAGACTGCTTCCAGGGAAAGTTGACGCTCGGTCAAGAAAACATCAAACAAAGGAATGATTTCAGTTGGATTCATGGGAGTACCTCCGGCCATTCACGCTGGTATCATTATAACCGATACCAGCCAGGGTTCCACAGCACCTGCTCACCCCAGGCCGGCGGGCTTACCCTGGGCCGCTTCATTGTGTCCTGGAACGCCTTGGTCCTGCTGGCCGTGGAACAGAAGCATAAGGTGGGCTAACCCTCCCATCCAACATCGATGCCGTCGATGCCGGCGGCGACGACCCTGACCTGAGTCAGGAACACGAACGATCACCCAGACGAGCTCCAACGATCACGGCAGATTCTGCCGGCCCAGGTTGGCTTCCCCTTTGCTTCTAATTGCGAACACCAAAAGGGCTAGAATGGTGTGCGGGCGCCCAGCCCAAGCCCTTTCGATAAGCAATTTACAAAGTCAGGAGGGAACGTTGGATATTTCAAGCCTTTCGTCACTGGGCGCTTCGGGAACGCAGGCCATCGGCCTGAACCCCCTGGCGGGCGCTCCGGACGTCGATTCCGACCACGACGGCCTCCCTGGGGCATCGGCGCTGGGCGACTCCGTGAGCCTTTCCGCCAAGGGCCAGGCGCTGTCCTCAACCTCCGTGTCGACCAGCTTCATGACCGACTTCAACAACCTCGGTGGCATGCTAAAGTCCAACGACTTGGCCGGGGCGGGCAAGCTCTACCAGAAGCTGCAGACCGGCCTGCCGGGAAGCAGCCCCGCGGCCACGGATCTGTCCTCCCTGGGCAGCGCCCTGGGCACCGGCGATGGCAGTTCCGCTCTGAAGGCGTGGCAGGCCGCGCAGACCGATCTGGGCAGCCATGGGTCCAGCGCCGGGGCGGATCAGGCCACCGGCGGACAACTCCTGGCCGCCTACGTCAAGAACGCCGGCCTCAGTTAGCACCCCCCTTTCCGCCTCGCCGTGGACGGCCTCCGGGCCACGAACCTGCGGAGCCTGTGAGTCGAACCCCATGGAACTGGAAACACCCTTCGCCAAGAACCTCCAGCACGCCTTCCGCTCATCGAAGGTCTGGCTGGTCCTGCTGATCCTCGCGGTGCCTGCTTGCCAGCTGCCCAAGCGGCAGCCGGCCAAGGTCGTGCCCCTGGAGGTCCGGCTGTACGACTTGACCGGCAGCAAGCGCCTGGTCTGCAGCATGTTGCCGAACAGCCAAGGCCAGAACCAGGGGTTCATCCGGACCCGGGATGCCGAGGGGGAGAACTTCCAGGGGGAATGGATGCAGGTTCCCACCGCCAAGACCCCTGCCACCCCCAGTGAAAGCAAATACGCCTCCTCCATCCCCATCCTCCCGGCGCCCGAAGGCATCATGGAGCTCAAATGGGGCTGGTCGGCGGATTTGGGGATCGATTTCAGGCACTTCCCGGACCACTACTTCTCCTTCATGCTGTATGGAGATTCCGGGACGCTCATCAGTGGTTTCTTCCTGGACCGGGCCTCTTCGGGGAGCGGGTTCTCCAGGTATTTCCATCGTACTTTCCAAGGCAACTCGGCTTCCGGGGGCGGCCTGCTCGGGGCGGCCACCGACAACAAGGGTCACCGCTACAAACTGATGGGCTGACCCCAGGTTCAGCCCCACTAGGAGGTTGCATGAAAGCGATCATGGTTCTGATTCTCGCCGCGGGCCTGCTGCCCCTCGCCGCCCAGGATACCGGCCTGGGCAGCCAGGGCAGTGGCCTGGGGTTGTTCGGCAGCCAGAACGAAGCCGGGATCCAGGGCGCTGTGGTCCTGCCCGAGAACGATCTGCGCAACGCCGTGGGCGGCCGGACCGGATTCGGACTGGGGGTCCACGGCGCGATGGCCATGGACGGAGGCACCGAAATCCGGCCGAGGATCGATTACACCCGTCTGGATGGCGGTTCCTTCAGCCTCTCCTCCATCTCCTCCACCACCACGGTGCAGGAAGTGAGCGTCGGCGCCGATTACCTGGTCTACGCCGGCGGCACCCGGCAGGGTTTGTATGGCTTCGCTGGCGCCAATCTTGCGTGGTGGTATACCCAGAACCGCTTCTCGGGCAACACCCGGAAGGTTTCACCGACCCTGCTGTTCGGTCCCGGTTTTCGGTTCAATAAATCGATCTCCGGTGATCTGAGCTTTGAGTACGGTCAATTCCGGTCGTCGGTCGGTACGGAATGCAACATCAAGGGCAGTATCTTCTATAGTTTCTGACCTTATGGGGCCACTGGGCGAGGCAAGCAGTTCGGCCCAAGGCGGCTACGCCTTGAGAAATGGGATGTGGCAGATGAACAAAAATTGGGCAATCCTGGCGCTCCTGCTGACCTTCGGCTGTGTCGCCCCCAAGGCCGCGCCCCAGAAAGCCACCCTGCCGTACCAGGACGAGGGCCAGCCCCAGACCTCCATCTCCGACGGGTCGTTGTGGCAGGACGGGCTGATGGTGGCCGACCTGCGGGCCCGGCGGCTCAACGATCTGGTGACCGTCCGCATCAGTGAAAGCACCAACGCCACCGTCAAGGGCGACGTCAGCACCAGCCGGGTCGGCGCCAACTCGCTCAAGGCCACTGGATTCCTGACCAAGCTGGCGCCCGGGCTGGTGGATGGCACGGCCTCCACCACCAACCTCAGTGATCATTACAAGGGCGCCGGCAACACCGACCGGAGCGCGGTGTTCACCGCCACCATCACCGCCCGGGTGGTGAAAGTCCTGGGCAACGGCAACCTGGTCTTCGAAGGGTTCCGGGATATCCAGCTCAACAACGAGACCCAGCGCCTGTACGTGGCCGGGATGGTCAATCCGGTCTTCCTGGATTCCACCAACAGCATCAGTTCCAGCCAGGTGGCTGAGCTCAGATTGAGCTATGGCGGCAAGGGCGTGATCGACGAGACCATGAAGCCCGGCTACATCAGCCGCCTGCTCAACTTCGTCTGGCCATACTGACCTGCCCAGCTTCTTTCCGCCCCGGCGACGCGGACCTCGCCGGGGCGGACCCCGTCATGCCTTGGCCAGGCATTCCTTCCGGGCGATGTGATGCTCGAACTCGGCCCGGAATTTCTGCATGGCCGATTCCACCGGGCCGCAGGCGGCATCGCCCAGGGCACAGAGGGTGCGCATGCCGATCCTGGGCGGAAGGCTGGCCAGCAGGGCCAGGTCGTCGGGGCGGCCGGTTCCATGTTCGATCCGGTCCAGGATCATCTCCATCCAGTTGCAGCCTTCCCGGCAGGGGGTGCACTGGCCGCAGCTTTCGTGGGCATAGAAGTGGGTCAGCCGCAGCGTGACCTGGACCATGCAGGTGCTGTCGTCCATGACGATGATGCCGCCGGATCCGGCCATGGATCCCCTGGCCTTGACCGAGTCGAAATCCATCGGGCAATCGAAATCCTTGGCGTCGAACATGGGCGCGCTGGCGCCGCCCGGGATCACCGCCTTGATCTTCCGGCCGGTGCTGGAGCCGCCGGCCAGGTCGTTCATGATGAAATCCAGCGGCAGCCCCAAAGGGAGTTCATACAGGCCGGGACGCTTGATGTGGCCCGACAGCGAGAAGATGCGGGTTCCGGTGTTGCCCGGAGTGCCGAGCTTGGCGTAATTGGCCCCGCCCATGCGCAGGATCGCCGGAACCGCCGCCAGGGTTTCCACATTGTTCACGGTGGTGGGCTTGCCGAAGGCGCCCGCCTGGGCGGGGAAGGGCGGCTTGACCCTGGGCTCGCCCCGGCGGCCTTCCAGGCTGTTCAGCAGCGCGGTTTCTTCGCCGCAGATGTAGGCCCCGGCGCCGCGGTAGGTGAGGATGTCGAAGTCCCAGCCGGTGCCCAGGATGTTCTTGCCCAGGTAGCCCGCTTCCCGGGCCTGTTGCAGGGCGGCTTCCAGCTTGTCCACCAGCCAGCCGAACTCTCCCCGCACATAGATGAAGCCCGCCTTGCACTGCATGGCCCAGCCGGCGATGACCATGCCTTCGATCAGCTGGTGCGGATTGTATTCCAGGATCGCCCGGTCCTTGAACGTTCCCGGCTCGCCTTCGTCGGCGTTGCACACCACGTAGCGGGTCAGCTTCTTCTCGGGGGTGTCCTTGGGCATGAAGGTCCACTTCATCCCGGTGCGGAACCCGGCCCCGCCCCGGCCCCTCAGATCGGAAACCTTCACCTCCGCGGTGACCGCGGCCGGTTCCATCTTCAGGGCGCTCTTGAGCGCGCGGTAGCCTTCCCACTTGTTCTGGTAGGTGCGAAGCGTCCAGTTGTCCAGATCGCCGGCGCCCAGGAGCATGAGGTTGGGGTATTGCGACGAGCCCAGGCCGTCGAAGCTGTAGCGTTGGGGATCGGGTTTGACCCGGATGCTGGCCATGCTCACTCCCCCCACGGGCTGTAGTCGCCCCGGCGGCAGGCGTCCAGGATGGTTTCCAGTTTGGCTTCGTCGACGAATTCGTCGAACACCGACTCGTTCACCTGCAAGCAGGGTGCGCTGCCGCAGGAGGCCAGGCATTCCACCTCCTCGAGGCTCCACATCCCGTCCGGGCTGGGGCCCCGGCCCGGCTCGGCGCCGGTCCTGGCGGCCACCTTGCGCAGCAGTTCATTGGCCCCATTCAGGGCGCAGCAGAGGTTCGTGCACACCTGGAGGTGAAAGCGTCCGGTCGGTTCCTGCTTGAACATGGTGTAGAAGGTGGCCACGCCGAACACATGCCCTTCCGGCACTTCCAGGGCCGCCGCCACTTCCTTCATGGCGGCCAGGCTGAGAAAGCCGAATTCCCGCTGGGCGATGTACAGGGCGGGCAGGGTCCCGGCCAGTTTCTCCGGGTACTTGGCCGCCACCGCCCTGATCTCCGCCACCGCTTCGGGGCTCAATCGCGTGCGTTCGCTCAGCGGCAAGCGCTGGCCCGGGGCCCGGGGCGTATCGCTGGTTTCAGGTGTTAACGGATGATTCATTGGGAATACTCACCGGCCGATGGCCTCAAAGACCCCCAGTCTAGCCTGAAGCGGTGGGCGCTGGCTCTAGTAAGGGGACGGCGGGGGGAATGTTGCGGGTCCCGGGTTTGCGTCAGGGTCGTTTCCCGCGCACGGCGCTGGAAACGGAACGTGCCCCGGAACTGCGGGAAGTGCTTCGCCCATGAAGGGAAAAGCGGGAAGACGGTCCAGCCAGGGACCCAAACTTCCCAACCCTCACTTCATGGGCGAAGCACTCCACCGGCTCCGGGACATCTTCCCTGTCCTGGGCTTGCCCAGGACAGGACCCTGATGATGGGAGGGACCTCGGGTCTTACAGAGAGAGGGCCTTGTGGGCGCCGTCGCAGAAAGGCTTGGTGCCGGAGTGTTTGCAGTTGCACAGGGCGACCTTGGTGGTCTCGGTCAGGTCCAACTTGGTCGGGACGATGCCGGTGCCCTTGTGGGCGCCATTGCAGAACGGCTGGGTCGACGAGGCGCCGCAGGCGCACCAATAGTACGTGCCCGGCTCGAGGGTGAGCACTTCGGGTTTGAGGGCTGCGATCTTGGGTTCGCTCATGGCGACTCCTTATTTGGCTGGTTTGGCGTCGGCTTCAACATTCAGGGCGATATCGACCTCGTCACCGATCGGTCCGATCATCTTGGTCATGCCATAGTCCGAGCGCTTGAGTTTGAGGTTGCCGGTGAAACCGACCACGAAGGTGCCAGCCTGCATGCCGGCGACCGGGCCCTTCTGGGTGATGGGGATGTCGATGGTCTTGGTGACGCCATGCATGGTGAAGGTCCCGGTCACATCCAGGTGGCCCTTGCTGACTTCACGCACGGAAGTGCTCTTGAAGGTGATGGTGGGGAAGCTAACCACGTCGAAGAAGTCCGGGCTCTTGAGGTGCTTGTCCCTGGCGTCATGGCCGATTCCGATCGTGTTGATGGAAGCGGCGTCGATGACCACGTCCACGCTGGATTTCGCCGGGGCGTTGGGGTCCAGGTTGACCGTTCCCTCGACCTTGTCGAACTGGCCGGAAACGGTGCTCACCAGGAGATGCTCGATCTCGAATTTCGCCGCGGAATGGACCGGATCAATGGTGTAAGGGGTGACGGCGGACTGGGCAGCCAGGGTGGCGGCAAAGGCGGGAAGCGCCAGGACCAGAGCCAAAGCATGGGAAAGGGAGCGGTTGGTGCCAAAGATCATGTGGCCTCCTGAATTAGGTGTTACAACACCCATAGCTGAAGAGTAGACTTTTTTGGGGGCGATGCAACATCTTTTTGAGATCGCATCTCGGTTTGCTAGGCTACTGCAATTGAATTGTCTCACGGTATTGCCGGGTATCCTTCTCTAAGCCAATGAAAATTACGACATTGGTACGACCTTG
>Ga0302319_10012763_pt1 | contig 15803 bp, 12 predicted proteins | sample Bog_T0_2_FD_203319 | JGI IMG/M metagenome (GOLD analysis project Ga0302319, IMG submission 203319) | Peat permafrost microbial communities from Stordalen Mire near Abisko, Sweden - Bog_T0_2 | ecosystem: Environmental > Terrestrial > Soil > Wetlands > Peat | place: Sweden: Abisko, Stordalen Mire...
AACTCTCCCATGGCGACGCACCGAACAGAAACTCACTCATCCGTTCAGGTTCCTTAGATTTACACCCGATTCCTACTCTGATCCGAATTCGCTTCAATTGATTTCGCTCAATGCTCTTGGTCGTCTAAAACCCGAAACCAAACTCTTCCACTTCGAAAAACTCTCGCGAAGGTTCTGTCGCAAGGTGTCCGGAATAAACCAAAGATTAAAACAAATGACCAGACAATTGAATGTGGGCGAACCGCTGAAAGCGCATTCCTTCAAGAGTTTCAAAAACACTCGGATCGGCTCCCGCTGCTTCGCTGCACGAGGAACGCAGACGGTAGCAAGAAAAAAGGAATACGCCCGCCTCGTGAATAAAGGTCGATTCTCTTGCGCCCAATTGTAGAGATACTCCCAATCCGGTTTCCGGCTCACCGCTTGCTGGCTATCCATATAGTAAGTAACTAATGGCTCTGCAATTACTTCAATCCTTGCCCGCGGATGCGCTCCCGCGCGAAGCAGCCAGTCCGTGTCCTGGAACCTCTTCAGACCCTTGCGAAACGGCACTTCATCGAACATGGTGCGACTTGCAAAAAAAGACGAAGTCTGAAGAAATCCGTCTCCAAACGAAAGTCCCTTGCGCGTGAACAAGTAATCCGATATAGGTTCGTTGGCGTGGGGTAGGCGACGAGGCCAGACCACTTCGCTGTTTGGGAACTTGACCGTCATCTTCGAGAAAACCATGACGTAGGGATTCTCTGCACACTCGGCAGTCTCCAACTGCCGGGCGATCTTGTCCTCTCTCCACTCATCGTCATCATCCAGAAGGGCAATCCACTTTCCGTGAGATTCACGAACTCCCCAGTTGCGCGCTTCAGAGCCCCCTACAGATTCCTTCAGGGCAATCACACGCAGCCTCAAGTCCTTCACAGTTGAAAGTGATTCCTCTGTGGCTGGATCTGAACCGTCAATCACTACAATAATTTCGATGTTCTTATATGTCTGGCGCAACACACTTCCAACTGCCCGTAGTATCAGTTGAGGCCGATTGCGGGTTGGTATTACCGCACTGACCAATGGCAAAGGCTCCAATTCACCGCTGCCCGATTCCAACATGATGCTCCTTCTCTTTGAGAATGATGCCGGTAGGATTCCTACCGGCATCATTACAGTCCGTTGCGCATACCTCTTTGAACAACCGTCAGCGACGTTAAGGATGGGTGTAAATAAGCGCCGAGGTCGCCGAAGCTATGATCGCGTTTGATGTGATAAGAAAGTTCCTTCCGTAGCTGAATGGCACATAGATCACGTCATCCGCCTGCAGAGCAACATCCTCTTTCTTACCATTCTGAATTGCCCGGAGTGGCAACTTCAGGTTCACATACCCATTCGGCGCGCTTTTGTCCTTACGGACAAGACGAGTGCTCGGAGCTGCCGCATTCATGGCTAATCCGCCGGCCATGCCAATAGCCTGCAGGGCGCTTAGCTGGGAATCGCGCTGCATGTAGTACCCGCCAGGACGGTTCACATCGCCAAGAATGTACACGATTCCTGCCTTGGGCACAATCACCGTATCGCCTGGGTAAACCAGAGCGGAGCCAGCGATCGCATCACTCGCGTTGTTAGGTACGAAAACGGTCGTCGTATCTAGCTTTCCCATCCCATGCTGGATCGTGATTCTTCTATCCGCCGCGTCCGTCAACCCTCCCGCAAGCGAAATGATGTCCAGGATATTTCGCGCCGTTCCAATGTCAAATGTGCCCGGGGCATGAACCTCGCCGAGGACCGATACTTGCATCGTTGCCGATTGCTCGATCGTGGCGTTCACGTTTGGATGAACAAGATAGTGTCCACCGAGCAGGTGCTCGAGAGTCCGCGAAACCTCGCTGGGGCTCAACCCCGCAACATGTACCGTGCCCACCAGGAAGAAAACTGCGTTTCCCTGATCGGATACCGTCACCCTCTGCTCCAACCCTGGCTCATCGTAAACAAGAACGTGCAGGGTATCTCCGGGGCCGACCACAATGCTTTCTTTCGGCGGCGCCTGCGATTGTGTTGTGGACTGATCAGCGACCGATACATTTGCCGGTGCCTGAGCCATGCATCGCGTGCTCACTAGGGCCGGTGAGATAACCAGTAGCGCGATGAGAAAGCTTCCAATATGAGAGACTCGAATTCGGTTAGTCATTGCCAATGCTCTCCGCTTTTCCAGCCCCATAGGGCGACATTTTGTAGCCATAGTATTCATAGAAAGCGCTTGAGCCTTCGCGCACTCCGTTCACAATTACGCCGACCTGCTGGTTCCGAGTTGCGGAACTAAGCATGCGATAGGCTAGCGTCATTGCCTGCCTGCTCGTCTCGTTATAACGCACTACCATCAGCACGATGTCCGAAAGGCCGGCAAGGATGATTGGGTCGGTCACTGCCAATGCCGGGGGGCTATCAAGAATTACAAAGTCGAATTCTTTGCGCCATTGGCCAATAAGTTCCTTCATCCGATCAGATCCAAGCAATTCAGCGGGTTGATCGCTTTCCCCACCTGCACAGACAATCGAAACCCTCGGGGTGTCCGGCATCGGATAGTACTGTACCTGCACCTTCGGATTAGTCAGGATGTCGGTTAGACCAACTGTCGGATTAAGGTTCAATAAGGACGAGCTTGGATTCAGATCGAGTAGTTTTTGAATGCTCGGGCGCCGCATGTCGCATTCGACGATGAGAACCTTATGCCCCTGCTGGGATAGAACAACAGCCAGATTCAGGCTCAGCGAGGTCTTGCCCACATTCGGCTGACAACTCGTGACCAGTATCGTTCGTGGAGTCTCGCCGTTGGCCGGGCTCAGAATCGAGGTGCGCAGTGCGCGAAGTGCCTCCACATACGAAGGATTCAACTGCTTCAAGGGATGCGCAAACAGCTTCTGGGTCGACCTGTTCTCGCCGCCGTCCGTTACTTCGCCGCTCTTGTTCTGGAATCCACGCGGACGGGTCATCGTAGGCAGGATCCCGAATGGATACACTCCAAGTTCAAGTTCCACCTGGCTGATTGTCTTGACGCTTTTATCCTTGCCCTCGACAAACAGGGCAGCCAGACTTCCCAGAAACAAACCCGCTGCGATTGAAGCGGCCAAATATATAGGTACATTTGGCGTCTTTGGCTTTCCCGGAGGGCTCGAAGGGTCCATTATCACAACATTTGAACTGTGCAGGCCCTCAATTGCGCCCGCTTCCTTCAGTCTCCGAAACAGATCGTTATAAAGGCTGCGATTCTGATCTGCCTCCTGCTTGGCAACCGTGTAGTCGATCGCCTTGCTGTTCAGCGTGTCTGCCATCGCCTTCTGCTTTTCATACAAGGCCCGAGTATTGTTTTCTGTCTGCAGGGCAATCTCGAAATCGCTCTTCGCACGTGCGCCGATTCTCTCCACTTCTTCATGAATCGAACGCTTTACGTCATTGAGCTGCGATTGCAATTGCTGCATGTGGGGGAACTCAGGTCCGTGTTTCGCCGACTCCTCGGCATATGATGACTCAAGAGTCGCTTCCTGTGTCCTAAGATTCTGTATTACCGTCAGAGCATTTACAACATCGGGAGATGCCCCGTTGACCATGTTTCCCGCCAGCCCGGAAACCGAATCTGCGCCGCCAGTCTGAACCGCCCGATAAATTGCTTCCTTCAAAATACGATTCGTCTGCGCAGTAGAAAGTGCCGCGTTCAGGTCCTGAAGGGCATTCAGCACCACGCTGACCGACTGAACGTGACCGTTCTGATCCACGTCGCCAATGCTGAACACTTGTGCGTCCTTCTGCAGTTGGGACACTTTGGCCTGCGAGTCTTCCGCCGACTTCTTCAGATCCGCCAACTGGTCGCCCAGCCATTTTGATGCTTGAAATGTAGCCGCGTAACGGCTTTGGAAGTTGTAGTCGATCAACCCCTGCACCAGATGCTTCACAACGGCATCGGCAATTTTGGGGTCTGGGTCCGAGTAGCTAACCGAGATCAACCGGGTGCCGTCCGTAACCTTGACCTTCAGATGCTTGCTGAAAACCCTGATCGCGTTCGCTCTCCGCTTCGGCGCGTCATGCAGGGCCACCGCCTTTGGATCCGGGACCCCTTTGGGCGATATAAAGCTCAGAGCCCAGCCAATCGGGCTGAACTTCGACTTGAAGTCCTGTGTCTTTTCCAGCCCAAGATCCTCGATCGCCTTCACTGCCAGATCGTCGGACTGCAAAATTGCAGCCTGCGTCTGCAGTGTGATGTTGTAGTCGATCGTATCCGCGGGCATGGCGGCCTCGCCGATAGCCTCGTCCAGCCCAAGTGGGCCAGCGCCTTCTTTCTGTACCTGGATAACTTCAATCGCCGTGTATCGCGGCGTCATGAAGATACAGAGGAGAACCGCTATCACGACAAAGGAACCGAGGGTGATGGCGATTACCCTCCAACGCCGCGAGAGGGCCTTCCAGATATCGCTCGGCGTCAAGTCTGGGCGGTTGGATGCAGAGGCGGCGGGGCTGGTTAGCGAAGTCGGTGATGGCAGCATATAGTTCAATTGATTTCCACCTCGCAGAGGAATTGCATTACTTGGTTAGATTTAATACCAGTGAATGGGTGTAACAAGCCCACTGCTGGGAAGTACAGGTTTAACATGCAGGTTAAGAAGCCCTTGCAGCGCACTTTGTAGAAGATTTAGTTTCAATGACCGCCCTAAGTGCCAACATAGGAAATTCTGCGGTCATTGCGCTCTCATCTATCCAATTACCAACACTTCATTGAAGCCGGATCTCAATGGGATCCGCCCTGCTGCTTGGGTCGCCTGAGATAACCCCCCATAGTGCCCATCTATTGTCTCAGTATACGATAGTTCAGAATGAGCGGCAATTGAGTATTGCTGATTCCGAGGCACGGTGGTCACTTCTTTACACCCCATAGTTGTAGATGCTCGGTAGGTACCGCCTCCACTGCTCATTTAGGCCCCTGTCATCTCCAATTTAAGCCACTTCAACCTCCGAAAGGACCTCTCCATTGGTGCCTTCGGCCAAGCCTTTGCGTACATAACTTCGCTCTTGCTTATCACTTCATCCAAAAATCGAAAGCCTCTCAGACCGATGTCGCCGATTCGCCCATTGGCGTGCTCCCCTGCGACCGTTCCTGCCGCGCAATCAGCCAGAACACGCAAATCCAGTTCATCGCCGCCAGGGAGCCATCGGTCAGCAGGCTGGCAGCTGCCGCTCCGCGCCAAGAGTAACGCGGAATCAACAGGGCATTCAGCCCCAGGTTCAGCACTGCCACTGAGATCTGCTGTACAGTCCTGTACCATTGCGAAACAGAGCCAGTGATCGTGGTGCCCGCCGCATAGTGGAAGCAACGAATCAGCGGCAGCAGGCACAGCCAGCGCAGGACTGTAGTCGACTCAACGAAGCTTTTGCCCAGGATGTGACCAAGCAACGGCGCTCCAAAAAACATCGCCGCGGCTGCCGCCAGTGAGTAGAGCCCCGTCGTTTTCAGTAGCTTGCGGGAAAACATGCTGGCATGGCGAACGCTCTTCGCACCTTCCCGGAAAAACTGGGGAAATGCCGCCGAATAGATACTTGTGATCGGTGTGCTGGCGACATCGATGATTCTGTATGCCGCCGAGTAGACTCCCGCAGCATAAGTCTGCCCAACACTGACGAGATACGTCTTGTCGATATCGTTATAAATCGAGATGGCGGAACTGGAAATGGAAAAGCTGAATCCTTCGCTGATCTCTTTCAATGTGATCCGGGCAGGGCGGGGAAGCCCAAGGCTCGTACTCACCAGTAACATCCCTGTGATTGCGACCACCAGCGATGATATCCAGTAAATCCTCGTCCACGTAAAGGCTGTAGCCAGCTCATGGCTGTGGATGACATGCAAATAAAGTAGTCCCGCCACAAAAGCGCGCGTAAAGTTCGTCAGCGCCATGATCTTCGCGCTGATGATGAATTTGCTGAACCCCTGGAACGCCTTGCTGCACAGCAAGGCAATTCTGCCGAATAACGCATCGGACAAGGCGATGAATGGAATAAGGACCCGTTCGCTCGGGGAAAGAATGAAATGGCCAAGGATCACGGCGATGGCTGTAACCACCAGAAACCCGCAAAACGCCAGTTCGAGGGATAGCCCCCAGGAGCGCGGAAACTTGCTCGGATCCCGGCTTACATCCCGAATAATGATCAGATCCATCCCCAGTGTGCTGAACTGCGCCAGAACACTGATCAAAGCCGCCACTCCAACAAACGCGCCGTACTCCTGGCTGCCAAGCGCCCGGCCGATCAAAACGAAGTATGCGGCCTGGAATATCATCGCCGTCCCCTGGCCAGAAAGCATCCAGAAGGAATCGCGCTTGAGGCTCGATTTTGGTGCGGGTTCTTCCGTCTCGTTTGTGGGTTTAGATTTCGGCCTGAAAAGGCCGATCCATGGGATATTCAAGACAAACTCCGAAATGCGGAAGAGGGAGCTGGGGGTGGCGACCCAGGTCGCAGATAATCAATGCTTCAACGCGGGACCGGGCCACCCGTTAGCCCGGATCAATCCGGCCCCGCGCCGAAACATCTCCTTCACTAAATCGAGAATCCCGCAGCAGTGGCGTCGGTAAAGAACATCTTGACAGTGTCCAGCGAGTACTCCGTCAGATCCTTCCCCACCAGTTTCAACTTGTTCAGGACGTCGGGCGTCGCCGTGATGATGTGGCAACCTACCTCGTCGGCCTGGAACACGTTCAACAGCTCGCGAGGGCTCGCCCAGAGCAATTCCGCCTTGGGATGGTCCTTGAGAGCTGCGAGGCAGTCCTTCATCACCGGCACAGGGTCCACGCCGGTATCCGCCACCCGGCCTGCAAACACCGAGATAATCGACGGCGTGTTCGGATCGAGGCATTCGGCAACTTCAGCCACCTGCTCCGCGGTCATAAGCGCCGTAATGTTCAGGACCACACCCTTCTTTGAAAGCGTCTTTAGCAGTGGGCCAGTAAACTCTCCCTTGGTGTTGGTAACTGGAATCTTGATGTTTACATTCGAGCCCCAAGTGGCGATCTTGCCGGCCTGGATTTCCATGTTCTCAAGATCGTCGGCAAACACTTCGAGCGACACCGGGCGGTCCGGAACTGCCGCCAATACCTTGCGGCCGAATGCTTCGTAATCGGTGATCCCGGCCTTGCGCATCAGGGTTGGATTGGTGGTAAAGCCTTTAATGTACGGAACCTTGTACATAGAAAGAATACTGTCAAAATCTGCGCCATCACAGAATAGTTTGATCTTAAGTTGCTCAATGCTTGGCATGTAGGTCTCCTAAAAGGTGTTTGATTAATAGAAACTCTGGGACAAGTAACCAGAGAGGACAGTCGCATTTACTATGAGATTCAACCGTGCGCGCCGAACTGCGCATACGCATGCTCATTCACAACCGCGGTTCAAGAGAAATAAGGTTGCCTGACTGCAACTAACTTCCCACTCTGGATCTTCTAAAACGCTAACTCCGCGACCACTTGATAAGCTACGTTTATCTTGCAAACAACTGCCGAAGGGTCATCAGCACAAACTGCGGATTCCCAATTAGGTACCGGCGCCATAACCGCCGAGGCTCTTTCACCAGCCTGTAAAGCCATTCCATTCCCGTCTTCCTGGCCCACACCGGCGCTCGCTTGCGAAGACCGGCCAGCGTATCAAACGCTGCTCCCAGCGGAACCACTACGCCAACGGGCAGAGATGGCGCGTTTTCCGCCACCCAGAACTCCTGTTTTGGAGCACCGAGACAAACAAACAGAAAGTCGGGGCGGGCAACGCGAATCGATTCCCGCACGCGCGCCAATTCCCCCGAATCCTTCTCGAACCCGATCGGCGGGCAGCACACCCCGGCCACGCGAATTCCCGCATACCGTTCCTCCAGGACCTTTGCCGCCTTCTCTGCCGCCCCTTCCAGACCGCCCAGCAGGTAAACGCTCATGCCGTCCTTGGCGCCCTCCCTGCACAGCAGTTCCATCAACTCTCCTCCCGGAACACGCTCCGGTAATGGGCACCCAAGAATCCGCGACGCGAGCACAATCGAGATTCCGTCCGCATAGAGAAGATCTCCGGAATGCATGGCGCTGGCAAACCTCTTGCTCTCCATCGCCAGATTCACAATCTGTGCGTTGACTCCCAGAACGCTGAAGGGCTTGCGGTCGGTGGAGTTCACACGCAACTGTTGCATGATCAGTTCCACTGCTTCATTCACGCCAATGCGGTTCACGGGAAGATTCCCGATCCGGGAAGTGCGGATCGGGTCGCGCCGCGAGGGCTCGATCCCCTGATTCATCGCCTGGATGCCGGACTTCAGTGCAACGTCGGAAGGGTGCTGTATCATGGCCAGAATTCCGCCTTTCGATTCAGGTAAAGCTTGGGATTAACGCCATTCGTGATCGATCCGGACAGATTGAATTCCTCAATTAACCTGCGAGTGAAAAAGGATGGGGACGCAAAAAATGAACGAAAAGCCGCAAGACTCGCTTCTAAATACTTCTTCTCCGACAGACAGATATTGAACTCCCGCAACTGAGCCTTCGACCTCATGTCGGTAGCGGAAATCATCGATTCCAGTTTCCCTTCCACGCGCTCGGCGCTCTGGGCCTCAAGACTCCACAGCCGGGAAAGAAGAAGGTACTGCACATATAGTCCGTGCACCATCTGCGGAATCATGAACCGGGAAGTCGACTGGTTCGGATTGTGCCGGAATCCAACCAGTGTCTCCGGTATGAACCGGATGTCGTAGTCCAGCGCCATGCGCCACCACATATCGGCATCCTCCACGTAAACTTCTTTGCGATAGCCTCCAACTGCCAGCGCCTTCTCTACGTTCAACACCACGCTGGTGTGGCATAGGGTGAGCAAATATCCCGACTGGACTAGCTTCCTCAACTCTTCCGGAGTTCCTCGCGAGCAGCGAAACTGGCCCACGCATTGATCCTTTGGATGATAATCGGCCAACGAGTAAAACACGCCCGCATCGGGAAAATTCCCCACGTATTCGAGAAGCCGCTCAATCCGGTTCGGATAAGAAACATCGTCTGTATCCTGGCGAACCAGCCAGGGCGTTTTCACTTCTCGAAGCATCCGATTCAATGTCGGCGTAAGCCCCGACTTCGGCTGCCGAAGGATGCGCAACCGCGGATCGCGAATCGACTCCATGTACTCGACGCTTCCGTCCTGGCAGTCGTCCACAATCGCTAGAATATCGAAGTGCTTGCAAGTCTGCGCCAACAGACTCTCCACTGCCTCAGGTAAGTAGGGCATGGAGTTATACACCGGTAATCCGACGGTCAATAAGTTGGCCATAAAACCTGTATGCTCTCCTCAGAGCGCGTTAAGTTCCAGTTTCCCGTCAGACACATAGGTCTTCGATTCAAGCGGCCCCGCCGCAATTACCGACTCGTAGAGATTCTCCAGCTGCTTGGTCAGCACGTTCAGATCGAACCGCTCCCAAACCCAACTCTTGCCGCGCTCGCTGCATTTCGACCAGAACGGGTCGTCGGTCAGCATGCGCAATAGATAGTCCGCCAACGTGTCAACGTCGCGCTCCGGAGCCAGCAGCCCGGTCTCTCCATGCAGCACCGCTTCACAAATCCCCGCATGCTGGAAACTCACCGCAGGCAGCCCTAGAGCGTGCGACTCGACAAATACAAACGGAACTCCCTCGGTATTGCCGTCCGAAGCCTCCACGCTTGGACCGCAAAACACCCGCGCCCTGCGCATCCAATCGTGAACCGAGTTGCCCGGCTCCGGCTTCAGCAGCTTGCCCAGGAACCTGCAATTGATGCCAAGCGACTTGGCCTCCGCGTCCATCGACGCACGCAGGGGGCCGTCTCCAATGACAACCAGCTCAACCTCGGGATGCTTCTCGGCTACCTTGGCCACTGCCTTTAGAAGGTAAGGGCCGCCCTTCTTCTCCACCAGCCTGCCAACATAAAGAATCAGGTTCTTGTTGCGCGGCTCGATGCCGGGAGTGAACTTGCTGAGATCGAGGCCCGAATAGACGACCTCCATCTTCTCCGCCGGATACCCCAGGGCGATCGCCCTGTGCATCATGTACTGGGAAGTCGGTACAAACTTTGACACCTTTTCCCATAGCCGCTCGCGGCGGCGCAGGTAGATCCGGCCTTCGCGCGTGCGGGCAAAAAACTCATCCCGCGTCGTAACGTCATAGCCGTGCAGGGAACATACCAGCGGTACGCCCAGAGCTTCTGCAATCGGGAGCGCAACCGAGCAATCAATTGAAAAATGTGCGTGAATCAGATCTGGTTTCTCGGCCCGCAGTCGGCGGAGAAAGGCCGGGCCGTATCCACTCCGCATGAAGATATTCCGCTTCACCTTGGAGAAAAATGAGTTATCGCGGGTAAGGAGGATCGATTTGTCCGCAACGGGCAGTCCGTCTACAGCAGGCTTCATGCCGACAAACCGGACATCGAAATTGCGCAAGGCTCCTGCCTGCGCAAAAATGAATGTCTCGCTCAGCGGCAAGAGTACGTTGCGATAGATGAAAGCCTTCTTCATGCTGCCTGTTGCTCCGGTAAAGCCAGTTGACTGCCTGTTATGCGTGCGAGAACCGAATCGCTTGAGCCCTCTGCCTGAAACTACCCGCGGTTGCGAAGCATGACCACAGATCCGTCGAAGTCGAAGCTGAAGTCCATCTCATCCAGTCCTGCGCCGCACATTGTTTCCCGCAATAGCTTGCGGTCATGCGTGTGAAAGAGCAGGAACCCGCTGCCTCCCGCACCAACGAGCTTGCCGCCGGTTGCCCCGCCCTTGGTGCGCGCCAATTCGTACAGTTCGTCAATCCGATTGTTCGTCATTCCCGTAGAACGTCCGCGCTTGCGAAGCCAGTGCTCATGCATCAGCTCGCCAAAGCGGGGAATATCGCCGGCTTCAAGCACGCTTTTGATTTCCAGGCCCAGCTGCTTGGTGAAGTGAAGGCTATCCAGCATCTTCTGGTCCCGCTCCTCCGACTTTTTCTTCTGGTCTTCCAGGATGCTTGAGGCGCTGCGCGTGTTGCCTACGAAGAAAAGCATCAGACCGTCGCGCAACTCGTGCACCGCTGCATTGCTCATCGACAGGAATGAAACATTGACTGTGTCGTCTTCGTTGTACTGCTGGCACAGAAGTCCGCCGTATGCCGCGATGTATTGATCCTGTTTGCCGACCGGCTCCTTCAGCCGGACCATCTCGATGTCCACCGCGCCCCGGGCAAGCGTTTCGGCGTCTTCGCGAAACCGTCCATGTGCCCTGAGCGCGTGGATCAGGCCCACCAGGAACGTGCCCGATGATCCCAGCCCCGTGCCGCCTGGCACATCCGCCACGCTGACGATTTCCAGCGGCTCATCAATGTCGTACTTGATAAGTGCCTCGCGGATCAGACGGTGCTTGATCGCGTCCCGCGTCGCCGAGTGTTCCGTTTCCGAGTATTTCAAAAAATAGCCAGGGAAGAAGTTCCGGTTCACGCTGATGTAGACGTATTTATTGATAGCTGCCGAAATCACAAACCCGCCAAACTCCCGATAATAGGAGGGAAGATCGGTGCCTCCTCCGCCGATCGATATTCTTAGGGGCGTCTTGGTAATAATCACTTAGGCTCTCCTCAATGTTTAGACTGCGCGATGTTTAATCTCAAAGTATTACTTGCTGCCCTGCTGAATTTGAAGAAAGAGGGAATCTGTCTCATCCAGACCCTCGTGCGAACCAATCTCGAAAAACCTCTCGCTCACTTCATATCCGGCAAGTTGACCCTTTGCCACCAACGCTTCATAAACCAGCGCCAGGTCGAATACCTGGTCCGCATTCCATTCCGCCAGAACTTCAGACTTCAGAATCCCGAATCCATAGTCGATGTAGTCCATGCTGGGCGTCGGCTTGCGCTTGTTGTAATCCACAATCTGGTTGTCCCGGAACTCTACATTGCTCTTGTCCCACAGATCTCCGTTTTTGAATACGGTCATCAGTCCTTGTTTTCCCGAATCTAAAAACCTGTCATAAACCGGCGCAAATGAGGTAGGAAGATAACTGTCCCCGTACATTACAAAAAAAACATCGCCCAGCAAGGGAAGCGCCTGACGGATTGCGCCCCCGGTCCCCTTCAGCGTGTCTCCGTCGAAGGAGTATTCGACATGGCAACCGAACGAAGAGCCATCTCCGACGAAGTCTCGCAGTTGATCCCCAAGATACCCGACACACATCACAATTTCGTAAATTCCCTGATTAACCAGCAAACGCAACTGGTGCGCAACAAATGGCTCACCGGCCACCGCCACCATTGATTTGGGAATGGTGGTCGTGATCGGTCGAAGGCGCGTGGCCAACCCGCCCGCAAGCAGCGCGAGACGCGGCATCGGCCTAAAGCTTGCTTGTGCGTTCGTCTTCATAGAGGCTCAGTATGGAGGCCTTGAGGGCTTCCCGGGTTGATTTTCCGCACTTCCAGCCCAGATTTTGGATACGATCGGTGTTCAATCGAACCACCGGAACGTCTCCCTTCCAACCGCGATCTCCGCCCGTGTACTCGTAGACCGGTGCTTCTTTCAAACCGACAATCTCGACCGCAAGTTCCGCAATTTCGTTCACCGTGATGTAATCGCCCGTCGCCACATTGAAGACCTGAAACGCCTTCTCCTCATGCTCATTTGCATGCAGCACTGCTGAGACCACATCGGAAACATGAATATAAGATTTGCTTTGCTTCCCGTCGCCCAGAATCCGCAACTTTGTGGGGTCGGCAGTCAGCCGGCGAACAAAGTCGAAACCCACGCCGTGAGTCTGACGCGCGCCAACCACGTTCCCGAAGCGGAAAGCTCGTGCCGAAAGCCCGAACATGAAGCAGTAACTGGCGATCAACACCTCGCCCGACAGCTTGCTCGCGCCGTATGTCGATACCGGAATCAGCGGACCCTGATCTTCGGTGGCTTCGATCTCACCGAGATCGCCATACACGCCGCTCCCAGACGCATAAAGCAAACGTGGAACGCCGGCCCGCCGCATCGCTTCAACGACGTTATTGGTCAGTGCCGTTCCCTGGTAAAAATCCACCTCAGGCTCGGTGGCCGCGCGTGCAATGTCGGGATTCGACGCCAGGTGAATGACAACATCATGCCCCTTGATCGCATTGGTCAGTGAGTCCAGATCGCCTACTTCGCCCCGGACCACTTTCAACCGGGAATCTTGAAGGTGATGCTCAAAATGCCATTCGCGTCCTGAAGTAAAGTTGTCGTAAAGCGTAACTCCACTGGTCTGCGGGTCTGCCAGTAAACGGTCCGTAAAGTGGCTTCCGATGAAACCCGCGCCCCCAACGATAAAATATGATTTCTTCAAATCTGATGACATGATCGCCCTCTAAGAACCTTTGGATTTTAGCCACACTCTCCCCGTTCAGCGGCTAATCACCGGCTTAGGGGTCGAACTCAAAAGTCGCCAGCCTGCTCAATCGTGCGGGAGTCTTTCAGGGCTTGGAGGCTATGCGTGAGAAAAATAATGCCTGGTGAACACTCTTGAAACCATTCTGCGCTGATGTCGCACTAGAACGAAAAGGCAAGAAACGTTGCAATACAAAGTGGTAAACAGGATTGTCGATCACTCTCGGCCAGCAAAATACCAAACCTAAATCGAATCTCATACCTATAGAAATGACAAACCACGCTGATCGATTATGGCAACAAAACAGCACGACACGCAACCTGACTAAAGTAACCTAACAGGTAACGCGATCCCGGTGCCGTCCTGCTGCTCCACTTCTGATCTCAATCTTGGCCGGCCCCACGCGCCGGTCCTCCGCCTTCCTGAAGAGACGAATCGCCCGCGAGAATTCTGCACACACTTTCGTCGCTCGCTCAATGAAAATCTCACTCCTGCGATGTTACTTAGGGATATCATCCTTCAAAGTCGTAAACAATACCCCGTTGGTTCCGGCCGACATACCCTTTTAGAAACCTTGGTAATAGACGCTCCACATGACTTTCGTGGAATGGTTAATACAACCCAATTGTTCGAGATCAAGATGGCCGCAAATAAAGCATACCCATCGTTATTGAATACTGCATGAAGCGTTTAGATTATCTTGTTCCGAATTGATCACTTTGGGCCTTTCGGACATTTATCCCGGAAAAATGTCCCTGAGCACAACCCTCCAATCGCCCGCGGCAAAAGGGGTTTCCGTCGCCGCTTCCTTACATTGAACCCAAACTACAAGAAAAGAGGCAACAGTCCGAGCAGTCGTCCCGCGCAGGGGAGCCACAGTTCTGGAAACCCGCTCATGCGCGGAACTACGTACTTTGTCCCGACTTCTCCCCATCCTTGTTCTGTCCTGTGCTTGATTCGCGGTCTAAACCAACACTTTCAAGGAGTTCCAACTCGAAGTTCTGAACTGGCACGTCCCCATCCAGCGCTATCAGCGTCAGGCCCGCCAACCGATCAAAGACCTTCGGGCCGTCGCGTTGCGCGACTACTAAACGACCTGGTCTTAGCAGGGCTGCAAAGCCTCCTGCGAAACCCGGTCAAGCAGCAATCGGATGGAGTTCTAAGTCAAAATCTTCTTCATTCAGAAAAGAGTGTGCCAATTGGAGGTGCCGTGCCCCTTCTCCAGCCGCCGCTGGTGAGAGACAAAGGACTCGCTCGGCATCAAATACAAGGAGAACGCCGAAAGCCCAACATCGGCCATCGAGTAGTCCACATCCGGGTCAAGGAGGGGCCAAGCGTCAGTAAAACTTGCGCAAACGGTAAGCAATCCCACCAAAACCGTTTCGACGGTCTGCATACCCCGACAAAGCATGGAACGACACGGTGGGAAGTAGTACCCGCATCCCTCGGGTATTTGCCACTGCTGTTCCCCATCGGAATCGCTTGCAAACACGCTGTTGTTCCTTTATTCTGAGCGGTAAGTTCACTGTTTAGATTACGAGTTCTCGTTCCTGTCTTCCGCATATCATGGAGGCCTGTTAGCAATCGTTCAAACGGGCAACCGACAGCGGACTTGTTTGTGGACGCGGCGAGACTTGCAGTTACTTTTGCCCATCGTGCCACGCGGAGACATGTGCAACTTACCCGTTGAATGCGCCTTTTCATGCTGCCTCACCTCGCGCGCACGCTCAACGACCCAAGTCAAATCTGAGACGATGGCCCAGGTCGGATTTTTTGCGAAACCGATACCGAATCGAGAAGTCGGTTAGAGTAGAGTTAAGAGAAATTGGATATTCCAGGTCGCCCAAAGCATACACGCATTTTTAAGCCGTTGATGCATCCATCGATTCGGACGAGTATTGCCCACTGCGAATGCGATTCGCGTCGCCTCAAAGGTATCGATCTGTAGAAAGTTATTATGTCCGAACCGTCTCAGTGCGCAAGCGAATTGGAATCGATAGTGCCTGAGTAGGGTTGGTGAGCGGCACGGGAACAGATCGGGTGGGCTCGCTGGAATCTCTTTATTAAACGGGCCCGCCATGATTGTTTATCCATTTCATCTCGCAGGCAATTAGGCTGATCGCACAGAGAGACAGGGATGACCGAGACCATCGCGGAACAAATTGAGGAAGCAAAGGAAACCGGAATGCGAAGATGGGACTCTTTCCTTTTACTGGCGATGAGTCGCCTCACTGTCGGTTCCATTGTAGGTTCGGGTGAACCGGTTGCGCACAATTCATTGAAGCCGGGAATTAACGTCGAATCCAATATCTAAATCTGAAGCAGGAGAGAAATATATTGACTGGCACCGGAAAAAACGCATCCGTCAATTCCTATCGCACCGATATAGACGGCCTGCGAGCTTTGGCAATCCTCAGCGTTCTTTTGTATCACTGAGG
>Ga0302319_10012764_pt1 | contig 15802 bp, 17 predicted proteins | sample Bog_T0_2_FD_203319 | JGI IMG/M metagenome (GOLD analysis project Ga0302319, IMG submission 203319) | Peat permafrost microbial communities from Stordalen Mire near Abisko, Sweden - Bog_T0_2 | ecosystem: Environmental > Terrestrial > Soil > Wetlands > Peat | place: Sweden: Abisko, Stordalen Mire...
TTATGAATCAATGTACTGGTGCTCTCCGGACTCGCGAGACCGATGGCGAACCAGATCCCCACTCCCGACACCGCTCCGAAGGAAGTGGTGAGGACGAGAAAGAATTTCGAGTGAGCGCGAATGGCCGTGAGCCATTCGCCGCTGCCATCGCGCAACGCTTTGCGCTCCGCCATGGGAAGATAAAATCCGCCCCCTACCGCGAAGTGCGAAATCATCACATGGAATATGGCGATAATGCCGATCACCCAGGCGCTTCCAAGAATCGGAACGTCCCAAACGGGGTAATTCATCGTTGTCTATTTCTCCCTTTTCGTGGCGGAATCATAAGTGGGTATACCCCAGGTCGGCATACCCCAGCGCGATCAGCAGAATCATGCCAGACAGGACAAGGACTCCGCCCCAGGTGACGAAACGTCCGGCCCTGCCGGCTTTGCCCTTGGGGTCGAACAAAGGCACCAGCGTCCAGAAAATCAATACGGCGGCGAACAGGCCCATACCCAGCAACTCCCCGGTGACGCCCGGAACAAACCGCCCAATGATCTTGAGGAGATGGAATGGGGGCATGAAGTACCACTCGGGATGAATGCCATTTGGGGCGGAAGCGAGAGGGTCCGCCTGCGGTCCCAGATCCCACGGGAACAGGGTAGCCAGGATGGTGATCACATTCAGGGCGATCAACCACATTCCCAGATCCATCGCGAAGAAGTTGGGAAAGAACGGCATGGTCTGCTTTTCGCTGGCCGGGCGCGATTCCTCGCCGGGGGGTGATGCGTTGCCGTGCTTCTGAACCAGGAATAAATGGAACATCAACAGCGGCAAAAAGAGCAAAGGCAAAACCACGACGTGCAATGCGAAGAAGCGCTGGACGGTGTCCGGGCTTACTTGCGGACCGCCTCGGATGAGGTCCGCAAGTACCGGCCCGACTACCGGAATCATGTTCGAGAATTGCAGTCCGATCTTGGTGGCGACGAAGGACAGCTCATCCATGGGCAGCAGGTAGCCGCTGAAACCAAAGACCAGAGTGAGCAGCAAGAGAACCAGGCCGCTCCACCATGCGAACTCGCGCGGCTTCTGATAAGCCTTCATAAAGAAGGCGGAGAACATGTGGACGCAAACCGCGAAAACCATCAGGTTTGCGGACCAGGAGTGGACGCTGCGGATCAACCAGCCGAAGTCGATGTCGTAAGTGATCTGCCGAACGGAGTCGTAGGCATCTTTCCCCGGGCGAAAGTAAACCAGCAGCAGGATTCCGGTGAATAACTGGATGATGAAGAAGAACAGCGAAAGGCCGCCCCAGTAATACCAGAACGAATGGCGGTGCTGAGGAACGGTCTTGTGTTTGGCGAGCGCGATGACATCGGAAATTCCCAGGCGCTCGTCGAGCCAGTCGTACAGTCCCGGCTTGGTTTTAGGCTCGGGATACAGTAACGTGCCCATCGGCCACCTCCACCTTGAAATTTGTGAGGCCTCTCGGTGGAGGGCCGGCGATTACCGCGCCGGTATTCATGTCATAGGTGCCGCCATGGCAGGCGCAGAAGATGCGCGAATTGCGGGGTTCGAACTTCACCGTGCAGCCGAGGTGCGTGCAAACCGCGTCGAAGGAGACATAACGCCCGTCGGCATGGTGGATCAGCAGGGCAGGACGCGAACCGAACAGGAACATGGTGGCGGAACCCGCGCCCGGAAGATCTTTCAGAGGAATGGAAACGGTGGAGACCTGTCCCTGTTCATTGGCGCGCGTAACGGGCGTGCTCAGGTAGCGGTAAACCGGATATCCGGCCGCGCCGGCGTAACATGCCGCGACTAACCCGGTGCCGATCTTGATCAATGAATCGCGCCGCGAAGAATGCGGCGGGTTTAGTTCGGGGTTCAACGCTTCGCTAGACATATTTTTCCTCCATCGGTTTTGCGGCTTTCATGACGGTGACCAGATAGCCTAGAAAGCCCAGCGCCGCGACGAATAAGAACAGAAATATTCCGACGACGGACCAATTGGTCACTACCGAGCGATTCCATACTTCGAAGCCGTGATCGCGGAGCGTGTAATCGCGGATTCCGTCGCGCACCAGGACCTCGCAAACGACATTGAGGAAAGCGAGCAGGGCTGCGCCGATGGCCAGAACGCCGGCCATGCGGCGGGTGACAAGAGCGACTAATCCAAGAGCACCCAGCAGCGCCGCCGTGGCCGCCCAACCATAGGTGAACGGACGGTAGAGGGCATCCGCGCCGACCTGGCTCATCACGCCAGAAGGCTGCAGGGCCAGGGCCTGCTCGCCAAACACCGTCTGCGCGATGAGCAGGGCGGCGATCAGAACGCCTCCGAACCGCCGGAGAAACGCGCGGGTGTCGTCGTCCAGATCCGACTTCAGAGCCAGTAGCAGGAGCGCCGCTCCGGTAACCGGAAATGCTCCACTGACAAAGAAGAGCCAGCGGGCGATCAGAGTGGGATCGGAATGATTCAACTGCACGCCGGAGGGATTCGCGTGATACATGGCGCTCCAGACCTGTGGGCGGAGCATGAGGGTCATATTGTTGCTGTAAATGAACGCGATGGTGAGCACGAGCAACAGGGAAGCGAGTCCCGTGGATGTCCAACCCTTGCGCTGATCGGCGCGTTTCGCCACGACGTAGAGGCCGTAGTAGCTGGCCATCAACAGGAAGATGACCGAAATCCAGTAGGCGCCCATCAGAACGCTGCTGGTGTAGAGCGCGCGACCGTAGAGCACCTGCGCGAATAGCAGAGGCGGGATACCGAGATTGATGACATAAGCCATGACGGTGGGCAGCCTGTGGGCCAGCAATCCGGACACCTGCGTCAACGTGGCGGAGTGGCTCCAGCGCGAAATTACGTGAAGGGTAACGCCGACAGCCAGGCCGGCTATCAGCAGATCGACCGCCACCAGGTGGAGCGCGAAGGTTACCAGATGCAGCAGCTTGAAAAGCCAGATCGGCGCGGGCAAAGGGATCGGGTCAACCGAGGGAATTGGCATCATATTCGCCGATGTACTGCAAGTGAGGAACCGTGCGCGATGACACGATTCGATCAATGTTTACAAGGGCAATGGACGATGCGGGCGCGCCGCCCGGAGCGAAATGGCGCGATCCGCCGGAGCGGGCTGGGTGAGATGGCCCAGGACCGGGGACTATTATGCGGCTGCCGACGCCACATTCTGTTCGTTGCGCCGGGACCACGATTCCCACACAAAACCGATGCTGGCGCGGAGTTCATCGATCTTGAGGGGCCGGGCAATCACGTGGAATGCGCCCACTTCGTCGGGGTCGAAGTCGAACACAAACCGAATCGGACAGCAGATGATCAGACGAGCCTGGGGAACAATCGCGCGAACGCGGCGGAGCAGGAGCGCGTCGGATACTCCGTATGTCCGTTGATCGACGAAGACGGCGGTGACTTCGGCGTCTTTCGAGATGCGCGCCAGGGAGTTGAGGTCCGGCGCGCATTGAACGGCCCACCCCAGATGGCTCGCAGCGGTATTCCAAGGGATGCGCTCCTCGGAGAAATCACCGAAAAAGACCACCGACGGGATAGACATGGGGCGTCTCGTTGATGAGCATTTTTCGGTCCAGAACTTCAAGCGCGATTTTGCACCCCATCTCACACCCGATCACAAGCGCGGACTGCGTCAATTCGCGCAACCGGAAACGGCATGCTGTTAGATTGTCTGTGATGGTTGCGGACGCTTCGAGATTGTTTGACCTTGCCACCAACGCCGGCGGACTGGCGGTGATCGGCCTGGATTCAGAGGGTTTCGTGCGATTTTGGAGTGATTCGGCGCACCGGATGTTCGGCTGGGCGGCGGCGGAGATGCTTGGCAAGCCGCTGGCCTTCGCTTTGGACTCCGGCTTGCAGACCTCGATTCCCACCCAGTGCGGAGAACAGATCGTCGTAGATATCCGGGTTTTGAACTGGAACGAAGCTCCGGGGCAGGCGCCGGGGAGTCTCTACGTCTTGCGGGATGTGACCTTGCAGCGTAAAGAACAGGCGGCGGCAAGAGCGGCGCGGCGATTTCGGGAACTATTGGAAGCTGCGCCGGACGCCATTCTCGAGATCGACCGGGAGGGGCAGATCGTTCTGGCGAATGCGATCGCGGGACAAATGTTTGGTTATTCCCGCACGGAACTGGTGGGCCTTTCCGTGGATCACCTGCTACCTGAAGCCACGCGGGGGCGGCACAAACAGCATCGCGACCACTACGATGCGCACCCCAGCACTCGCCCGATGGGTAGCGGACTCAAGCTCGAAGCGGTCCGGCGGGACGGCCGTCCTTTTCCGGTCGAGATCAGCTTAAGCCCCGTGGACAGCGAAGACGGCCAGCGCGTGATCGCCATTCTGCGAGACATTAGCGACCGGCGGGCGTCCGAGGAGAAACTGCTGAAAATTCGGGATGCATTCGCGCGGGAACTCGCCCTGAAGAATGATGAGCTTCAGAAAAGGAATCGGGAAATCGAGAAGGCCGACCGGCTGAAGAGCGAGTTTCTGGCGAGCATGAGCCACGAATTGCGCACCCCTCTGCACACCATCATCGGGTTTTCCGAGCTGCTTGGCGAACAATTGCAAGGTGCGCTCAACGATAAGCAGAAGCGCTTTGTGGACCACATTCTGAGGGATTCGCTGCATCTGCTCGATTTGATTAATGACATTCTGGATCTGAGCAAGATCGAATCGGGACGGCTGGAACTGCTGCGGGAGACGTTTGACGCGGGCGGCCCAATTGAAGAAGTGCTGGCGAGCATGCGGCCCCGGGCGGCGCTGAAGTCCATTGAACTCACCTATGGTCCAGGAGAACGAATCCAACTATTTGCGGACCGCGTGCGCTTCAAGGAAATCCTGTTGAATCTTTTGAGTAATGCCCTGAAGTTCACGCCAGACGGCGGGGGCGTACACGTTGAGGCGGTGGTTGAGGATTCGGGTTCCTGCCGTTTTACGGTAAGCGATACAGGGATCGGCATTCCGCGTGAAGAGCACGAAGCGATTTTCGACAAATTTTATCAGGCTGGATCGACCACGCGCGGCATTCGCGAAGGCACCGGACTCGGGCTGGCCATCACGCGCCATCTGGTGGAAGAACATGGCGGCCGCGTTTGGGTGGAGAGCGAACCGGGCAAAGGCAGCCACTTCTCGTTCACCATGCCGGCGAATGAGAGCGTGCTGGTCGCGCGAGGGGCGGATTCGCAGGGAGAGAGTGAGAATTGGCCCGCATCTTAGTTGCCGATGACCGGGCGGCCAGCCGCGAGCTGATTCGGTCGATGGTGGAAGGCGCGGGCCACGAAGCGGATGAAGCGGAAAATGGGGCAGAGGCGTTGAGCGCGGTGGTGAAGAACCCGCCGGACCTGATTCTGCTAGATTTGCATATGCCGTTGATGGATGGATTTGAAGTTGTCCGGCAAATTCGAGCCCGGCCGGAATTGTCGAAAATCCCCGTGATCGCGCTCACCGCCAGCGCCATGCTGGGCGACCGCGAGCGAGCGCTTCGAGAGGGATTTACGGCCTACATTACGAAGCCGGTAAGACTCCAGGAACTACGCGGAGAAATCGATCGGCTTTTGCGACTATGAACGACATGAACGCGGGCCTTGCAATGGTGATTATCGACGATAGCCCAGGAAGTTTGGAAATGCTGTCGGCAGCGCTCTCGCAAACGGGGATCGAGGTCTACACCGCTTCCGACCCGGAGGAAGGCCTGGAACTGGTTCATCAGAAGCATCCTCAAATCGTTTTGACCGATCTGAAAATGCCCAAGCTCGACGGACTCGAAGTGCTGGATCGCATCATGGAATTCGATCCGGCGATCGACGTGATATTGATGACCGCGCATTACTCCAGTGAATCGGCTGTGGAGGCGATCCGGCGGGGCGCGTCGGATTACTGGAACAAGCCTGTCTCTATCAGTACACTGAGGGAGCGCGTGGGCCAACTGGTGGATCAATCGCGCGAGCGGCACCGGGCGGTGGTTCTTGAAGGCGAACGTCTGGCGGCATCTCAATTTCAGGGAATGGTGGGGAGCAGTCCCCAGATGCTCGAGCTGTTCTCGCGCATCCGGCGCGTGGCGCCGCATTTTCGGACGGTTCTGATTACCGGGCAAACCGGGACGGGGAAGGATCTGGCAGCGCAGGCTCTGTTCGAACTCTGCCCGGCAAAAGGGCGGTTCGTGGTTCTGAATTGCTCGGCGGTGGTGGAAACGCTGTTCGAGAGTGAACTATTTGGCCATGTGAAGGGCGCGTTCACCGGCGCCACTCAGGACAAGCTGGGCCTGATCGAGTATGCCAGCGGGGGCGTTCTGTTTCTGGACGAGATCGGCGACATGCCGATGTCGACCCAGGCCAAGCTTCTGCGAGCCTTGCAGAACCAGGAGATTCAGCGCGTGGGATCGCTGGCGATGCGGCACGTGGATCTGCGCGTGATAGCGGCAACGCATCGCGATCTGCCAGCGATGATCGCGGAAAGGCTATTCCGTGAAGATCTCTACTACCGGCTTGCCATGGTGGAGATTCAAACCCCGCGCCTGGCCGAACGGCCCGAAGATATCCCGTTATTGACGCGCCACTTCGTGGCCAAGTTTGCGCAACTCTACAGCAAGCCGATTCGCGGTTTGACGCATCGCGCGCAGATCGCGCTGGCGCGCCACGCGTGGCCGGGGAATGTGCGCGAGCTGGAAAATGCAATTGGTCACGCGGCCATGATGGCCATGGGCGATACGATCGATGTTGGCGACCTTCCCGCGCAGGTGCGAGGGCATGGCGCGGAAACCGGTGGGTTACAAAAGGCCGCGCATGCGGGTCCGCATGGGGGAGACGATTCCGAGTCGCTGGATGCGCACGAGCGGCTGCTGCTGGTGGATGCCATGCAGCGCTCGGGAGGGAATCAATCGCAGGCCGCGCGACTGCTCCGCATCGGACGGGACGCGCTGCGCTACAAGCTCAAGAGGCACGGGTTGCAATAACGGGCTTTAGAGGCTCAAAACCGGACAGGGCGCTTCGTAGATGATGGGGCAGGTATGCGAACGAACGGTTCCGAGGAAGTGCTCGACCGCGCCGCGGCCGGTGATCACCAGACTCGCCTCATGCTTGCGGGCGATCTCGGCAATGACCGGCGCCACCGCGCCGGCATGCACGGAGACGCTGAATTCGGTTCCGGCCTCAGCTTGTAACCGGGCGATCTCCTGGCACGCATGATCGGTGTAGTAGTTCTGGCGTTCGAGGGTGCGAGGGTCCGGCTCATCGGCGTGGTTTTTGCCCAGATTTTGAAGCATGCTGTGGGCCTGGGGGACGGCGTGGGCCAGGCAAACGGTTGCCCCGAAGCTTTTCGCAAGGTCCGCCACGCTTTGGATCACATGGACGCTTTCCGCGACCAAATCGATGGCACAGACGATGCAGTTCGGTTCCATGTGGTCTTTTGGGGCGGGTTCTGCCGCGTGGGTCATCGTCCATACCGGGCATTTGGCGGTGTGCAGAACGTTGGCGGTTACGGAGCCCAGTAGGGCTCGCCGGAAAGGTCCGTAGCCGTGGGTGGGCATCATGATCAGATCCACGCCGTTCGCTTCCGCGAATTCAGCGATCACCGAGGCGGAATCGCCGAGCTGCACCACGCGCTCGACGTCGGCGCCCGGCAGCACAGATTTTATGGTGTGCCGTGCGCGGTCCTGCAAGGTACTCACTTCAGTGGCGTCGACAACATAGCCGGCGGACATTCCATAGAACGCAGCCGGCAAATCGATGACGTGCAGGGTGGTGATGCGCGCGCCGAAATGCGCGGCGAACCGGGTGACATGGGCTTCCGTTGCCTTGGCCATGTCCGAGAAGTCGGTGGGAAACAAGATGTGCCGAACGGTCATTGGCCAAGCTCCTCTGTAGCGGATGTTTTCGGTGATCATGAACTGCGACGGGGATGTGCAGTTCTGGGTCCGGTTACAAAACGCTCAAAGGAATCGACTTACGCGTTGGCCGCGAGGTGTGGCTGCGCCGTTTGCCGCATCAACGGCAGGCATTGTGGGGTATCTGACACAATTGTTCTCATCGAACGGGGGAGTCAGGCCATTGCCTGTCTGGGGCCCATAATGTTTGTCAGCAAGCGTCTGAGTTCCGCGCGAGCCCGGAACAGGCGGCTCTTGGCGGCCGAGATCGAGATGCCCAGCGTTTCCGAGAGCCCGCGCAAATCCAGCCCCTCGTATTCATGCAGCACCCAGGCATCGCGCAACCGCTCCGGCAATCCGCGCACGGCGCGGGCGATCGCTTCGGCGGCTTCCCGCTGCTCCAGCACCTCATGAGGGCCGGGCAGGCGTGACGCCGGATAAAGCAACTGCCGCGGCTCGACCGCCAGCGCATCCATACTAACGGCCGGGTGCCGGCGCAACTGGCGCAACCGCATGAGGCACTGGTTCACCACGATGCGGTTCAACCATGTGCTGAAGCTGGATTCTTCCCGAAAATTGACCAGGCTTCTGAGCACGTTTCTGAAGGCGGACTGAACAGCGTCCGCAGCCTCTTCGTCTTCACGCAAAATCGACCGCGCGAGCCTTAGCGCGGCCGGATAATGCTGTCCCAACAATTCTTCCAGATGTTCGGACTGTTCCATGGGGCCGGTATAGTGCACAATCGTGACCAAGCCAGAGGTGCTGATTATGAAGCAGTTAGCCGAACCGAGTTGTCCGGAAACTCACTGAGAATCGCGAATTCGCGAATTTCGGTTTATTGGGTCGTTTATTGGTTCGGGGGCGGCCCCGCGAGGTCAAGACTCAGATGCGGCTCGGCTGGGCCGTCGGTGATCTGGTAATCCGCCGGGACCTGAAAGAGCGAGGCGTCCGGATTCGCGCGGCTGACATTGGTTACGGTAAACACCGTCTGTCCCATCCTCGGATCGGTGTGAATTGTCTTGAGGTTGGTCTGCAGGTCCGGTGAATACCAGCGCTCATCCACAATCTGCATCGGTAGTTCGTTGCCCTCCGCGCCGGCGGGAATGGTGACGGTTTTGCGGGTTCCGGTGACGCTGAGCCCTTCCATCGTTTGCGGGCCCAGATTTTCATCGCTCGTTTTGATGCCGGGCGGAGGCGCGTCGTAGGTGACCACTCCCGCGGTTCCCTCTGCGCGCACGTCCGAGGAGAAGAAAACCTGGCTCGTATCGCGCGCGCGTTTCTCCGCGCGAATCTTGTCGGGGTCCGGGGGAAGGGGAGGTGGAGGAGGTCCCACACTCGGCATCTTGTCTGCCGTGTGACTCTCCGGTCGGAGGTTGTAGCGAACGCCCGCCACAGCGTCGTTGATCATGATCATCGAGTGCTTCCCGGCGGACGCGAGAGCTCCTATGCTTCCGAAAGACTGCTCCACGCGCGACCGGCCCTGGCCGTCCCGATAGACCTTGGCGGTGGAAGTCTGCACGATCCGATTGCCATCGGCGAGCGTCTGCGTCGTGGTGGTGGTCTGCTCGGCGGAATACGGCGCACCTTTGATGGCCTTTAACTCCATTCCGCCGCGCTCCGATGTGGTCTTAAAAAAGAATACTTTGTCCGGCCCCGGGGGATTCAGGTCTGTCTGCGCCCGTGCCGCGGAAGCCAGCACAAAGGCTGCCGCCATGCCTGTTCGTTGAATCCACTTACTTTTCATTGTCTTCTCCTTTTGTCTTCCTGCTTGTCTTACTGTTCGATTTACTGCACATTTCGATTTACTGCACATTTCGATTTACTGCACAAGGCGCACAGCTCGCGCCAAGCCGTTCTCACCCAATATCAGTTCGGCGTTCACACGCATGTCGGGCTGAGCTCCCCATACCCGCAGCCCCAGGCTTGCCAGGCCAGTCGCGGAGAGGTTCACTCGCACGATCTCCACGCGTTCGGAGGGGTCGAGCGGCGTGGCATACGGGATGGGGATGAACGGCGCTTCGGTTTCAGGCGCGGGAGTAGCGCGTGTTGCTTTGATGATTCGTGCTCTGCGTCGCGCGGCTTTCGGGGCCGGCGAGGAAACCTGTAACGGCGGAGCCACGGCAACCATGGGCGACGGGGCTTTTGGCGAACCGGTTAACGGACCTTCCAGCGGTTGCCTCGGTGCCAGGAAGATCCAGGCGGCTACCAAAGCCGCAGCGCCCGCAAGAGCCGGAATGGTCCATCGCGGAATTTTGAAGCGCGGTCCCCTCACAACATCGAAGCGCGCCAGTAGTTGCGCCTCCAACGCCGGCGACGGCGCTGCAGTCTCGTTGGTCGAAATCGACCTCAGCCCCGCGCTCAGGGTGCGCTGATTCAGCAAAGCCCGTTGGCACTCCTCGCACTCGCGAACGTGATCGAGCACCGCGGCATCATCCCGGCCGCGCGCCATATCCATCACCTTTTCTCGAAACTCGTCACAACTCATGCCGCGCACCCTCAAACCAAACACCTTGCCTGCAACTTCGCCAGTAACATGCTGCGCGCCCGGTTCAGGCGCGATCGGACGGTCCCCACCGGGCATTCCATTACGGCGGCCGCGGCTTCGTAACTCATCTCGTGTAAATCGCAGAGCACCACCGCCTCCCTGTACTTCGGAGGCAGCACAAGAATCGCATCCTTCAAAGCCTGAATATTTTCGCGCCGCGTCAAGTCACCGAGAATATCTTCATTGGTCGAGAACCCCTCCGCGTTGTCATCCATGCATTCGAACTTGCGGTCGCGCTCCAGATGTCTTCGCACAAGGTTGCGCGCGACACCGAACAGGAAAGGTCCGATCTCACCGCGGGCCGGATCGAAAAGGTCCGGCCGGTCCATCAGCGTGAGGAAAGTCTCCTGCGTCACTTCCTCAGCGGCGGCCGGGCTCCCGCTCATCTGCAGCGCGAAACGAAAGATTCTGACGCTGTGTTGACGGTAGAGTTTCGCGAATCGATTGGCGTCGGTCATCCGGCTTCTGCTATTAGTTCCGAGAGCGCCGGGGTGTAGTTCCAATTTATTCCTCCGGTGAGTGGAAACTAACTCCTACACGCGCTGGTAACTAGAGTAAGTGTCTAACATCGAGCAACCATGCCGATAGCGCCGCTGGTTAGTTCGGACTTATCTCCGGCCGTATCACGGTATTCTTCTGTATTTCCATAAATTAGATTCTATTTCGTTTGACTTTCTGTAAAAAGTAGTTCACATTCGAGACAGCACCCCACGCTCTTGGTGATGCTGAAACAGCCCGGCTGGGGCTGTTGATCAGGTCCCCCATCTCCACCCGGAAAAATAGAAGTCGTCTCTCAGGATGGACATTGGCCGGAACATTTTCCCCTCTCTTTTCCGGGTAAAGGACAGGAACTTCGACGGAGCTTCGTTATGTTTAAACGTTTTTTCCAGACCTCTAACAACGAGAGCGGGCCGCTGCCGGAAGAAGTGAACGGCAACGGCGGCTCTTCCTCGACCGGCGCGTCCAGTCCGGTTGACCAAAACGGCAGCGCCCCCGCGTCTGCCGCCGCTGGCCGCTTGAATGCAGTGGCCACATCGGACTCGTTTGAGTCCATTTATCAAAACGCCGCGGTAAAACCGCCCACGCTGGCATACGGGATTCTGAAGGTTGCGGAAATGGTGGGCAGTCCGCATCTCGCTGGAATGTCCGCCGAGCCCAAGCGAAACTCCATTCTGATGGCGCTGGAGGCGGCTGGGGCGGAGATTGACTTTCTGCTGGAAGACGCGGTTTTCCGCCAGCGCGCGCTGAACGATCACGAGGAAGCTCTGCTCCAAAAGCAGAGGGAGTTCGAGGCGGCCAAGTCCGCGGAGGCTCGCAAGGTTCAGGCCGAATTAGAGCGACTGACGGCTCAATACATGGAGCGCATTCAAGCCAACCTGGACGAAGTGGCTCGCGAGCAGGATAATCTGCGGGGCTGGCAGAGACGAAAACAGCAGGAATCCCAGAGGATCGCCGAGGCCGCCATGTATTGCGTTCCCAATGGCAGCCAGGCGGCGAACGGCGCTTTTCCGACCCTGCTGGAACGCGGCGCAGCGGCATCGTGGAGATAGGTTGTGGAGACAGGAGGACACGTCATGTTCGCAGTGGAAAGCAACGGCCATCGCGCCTCTGCCGCAAAACCTGCTTCGGTCGAAGCTGTTTCTATCGATCCGGAGCCGATCGAACCCGATCCCGACCTCGCCCCGTCGCTTGAAACGATCTATCAAGACGCCCACATCAAGCCGTCGCCTTTGGGATACGACATTCTAAGAGCGGCGGAAATGGCCGGCAGCCCCCATCTGGAGGGGATGTCTCAGGAGGCCAAGCGGAATGCCCTGCTGATGGCGCTTCAGGCGGCGGGCGTGGATTTGAATTTCATCGTGGCGGATGCCATCTCGAGGCAACGGGCACTGAACGACCACGAAGACGGCCTTTTCAAGAAGCTGAAAGAATTCGAAGCCGAAAAGGCCAGGGATTCGAGCCGGTTGCAGGCGGAACTCGACCGCCTGATGGCTCAATGCAAATCCCGCATCAAGGCCAATCTGGATGACGTGGCGAAAGAACAGGACGAATTTCACGCGTGGCAGAAGAGGCGGCATCTGGAGTCCCAGCGGATCGTCGGTACAGCCATGTTGCTGGTGCCTCCTGACACCGCGTCGGGCGGAGACAGCCTGGCCGCGCTGCTGGATCGCGCGACCTCTCCCCGTAAGTAGAGGCCCACTTTGATTTTTGCCGGAATGTGCCTCACGATTACCCTGCTGGTCTTCTGGCCGCGGCGCCTGAGAAAGCAGCCCCCACTGGACGGGAACGACTTGCGAAGAATGCGCCGGTTCTGCGACCGCGTGCATGCCGATGAACGCTTACCTCACGACTAAATCACCAATTCATGACTACCCCTCAAACAGAAAATCATCAACCCATCGGGCTCGACGTTGGTTCGAGCCGGGTGGTGGCGGCGCGGAGTGTGGACGGCAAGTATAAGTACGAATCACAACTCAACGCCTTTTTAACAGTTCCCTATTCCAGGCTGGCGGCCAGTCTACTGGAACGGGACAACGTCTTTCACGAGGTGCAAGGCGCGGACATTCTCGTCATCGGAGAGGATGCGCAAGGGCTCGCGGAAGTTTTCCACGTGCCGATTCGCCGGCCGATGCTGAACGGCGTTATCAACCCACAGGAGCCGCACGGAATCGCGGTGCTGCGACGGATCATCGGCAAATTACTTGGCAAGTCCGCGGAGGGCCAAAAAGTCTTTTTCAGCGTGCCGGCCCCAGCCATTGCCGGGAACGATGGGATTGCCTTCCATAAGGCTTCCATCGGGCATCTTCTCACCGAACTGGGCTACGCTCCCACGCCTTTCGAGGAAGGGCTCGCGGTGGTGTTCGGGGAACTCGACGCGTCCAACTTCACCGGCATCGGAATCTCGTTCGGAAGCGGGATGTGCAACGCTTGCCTGGCGCTGCTCTCGATGCCAGTGATCAGTTTCAGTGTTTCCGGGGCGGGCGACTTTATCGATACTCAGGCGGCACTGGTTACGGGCGACCTGGCCGACCATATCCGGTTGCAGAAAGAAAAAACATTCCGGCTGAACGGCCTGACCAGCGACCGCGTACACAACGCGCTGAATGTCTATTACCAGGAGATGATCGGGAACCTGGTGCAAGCGCTGCGGAGCCACCTGGCGTCCGCCAAGCGGCTGCCGCGGATGGAGAAGCCGATTCCCCTGGTCCTCAGCGGCGGTACAGCCATCCCCAAGGGGTTTCTGGAGTGCTTCGAAAAGGTCTTGCGGTCGGAGGAGTTTCCGGTGCGCCTTTCCGAGATTCGCGTAGCGGCCGATCCACTGAATTCAACCGCGCGCGGCGCATTGATGGCCGCGCTCTGCTAAGTTCGCATTTTGAAGGGCCGCACCTCAAGGCGGCCCTTTTCCCGCGGCTGAGCCGCTATCGCATTCCCAACTGAAACACGATATAGATTCCGAACGAGAACAGGCCCGCGCCCAGCAGGACGCAGACCGGCAGGGTCAACACCCACGCCAGCAGCAGGTTTCGCAGCGTATCCATCTGCAAGCCGGAATGGTTGGCCGCCATGGTTCCAGCGATTCCGGATGAGAGCACGTGCGTGGTGCTCACCGGCAAGCCATACTGATCGGCGGCCATGATAGTGGCCATCGCAACGAGCTCAGCCGAAGCGCCCTGGGCGTAAGTGAGGTGTTCCTTGCCGATCTTCTCGCCAACGGTAACCACGATACGCTTCCAGCCGATCATGGTGCCCAGGCCGAGGGCAATGGCAACCGCAATTTTGACCCAGACAGGAATGAACTTTGTGATGCTATCCATGCTGGCCTTCAGCTTTTTGGCCGCGGCCTGTTCGCCCTGGTCTTCCAGTTTATGGCCTTTGGTCAGTTTCCCGAGCGACTCGGAAACCAGGTAGAGATCACTGCGCAGCCTGACGCGCTCGGCCGGCTGCATGGCGCTGAGGCTCGAAGTGTTGGCGAGTTCCTGAGAGATTTCGCGGCACTTGGTTCCGATGGCGGCCCAGGTGCGGTCGGTCAAAGTCCCCGTGGTCTTCAGATATTGAGAGAGCTCGTCGGCCGCGGTTTGGCCGCCCGCCATGGCAATTCCCGGCGCATGCCGGTCCATCTGGAATGAGATGGTTTGGGTGGCTTCCACCATCTGATGAAGCGCCGCCGGAGAGGTGTTCAGGTTCACAGCAAAGGAAGCCGGCACAATACCGATAAGAATCAGCATGATCAAACCCATTCCTTTTTGGCCATCGTTGGAACCGTGCGCGTAACTGACGCCGGTGCAGGTGAGGATGAGGAGACCGCGAATCCACAATGGCGGCGCTTTGTCTTTCTCGGGCGCCTGATAGAGGTCTTTGCGTTTGATGAGGGCTTTGCAGAGTAACAGAAGCAGCGCGGCGAGGGTGAAGCCGATGAGCGGCGAAAGCAACAGGCTCAAGCCGACTTCGCGAGCTTTTACCCAGTTCACGCCTTCTCCGAAGACGTGACTTTTTGACAGGATCGAGTTGGCGAGTCCCACGCCCATGATGGACCCGATGAGCGAGTGCGAACTGGAGGCGGGCAAGCCCAGATACCAGGTTCCCAGGTTCCAGATGATGGCCGAGATCAGCAGGGCGAACACCATGGCAAAACCAGCGCCCGATCCGACATTCAGCACAAGTTCGACGGGGAGCAGCGAGAGAACGCCGAAAGCGACCGCGCCCGTCGAGACCAGGACACCAATCAGGTTCCAGCAGCCGGACCACACTACGGCAAACATCGGCTTCAAACTGTGGGTGTAGATTACGGTCGCGACGGCATTGGCCGTGTCATGGAATCCGTTTACGAATTCGAAGCTCAGGGCCATGCCCAGAGCCAGCAAAAGGAAGAAAAAACTACTGGTTGAGAGCGTCTCTCCAAAAATGTGCAAAAACAAATCCTCCAGGGTGTAAGACAGACTACGAACTGTGAGGATATGCGAGCACGGTTAATCCTTGATTACAAACTCATGGTTTCAGGAGCAGTTCGCCCACAGACTGCCGCGCTTCCCTGTCCTGCCAGGCCTCGGCCGCCGGCGCCGCTTCGACACGATGATTCTCGCATGGGGTTGTGATATACAATGGAAGTTCCAGAAAATATGGCTTACGTTATCGCCGAACCCTGCATTGGAACCAAGGATATGGCATGCGTTGACGCATGTCCCGTCGATTGTATCCATCCCAAAAAAGAAGACGCCCGGTGGGCCGGCGAGGAGATGATCTACATCGATCCGATCGAATGCATCGACTGCGGGGCCTGCGTTCCGGTATGCCCAGTGTCCGCGATTTTCGCGGTGGACGATCTGCCGGAGAAATGGTCGGAATACACCAAGCGGAACGCCGACTTTTTCGCTAAGGTTTAGCGCTCCAA
>Ga0302319_10012765_pt1 | contig 15801 bp, 14 predicted proteins | sample Bog_T0_2_FD_203319 | JGI IMG/M metagenome (GOLD analysis project Ga0302319, IMG submission 203319) | Peat permafrost microbial communities from Stordalen Mire near Abisko, Sweden - Bog_T0_2 | ecosystem: Environmental > Terrestrial > Soil > Wetlands > Peat | place: Sweden: Abisko, Stordalen Mire...
AAGAAGCCGTCGAGGAAGCCACCGCGGCGCTTGCAAACCTCGATGCCGAATTCGGCCGCACGACCGACCCGGTCCGCATGTACATGCGTGAGATGGGAACGGTCGAACTGCTCACGCGCGAAGGCGAGATTCGAATCGCCAAGCGCATCGAAGAAGGCCTCGAAGCCGTCAAGATCGCTCTCGGCAGCTATCCCGGCACCTATGACCTGCTGTTGCGCCACTATGAATCGGTGAAAGCGGGCCAGATGCGCCTCGTCGACGTGATCGTCGGCTTTGTCGATCCGAACGCCCCGGACGAGATCGCCCAGCCGCAGAATCCGAAAATGATGGCGCTCGAGCGCGAGGAAGCGGGCGACGACGACGAAGCGGACGGCGACGAGGAAGAGGAGGCCATCGATACGGGCCCGGATCCCGAAGAGGCCGCGAAGCGCTTCCTGTCGATCCAGAAGGCGCATCACCAATACGTCAATGCGCTCGACAAGCTCGGTTCCAAGGATCCGAAGACCTTGAAGCTGCGCAAGAAGATCTGCGCCGAACTGATGGAGCTCAAGCTCTCGCCGAAGATGTTCGACCAGCTCATCGACAATCTGCGCCAGCACGTGACCGAAGTGCGACTGCTCGAGAAGGAGATCATGTTCCTCTGCATCAAGCAGGCGGGCATGCCGCGCAAGGATTTCATCTCCACGTTCCCGAAGAACGAGACGAGCACGCGCTGGCTCGACAAGCACATCAAGGCGAAGAAGCGCTACTCGGCGCCGCTCGCGAAGTTCAAGGACGAGGTGGAGCGCCGTCAGAACAAGCTCAAGGATCTCGAGGGGCTTTTCCACGTCCTGATCAATGAAATCAAAGAGATCAACCGCGAGGTCTCGATCGGCGAGGCCAAGGCGCGGCGCGCGAAGAAGGAAATGGTCGAGGCGAACCTGCGTCTCGTGATCTCGATCGCGAAAAAGTACACGAACCGCGGCCTGCAATTCCTGGATCTGATCCAAGAGGGCAACATCGGTCTCATGAAGGCGGTCGACAAGTTCGAATACCGCCGCGGCTACAAGTTCTCGACCTACGCGACGTGGTGGATACGCCAGGCGATAACGCGCTCGATCGCCGACCAGGCGCGCACGATCCGCATCCCGGTGCACATGATCGAAACGATCAACAAGTTGAATCGCATCTCCCGTCAGATGCTCCAGGAAATGGGCCGCGAACCCACGCCCGAGGAGCTTGCGGTTCGCATGGAAATGCCCGAGGACAAGGTCCGCAAGGTGCTCAAGATCGCGAAAGAGCCGATCTCCATGGAAACGCCGATCGGCGACGACGAGGACTCCCATCTGGGGGACTTTATCGAGGACACGTCGGTGTCCTCGCCGATCGACTCGGCGACGACCGAGTCGCTGCGCGAAACGACGCATTCGGTGCTCGCCCAGCTCACGCCGCGCGAGGCCAAGGTGCTGCGCATGCGCTTCGGCATCGACATGAACACCGACCACACGCTCGAGGAGGTCGGCAAGCAGTTCGACGTCACGCGCGAACGGATCCGCCAGATCGAGGCGAAGGCGCTGCGCAAACTGCGGCATCCGAGCCGCAGCGAACAGCTGCGCAGCTTCCTGATGGACGACTGATCGGGTCACGGCCCATAGAGGCTCACTGCGTGGGCCTCGGCGCCCAAGACGACCGACGCCTCGAAGCGCAGGCCGATCTTCTCGAGCACGGCGATCGACGCGCGGTTGTCGGGCGCCGTGATGCCGACGATCCGTTCGAGACCCAGCGTCTCGCGTCCGTACGCCAGCACGGCCCGGGCGGATTCCGTCGCATAGCCGCGACCCGCGTACTGCGGCAGCAATGCGAATCCCACATCGACATCTCGCAGAGTCTCGCGCTTGACGAGCCCGCAGATCCCGATGCTCGGCGAGTCCCCGCGCAATGCCGACGTCGCGCCGTCGGTGCGCAGGGACGACGTCGCACTATGAGCGTGCGGTGACTGCAAGCTTTGAGCGCGCAATGACAGCAAGTAGAGCCCGAATCCGAAGCGCCGATAGCTCTCGAGCGGCCCACTCACGAGATAGTTGCGCGCATCCTCGAGGTTTCTCACGCCCTTGTCGCCGATGAAGCGGATGAAGCTCGGCTGGTTCAGAAGATCGAAGATGAATCCGGCATCGTTCAAATCGAGGCGGCGCAGCGCGAGCCGCTCGGTTTCGATCACGAACACTTACGCGGCGGCCTGCGCCGCGAGCCCCAGCGCCTCGCCGAGCAGGCTATACGACCGACGGCGCGCGGCAGGATCGTACGTCCAGGTATTGATGACGATTTCCTCGAGGCCGAAGCGTTCCGCGAGGGCGTAGAGCTTCGCGGCGACGGCGCTCGCCGTGCCCACGATCGCGACTTCGCGCAAGCGCTCGATCGTCGCCTGTTCGGCGGGGTTCAGGGTCTGACGGGCCGCGTCCTCGGGGGACATCAAGGGCTCGCGCAGACCCTTCTCGAAGCCGACGCGCCACTGCTCGCGGGCCGACAGAAGGCGCCGCGCCTCGGCCTCGCTCGGCGCCGCAAGCGCCCAGACGCAGATCGCGGCGAGGGGCCGCGGGTGGCGCTCGCTGGGACGGTAGTTGCGCCGGTAGAGTTCGAGCGCCTCGGCGGTACCGGCGCCGTCGCGGAAGAAATACGCGAATGCAAACGGCAGGCCGAGATGCGCCGCAAGCTGCGCACCGTAGTCCGAACTCCCCAGTATCCACATTTCGGGCACGGTCGCCCCCATGGGATATGCCATGACGCGGGTGTGGGGATGCGATTCGGGCAAGGTGCGGCCGTTGATCCAGTACTCGAGTTCCTGGACCTGCCGCGGAAAATCTTCGGCGGCGTTCGCGTACGGATTGAGCGCCCGCGCGGTCGCGCCGTCCGACCCCGGTGCGCGACCCACTCCCAAATCGATGCGGCCAGGGGCGATCGCCTCGAGCACGCGAAACTGCTCGGCCACTTTGAGCGCGGCGTAATGCGGCAGCATGACGCCCGCGCTGCCGACGCGAATGCGCCGGGTCGTCGCGGCAATCGCCGCCATCAGGATCTCCGGCGCCGTGCCGACGATGCTCGCGCTGTTGTGATGCTCCGAGACCCAATAGCGGTGATATCCCCAGGCATCACAGCAGCGCGCGAGTTCGAGCGAGTCGCGGATCGCCAGATCCTGAGGGCTGCCCCGCGAAGCGGGGGATTGATCGAGGACCGACCATTTCAAGGATTGCGCCATTTTCCAGGGATACCGAATTGTGCAGTGGGTGGGATTCGAGCCGTACCGATCGCGATCTTACCGGGTTATGAGTCGGCGTGGATTTCGCGGCCGTGTGCGAACTTCCGGCTGTAACCTCAGGTCGCGAGTCATCGAGGTGTTGCGGCACCGCGTTTTCAACGCGGCACGGATGGCGCCCACCCGCATTTGCCGGGCAGGCCTACGTAGTAGTCCGCCGGCGCACGTAAAACCCCTAATTCGAATTCGGCGGTCGCGCTACTATCGTGTCCGCCAACGCATACGTAGAGGATGACCACAATGACGCATCTGCGCCGGTTCGGCTCGCACGCGAGTGTGCCGCCGCTCTTGCAACTGGCGGCAGCATTGACGCTGGCCCTAGGATTTGCGATGCCGAGCGCCGCCGTGCCGAGCTTCGCGCGTCAGACCGGCATGGCCTGTTCCACCTGCCACACGGTGTTTCCCGAATTGACGCCCTTCGGGCGCGAATTCAAGTTGAACGGCTACGTCCTCGACAACATCAAGCAAATCAAGGGAATCGATCTGCAGAGCCGCGAGACGCTGTCATTGAACGCGGTGCCGCCCTTGAGCGTCATGCTGCAAGTCTCCTACACCCACACCGGGGCCGCTTTGCCCGACAGTGCCGCGACCGGCGCGCTCGCGCGCGACGGCGACGTGCTGTTTCCGCAGCAGGCGAGTTTGTTCTACGCGGGTAAGATCGCCGACAATGCCGGCGCCTTCATGCAACTCACGTACGACGGGGCCGAGGATCATTTCGGCTTCGACAATACGGATCTGCGCTACGCACGGCATTTCACGTGGGGCAAAGCTCAACCGGCCGTGACCACGGACGGGCCGCAGGACACCGCGCCCACGGATGTTGGGAATCACACCTTGGTCGTCGGCGTGACGCTCAACAATGGGCCGACGGTCCAGGACGTCTGGAACACGACTGCGGCCTGGGGCTTCCCCTACTCGGGCAGCAGCACGGCTCCCGGACCGATCACGTCGACGAAGCTCGATGCCGGCGGCGGCGGTTTGGGTCAGACGGCTGCGGGCGCCGGGATCTATGCCTGGCTGGATAGCCGCCTGTATGCGGAATTCAGTCTCTACGCGGCTTCGCTGCCCGGCGGAGCGCATCCGCTCGACAGCACGCAGAGCGAAGTGGTGCATGGCACGTCGCCCTACTGGCGCCTCGCCTATGAAACGCGCTGGGATCGTCATTCGCTCTCGGTCGGCACCTACGGCATCGACGCCAAGCTGAATCCCGGTAATGCGAGGCTGCCTCCCGGCAGCGGCTTACCGCTCAGCGGGCCGACCGACCAGTACCGGGACGTCGCGGCCGACGTGCAATACGAGTTCATCGGTGAAGACCACATTCTCACGCTGCTCTCGACCTTTATCAGCGAGAAACAGAGTCTCGACGCGAGCTTTGCGCACACGCTCGCGACGAATCAGAACGACACGCTGCATTCCTTCAAGCTCACCGGCGAGTACTACTACCAGCGCCACATCGGCGGCTCGGTCGGCTTCTTCGACATCACGGGCTCGAACGATGCGCTGCTCTACGCCCAGGCCCCCGCCACAGGCAGCTTGAGCAATAGTCCGGATTCGCGCGGCGAGACCTTCGAGGTGAACTACCTGCCTTGGCTCAATGCCAAGCTCCAGCTGCAGTACACGGTCTATTCGAAGTTCAACGGCACCGGCACGAATTACGACGGGGCGGGACGCAATGCGTCCGACAACAACACACTTTATCTGCTGGTTTGGCTCAACTACTGATCGTCGGAGCTTAGCAAATGAACAAGAAAGTCAGTCTCGTGATCCCTTACGCCCTGTGCGCCCTGGCCGTGTGCGCGCTGGGTCTCGGCGCCGGCTTTGCGACGGCCGCCGATGTCGGGGCCGACGCAGAGCACGCCGCCCTGCAAAAGACCATCGAGACCTGCGCAACCTGTCACGGCAAGAACGGCCGCAGCATATCGCCGACCTTCCCGAACCTTGCGGCACAAACCAAGCCCTATCTGGTGGCTCAGCTCTCGGCATTTCGTGACCAGAAGCGCGCCGATCCCGATGCTCAGGCCTATATGTGGGGGATGGCTTCGCAGCTCACCGACTCGACGATCGACAGTCTCGCCGACTATTTCTCGGCGCAGCCGCCGATCCCGCCCGCGAGTCATCCCGCCAACCCAGCCCTGGTCGCTCAAGGCAAGAAGTTATTCGACGAGGGAGTCCCGGCGAACGGCGTGCCGGCCTGTGCGTCTTGTCATGGCGCCACGGCGGCCGGCCTGACCGTGTTTCCGCGCCTCGCGGGCCAACATGCACCCTATTTGTACAAGCAATTGCTGGTGATCCAAAGCGTGCTGCGCGTCGCGCCCGTGATGCACGGCGTCATCAAGGACCTGACGAAGGACCAGATGCAGGCCGTCGTCGCCTATCTCGAGTCGATCTAGGCTCGAGTCGATCTACTCTCGAGTCGCTCGGGTGGCTTGGGCACCGTTGACACGTCGACGCCGGCGACCCCACCATGGCCCGTGCCATGGGGATGCGATCGATGTCGTCGGACGCCGCGGGCTGGGAACAACTGCAGGATCTTTTTCACCTGATCGACGCGGCGCCCGCCGCCGATCGGGAGCGCTTGCTGCTGGCTGCCTGCGACGACGCCGAGATGCGCGATCGGGTCTGGGCGATACACCGGGCATCGGTCGGCGCTGAGGCGGCGAGCGCCGCGCCGGCGGTGAGCGCCGCGCCGCCGGCGCGCTTCATCGGGCCTTACCGGCTCGGCCGCCACCTGGGTTCGGGCGGCATGGGGTCCGTCTACGCCGCGGAACGGCTGCTCGACGGGACCATCCAACGGTCCGCCGTGAAGGTGCTCGCCCCACACGCCGCAGGACCGGAACTCGCCGAGCGCTTTCAGCGTGAACGGCACATCCTGGCCTCTCTCGATCACCCGGCCATCACGCGCATGCTCGATGCCGGCATCGATGCCGAGGGTCGGGGCTACCTATCGATGGAATTCGTCGACGGCACGCATCTCGATGCCTATTGCAACGCCGGCACGCTCGGCATCCCGGAACGGCTGCATCTGTTCCTCAAGGTCTGCGAGGCGGTCGACTACGCGCACCGTAACCTCGTCGTCCACCTGGACCTCAAGCCCTCGAACATCCTGGTCACCGCCTCGGGCGCCGTCAAGCTGCTCGACTTCGGCACGGCGAAACTCATCGATACCTCGGGCACGACGACCCACACCATCACGGCCACGCCGGCCTACGCGAGCCCGGAGCAACTCCGCGGCGAGGCGGTGACGACTGCGTGCGATATCTATGCCCTCGGCGCGATCCTGTTCGAGCTGCTGTCCGGCCGAAAACCGTTCGGGGAGTCCTCCGTTGCCGGAGGCATCGAGCGTGCCGTATCCCTGCGCGAACCTCCGGCCGTGAGTGATGCGGTCTCGCCGGAGGCTGCGTCGGCGCGCGGTATGAGCGAGGCTCGGCTGCGCGGCCTGCTCACGGGCGACCTCTCGACGATCGTCCGGCATTGCCTCGCGGCACAGCCTCGGGATCGCTATGCCTCGGTCAATGCGCTCGCGCAGGACATCGACCGCTACCTGGGCTCCCGCCCCATCCTCGCGAGGCCTCAGACCACCTGGTACCACCTGCAGAAGTTCGTGCGGCGCAACCGCTTCGCGGTCCTAGCCTCCGTGATCGTCTGCGTTGCGCTGGTCACGAGCCTCTTGGTGGCATGGCGCGGCGAGCAGCGCGCCTTGCGCGAAGGCCAGCGCGCTTTGCTGATGCAGACGTTTCTGTATCGCTTGTTCGAGATCGCGAATTCGAATTACACGGGCAAACCGGCGGCGTCGATCAAGGATTTCCTGGCCCTGGGGGTCAAGACCTTGCCGGAGTACGTCCATGATCCCGGAGACCTGCGTCAGGCCCAGCTGGCACTCGCGAAGTCGATGTACTGGAATCATGATTATGGCGACGCCAAGCCGATCTATGCCTCGATCGCGACCGGCGCCGAGGCAGCGGGCGACGTCGCGGCGCAAGCCGAGGCCGATGCCTACCTCGGTTACCTCGCGCTGCGCGAAGGCGCGACGGACGAGGCAAAGGCGCGCTCGGCGCGTGCGCTCGAGCTATCCGCCGATCCGAAGGTCTCGCCGGACGTCGGTGTCTTGTCGCGGCTCAATTACGCGCTCGTGCGGGAGCAGACGGGCTGGCATTCGAAGGACAACGTTCGGATTCTCGCCGAAGCGGTCGATATCGCGAAACAGCATCACCTGCCCGCGCACCGGATCGGCGAGCTCCTGTATTTCTGGGGCTCAGTGGTACTCGGGAACGGTTCGATCGACGAGGCGGAAAAGCTCTATCAAGAGGCCTTGCGCACCTATCAGCTCGATCCGCTGTCGGTCTGCGATGAGATCAGCGTCGAAGCCGGCCTCGCGAACGTGGCGAATTACCGCAACGATCTCGGTGCGTCGACGCGCTTGTACGACGAGGCGTATGAACGGTCGAAAACTTGCAACGGCCCCGACGACACCCAGACGCTGCGCTTCCTGATGTCCTATGCGAACTCCCTGGTGAAGGCGGGACGGGCGGCCGAGGCGCTGCCTTTGCTCGAAGGCGCGATGCCGGTTTGGCGCAGCAAGATCAAGGAATCGAGCCCTTATACGACGGAATTGCTGCAGCCGTTGGGAAGGGCCTATGTGGAGACGGGCAATTACGCGCGAGCCGAACAGGTCGCACACGAGATGCAGGGCGCGCTCGAGCAGGCGAAGTTCGCGCCGGCACACAAGTATTGGGGCTATGCGCATTTCATGCTGGCGCAGGCGCTCGCCGGCCAGGGCCGGGTCAGCGAGGCGCTGCCCGAAGCGCAGGCCGCGTTCGGAAACCTCAGCGCCTTCGCCACCACGCCCTCGGGAATCTTGAACAGCGAGCGCGCGCGCGCGTTGCTCGAGGACTTGCGCCAGCGAACCGCGCGCGCTGCGAGCGGCGCGGATTAGCGGCTATTTGGGAGCCATTCGAATGGCCCCGTCGAGCCGGATGGTCTCGCCGTTCAAGGTCGGAATTTCGACGACCGCTTGCACCATTTGGGCAAATTCGGAGGGCTTGCCGAGGCGCGGCGGAAACGGCACCTGCCGGCCCAAAGAGTCCCGCACGTCCTCCGGCAGGCTCGCGAGCATCGGCGTCATGAAAATCCCCGGGGCAATCGCGACGCAGCGGATTCCAAACCGGGCCAATTCCCGAGCGATGGGCAGCGTCATTCCGGCAATGCCGGCCTTGGTGGCCGCGTAGGCGACCTGACCGATCTGCCCTTCGAACGCCGCCACGGAGGCCGTATGGATGATCACGCCGCGCTCGCCTTCCTCGTTGGCCGCGTTCCCCTGCATCACCGCCGCCACGGCCTTGTCGCAGAGAAACGTACCGACGAGGTTCACCTTGACCACTTTCTCGAAATAGTCGCCGCGCATCGGACCGTCTTTGCCGAGGATCTTGCCCGCACCGATGATGCCGGCGCAATTGACCAAGAGGTTGATGCCGCCCAACGCGTGGCGGGCGGCGTCGACTGCGGCGATCACCGCGGACTCGTCGGCAACGTCGCATTGAAAGAACGACGCACCGATTTCCCGGGCGGCGGCCGCGCCCGCGGCCTCCTGCAAGTCCAGGATGGCGGCCTTGCCGCCGACGGCGATGATCCGTTCCGCGACCGCGCGGCCAAGGCCCGATGCGCCTCCCGTGACGACGGCGAGCGTCTCACTGAATTTCATGGGATGATCCCGCTTCGACCCGATGCGCTCACGCGTTTTTCCAAACCGGCTTGCGTTTACCCAAGAACGCCCTGACGCCCTCCTGCTGGTCCTCGCCGTCGAACAGGTCGATGAACCGCTCCCGTTCGAGCGCAAGGGCGGCATCGCGCGGCGTCCCGCGGCGCGCCTGATGAATCAAAGTCTTGCTGAACGTCACGGCCCGGGGACTCAAGCCGGTCACGCGCTCCGCGATCGTGAGGGCCGCTGCGAGCGCTTGACCGCGCGGTACGACTTGTTCGACCAGGCCGATCCGCAAGGCCGTACCGGCATCGACCCTCTCGTTGGTGAGGATCATGCGCTTGGCCCACCCTTCGCCGACGATCCAGGGCAGCGTCTGGGTTCCGCAGCCCGCCGGCAGCAGTCCCACGGATGCCTCGGGGAGCGCCATTTGCGCATGCTCTTCGGCGATGCGCAGGTCGCACGACAGCGCGCACTCCAGGCCGCCGCCCATCGCGTAGCCATTGATCGCGGCGATGACGACAGGGCGAGATTCCTGCAAGGCTTCGAATGCGGTACCGAAGCGCTGCGCCATGAGACGCGCTTTGACCTTGTCGCCGTCGGCGAAGGACTTGAGATCGGCGCCCGCACTGAAGAACTTCTCGCCCTGGCCGGTGACGACCACGGCGTACACGTCGAGATTGCGGTTCAACGCGTCGATGAGCGTCGTGAATTGCAGCAGTCCGTCCGCGGTGAAGGTGTTGGCGGAAGGGTTGTTCAAGGTCACGAGGGCCACGTGCCCATCGATTTTACTGTCGATCATGACTGGACTCCCGTCGCGGCTCGGTGCTTGATGAGATTGATGATGGCGGAGAAGTCCTGCGCGCCGCCGGCCTGCGCGCCCCAGAGTTGGTAGAGCTGCTGCGCGAGTGCGCCCATGGCCACGGATTGTTTGGCCTGTTTGGCCGCTTCCGTGGCGAGTCCCAAATCCTTCAGCATGAGCTCGCCCGCGAACCCGCCGGTATAGCCGCGCGCGGCGGGAACGTTGTCCATGACGCCCGGATAAGGGTTGTACGTGTCGGAACTCCAGCAGCGTCCGCTCGACGTGTTGATGACGCCCGCCAACACCTTGGGATCGATGCCGAGCGCAACGCCGAGGTTCATGGCCTCGGCGACGCCGATCATCGAAATCCCGAGAAGCATATTGTTGCAAATCTTCGCCACTTGACCGGTGCCGGCGGCTCCGCAATGGACGATGTTCTTGCCCATCTGCGCGAGGATGGGCCGGATGGTCTCGAACAGCGCCAGCTCCGCGCCCACCATGAAGGTGAGTGAACCCGCCTCCGCGCCCCCGGTACCCCCGGACACCGGTGCGTCGGCCATCGCGTTGCCGTGTTTGCCGGCAGCGGCCGCCACTTCCCGCGCCGTGTGCGGATCGATGGTGCTGGAATCGACGAGCGGAACTCCCGCGGCGACGCCGGCCAGCACGCCGTCCGCGCCGAGGTACACGCTCCTCACGTGCGGCGAGGAAGGCAGCATCGTGACCACGAGTTCTGCCCGGGCTACGGCGTGCTGGACCGACGTGGCCGGCGTTGCGCCCGCGGCGGTCAATGCCTCGACGTTGCGCGAAACGAGGTCGAACACGTCGAGCTTGTGACCCGCTTTGATGAGATTGCGTGCCATGGGGCCGCCCATGTGCCCCAGGCCGATGAACGCGATATTCATGGGACGAATGCGCAGGTCACTTGAGACTGATCGTGGTGTTGGGTGCGGTCGAGAGCGTGGAATCGTCGAACCAGCGAGCGGTGACCGTCTTCGTCTGCGTGTAGAACTGCACGACCTGCTTGCCGTAGGGACCCAAGTCGCCCAACTTCGAACCGCGCGAGCCCGTGAAGCTGAAGTAGGGCACCGGTACCGGAATGGGTACGTTGATACCCACCTGGCCGACGTCGATCTCGTTCTGGAACTTGCGCGCGGCCCCGCCGCTTTGCGTGAAAATCGCGGTGCCGTTGCCGAAGGGATTGGCGTTGACGAGCGCGATCGCGTCGTCGAGGGTCTTGACGGCGACGATCACCATCACGGGACCGAAGATTTCCGTCGTATAGATGGACATCTCGGGCGTCACGCCGGAGAAAATCGTCGGGCCCACGAAATTGCCGTGCTCGTAACCGGGGACCTGGATGGACCGCCCGTCGAGATCGAGCTTGGCCCCGGCCTCGATGCCCTCGGCGATCAAGCCGAGGATGCGACCCTTGGCGGTCTTGGACACCACCGGCCCTAGATCCGCTCCCTGTTCGGCGCCGGCGTTCACCTTGAGCATCCTGGCCTTCGCGACGATCGCAGGAATCCAGCCCTCGGCCTCGCCGACGAGGACCGTGACGGAGGTCGCCATGCAGCGCTGCCCGGCGGCGCCGAAGGTCGCTCCGACGAGCGCATTGAGGGTCTGTTCCTTGTTCGCATCCGGCAGCACCACGGCATGATTCTTCGCACCCATCATGCATTGGACCCGCTTGCCATGCTGCGAAGCGAGATTGTAGACATGCGTGCCGACCTGGGTCGACCCGACGAAGGACACGGCGACGACGTCCGGGTGGGTGCAGAGCGCGTCCACCGCGCGCTTGCCGCCGTGAATGATGTTGAGGACTCCGGGCGGCACGCCCGCTTCGAGCGCGAGTTCGGCAAGCAGCATGGGCGTCATCGGATCCTGTTCCGAGGGCTTCAGCACGAAGGTGTTGCCGCAGACGATGGCCATGGGGAACATCCACAGCGGGATCATCGCCGGGAAATTGAACGGCGTGATGCCCGCGCACACGCCGATGGGTTGGCGAATGGTGTACGTGTCCACGCCGCCCGCGACATTTTCGGAAAACTCTCCCATCTGCAAACTGCCGATGGCGCAGGCATGCTCGACCACCTCGAGTCCGCGGAAAACGTCGCCTTCGGCGTCGGCCAGCGTCTTGCCCTGCTCGGCGCTCAAGGTTTTCGCGATACGGCTCATGTGCTCGCGCACGAGCGCCTGGAGCTTCAGCATGATGCGCGCGCGTGCCGCGATGGGCGTGTTCTTCCAGGTCTTAAAGGCGCGCTTGGCCGAGGCCACGGCGGCATCGATTTCCGCATCGCTGGCGAACGGCACCTGCGCCAGCACTTCCTGGGTCGCGGGGTTGACCACGTCGTGCCATTCCGTGGTCTTGGACTCGATGAACTTGCCGTCCAGCAGCAGCTTGACCGTCGATGTGGATTCGCCGGTCACGGCGCGTATCGTGTTCATGGGAGTTCCTCCTGGGTGGTTAGGGTTCGCGCGATCACGAGACGCTGAATCTCGCTCGTGCCCTCGTAAATCTGGGTGATGCGCGCGTCGCGGTAATGTCGTTCCACATTATAGTCTTCCAGATAGCCGTAGCCGCCGTGGATTTGAATGGCCTTCGAGCAGACGTGCTCGGCCATCTCGGACGCATAGAGCTTCGCCTGGCAAGCCTCCGAGAGGCACGGCAACCCCAAGTCGCGCATTCGGGCCGCTTGATGCGTGAGCATGCGGGCCGCGTTGATGGACGTATGCATGTCGGCAAGCATCGCGCCGATGCTGCCGAATTGCGCGATCGGTTGATCGAACTGTTTGCGGGTTTTCGCATAGGCGAGCGCCGCCTCGAAGGCTGCCCGCGCGATGCCAATGGCCTGCGCCGCAATGCCGATCCGGCCGCCTTCGAGATTGGACAATGCGATCGCGAGACCCTTGCCGCGCGGTCCCAGTAGGCCGTCCTCCGCGATGCGGCAATCGTCGAGCGTGATCGCACAGGTGTCCGAGCCGCGTATGCCGAGCTTGTGCTCAGGCGGACCTACCAGGAAGCCCCGCGTGTCGGTGGGAACGATGAACGCCGAGATGCCCTTTTTCGCAAGGCTTGAGTCCGTCACGGCGAAGACGATGGCGACTTTGGCGCGCTTGCCGTTGGTAATGAATTGCTTGGCGCCGTTCAATACCCAGACCCCCTGGTCGAGTACGGCCCGGGTCTTGAGGTTGCTGGCCTCCGATCCGGCCTGCGGTTCCGTCAAACAGAAACAGCCGATGACCCTTCCCTGAGCCATGTCCGGCAGATATCGCCGCTTTTGCGCCTCCGTGCCGAACTTGAGAATGGGGCCGCACCCGACCGAACTGTGCACGCTCATGAGCGTCGAGGTTGCCGCACAACCGGCGGCGATTTCCTCGACGGCGAGCGCGTAGCCGACGTGATCGGAGTAGGAGCCACCCCACTCGTCGGGCACCATCATGCCGAGCAAGCCGAGCTCTCCCATCTTCGCGACGACGGCATCCGCGATCCAGCCCTCCCGGTCGAATCGCCCCGCCTCGGGAGCGAGTTCCGCCTGGGCGAATTCCCGCGCCGAATCGCGAATCATGCGCTGCTCTTCGGTCAAAAAATCGGCCACTCCCACCCCCTCTCGTTCGTGCCGCGATTCGAGCGGATTATAGGCCGAAGGGCCCGGCCCCATCGGGGCCGTTGCGCGTGCACGCCATGCTGGGCTGCAAGAGTCTCGCGCCGGGCTGGTGCTGCTGCCTGCGACCCGGCGTGGCTCATCCGCTGGGCCCATGGCGAATGCCCAGGCGACGTTCAGCCGCGAGATGGTCGCTATGACGAACTCGCGCCGATGCCGCTCAACGAGATTCAGCAGCAGTCCTCGAAGATTGCACGACCCGAGCAGAAGGTCGCCGAGCGTTAGGCCGGCGCGCTCAAGCCAGGTGGTTAGACGCGCTGGCGCCCCGCGCATCGGAACTCTTCCGCAGCCGCTCGCCGTCAAGCCTCGGAGTAGGCCTGCTTGAGCCGGGCCCTGAGCTCCGCGTCAATATCGCGCTTCGAACTCACCCGAACCCTGTGCATAAACATCGCAGTGAAGCTTCCCGATGCTTCCAGTCTGGGGATGTTCTTGACCATGGCGGCGGTTGCTTCAGCTACAGAGGCCATAGAGTTGTTCCCTTAAGTCTGCGTTGATGTATCGTCGCTTCGCCCTCGCCGTGGGCTCAAGAGTCATCGAGGCCGAGGCCCTTTAAGATCCTCGGCGCATGTCTCTCCACGCGCGCGGCGCGCGTCGCCGACTGCTTGGCGCCGCCGAAGTGCAGCAAATAACCCTTCTGCCTTCCGGGAGTCAGCGCACGGAAGGCATCGGCCAATTGAGGGTCGTCGTCGAGCCGCTTCAAGAACTCCTCCGGTACATCGAATTGCGGCACGCTCTTCATCGGGACCTTGGCGCCGGATTTCTCCACCGCAATGGCCTCCTTGATATACGCCCTGACCGCCGCTCTCCGTTCGTTGATATCGGCAAGAGAGGCGAACCGGATCTGTCTCGCGGCCTGCACGTTCTTCGTTTGCTGAACGAGGATGCCGCGGGGATCCTTGAGCAACGCCCCTTTCATGAAAAGCAGGGCGCAATAGTCCTTGAAGCCATGGATCAACACGACGTTTCTACCATCCAGGTCGTAACAAGCTTGGCCCCATTTCAGTTCCTCATTGAGGCCCGAGCCTAGGCAGAGTTCGCGGAGCGCGGAGAATTCGGCGCTCCAGCGTTTGTCCTTGGACTGCACTTTGGTGACGAGCGGATTCATTTCTCTGACTACGATGCTTTGGTCGCTGGACATGCTCAGGTCTCCCGCGCGAATTGTTTGGCGTAGTCCGCGTTCAGCCGCTGCCAGCCCTCGAATTTCATGACCTCCGGACCCACGATGCGGCCGAGCGGAGTACCGCCGAGCGCGTGGTCCAGGACATCCAGGCAAATATGCCAGCCGGCGGCGCCCATCGAGATAAAACGGCGATCAATATTGTGCCAAAGCGTGAGGCGTGTGCCGCCGCCGAATTCTTCGAGTTCCCAGCGCAGATTTCCGTCGCCCCAGTTGTACTCCAGAACCTTGGGCTCGTCGGCCCGCCTGATCGTCGTATGCGAGATGATGGGAGTGGGTGTTCCCACCGTGTTCAGCTTCACTGTGCTGCCCGCCAGACTCAAGTTCCCTTCGGCGTCGAAGGGAGCCCACTCGCGCAGCTGCGCCGGGTCGGTGAGCGCGCGCCACACCTTCTCAGGGGAGGGGCGCAGCTGTCTGACCAGCACCAACGTCCAGTTCTCGCCATCCTTTCGCACGACCGCGAGATTGGCGGGACCGGGAATGTACTGGCGGGGAATTCTCATCGCTGCTTGCTCGGTTGCCCTTTGGCTCGCGTTGGGGCCTCCATGCGGTCGAGGTGGCGTTCGAGCGCATCGACTTGGACCTCCCAATATCTGCGGAACGGCGCCATCCAGGCGTCTACTTCCTGCAGCGGCTTGGGAAGGATCCGATAGACGCGGCGTTGCGCGTCGATGGTCGCCTCGACGAAACCCGCTTCTCGCAGCACACGCAGATGCTTGGATACCGAGGGTTGCGAGAGATTGAGCGCCGACTCAAGATCGCCGACGGAGCGTTCGCCACTGGCGAGGAGAGTCAGTATCGCGCGGCGACTCGGTTCGGCGAGGACGGTAAATGCGGATTCCATGACAAGTATATACGCCATTGCGTATATACTTGTCAACACAAATGGAAGCCGGTCCGGGTAGGGAGCGTTCGGTTGCCGCGCCGACGCCTCATGGGAACAAGGGGTCGATCAGATCAAGCCCTACCTTCCGGGTTCCACGACCCGCGCCGCGGCGCAATGTCGTCCGGACGTACGGTCGAGCACCGAACACCCGAGCAAATCTCTTTATCCTCACGCGATCCAGATGGCCGCCGACAGACTTTCAAGGTCTCGTGAGCGCGGCGTCTCCTGCCATTCAATTTAGCGAGAACCCTCATGAAAATATTAGTCATCGGTGGCACCGGCCATGTCGG
>Ga0302319_10012766_pt1 | contig 15798 bp, 18 predicted proteins | sample Bog_T0_2_FD_203319 | JGI IMG/M metagenome (GOLD analysis project Ga0302319, IMG submission 203319) | Peat permafrost microbial communities from Stordalen Mire near Abisko, Sweden - Bog_T0_2 | ecosystem: Environmental > Terrestrial > Soil > Wetlands > Peat | place: Sweden: Abisko, Stordalen Mire...
GGAGTCGGAATCGAACCGACGGATGAGGCTTTTGCAGAGCCCTGCCTTACCACTTGGCTACCCCGCCACACGGAACATCGAAGGTAATTCGTTTTGCGCTCGAAGCAAGTTCAAGTTTTGCCGCGAACAAACTTAATTTTGAAATCCCAATTTGCGCCGCTGCTTCCAAAGTTCCTTCGGCTTGAAAATTCCCGCCGGTGCGATGATGCCGGTAATCAAGTCCGGCGGGGTCACGTCAAAACCGGGATTGCGTGCATGGCTCGATGGATTCGCGACGCGAACAAACTTCCGCCGACCGCGCGAGTCCGTCCCCCAAGCGCCGAGAATTTCGCCCTCATGGCGCTCTTCAATCGGAATATCGAAACCGCATTTCAAATTCCAGTCAATTGTCGAGAGCGGAATCGCGACGTAAAATGGAATCTGGTGCCGCGCGGCCAGAACCGCCTTGGTGTAGGTGCCGATTTTGTTGGCAACTTCGCCGGTGCGGCCCAGCACGCGGTCGCTGCCGACGATGACCAGATCAATTTCGCCGCGCTGCATCAAATGGCCGGCGGCGTTGTCGGCGATGATGTGATGGGGAATTTTCTGTTGAGCAAGTTCCCACGCGGTCAGCGTCGCGCCCTGCGATCGCGGACGGGTTTCGTCGCAGAAGACGTGGAATTTTTTGCCCTGCGCCTGGGCGGCATACAGCGGCGCGGTGGCGGTGCCGATGTCCACAAACGCGAGCCAGCCGGCGTTGCAGTGCGTCAAAATGTTCATGCCGTTGCGAATCAGCTTCGCCCCGTGTTTTCCAATGGCTGCACAATGCCGCACGTCTTCACTGGCAAACTCTTCCGCGGCGGCGAGCGCAAGCGACTGCTGTTCGGCCACAGTTACGCCGCGCGCCATTTTGCGGCGCACATCGTTCATCGCGTTGACGGGGTCAACGGCGGTGGGCCGCGCGTCGGCAAGCGTTTGATAAACGGTTTCGATGTGGCGCGAGAATGTCTTCAAGTCGCGGCCTCGAAACGCGAGCGCGCCCTGGGCCAGACCGTAGGCGGCGGTCGCGCCGATCGCGCCGGCGCCGCGCACGACCATGTCGGCGATGGCGGCGGCAGTCTCGCGGAAATCTTTAGCGCCGACGATTTTGAATTCGTGCGGGAGCAACCGTTGTTCGATGAGCCGGACGGCGTTCTGCGCGCGGTCAAAGGTGACGGTGCGGAAATGATGGGCGCGGCCCCGGACGATGACGTTCATGTGTGAAAATTAACCGCAACCGCCGCAAAGAACATAAAAATCAGCCGGCTTTGATTTTCATCCGGCGGATTCGGGCCTTGATTTCATTGTAGGCGGGCTGCTGTCGGAATTTTTTCAAGTCCGGGTCCTTGGCGAGCCACGCGAAATCGCGGTAGCCGAGGCTCAAGGCTTTTTCCAATGCGAGCGTGGCGCGATCAAACTGGTCGGTGAGCGAATAGCTGCAGGCGAGGTTGTAAAAGACGGTGGCGTCGCTGGGAGCGAGTCGCGCGAGGCGTTCGTCCACTTTCAAACCCTCGCTGAAACGTCCGCGCAGCGTGTAGTGGTCGCCGAGAAGCTGCAACGCGTCCACGAAATTGGGATCGCGGCGGACGAGTCCTTCCATGAACCCAATCCGGGTGTCGAGGTCGCGCTGTTCGGAGCGCGTCATTTTATTTCTGGCACCGCTTTTTACCGTCATACGACGGCGCAGTCTTTCCGAGCCGCGCCGCCAAGTCAAGCGGAAGGCGGAATGTGAAAAACATTTGATGGCCACTGGCGGCGCGTTGTTGCAGAATTATTTCCTGACTTTTCGCTTATGAAATGTTTTGTCACCGGCGCCTCCGGCTTCATCGGCTCGAATCTGGTGCGGGAACTGCTGGCGCGCCAGCATCGCGTGAAGGCGCTGGTGCGGCCCGGCAGTGACCGGCACGGGCTGATGGACGCGGGGTTGGAGTGGGTGACCGGCGATGTGAACGACCTCCAATTGCTCCGGCGCGAAATGGCCGGGTGCGACTGGTGCTTTCATTGCGCGGCGAGCTATTACTTGTGGCTGCCGGATTACAAACCGATGTATGTCGCCAACGTGGAGGGCACCTTCAACGTGATTGAGTCGGCGGGCCAGGCCGGCTGCCAGCGCATCGTCCACACCAGCACCGTCGGGTGCATCGGCCTGCCAAAGGAAGTCAACGGCGTGGTTGTGCCGTCCACGGAGACGGATGTGGTTGCCTACACTGACCTCACGAACGATTACAAGCGTTCCAAATGGCAGGCCGAATTGATCGCGGCCAAATTTGCGAGCAAAGGTCTGCCGGTCGTCATTGTCAACCCCAGCGCGCCCGTCGGTCCGGGCGATTTGAAACCGACGCCCACCGGCCAGATCATCGTGGACTTTCTGAATCGCAAATTGCCGGCGTATCTGGAAACGGGATTGAACTGGGTTCACGTGCGCGATGTGGCCATCGGACACATTCTTGCCGCGGAAAAGGGACTGGTTGGCCAGCGCTACATCTTGGGGAACAAAGATGGCAATTGGACGATGGAACAAACACTGGCCGCGCTCGAGGAAATCACCGGCATTCCCGCGCCCAAAATGAAAATCCCGCATTGGGCCGCGATGGCCGCCGCGCATGTCAGCGAAGGCGTTTCATTCTTCACCAAAACACCGCCCAAAGCGCCGCTGGCCGGCGTGCGCATGGCCAGACACAAAATGTGGTTCAATCCCGAAAAAGCCATCCGCGAACTCGGACTGCCCCAGACTCCGCCGAAGCAGGCCTTCGTGGAAGCCGTCGAATGGTTCCGCAAGAACGGGTATGTAAAGCGATGACCAGGCCGCGTGCGGCCAAATGCAGGCGCTGAATCTTTTTTGCCAATTCCTTGACGAAAATTGACAATTTGCAAGGCTGCGCTTGCCTTTGAGCCGCGCATTGTGAAAAATTCCGCATTGATTTATGCCACACGTCAAATTGCACATTCCGGGCCCGGTTGAGGTCAGTGAAAAAACCTTCAAAGCGTTCTGCTCGCCAATGATCGGTCATCGCGGGCAGGGCTTCAAAGACCTCTACGCGAAAATCCAGCCGCAACTCCAGCAACTGCTCTCCACCAAGCAGCTCGTCTATATTTCCACGTCCAGCGCGTGGGGCGTGATGGAAGGCGCGATCCGCAATCTTGTGCGGAAAAAAGTCCTGAATTGCATGTGCGGCGCGTTCTCGGACAAATGGTTCGACGTGTCCAAGCGGTGCGGCAAGCAGGCCGAGGCGTTGCAGGTGGAATGGGGCTCGCCGATTCGCGCCGAGGCGGTTGACAAGCAACTCGCCACCGGCCAGTTCGACGCGCTGACGGTCATCCACAACGAGACTTCGACCGGCGTGATGAGTCCGCTGGCGGAAATCGCCGCGCTCAAGAAAAAATATCCGGACGTGATGTTCATCGTGGACGCCGTCAGCTCGATGAGCGGCGTGCCCTTGAAGTTTGACGAACTCGGCGTTGACGTGCTGCTCGCCGGCACGCAAAAGGCGTTCGCGCTGCCGCCCGGCACGGCCATTTTTGTCGCCTCGCCCGCCGCGCTGGCCAGGGCCGCAACGGCGACGGATCGCGGCTATTATTTCGATTTTGTCGAATTTCAGAAAAACGCGGAGCAAAGCATGACGCCCAGCACGCCGAGCATCGGCCACGTTTTTGCCTTGAGTTCCAAGCTCGACGATTTCTTCGCCGAAGGATTGGAAAACCGGTTTGCCCGTCATCGCAAAACAAACCAGATGGTGCGCGATTGGGCGGCGAAGAACGGCTTCACGCTGTTTCCCGAAAAAGGTTTCGAGTCCATCACGCTTACCTGCGTCAACAACGGCGCAAAACCGGGCGGCCGCGCCGTGGACGTGCCGAAATTGCAGAAGCTGGTCAAGGATCAGGGCTTCCTGATTGACGGCGGCTACGGAAAAATCAAGGGCAAGACGTTCCGCATTTCCAACATGGGCGACGAGACGGATGCCAGCATGACGCCGCTCATCGCCGCGCTGGACAATGCCATGAAGCAGTTGTAAAACTGGTTTCATGAATTCTGCAAAACCTGTCGGAAGAATTGTTTTCCCAATTCTTGCGCTTGTCCTGATTTTGGGAAATCTCACGCCGGCTTCGGCTGCCGGCACAATTGCAGCCGCCCAGCAAACCAGTCCCGATCCTTACGCGAACGAGACGCCCGCCCAGCGCGACGCCCGCATGGCATGGTGGCGCGAGGCGCGTTTCGGTATGTTCATCCATTGGGGCGTTTATTCCGTTCCCGCCGGCACCTACGACGGCAAGCAAATTCCCGGCATCGGCGAATGGATCATGAATCACGGAAAAATTCCGATGGCGGAATATCAGGCCTACGCGAAGGAATTCAACCCGGTGAAATTCAACGCCGACGAATGGGTCGAGACCGCCAAAAACGCCGGCATGAAATACATCGTCATCACCGCGAAGCACCACGACGGCTTCGCGATGTTCGACACCAAAGCCAGCCCGTGGAACATCATGCAAGCCACGCCGTTCGGCCGCGACCCGCTGAAGGAACTTGCCGCCGCCTGCAAAAAATACGGCGTCAAGCTCGGCTTTTATTATTCACAGGCGCAGGACTGGAACAACGGCGGCTCCGCTTCCGGCGGCAAATGGGATCCGGCGCAGCAGCATGACATGGACGATTACATTGACAAGGTTGCCGTGCCGCAAGTAAAGGAGTTGCTCACGCATTACGGAGAATTTCCCGCCGTGATCTGGTGGGACACGGCGATTGACATGAACTCCAACCGCGCGGCGAAACTGGTCGAGCTGCTCAAGCTCAAGCCCGGCGTCATCTACAACAACCGGCTCGGCGGCGGATTCAAGGGCGACACCGAAACGCCGGAGCAAACCATTCCCGCAACCGGGTATTCCGGACGCGATTGGGAAACGTGCATGACGATGAATGACACCTGGGGTTACAAAAGCTACGACAACAATTGGAAATCCACCGGGACCATCATCCGCAACCTCGTGGACATCGCCAGCAAAGGCGGCAACTATCTGCTCAACGTCGGGCCGACCAGCGAAGGTTTGATTCCGGAACCAAGCATCGAACGGCTCAAAGCCATCGGCGATTGGATGAAAGTCAACGGCGACGCCATTTACGGCACGACCGCCAGCCCGTTCAAGCGGCTGCCGTGGGGCCGCGCCACCAAAAAAATCAGCGGCAGCACCACGACGCTTTACCTGCACGTGTTCAACTGGCCCGCGGATGGCAAACTGCTCGTGCCGGGACTGAAAAACACGATCACGTCTGCGAAACTTCTTGCCACCGGCAAGAGCCTGAAAACGAGCGTCATGCCCGATGGCGTTCTTGTGGATGTTCCCACAAATGCGCCCGACGCGATTTCCTCGACGGTGGTTCTCCAATTCAAAGGCGCGCCTGAAGTCAGCGAAGTTAGCGCGACGCCCATCGCCCAGGGATCCGACGGCTCATTGCGCCTCCTGGCCTCCGAAGCCGAATTGCACGGCGCAATCCAATATGAATCCGGCAACGGCAAGGACAACATCGGCTATTGGACCAACCCCAACGACTTCGCAAACTGGACTTTCAACGTGGATCATCCCGGAAGTTTCCAAGTCGCGGCGGAAATCGCCTCGATGGGCGCGGGCAGTTTTGAAATTGTGCTGGGCGAACAGAGCATTTCTGGCGTCGCGCCCAATACCGGCGATTACACGAAATTTCGCAGCATCAATCTGGCCGGCACCTTGGAAATAGTCGCGCCCGGCATATACACCATTGCCGTGAAGCCCGTGAAAGCAGGCTGGCAGCCAATCAATCTAAAATCCCTCATGCTCAAGCCAGCGGCACACTGACGATTTTCGTGTCGTTCGCTTGTTTCGCGGTTGATCAATTCCTTGTGCCCAGCGACTACCAACTCGTCCAGCTTGCCAGCGGCGCGCGGACGCTTTTTTCGTCTGCTTACGGCGAGAAGATGCACCCCGGCCTCGGTCCGCGGGCGGAGGCGGACTTGCTTTACGTCCGGCAGCTCAACATCTGTGAACGGCTGAAAAATAATTCCGGCGAATTTGTCATCTGGGATGTCGGCCTCGGCGCGGCGGCGAATACCATTGCCGCCTTGCAGGCGACGCTGGAAATTTCCGGCCAGCTTCGCATCATCAGTTTTGACAACACCTCCGCGCCGCTGAAATTCGCGCTGGAAAATGCCGCCGCGCTCGGCTATCCGGCCGGATATGAAAATCAAATTGCCGGATTACTCCGCGAGCGGCGCGTGGAATTTGAGAACGGGAAACTGAAGGTGAACTGGGAATTTCAGCCTGGCGATTTTCCGGCCTTGCTCCCCAGCTTAAAATTCAAAACTCAAAATTCAAAACTCGCTCCCCCGCCGCACGCGATTTTTTATGATGCCTTTTCGCCAGCGAAAAATCCGGCGATGTGGACACTGCCGCTATTTGAAAACCTGCGCCGCGCACTCGACCCGGCACAACCGTGCGCGCTGACGACGTATTCCCGCAGCACGATGATCCGCGCCACGCTGCTGCTCGCCGGGTTTTTTGTCGGCACCGGCCAAGCGACCGGTTTGAAGGAGGAAACGACCGTGGCCGCGAACAGTCTGGCATTGATTTCCGATCCGCTAAATGAACGCTGGCTGGAACGCGCGTTGCGTTCCCACAGCGCCGAGCCGCTTCGCGAACCGGTTTATTCCCGCGCGCCGCTGTGCCCGGCGACGGCGGAACAACTGCGGCAGCTTCCGCAGTTAAATTGACGGGCGCGATACAAACAGCGCGAAACAAACCGGTTGACTGATTGCGGAAAAATCCGTAGAAACAACGCCGAAAGAAAACTTAAAAACTATGAGCGATAAACCTCCTGGAGCGGAAAAGAAAATCGTCGCCGGAATTTTCGGCATCTTGTTGGGTGGTCTGGCCATCCACAAGTTTTACCTCGGTTACACGAAGGAAGGAATCATCCAAATCGTGATCACCGTGTGCACTTGTGGCTTTGGCAGCATGATTGGCCTCATCGAGGGCATCATCTACCTTACCAAGAGTGACGAGGATTTCGTCAACACCTACATCACGAACAAACGCGGCTGGTTTTAACCGGCATTTCATTTCCGAGCCGTCGGTGCGTCTCCGGGCGCGGGGGAGGCTTTTCCTTTTTGAACTTTCGCCGGCGCGAAATTTTTTTACCATGTCCGCATGAACGTTCTTGTCACCGGCGGCGCCGGTTATATCGGCTCGATTTGCACCGAAGAATTGCTCAACGCCGGGCATCAGGTCACGGTCTATGACAACCTCACCGAAGGCCATCGCTCGGCGGTGGATGCGCGGGCAAAATTCATTTTCGGCAAACCCGAAGAGGATGGCGACATTTTGAACGCCGTCAAATCCGCCAGGCCCGACGCCATCATGCACTTCGCCGCCAACGCGCTCGTCGGCGAATCCATGACGAACCCCAAAAAATATTTCCACAACAATTTCGTCAACGCGCTCAAGCTGGCCGATGCCGCCGTGGAATGCGGCGTGAAGAAATTCGTCTTCAGCTCCACCTGCGCCACCTACGGCCCGCCGGACCAGATCCCGATGACGGAGGATTTGCCGCAGCGCCCCATCAATCCCTACGGCGAGGCGAAGCTGATGTTCGAGAAGGCGCTCATCTGGTATCAGCAGATTTACAAGCTGGAGTTCATCGCCTTCCGCTATTTCAATGCCGCCGGTGCGAGTGTGAAATTCGGCGAGCATCACCGCATCGAGACGCACATCATTCCGAACGTGCTCCTCGTCGCGCTGGGCAAAAAAACGCGCTGCGAGATTTACGGCACGGATTATCCGACGCCCGACGGCACCTGCATCCGCGATTACATCCACATCCGGGATCTGGCGCAGGCGCACATGCTCGGCCTGCAACCGGGCAAAACCGGATTTTACAACCTGGGCAACGGCGACGGCTATTCCGTCCGGCAGGTGATTGAAATGTGCGAAAAGGTGACGGGCAAAAAAATTCCGGCGATTGAAAAACCGCGCCGGCCCGGCGATCCGCCGCGGCTCGTCGCCTCCGCTGAAAAAGCCATCCGCGAGCTCGGCTGGAAACCGCAATTTCCGAAACTTGAAGATATTGTCGCCACCGCGTGGGCCTGGCACAAAAAGCATCCGGACGGCTACGCGGATTGAATTTCGGAGGGACGAGTTATACGAGTCCCCAAAATTCGAAATGGGACTCGTGGAACTCGTCCCTCCGATTTGTCTCTCCGATTTTTACGACGGCATGTCTTTTCCCGTCGTGGTCACGGTGAGCTTGCCGTGCTTCACGCCCTTGGCGGAAATCAATTCATCGGCGATTTTGCGGATCAACGCCGCCTTGCCGCGCACCAGCAGCACTTCGAGGCAATTGTGATGATCCAGATGCACGTGGACAGTTGAGAGAATCACGTCGTGGTGGTCATGCTGGATGTCGGTGAGCGTCTCCTGCACATGCATCTTATGGTGGTCATAGACCAGCGTGATGGTGCCGGCGATGTCTTCGCTGCCAAACTTCTGGCGGTGCTCCACGAGCTGGTTGCGAATCATGTCGGCGATGGCGAGCGAGCGGTTGTCGTAACCTTTTTCGCCCGACATCTCATCCAGTTGCCGCAACAGCGACGGCGGCAGGGACATGCTGAATCGGCTGACGGTTTCTTTTTTCATATGATTTGTTTGTCCGGCTTTGATTGAGTCATTTCGGAACGGACCAAAATTTTGCCCACGCACCAGGCCAGCCCGAACATGACCAGCGTGCCGAGCGCGCCGGCGATGGCCGTGGCAATGCCCGTCGAGCTGATGCCCGGCATTTTGTAATCGGGAATCCACGTTTTGATGAGTGTGGCGGCGTGCCCGGCAAAACCAAATTTCTCCGCCAGCTTGTCCAGTCCGTCCGGCCACGAGCAGGCATAGGGCGAGACAAAAATCGCCAGCCCCAGCGCGATGACCAGGCCGAACGCCAGAAATTCCATTCCCGCGCCGCGCGCGACCGGGGCGTTTTCAGCTTCAAGCAAATCCGGCCGCGTCCGCGCAATTGCCAGAATCACCAGCGACGTGATTAGCCCTTCGCCAATGCCGATGAGCGCATGGACGCCAACCATCGCCGGAAACACCACGCCCGGCGCGAGCGTGCCGGACAAGGACAATTCACCGGCGCACGTCACCGCCGCCAGCACCGTGGAAAGCCACGCCGCGAAAAAAACCGCCGTGATGCGCCCGCGCAGGCCGGGCAGAAATTTTTGCGCGGACCGGTAAATGGCATAGCCGACCACGGCGCCGATGAATGCCATGTTGAAAATGTTCGCTCCGAGCGCCAGCACGCCGCCGTCGCTGAAAATCAGCGCCTGCACCAGCAGCACGCAGGCGATGACGATGGCCGCCGCGCCCGGCCCGATCAGCACCGCCGCCAGCACGCCGCCGAGCAGATGGCCGGAAGTGCCGCCCAACACTGGAAAATTCAGCATTTGCGCCGCGAACACAAACGCCGCGCTCAAGCCCATCAGCGGGATTTTGTTGCGCGGCAGCGTGCGGTTGACCTGGCGCGCGGCCACGGCCAGTCCGCCCGCGGACAACGCGCCGGTCACGGCAAGCGTCCTGGCATTTAGAAAGCCGTCCGGTATGTGCATAATGGCTTGCCCGCGCGAATTGATTGTGTCAAGGTGTTACAAACTTTTTTAATCGTAATACTTTGAAACTGCCCGTCAAAGAAAAAATGAAAGCGGCCCGCGCATGAGCCTGCGCCTCCTGCACAATCACAGCCGGGGCGACAGCGCGGTTCACCGCCTGCCGGCGGCGTTGAAGCTGGCCGTTGCGCTGGCACTGGTGCTGACGACGGTTTTGCTGCCGCGCACGCAAATCGCCGCGCTGCTGGCGGTCGCGGCAGTCCTGATTTTAATTTCCGCCGCGAGCCGGCTGCCGGCGTGGTTTTTGCTGAAGCGGATGCTGTTGCTCGAACCGCTGGTCATTGGCGTCGCGGTGCTGATGCTGTTCCAGCCGGGCGGCGTGGGCAAGTTCGCGGCGGTTCTGCTGAAGACGAATTTGTGCCTGCTCGCGACGGTGCTGCTGTCGAACACGACGCCGTTCACGGAAATGCTGCGCGTGCTGAAACGGCTGCGCGTGCCGTGGATGTTTGTCACCACGCTGACGCTGATGCACCGGTATTTGTTCGTGCTGGCGGACGAGGCGGAGCGGATGCGCCGGGCGCGGGCCTGCCGCACGTTCACGCGCGGGCGGCGGTTTGAATGGAGTGTGCTGGCGACGGTGCTGGGGCAGCTTTTCATCCGCGCGTCGGAACGGGCCGAACGGATTTACGACGCCATGTGCGCGAGGGGCTGGAAATGAACGCGATTGAAATCACGAATCTGAAATACCGTTACCACGACGGCACGGAGGCGTTGCGCGGAGTGAGCTTCCGCGTCGCGCCGGGCGAATGCGTGGCGCTGCTCGGCCCGAATGGTTCCGGCAAATCCACTCTGCTGCTGCATTTGAACGGCATTTTGCCGGAGAAATTGTCCGGCGACGGCGCGGTGAAAATTCTGGGCGAGCCGGTGGGCGCGAAAAACATTGAAACCATCCGCCGCCAGGTCGGCCTGGTGTTTCAAGACCCGGACGACCAGCTTTTTTGCCCGACGGTGCAGGAAGACGTCGCGTTTGGCCCGCAGCAACTGGGTTTGGCGGAGGCGGAAGTGGCGGCGCGCGTGGAGAAATCGCTTGCACAGGTCGGGCTGGCCGGTTTTGGCCGCCGTGCCACACACCACTTGAGCCACGGCGAAAAACGGCGTGCCTGTCTGGCTGGCGTGCTGGCGTGCGAACCCGCCATTCTCATTTTGGACGAACCGACGAGCGATCTCGACCCGCGCGGGCGGCGAGAATTCAAGGCGCTGCTCCGGCAGATTCCCGCGACCAAGTTGATCGCGACGCACGACCTGGAACTGGCGGTGGAATTGTGCCCGCGCGCGATTATCCTGGACCGCGGGGAAATCGTGGCTGACGGTGCAACGGTCAAATTGCTGGACGATGAAAAGCTGATGCTCGCCCACGGTCTGGAATGCCCGCACATTTTGCGGCACATTCATCCGCATTAAATTTTTCTTGCCAAAGCTGCCGGTCGGCAGGCATTTTCTGACATGGCAGCGACGCGCAATTCAACCTTTGACGATCCGTTCTACCAGCCGGCGGATGAGTTTTTCCCCGCGAATAACAAGATTGGCCTGACGTTTGACGACATCACGCTGGCCACGCTGTATTCCGAGGTTCTCCCGCGCGACACGCATCTGGACACGCAACTCGCGGAAAACCTGCATCTGCACATCCCGGTCATCTCCGCCGACATGGATACCGTTACCGAATCGCGCATGGCCATCGCCATGGCGCTCAACGGTGGCCTCGGCCTCATCCATTACAACATGCCGGAACGCCAGCAGTTGTCCGAGGTCAGCCGCGTGAAAAACCACGTCCACGGCCTGATCCAGGAACCGATCCAGGTTTCGCCGGAACAACATATCAGCGATGTGCTCGAGCTCATCGAGCATAAGAAATTCGGCTTCAGCACGTTTCCGGTCGTGGATGGAAAAGGAAAATTGGTCGGGCTGCTTTCCGGCCACGTCGTCAAGCCGCGTTACGCCGGCAAAAAAGTTTCCGAGGCGCTCACGCCGCGCACGCAGGTTCACACCATCAAGAAAAAGGAGCTGGGCCGGGACCCGATTGCCCGCGCCGATAAATTTTTCACCGAGCACATCGGCATCCACAAATTGCTGGTGGTGGACGACGACGACCATTTGCACGGCCTTATCACGATGAGCGACGTGGAGCGCATTACGCAGGAGCGCAAGGCGCAGTTCAAGCCGGCGCGCGACGCGCACTTCCACCTGATTTGCGGCGCGGCGTTGAGCACGACGCGCAACGCCTTCGGCGAGTTGGACCGCGAACGGATATTGAACCACGTCGGCGCGCTCGTGGAACGCGGCGTGAATGTCGTGGCCGTTTCCACCGCGCACGGCCACAGCAAGGGCGTCGGCGACACGGTGAAAGTGCTGCGCGATGCGTTTCCGAAATTGCCCATCATCGCCGGCAACGTCACCAGCGCGGCGGGCGTTGAATATCTTGCCGACTGCGGTGCGAACGCCATCAAAGTCGGCCAGGGGCCGGGTTCGATTTGCACCACGCGCATCGTCGCGGGCGTGGGCATTCCGCAAATGACGGCGCTTTACGTCTGCTCGCGCGCGGCGGCGAAGAAAAAAGTTTCCCTCCTCGCCGACGGCGGCATCACGAAATCCGGCGACATCGTGAAGGCGTTGACGCTGTCGCAGGCGGTGATCTGCGGCGGCATTTTTGCCGGCTGCAACGAAGCGCCGGGCGAAGTCGTGGAAATCAGCGGCAAACTTTACAAGCAATACCGCGGCATGGGCAGCCTGGCGGCGATGAAGGCCGGCTCGGCGGCGCGTTACGGCCACGAAAAAAATCCGGCGCAGAAAGTCGCGCCCGAAGGTGTCGAGGCGCTCAAGGAGGCGTGCGGTTCGGTGGACCGCGTGCTGGCGCAGCTTATCGGCGGAATTCAAAGCGGCATGGGGTATCTTGGCGCGGCGAATCTCACGCAACTCTATGGCAAGGCGCGTTACATCCGCGTCAGCCCCGCCGGCCAGCGCGAAGCCGCGCCGCATGATGTTGTTGAGTTAAAGACGGGAAATTGAACCGCTAATCTGCGCTAATTTTCGCTGATGGCATTAGAGTTTATCAGCGAAGATTAGCGGTTTAGAATTCAATCGGCTCGTTCAATTTGCCGCATTGCGAACAGCGCGAGCGGTCCACGTCCGGGTCGTCGGTGTAAATAAATCCGCATTTCGTGCAGCGGAAAATCCGGTCCTCGGAGTGCGTCGGCCCGAAGCGGCGGCGGCGCATCTCGGAATAAATCCCCAGAACGCACAGCGCGCCGAGCAGCACAACCACATAAATTGCGATCAAAGAGGAAATGCTCATGCTACGGATTGGCCGGCGAATTGGTCGCGGTCGGCGGCACGGTGCGCCAGTTGAAAATCATCTGGCCGACGGTCAGGCCCGACGACGGCGCGAACCGCGTGGCACGGGCGAGTTCGAGCGCACGCCGGTCAGCGGGATCATATTGGGCGGCGGCTCCCGCGCGATTGTCGGGCGGGAGCAAAACCCATGAAACCACCTCGCCCGTCGCATCCACGAGCACCTGCACTTTGCTCGGCGCAATCACGTCCGCGCCGGGCCACGATGGCAGGTCCTCCGATGCGAGCGATTTGCGTTGCGCCAAATCGCCTTCAATTTGAAGCGTCGAAGAATCGGCGAAAAACGGCGGGAGCGGCAAAACCGGTTCGCTCAATTTCGCTGGCGGCTTGAAATCGGATGCAGACTGGACGAACTGATTTGTCTGCATGAACCGGTCGAACACCGCGCCGAGATTTTCTGCGGCCAGCGGCAGTTCGCCCGATGGTTCCGTCCAGCGAAAAGACGGCTGCGGCGCAACGGGCGTTTTCCGCCAGACGGCGGACGCGAAATCGTTTGCGTGCGGCAGGACAAAAAGCGTCGGGTCATTGAGGGCGAGCAGTTCGCTGGAACTGTCGGCCAGCGTCAGTTGCGGGACATTTACCACGGCGCGCGGCGGTGCGAAGTGGCGTTCGCCGAGGGCAAAAATGAATCCAACTTGCGCGGCAAAGAGGAGCGCGATGAGCGTCAGCCAGCGGCGGCGCGACCAGCCTTCGCTGCGCTTCGGCTCGGCAGGCCAGTTTTCGCCGGGCGGTTTTGGGCCCGGCAATTCGGGTGCGGGCGAATTTGCGTGGGCGCCATTCATGGCCGGACGGAGGCATTGGGGACGCGCGGGAGCGTGGCGAGCAGCGCATTCGTGATGCCGGCAGCGCGCGCCAGCAACGCCAGATGAATCAACTGGTCTTCCGTCACGGATTGGTCGGCGTGAATGACGAGTGTGAGCGGCGCGCGGGAAATTTTCACCGCGTTGCTCAAGCTGGAATTCAATTGCGCTTCGCTGACAATGGAGTTCGTAAAATAAAACCGGCCGCCGGAATCAACGGCCATGTCCACGGTCGGCTGGCCGGTGCCGGGCAAATCGCCGGCCGCCGGCGGCTGCAATCGGAAGGGAATTCCCGGCGTCGGCAAAAGCGCGCCCAGCATCAAAAAAATCACGAGCAAAAAAAGGACGGCCGCGAATGGCGCCACCTCAAACGGGCTGCGCAAAATTTTGGCGTTGCGCGGAAATTTCATGGAGATTTCGTGTCGCCGCTTTCGGTGACGATGTTGACGATTTCGCCGGCGGCGCTTTCCATGTCGAGGGCGATTTTGTTGATGCGGCTGACGAGATAATTGTAGCCGGCGTGGACCGGGATGGCCACGGCGATGCCCGCCGCCGCGCAGATGAGCGCGTGCCAGATCCCCTCCGCCAGCGAATGGTCGCCGCTGATGTGCGCGTAAAGGCCGTATGCTTGCAGTCCCTGGAAAGTGGTTATGAAACCGAGGATGGTGCCGAGCAGGCCGAGCAGCGGCGCGATTTGCGCGATGGTGGCGAGCAGGTTCAGCCGCTCTTCGAGCCGGGGCACCTCGATCAGGCCGGCTTCCTCGACCGCTTCGCGGACGCGCTCGCGGCCCTTGTCGCGGTTCAGAATGGCGGTCTTGACGATGCGCGCGACCGGGCCGGGCGTGGCGTCGCAGATGGAAACAGCCTCGACGACATTGTTGCGCTTGAGCACGTTGCGCACGCCGTTGAGGAACTCGGCGGAGTTAATTTGCGAGCGGTGGCAATGCAGGGCGCGCTCGACAAACACGGCGAGGGCAACGGCCGCGGCGAGCAAAATCAGCCAGATCACCGGGCCGCCGTAGGCAAGAAGCGTAGGCATGGGATTTTTATAGGCGTTTGCGCGCCAAGTTCAAAGCGCAAATTTCGGAAGAATTCGGAATACAGGAGCCAGAATCCAGAAAATTTGGAGCCGGTGGAATTTTCTTTGACTGCTAAATTCTCGCTTCTGAATTCCGGATTTTGTATTCTCAACCAATTATGGCTGTCGCAGACGAAAATGTTCTTGTTTTTCCACGCTCGCTTTTTGAGCGGCTTGGTGTTTTTCAAGGTTTCAGCGCCGAGGTTGATCGCTATCTGCCTACGATCCTTGACCAGAAGAACAACAGTTTTCAGCCCCGTGCCCGGGCAGAAACTGATCCAGCCTACAAACAGATCATCCCATATGTCGTGGTCACGGATGGGAAAAGCGTGTTGCATTATGTTCGTGGCAAGAAGGCCGGCGAACAGCGATTGGTTGCCAAAGGATCCATTGGCATCGGTGGCCACATCAATGACGAAGATCACTCGCTTTTTACAGTCGGCTTGCAGGCGTTTCAAGAGGCTGTCAAGCGTGAGGTGTGTGAAGAGCTTGCCGTTCAAGGTTCATTCGATGCAAAACCCGTCGGCCTGATCAATGATGATTCCACCGAAGTCGGCCGGGTTCATTTCGGAATTGTGCATGTGTTGTTTCGCACGCCGGAGGAGGTGAGGAAAAACGAACAAGTCATCACGCAGGTCGAGTTTATTCCAGTTGAGGAACTGAAGGCGAGACGTGAGCAGATGGAAACTTGGTCGCAGCTTTGCCTTGATAATCTTGATGCTTTGCTGAAGCAAACCTGACCGGCCCGTCCGGGAAATGATCAAAGCTCTGGGATGAGTCACTCCTGTCCCGCTTAAAAGCCCAATAAACATTGATGATTATCGGCATCTGGTGATGTGGAAGGGGGTGGAAGTTGAGCAAGTGCCTGTGAAATGGG
>Ga0302319_10012767_pt1 | contig 15797 bp, 9 predicted proteins | sample Bog_T0_2_FD_203319 | JGI IMG/M metagenome (GOLD analysis project Ga0302319, IMG submission 203319) | Peat permafrost microbial communities from Stordalen Mire near Abisko, Sweden - Bog_T0_2 | ecosystem: Environmental > Terrestrial > Soil > Wetlands > Peat | place: Sweden: Abisko, Stordalen Mire...
GCCCGAATGGGTTCCCCGGTACGCCTGCTATGAGGACGCCCGGCTGATTCCGCGGGTGGGGGTCGCCTCGGCCCTGGCCGAAGGTTTTCTCGTGTTGCCGTTCAAAAGGCGCGAGAAGGTGCAGACCGGCCGTCACCCCGCCGTTCCACCGCGGCTGGCGGAATCCGGGCTGCTGCATCCTGACGGGAGCACTCCGGATGTCAGCCAGCTGCAGCAGCGGGCGGAGGCGACGAACAAGGAAGAGCTGAATGCCCGCTTGCCCGAACAGGTGCGAGTGCGGCTGACCAAGCTGAAGACGCTGCAGCGCATCGGCGTCGACGCCTACCCGGTGGGAACCCCGCCCAGTCACACCATCGCCCAGGCGCTGAACACAAACGACCAGGACACGGTTTCGGTGTCCGGTCGCATCTTGCGGATACGCGACTTTGGCGGCGTGTTGTTTGCCCAGTTGCGCGACTGGACGAGCGAGATTCAAGTGTTGCTTGATAATTCGCGCCTGGAGCACGGCCGAATCGCGGATTTCACCGCGGCCATCGACCTCGGTGACCTGATCGAGGTGACCGGACACATGGGCTTCAGTAAAAACGGAACCCGCTCGTTGATAGTGCGCGACTGGCGGATGATCGGTAAGTGCCTGCGGCCGTTGCCGAACAAGTGGAAAGGGTTGACCGACCCGGAGGCGCGAGTGCGCACTCGCTACGTCGACCTGGCGGTCAATCCCGAGTCCCGCAACCTGATCACGGCCCGCAGCGCCGTGTTGCGCTCCGTCCGGGAAACCTTGTTCGCCAAGGGATTTATCGAAGTCGAGACGCCGATCCTGCAGCAGATCCACGGCGGGGCCAGCGCGCGGCCCTTCGTCACCCACAGCAACACCTATGACATGAACCTGTTCTTGCGTATCGCGCCCGAGCTTTACCTCAAGCGGTTGTGCGTCGGCGGTGTGGAGCGGGTGTTCGAGCTGGGCCGCGCCTTCCGCAACGAGGGCGTGGACTTCAGCCACAATCCCGAGTTCACCCTGCTGGAGGCCTACCAGGCGCACGCCGACTACAAGGTGTGGATTGACGGCTGTCGCGAGCTCATCCAGAACGCGGCCGAGGCCGCTAACGGCGCGCAGACCGTCCTCCGGCCGCGCGCCGACGACGAGTCGGGCGGCGCCCACCGGCTCGAGCCGGTCGACATCTCCGGCGTCTGGCCGGTGAAGACGGTTTACGGTGCGGTGTCCGAAGCGCTTGGCGAACAGATCGACCCCGACACCTCCCTGTCCAGGCTCCGCAGGCTGTCCGACGCCGCGCACATTCCTTATCGGGCACATTGGGATGCCGGCGCGGTGGTCCTGGAGCTCTACGAGCAGCTGGTCGAGGACCGCACCGAGCAACCGACGTTCTACATCGACTTCCCGACCTCGGTGTCGCCGCTGACCCGCCCGCACCGCAGTCAGCCGGGCGTTGCCGAGCGGTGGGACCTGGTGGCGTGGGGTGTCGAATTGGGCACCGCCTATAGCGAACTCACCGACCCGGTCGAACAGCGGCGCAGGCTGCAGGAGCAGTCGCTGTTGGCCGCCGGCGGCGACCCCGAAGCGATGGAGCTCGACGAGGACTTCCTGCAGGCGATGGAATACGCGATGCCGCCCACCGGGGGCCTCGGGATGGGCATAGACCGGCTCGTCATGTTGATCACGGGCCGCAGCATCCGCGAGACGCTGCCGTTCCCGCTCGCCAAACCCCACTAACCGCCCGTCGGCGTGTCACACCCGCCCCACAGCTAACATTCGGAACAATATGTTCCGGGATGGTTAACAATGGATCACAATGGATCGCGTGACTGCCGCGCCGCCCGATGCCGCGGCGCAGTTTTTGGCCGGTAGCCACACCTCTCTCATGCATGGCTGGGTGCCCTTGACGGTCCAGCTCGCCACCGCGATCGTGCTGGCGGCTGCGCTCGGCGGGCGAACGCGGCACTGGTGGCGGGTGCGTCTGCCGCTGGCCGCCCTGGTCGGTGGAGCTGCCGCCTACGGCACCCGCTGGTACATCGTCGATCGCGGTCTGACCGATGAACCGGCTCCGTCCACGCTGTGGCTCTGGATCGCACTGACGGGCATGGCTGCGGCCGTGTTAGTCCTGGGCTGGCACAGCGCGCGCAACTGGCGGCGTGGCGCAATGCTGCTGGCCGTGCCCGCGTGCCTGCTCAGCGGGGCGCTCGTGCTCAACCTCTGGGTTGGCTACTTCCCGACGGTGCAGACCGCGTGGAACCAGCTCACTTCCGGTCCCCTGCCCGATCAGACCGACCAAGCCACCGTCGCAGCGATGGTGGCCAGTGGAGCCCGGCCGCCGCACGGCAGCGTCGTGCCGGTGTCGATCCCGGCGGACGCGTCGCACTTCAAGCATCGCGGCGAACTGGTGTACCTGCCGCCAGAGTGGTTTGCCAGTAATCCGCCGCCGCGGTTGCCGACCATCATGATGATCGGCGGCCAGTTCAACACACCCGCGGACTGGACGCGGGCGGGCGACGCGGTCCGGACCCTCGACGGGTTCGCCGCCACACACCAGGGCAAGGCTCCGGTACTCGTGTTCGTCGACTCCGGCGGAGCATTCAACAACGACACTGAATGCGTCAACGGCGCCCGCGGCAACGCGGCCGACCATCTGACCAAAGACGTCGTTCCGTACATGATCTCGCACTTCGGCGTCAGCCCCGACCGGTCGGGCTGGGGCGTTGCGGGCTGGTCCATGGGCGGGACCTGCGCGGTCGACCTGACCGTCATGCATCCCGATATGTTCAGCGCATTCGTCGACGTGTCCGGCGACTATTTCCCGAATGCGGGAAACAAGGCGCAAACCATCGCCCGGCTGTTCGGCGGAAACGCCGACGCGTGGGCCGCATTCGATCCGACCACGGTGATCAACCGGCACGGCCCGTACACCGGGGTGGCCGGTTGGTTCGCGATCTCTTCGGACGCACGCCATGACATCGGGACCGCCGACACCGGCACGATGCGCCTGGCCGGCCGCGACGCCGCCACCAACCCGAGTAACCAGACCGCCGCTGCCTATTCGCTGTGCGCGCTTGGTCGTGCCAACGGCATCGACTGCGCTGTGGTCCCCCAGCCGGGCAAGCACGACTGGCCATTCGCGGAGCGTGCCTTCGCGACCGCGCTGCCCTGGCTCGCCGGCCAGCTGGGCACTCCGACGATTCCACGGATTCCGTTCCCCGACCCGTCGCCTCCCGCGGGCCCGACGGTGGTCCACGCTGAGCATCCGAAGATCGCTACGCGATAGCCTGGCGGCATGCCCGACGAACCGACAGTTCCCGATTCGGCACCGCCCGACCCCGGGTACGACAGCGCGGGTGTGCCCACGTTCGAGTCGGTGCGGGAGAAGATCGAATCCCGGTACACCACCGCTCTGGGTGGCGCCGAACTCGACGCCGAGACGCCGGAAGGCCGGGACGTCGAGAAGCAGTATGAGGAACGCCAGCGTGCGGCGGCCGAGCGGCTCGCACAGATCCGCGAGGCGATGCGCTCCGACAAGAGCTGACTCTCCCCCGCGAGATATAAACCACGCCTACGCTTTCCGGCGTGTCGTGTGCGTGGTTTATGTGTCGCGCGAGACGGAGGGGCCGCCCGACGCGCCGGCCACGCGAGGTATAAACCACGCCTGCGTTTCCCGGCGTGTCGTGTGCGTGGTTTATGTGTCGCGGCGGCACCGAACAGACCGCGATCCCGTCCTACGCGCATGGACGATGTCTTCAGAGGCAGCGAGGCCCTGCGCGAGGGGATACTGAACCGGTATCAGCTCGAGACGAACTTCCGCGCCATCTATCCCGACGTCTATCTGGCGCGCCATGCGGCTCCAACACTGCGCACACGATCAGCTGCTGCTTGGCTCTGGTCCGACCGGCGCGGCGTGCTGGGCGGGCTCGCAGCAGCAGCGCTGCACGGCGCGGAGTGGATCGACGGCGACCAGCCGATCGAGCTGCTTTGGCGCAATCAACATGCACCTGCGGGCATATTGACCAGCAAACACCGCTTGGACGACGACGAAGTCACTTACGTCGAGAGGCTGCCGGTAACCACACCCGCACGCACTGCGTTCGACCTCGCCCGAAGGCCCCCCATCGGCCAGGCGGTGGGGCGGCTCGACGCGCTCAAACGGGCAACGCCGTTCTCTGCTGAGGATGTGCAGGTGCTGGCCAAGCGACACTCGGGCGCCCGCGGCCTGCGGCAGCTGCGTGCGGCGCTTCCCCGCATCGACGCCGGTGCCGAATCGCCCAAGGAGACTTGGCTGCGGCTGTTGCTGATCGACGCGGGCTTGCCCGCGCCGCAAACGCAGATACCGGTAGTCCTGCAGAACCGAACTGTGGCGCGGCTGGACATGGGCTGGGGGCGATTTAAAGTGGCCGCCGAATATGACGGTGACCAACACCGCACCAGCAGAAGCCAATACGTGTGGGACCGTCGTCGGCTGAAGATGCTCAAGGGGCTTGGCTGGATCGTGATCCGGGTAATCGCCGAAGATCGTCCTGACGACGTCGTGCGCGCTGTCCGCGAAGCCCTGAACCTCCGCGGCTATCGCGAGATATAAACCACGCCTTGGCTTCCCGGCGTGTCGTCAGCGTGGTTTATATGTCGCGGCCACACCAAGCGCGGCCAAAGCCCCCGGCTGTCGCGAGATATAAACCACGCCTTGGCTTCCCGGCGTGTCGTCAGCGTGGTTTATATGTCGCGGCGACAACGGGCCATCGCAGCGAACATCAAGCGCTGACTTTCCGTCGCCGCTTCGGCCGCTGCGGCGCGTCGGCCGGCGCTGCGGCGGCGATAACCTCGCCGAGAAACTTCCCGGTGTAGCTCTCCGGCACCGCGGCGACTTCTTCCGGAGTGCCCTCGGCGACAATGGTTCCGCCCCCGGCGCCACCTTCTGGCCCCATGTCGACGATCCAGTCCGACGTCTTGATCACGTCTAGGTTGTGCTCGATCACGATCACCGAATTGCCTTTGTCGACAAGTCCGTTGATGACGGTCAGCAGCTTTCGGATGTCGTCGAAATGCAAACCGGTGGTGGGCTCGTCGAGGATGTAGATGGTGCGCCCGGTGGAGCGCTTCTGCAGCTCGGCGGCCAGCTTGACCCGCTGCGCCTCACCGCCGGAAAGCGTCGGCGCCGGCTGGCCGAGCCGGACATAACCGAGGCCCACATCGACCAGGGTGCGCAGATAGCGGTGGATGCCGCTGATCGGCTCGAAGAACTCCGCCGCTTCCTCAATCGACATGTCCAGCACTTCGGAGATCGTTTTGCCTTTGTAGTGCACCTCAAGGGTTTCCCGGTTGTAGCGGGCCCCCTGACACACCTCGCACGGCACATACACGTCCGGCAGAAAATTCATCTCGATCTTGATGGTGCCGTCACCGGTGCACGCCTCGCAGCGGCCGCCCTTGACGTTGAACGAGAACCGGCCGGGTTGATAGCCGCGAACTTTGGCCTCGGTGGTGGCGGCGAACAGCGTGCGGATCTTGTCGAACACCCCGGTGTAGGTGGCCGGGTTGGATCGCGGTGTGCGGCCGATCGGCGACTGGTCCACCCGCACCAGCTTGTCCAGGTGATCAAGCCCGGTCACCCGGGTGTGCCGGCCCGGGACCTGCCGAGCGCCGTTGAGCCGGTTGGCCAGCACCGCGGCCAGGATGTCGTTGACCAATGTCGACTTGCCCGAACCGGACACTCCGGTCACCGAAGTCAACACACCAAGAGGAAAAGACACATCGATCCCGCGCAGGTTGTGTTCCCGGGCGCCGACGACGGTGAGCTGACGCCGGCGGTCGACGGGGCGCCGCAGCGCGGGCGTCGCAATGCTCTCCCGGCCGGACAAGTAGGCGCCGGTAACCGAATCCTTGTTGCGCAGCAGTTCCTCATACGTTCCGCTGTGCACGATCTGGCCGCCGTGCTCACCGGCCCCCGGGCCGATGTCGACGACCCAGTCGGCGTGCTCGATGGTGTCCTCGTCGTGCTCGACGACGATCAGCGTATTGCCCAAATCCCTTAACCGGGTGAGCGTTTCAATCAGCCGACGGTTGTCACGCTGATGCAGCCCGATGGACGGTTCGTCGAGAACATAGAGCACGCCCACCAAGCCGGACCCGATCTGGGTGGCCAGCCGGATGCGTTGGGCCTCACCACCGGACAGCGTGGCCGCAGCGCGCGACAGCGACAGGTATTCCAGCCCCACATCGAGCAAAAAGCCGAGACGCGACTGTATTTCCTTCAGCACCTGCCCGGCGATCGCCTGCTCGCGGTGACCCAGGGTGAGCGCGTTCAGAAAGTCCGCGCAGTCGGAGATCGACAGCTCGCAGACCTCGGCGATGGACTTCACACCGCGGTCGCCGGCCGCCAGCGTGACCGCCAGAATCTCCGGCTTGAGACGAGTGCCCTCACACACCGGACACGGCACGTCACGCATGAATCCTTCGTAGCGTTCCTTCATCTGCTCGGACTCGGTCTGGGCCATCTTGCGTTCCAGGAACGCCAGCACGCCTTCGAAATCCGCGTGGTACGAGCGGGTGCGGCCATACCGGTTGCGGTACCGCACATGCACCTGATGGTCGGAACCCTCGAGAATCGCCTTGCGGGCCTTGGCCGGCAGCTTGCGCCACGGCGTGTCGACGTCGAATCCCAGCGCTTCGCCGAGGCCCGCCATCATCCGGATGAAGTACTCCGAGGTGTGACCCGTCGACCACGGCGCCACCGCGCCGTCGGCGAGCGTGCGGTCCGGATCTGGCACCACCAGGTCGGGGTCGACCTCCTTGCGGATCCCCAGGCCCGTGCACTCCGGGCAGGCGCCGTACGGCGAATTGAACGAGAACGACCGCGGCTCCAGATCGTCGACGGCAAGGGGATGCCCGTTGGGGCAGGCCAGCTTCTCCGAGAACCGCTGCTCGCGGGCACGGTCGTGTTCGTCGTGGTCGTCGGGAAATTCCAGCACCACGATGCCGTCCGCCAGGCCCAACGCGGTTTCCACCGAGTCGGTGAGCCGCTGCTTGGCGCTGGCCTTGACGGTGAGGCGGTCCACCACCACCTCGATGTCGTGCTTTTCCTGCTTCTTCAGCTTCGGCGGATCGGTCAGCGGGTGCACCACGCCGTCGACCCGCACCCGGCTGTAGCCCTGGGCGTTGAGCTTGTCGAATAGGTCCGCGAATTCACCCTTGCGGGTCCGCACTACCGGGGCGAGCACCAGGAATCGGGTGTTCTCGGGCATAGCCAGCACCTGATCGACGATTTGCTGCGGCGTCTGACGGGCGATCCGCTCACCACAGATCGGGCAATGCGGCGTGCCCGCACGGGCGTACAGCAGGCGAAGGTAGTCGTACACCTCGGTGATGGTTCCGACCGTCGATCGCGGGTTGCGGTTGGTCGATTTCTGATCGATGGACACCGCCGGCGAAAGGCCCTCGATGAAGTCGACGTCGGGCTTGTCCATCTGCCCCAGGAACTGGCGCGCGTAGGCCGACAACGACTCGACGTAACGCCGCTGGCCCTCGGCGAAGATCGTGTCGAAGGCCAGCGAGGACTTGCCCGATCCGGATAGCCCGGTGAAGACGATCAGCGCGTCGCGCGGCAGGTCGAGGTCGACGCCGCGCAGGTTGTGCTCGCGGGCGCCCTTGACGATCAGGCGGTCAGCCACGCTGCCCCTCTCACGCAAATTGCTAATACAGACAAGACGTATCCCATGCTATGTGCCCATACCGACAAGCAACGGGTGGCCAGTAACGTGACTGGCATGACAGTCGTCGACGACAACTACACCGGCCACGTCGACCCGGGTTCGGCCGCCCGCCGCACCCTGCCCGGCGCCACCATCCTGAAGGCGTCAGTCGGCCCTATGGACAACAACGCCTACCTGGTCACATGTTCCGCGACCGGAGAAACGCTGCTGATCGACGCCGCCAACGATGCGGAATTCCTCATCGACCTGGCCCGACGTTACGCGCCGAAGGTGTCGCTGATCGTGACCAGCCATCAGCACTTCGATCACTGGCAGGCGCTGGAAGCGGTGGCCGATGCCACCGGCGCCCCGACCGCCGCGCACGAGATCGACGCCGAACCGCTGCCGGTCAAGCCGGACCGTTTGCTCGCCAACGGCGACACCGTGCGAATCGGCGAGCTGACATTCGACGTGATCCACCTACGCGGGCACACGCCTGGATCGATCGCGCTGGCCCTCGGCGGGCCCGCGACCGGCGGGGTCACGCAGTTGTTCACCGGCGATTGCCTGTTCCCGGGCGGCGTCGGCAAGACATGGCAGCCCGGCGACTTCGAGCAGCTGCTCGACGACGTCAGCACCAGGGTGTTCGACGTGTACCCGGACTCGACCGTCATCTACCCGGGACACGGCGACGACACCGTGTTAGGCACCGAACGCCCGCACCTGGCCGAGTGGCGCGAACGCGGCTGGTAGCGGCTAGCAGGGCTAGCCGCTCGTGTGCACGATCAGCACGTCGACCTTGGCCCGCCGCGACACGTTGGCCGGCACCGAGCCCAACAACCGGCCGGCGATGGTGCTCAGACCGACGTTGCCGACCACGAGCAGATCGGCCTCGACTTCCTCGGCGAGGCTGACCAGCGCGTCGACCGGAGCGCCGATGATCGGCCGCGTTTCGATGTTCTTCGCGCCGGCTTCGTGCGCCTTGTCCTTGGCGTCCTGAAGAATCGCGTAAATCGGGGCGGTGCCCGACACCTTATAGCTTTCTTCTCGCAGAGCGTCGGCGGCCCGGGTGTCCTCATGCTGTGGTAAGTACGCCGAAGCGATAATCAACTTGGCCTCGGGTCCGACGATACTGGCTGCCCTGGCAACCGCACGCATAGACGAAGCCGAGCCGTCGGTCCCTACCACCACGGTCCGATAGGCGCTCATTTACCCTCCAAGTGTCGGTTGATCCGCCACAAGACAGTATCGCGTTTGCCGGACTCCGTTAAGAAACTTAGCGACATAGCACAGCGTGGCGCCACCAGCCTTTTTCCGGCCAGGACGGCCCAGCGAAACCACCCTGACCCCCCGCGTGCTGAATTGGCTGGTGAGCGGGCTGACCGGGTGCGCCTTAAGCTGACAAGCATCATGTCTCTATCAACACTTGAGCAGCTCTCGGCGGATGTCGTTGTCGAGCCTGCCCCTGCGCCCCCCCGCGGCCGGCTGCTCGACCCGTGGGCGATTGCCGTGCTGGCCTGCGTCATCAGCAGCGCATGGGCAGGCCGGCCGTCGCTGTGGTTCGACGAGGGCGCGACGATTTCGGCGTCAGCGAACCGGACGGTGCCTGAACTGTGGCGGACGGTGACCCACATCGACGCCGTGCACGGGCTGTACTACCTGGTGATGCACGGTTGGTTCGCGCTGTTTCCGCCGACCGAGTTCTGGTCGCGGGTGCCCAGCTGTGTGGCGATCGGGGTCGCTGCCGCCGGCGTCACGGTGTTCACCAAGCTGTTCACCGGGCGCGCCACCGCGGTGTGCGCAGGTGTTGTCTTCGCCATTCTGCCGCGCACCACCTGGGCCGGTATGGAGGCCCGCTCGTATGCGTTCGCGGTTGCCGCGGCCATCTGGCTGACGGTGTTGTTTGTCACCGCTGTCCGGCGCAACAAGGCGCGACTTTGGCTGTGCTACGTGCCGGCGTTGATGGTGTCGGTATTGCTGAGCCTCAATTTGCTGCTGTTGGTGCCGGTGCACGCCGCGATGCTGCCGTGGCTCACCACGAAGAAATCTCGTAAATCTCCGGTCCGCCGGTGGGTGCTCAGTTCGAGCGTCGCGCTCGCGATCATGTGGCCGTTCGTCGCGTTCGCCCATGGCCAGGTGCGGCAGGTCGACTGGATCGACCCGATCAGCTGGCATTACGCCTTCGACGTCATCCAGCGGCAGTATTTCGACCACAGCGTCCCGTTCGCCATTCTTTCGGCCGCGCTGGTCGTCGGCGCGATCGCCGCCCGGCTGACCGGCCTGCGCGCCCCGATGGACGAGACGCGCGGCCTGTTGATCATGTGTGCGGCGTGGATCGTCATTCCCACCGCGCTGCTCGTCGGCTACTCGGCCATCGGCGAACCGGTCTACTACCCGCGCTACCTGATCCTCACCACCCCCGCCATGGCCGTCATCCTGGCCGTCTGCATCGTCGCCGTGGCCAGAAAGCCGTGGCCCATTGCGGGCGTCGTGCTGCTGTTCGCGGTTGCCGCCGTGCCGGATTACCTCTTCACGCAACGCTGGCCGTACGCCAAGGAAGGCTGGGATTACAGCCAGGTGGCCGACGTGATCAGCGCTCATGCCACGCCCGGGGACTGTCTGATGGTGGACAACACCGTGTCCTGGAAACCCGGCCCGGTCCGCGCGCTGCTTGCCTCCCGGCCGGCGGCCTTCCGATCGCTGATCGACGTCGGGCGCGGTGTGTACGGACCGAAGGTTGGCTCGCTGTGGGACGGCCACGTCGCGGTGTGGCTGGTGACGGCCAAGATCAACAAGTGCCCGTCGCTGTGGACCATTACCGACCACGACAAATCGCTGCCCGATCATCAGACCGGACAATCGTTGCCGCCGGGATCCGCATTCGGGCGCGCACCGGCGTATCGATTCCCCGCCTACCTCGGGTTCCGCATCGTCGAACGGTGGCAGTTCCACTACTCACAGGTCGTCAGGTTAACGCTCTGACGCGCGCACGGGCAGAACCCCGGGTCGCGGCATAAGACGCCGCCACGCCGCCAACGCTTAACACGGCAAACACCGTGAACAACCAGCTGGCCGCCCCTACGTCGCCACCCGTGGCCGTGTTGACCACGACGCCGGCCAGACCGGCGCCGAACGCCGCCGACACCACCTGCACGGTATTGATCGCGGCGGCCGCGGCACCCCCCTCGGCCGGGTCGTTAACGGAATCCATCGCACGCACCGATAAATGTGGCCAGGCCATCCCGATCCCGGTCCCGGCCACCAGCAGCCCCGCCGCCCAGAAAGCGACGATCCCGGCCGACGCGTCGCCGCGCTGGGTGAGCGCACCCACCGCCAGGCCCGCCGCCGCCACCACCGGAGCGGCCGTGATCAACCGTCCGATCGTCCGCGGGTTCTCCACAGACGCGCTGACGATCTCGCTGACCGTCCAGCCGAGCGCCAGCGCCGCGGCCAGGAACCCGGCCGCCACCGGACTCAGATGCGCCAGTCGCTGGCCGAACAGCGGCACGTAGGTGTCCACCATCGCGACGGCCATCAGCAAAGCCATGGTCAGGTAGATCCACTTCAAAGGTCCAGGGCCAAATACGCTGGGCGGCAACACCGCTGCGTGCGTCCGCCAGTCAACGATCACGAACAGTCCGACCAGCACCACGCTGGCGGCGAGCAACCCGCCGGTGGCCATCAGATTGTGCGGAATCTCGGCGACGCTGATTGCCAGCGCGGCGGCGGCAAGCAGGATCAGCGACCAGAACGGCACTTTGGTCGTAGACGTCTCGGTGCTCGGCTCGAAGCGGTGGCCGGACAGCGCCACCGGCACCAGCAGCGCCATCAGAGCGGTCAGAATCGCCATTGCGACAAAGGCCCAACGCCATAACCCGAACTGGGCGAAAAGCCCGCCGGTCGCGGGCCCGACCACCGTGGCGACGCCCCACATCGCCGACACCAGCGCCGTGCCCCGCGTCCACAGCGACCGCGGCAGAGCGGCGTTGATGACCGCGTAGCCAAGACCGGCCAGCAGGCCGCCTGCCACTCCCTGCAGCGCGCGTCCCGCTATCAGAACCTCCATGCTCGGAGCTGTTCCGCAGACCAGACTGGCGACGCCGAACACCGCCAGTCCTACCAGGTACGACGAGCGTGGCCCGATCCGCAACAGAATCGGGTTGACCATGGCGGCCGCGACCACCGAGCCGATCAGGTACATGGTGGCCACCCACGCGTAGAGCCGGCTGCCGCCAATTTCGGCGACCGTGTTCGGGAGCAGGCTGATGGTCAGCAGCTCGTTGGTGGCGTAGAGCGCCACCCCGCCGGCCAGCACCGCTGACGTCCCCAGATAGTCGCCCAGCAGCTCGCGCCACGTGCCGGTGTCGCGTGCCACGTCGGTCACAGAACCACCGTATGCGGTCACTTCAGGCCGGCGGCGTCCATCCCCCGCAGTTCCTTCTTGAGGTCGGCGATCTCGTCGCGGAACCGCGCTGCCAGCTCGAACTGCAGGTCACGGGCGGCGGCCATCATCTGCGCGGTCAGGTCTTTGATCAGGTCGGCCAGTTCGGCGCGCGGCATGCTGGCGGTATCGCGGCCCTCGAACACCCCGGCGCTGACCGCGCGGCCAGGCTCGCCCTGCGCGCGTCGGCCGCGAGACGAGTTGCGCCCCGACCCGCCGATCGGTACGGACTCGGTGGCTTCAGTATCGGCGGCCTCGCGATAGACCTGGTCGAGGATGTCGGCGATCTTCTTGCGCAGCGGCTGCGGGTCGATACCGTTGGCCTCGTTGTACGCGACCTGCTTCGCCCGGCGCCGATCTGTCTCGTCGATGGCCTCCCGCATCGAATCGGTCATCTTGTCCGCGTACATGTGGACTTCGCCGGAGACATTGCGGGCGGCGCGGCCGATGGTCTGGATGAGGCTGCGCGATGACCGCAGGAAGCCTTCCTTGTCGGCGTCCAGGATCGAAACCAGCGACACCTCGGGCAGGTCCAGGCCCTCGCGCAGCAGGTTGATGCCGACCAGCACGTCGTAGTCGCCGAGCCGCAGCTGGCGCAGCAGTTCCACCCGGCGCAGGGTGTCCACCTCGGAATGCAGATAACGCACCCGGATGCCCATCTCCAACAGGTAGTCGGTGAGGTCCTCGGACATCTTCTTGGTGAGCGTCGTCACCAGCACCCGCTGGTCGGCGGCGGCGCGTTTACGGATCTCGCCGATCAGGTCGTCGATCTGGCCCTTCGTTGGCTTGACCACGACCTGGGGGTCCACCAAGCCGGTGGGCCGGATCACCTGTTCGACGAACTCGCCGGCGGCCGCGCCGAGTTCGTAGGGCCCCGGGGTGGCCGACAGGTACACCGTCTGGCCGATCCGGTTGGCGAACTCCTCCCAGGTCAGCGGGCGGTTGTCGCAGGCCGACGGCAACCGGAATCCGAACTCGACGAGGTTGCGCTTGCGCGACATGTCGCCCTCGTACATGCCGCCGATCTGCGGGACGGTGACGTGCGACTCGTCGATGACGAGCAGGAAATCCTCCGGGAAGTAGTCGATCAAGGTCGCCGGGGGCGAGCCCGGTCCTCTGCCGTCGATGTGGCGCGAGTAGTTCTCAATGCCCGAGCAAAACCCGACCTGCCGCATCATTTCGATGTCGTAGTTGGTGCGCATCCGCAGCCGCTGCGCCTCCAAAAGCTTGCCCTCGCGCTCGAATTCGGCGAGCCGCTGAGCGAGTTCCTCCTCGATGGTGGAGATCGCCTGAGCCATCCGCTCGGGGCCGGCCACATAGTGGGTGGCGGGGAAGATTCGCAGCGAATCGACCTGACGGATCACCTCGCCGGTCAGCGGGTGCAGGTAGTACAGCGCCTCGATCTCGTCGCCGAAGAACTCGATGCGAATCGCCAACTCTTCGTAGGACGGGATGATCTCCACGGTGTCGCCCCGCACCCGGAACGAGCCGCGGGTGAAGGACAGGTCGTTGCGGGTGTACTGCACGTCGACCAGCAGCCGCAACAGGCCGTCGCGGGCCACCTCGGTGCCGACCTGCAGCTCGACCGAGCGGTCCAGGTAAGACTGCGGCGTGCCCAGGCCGTAGATGCACGACACGGACGCCACCACTACCACGTCGCGGCGCGACAGCAGCGACGACGTCGCGGAGTGCCGCAGCCGCTCCACGTCGTCGTTGATCGAGCTGTCTTTTTCGATGTAGGTGTCGGTTTGCGCGATGTACGCCTCTGGCTGGTAGTAGTCGTAGTACGAGACGAAGTACTCGACTGCGTTGTTCGGCAACATCTCTCGCAGCTCGTTGGCCAGCTGGGCGGCCAAAGTCTTGTTGGGCGCCATCACCAGGGCGGGCCGCTGCAGCCGCTCGATGAGCCATGCCGTGGTGGCCGACTTCCCGGTGCCGGTGGCGCCGAGCAGGACCACGTCGCGTTCCCCCGCCAGAACCCGACGCTCCAGCTCGGCGATGGCCGCCGGCTGGTCGCCGGCCGGCTGGTGCGGACTGACCACCTCAAAGCGCGCACCGGCGCGCACGACCTCGTCAACCGCGCGATACTCCGAATGCGCGATGACCGGATGCTCAGTGGCGAAAGCCATGCCCCCAGGGTAGAGCGACCTACCGACACCCTCCCGCGAGAAGACGCAAAAGCCCTCAAAATCGACCCGATTTGGGGGCTTTTGCGTCTGCTCGCGCAACTAGTGGCGGGTCCACATCCGGCTGGACGGATCGCATTGCAGCAGGTAGCCGTCGCTGGAGGTGGACATCGCGAACACCGGGACGTCAGGCAGGTCACACGAGCTGCCGACGGCGTGCACCCCCGTCGCGATCGGGGCCTTGTCCCAGGTGTTGCCCTCGCACACGACCTGCTCGTTATTGGTCGGGTCGTAGGCAAGCTTGTCGACGTCGCTGCACGTCCCCCCGAGGACGGGCGGAACCGGGCGCGACGGCGCCGTCGATGAGTTGATCACCTGGGCGGGATCGGCCAAGTTCACGCCGGCGGGCACGTCACCGACCCGGTTGGCCACCACGGGCACCCGCACCACGGCGCCTTGAGCGCCGCACTCGTTGCTGAGCACGGTCTCGGTCTCGGTGCCGCGCAGCGTGCCGTCGGCTTGTGGCGCCAGCGACCACGCAACCGTCTCCTGCTCGGTGGCTGTGACCTGCCCGTTCGGCAGGCGGCAGCCCACCCGCTCCTGCACCGGGGTGCCCTGCCAGTAGCCGGCGACAAAGCGCAGTGTGTCTGCCTGGCCCCCGTCGGTGGTGCTGACCGTCTGGTGGGTGGCGTCGTCAAGCTGTGTCCCGGTGGCCGCGCATCCGTTGGTGGTGCAGACCGAACGGAAGGCCCACCAGTTGGCGGTGGTGCCGTCGTGGCGGATCGGGATGCCGTTGGTGGTCTTCTTACTGCGGTCGTAGGTCAGCTGGTAGGTGCCGTTGAGTACCGGTCCTTTGTTAGTGGGCGTGGCGCTGGGGGCGGGCGCGGAGGGCTTCGAGGCCAGGGCGGGGGGCACAGAGCCGTCGGGCTGGAAGGTGTACAGCGCCGACCAGGTCACCGCGATGGCGATCAGCACCGCGAGAACCAGCGCCACCGACCACCGGGTCCTTGACGAGAACTTGTGCGTCATGAGCGCGAGAACGCCGCGGGCCCCGCGCCGCCGGGCCGGCGCGGCCGGGGCCGCACCGAGTTGTAGACCCCGGCCAAAGTCGGAGTCGACGCCGGACTCCTCGCTGATGGCGGCCGAGAATGCGCGGCACCGTGCGAATCGGTCCTCGGGATCTTTGGCGAGGGCTTTGAAGAACACCTCGTCGAGGTGTTCGAGGTCGGGACGATAGTCGCTGAGCCGGGGCGGATCTTCGTGCAGGTGCTGGCTGATTACCGCGATCGGGTTGGAGTGCTGGAACGGCGGCGCGCCGGTAAGCAGATGGAAAGCCGTTGCGGCCAAGGCGTATTGGTCTGCCCGCCCGTCGATGTTGGCGCCCGTCAATTGCTCTGGCGCGGCGTAGGCAACCGTGCCGACGGCGACATTGGTCTCGGTGATGCCGCTGATGTCGCCAAGGTGTCGAGCTACACCGAAGTCCGCCAACAGGATTCGGCGCTCGCCCTCTTCTGGGTGGGTGAGCAGGATGTTGGCGGGTTTGA
>Ga0302319_10012770_pt1 | contig 15796 bp, 9 predicted proteins | sample Bog_T0_2_FD_203319 | JGI IMG/M metagenome (GOLD analysis project Ga0302319, IMG submission 203319) | Peat permafrost microbial communities from Stordalen Mire near Abisko, Sweden - Bog_T0_2 | ecosystem: Environmental > Terrestrial > Soil > Wetlands > Peat | place: Sweden: Abisko, Stordalen Mire...
GGGCACAGACGTCCGTCCCCCATCCGGACTTCGTGGTTGCAAAGCCTGTTGTGAATATGTTCGAGAAGCCGGCGGACGATAGCGAAGTCGTTTCACAGGCTATCTACGGGACAGGTGTACTTTCGCTGGAGAAGCGCGCGGAGTGGTATCACATCCGCACCGCGGACGGATACACCGGCTGGGTCGCCGCGTCCGGCCTGAAGGCGCTGGATGCTGGGCCGTACGCCCCCGAGGATCGGTCGGTTCGAGTGGCGGGGTTGAGCGCCAACATTTATCGAGATGCGGACGTGACGCATCATGCTGCTCTGCTGCAGTTGCCGTGGGAGGCACGTCTGGAGTTGATCTCAGCGAAGTTGGATCGCTCCTCACGCTGGCTTCAGGTCCGGCTGGTCGATGGGCAGACAGGCTGGGTGCAGCAAGGGGATGTAAGCCAGGAAGCTTCCCCACTGACCATTGAGGAAACACTTCATTTGGCGGAGAGATTTCTGGGCATCACTTACACATGGGGAGGCGCCAGCAGTTTCGGTTACGACTGCTCCGGTTTTACCCAGATGCTGGTACGGCAGCGCGGAATCGTAATGCCTCGCGATGCCGACCAGCAAGCGGTCTGGAGCGGTGTGACGGCGGTTGAGCGCAAAGACCTGAAACCGGGAGACCTTTTGTTTTTTGGCGAGAGCGCTTCCGATATCACCCACACGGGAATGTATCTTGGAGGCGGCGAGTTCATCCATGACACAACGCACGAACATCCCGGAGTTCAAATCAGCCGCCTGGATGACATGCCCTGGACCAAGCTTCTGGTCGGGGCAAGGAGAGTACGGTGACAAATCGAAGGGATATGCTGAAAATCGCAGGCGCGGCGGGTATGGCCGCGATGCTGCCGGCGGAGGTGATGGGAATGCAGTCCAGGCCATCCAAGGAAAAGTGCGAAGTTGAAAGCAGCCTGAAGCGCCTGATGCTGCGCCACACCTGGACGACGACCATGTCTTCCAGCGACTTCCGGGACACCGTCCAAGTGAAGTACGTACGGGATGGGATTTCCGGTTACGGGGAAGGTGCGCCCATTGTTCGTTACAAGGAGTCTCCGGAAGCCGCCAGGCAGGCCATCGACGCGATCGCCGGCCAGATTGCCGCCGGCGATCCCCGGATGTATCAAAAGTATCTTGCCCAGGTGCGCAGTTCGCTCGGCAGTCATCAGCACGCAGCCATGGCTGCGGTCGATATTGCCGTTTTCGACTGGCTGGGGAAGAAACTAGGGATGCCACTCTACCAATTCTTCGGACTGGATCCGGCCGACGCCCCCATCACCGACTTTTCCATCGGCATCGACACGCCAGAGATCACGCGGCAGAAGACCCGCGAGGCAGCGGACTTTCCGGTGTTGAAGGTCAAGGTGGGCTTGCAGACGGATGAGGCGACCATTGAAGCTGTGCGCAGCGTGACCAACAAGTCCATTCGCGTGGACGCCAATGAAGGATGGAGCGATAAGGAAGAGGCCATCCGCAAGATCAACTGGCTGGAAACTCAAGGCATCGAATATGTGGAGCAACCCATGCCGGCACATATGGTGGAAGAAACAAAGTATGTGCGCGGCAAGGTCCACCTGCCTATTTTTGCCGATGAGGCTTGCACCGATGTCACCATGATCCCGCATCTTGCCGAGGCCTATGACGGGATCAATGTGAAGCTCGACAAGGCGGGAGGCATTCTGGAGGCCTACCGGTGGATTCAGGTAGCGCGCGCGATGAACATGAAGGTCATGCTCGGCTGCATGGTCTCGAGTTCCTGCTCGGTTACGGCTGCCGCGCATTTGTCGCCCATGGTCGATTACGCCGACCTCGACGGCAACCTCCTGGTGGCCAACGATCCATGGCTCGGCGTCACGGTGGAAAAGGGAAGACTCCTGCTGCCCACAGGGCCGGGGCTGGGCCTGACCGTGGCCCACAACTCAATGTAAGCCTGGCCTTGGATAGAACCCTGTCGCCACTTGCCGCCGGCAATTGCGATGGTCGAAGGAAACGCAATGGTCTGGACCTGTAACAAGCTGGTTCCCTGTCTCTTCGCGCTGCTGGCTTTCCCCGCGGTACTCACAGCGGGAAGGGTGACGCCTCTGCGAGAAGGGTGGCGGTTGCAATCGGCCTGCAAGCTTCAGGCGGCCGGCGATGCGATTGCCGCAGACGGGTTCCCGGTGGAGGGCTGGTTGAAGACCTCCGTGCCCAGTACGGTGCTGGCCGCGCAGGTTGCCGCGGGGATGGTCCCCGATCCCTACTACGGCACGAACCTGCGCCAGATCCCAGGCGCCGAATATCCGATCGGCCATAACTTTGCCAATCTGCCCATGCCGCAGGACAGCCCTTATCGCTGCGGCTGGTGGTATCGCACAGAGTTCACCGCTCCAGCCGCGGAAGTGAAAGAGGCGCGCTATTGGCTTCACTTCGGCGGCATCAACTATCGCGCCGATCTTTGGCTCAACGGCCACAAGATCCCGGAAACAATTGCCGGAGCCTATCGCACCTATGCCATTGACGTTACCGAGTTTCTGAAGCCGGGAAAGATAAATGTGCTCGCGATAGAGACCTTTGCGCCCACGGAAAAGGATCTGGGCATCAATTGGGCCGATTGGAATCCCTGTCCGCCGGATAAGGACATGGGCATCTGGGGCGCTGTCGATCTGGTTGCGACCGGCGCGGTGACCGTGCGATCGCCGCTGGCTGTCGCTCACTTCCGCGACAGCACGCTCAGGTCCGCGGACCTGAGCGTGTACGCCGAGTTGCACAACGCCACCGATCGAACCGTGAAAGGCCTGGCTGCCGGCTCAGCGGCCGGGGTCCATTTTCAGCAGATGGTCGAACTGTCTCCTCATGAAGACCGGACCGTCGTCTTTACTCCCGAGCTGTATCCTGAACTGCGCTTTCACGATGCCAAGCCGTGGTGGCCTTACCAAATGGGCCAGCCGCATCTTGAGCGCCTGACAGTGAGCTTTGCCGTTCAAGGCCAAATCACGGATGAGCAAAGCGTGGACTTCGGGTTTCGCGAGATCACGTCAGAGCTTACTGTCAACGGCAACCGCCTCTTCCGCGTAAATGGCAAGCCTATTCTGATTCGTGGCGCCGGATGGGCGCAGGATATGCTATTGCGCCTTGATGAGAGCCGACTTAGCGACCAGTTTCGCATGGTACGCGATCTGAATCTCAACACCATCCGCCTGGAGGGCAAGCTCGAAGCCGAGTCGTTCTTTCATTTAGCCGACGAGAAGGGAATTCTTGTCATGCTGGGCTGGTGCTGCTGCGACCACTGGGAACGCTGGAAGAGTTGGACACCGGAAGACCTGACCGTGGCTACAGCCTCCTTGCGCGACCAGATGTTACGCCTGCGGAACCATGCCAGCCTGCTTGTCTGGCTGAACGGCAGTGACTATCCTCCCCCGTCCGATGTGGAGAGCGCCTACCTGAAGATCGAGTCCGAAACGCACTGGCCAAACCCCATTCTTTCGTCGGCTTCAGCCACGCCGACCCCAGTTTCGGGAGCGAGCGGCGTAAAGATGACTGGCCCTTACGATTACGTCGCCCCCAGCTATTGGTATGTGGACCATCACAACGGCGGTGCATTTGGATTCATTACCGAAACCAGCCCTGGACCAGCCATACCGTCGCTGGCCAGCCGGGAGAAGTTTCTGCCCGACCCGGAGGCATGGCCGCCATCGGCCGCATGGCGTCTGCACAATGGCGGCGGAAAGTTCTCCGATCTCAAGGTTTTCGATGCGGCTATGGAAGCTATCTACTCCAGGCCCCATTCAGCCGCCGAGTATGAGCGCCTGGCGCAGACCATGGAGTACGACTCCGAACGCGCCATGTTCGAGGCTTACGGCAAGAACAAGTATGTGTCCACAGGCGTGATTCAGTGGATGCTCAACAATGCGTGGCCGTCCATGATCTGGCACCTCTACGACTATTACCTGGACGCGGGAGCTGGATATTTCGCCGTAAAGAAGGCCTGCGAGCCGTTGCATATTCAGTACTCCTACGACGATGGCTCGGTGGTGGTGGTGAATAGTACGTATGAATCCATTGCCGGGCTTCATGCCAGCGTCGATGTACACAATCTTGCATGGAAGGAACTGTTCAGTTCCGCGGCGACGCTCGATGCAGGCGTCGACAGTGCGCAGCGTGTCTTCTCAATCCCGGAGAACCTCTCTTCAGGAGCAGACAACATCTACTTCATCGATCTGGCCTTGTCGGACGCGTCTGGCCGCGTTCTCAGCCGCAACTTCTACTGGGTGCCTGGCACACTGACAACCTTCGATTGGGCAAAGACCGACTACACGCATACACCAGCCGCAAGCCATGAGGACTTGAGCGCGCTTACGAGCTTATTGCCTGCCAAAGTTGTTGCCAGTGCGGAGATTCAGAACACACCGCGAGGCCGCGAGCTGCGATTGCATCTCGACAACCCATCCACGGTTTTGGCCTTCCAACTGCGCGCCTCTGTTCGCACCCAGTCCGGCGGCCTGATCGCGCCGGTCTTCTGGTCCGACAACTGGATTGAGCTCACACCGGGAGAGTCTCGCACGCTGACCGCGTTGTTGCCGGATCATGAGGCCGCCGCGCCTATTGTGCAACTCGAGGGGTGGAACATTGCGCAGGAACGGATCGTGCCAACTGTGGAGGCTGGCCGCTAGAAGGGTGATTGATTGCTGAGAAAAACGTCAACAGAGACTCCGGATTTCGTAGCAACACAATGCGGCGGTTTCGGCTGCCACAAAAGTGTTCCGCTTTGTCCCGGCAGGCTCCGCCGGGCTATGATGGAAGGCGCTTCGCTCAGCGCTCATTCATGATCCGGTTGCGGTGAGATTTGAGCATTCGGAGTTGGTAAGCTGTGCCGGTTACGCTTGATCCTAACGAACTCGCAGCGCGGGTGTATCAGGAATGCAGATGAACGGAATGAAGAGGCCACACCCGTCACCACTGGATCGCAGGAGCGGCATCCCGCTTTACCGCCAGATCCAGCAGCGCCTGCTGGAACAGATCCAATCCGGAGAGCTCAGGCAGGGAGAGCCGTTGCCTTCGATTCAGAGAATCGCCGCTCTGATGGGAGTGAGTCAGATGACCGTGCGGCAGGCGGTCAAATCTCTTTGCGACCTTGGGGTCATTTATAGTCGGCAGGGCAAGGGAACTTTCATCTCCGGGATCAAGATGGAGAGAGACTTTCGCCAGGTTCTTTCCTTTACCGAGGAAATGAAGGTTCGGGGAGCGACCCCTCATTCCGAGGTTCTGTCGTTCCAGATTCAGATGCCAAACCAGGAAACGAGAGAGGCATTGGGCCTGGGCGATAAGGACAAGGTCTTCTGCCTGCGCCGGGTGCGCTATGCCGATTCTCTTCCCATGGGAGTCGAAACCAGTTGCCTGCCGGTGCATTTGTGTCCGAATCTGATGGAGACATACGATCCTGCTACTTCACTGTATGAAGAGTTGGCCGAGCAGTACGGAATACAGGTAACTGTGACGGATGAAGTAATTGAAGTAGGCAAGGCGAGTGCCGAAGAGGCACGGCTGCTCCAAATTGTTCCGAAAAGCCCAATATTCTTGTTTACCCGGGTATCTTATCTCGAAAACGGCATGCCGGCTGAGCACGTAAAGTCATCCTACCAGGGAGATCGTTACAGAGTTGTCAATCGCCTGATGCGCGCCAAGCGCGAACTGGCTATTTCGTCCTGAGGGAAGTGAATGCTGCCAAGGGCGGCATAAGAGTGATCTATCTGCACATTTAAGACAAGGCGTTGCCCATGCCAACGGAGGTGGCGCCATTTCGCTTGCAGTCGTGGGTCATGGCGCCGCAGCGTCCTTTCTTGAGCGGCAGACCAGGCTGTGTCCGATTGAGAGCGTGAATCTGGCTCTTCTCATCGACGCAAAAGACGATCGCCTTGTCCGGCGGACTACTTCCGAAGCAAATTCTCCAAGCGTGCCGCGTATGCAGAAACGAGAAATCGGGCCGCGGCGCGGTGTCTCATCCGCTGCTGACCCTGCATTCGATCCAGGTACACGGGGATTCAATCCCGAACTCGTCCCTGCCGAAATCGACACGCAACTCAATGCCGACGCAGTCCTTGAAGAGGGAGGAATCGCCGCACATACCCGCCGCGCGCAACCACGCTGGAAACTTGCGCTCGCAGCTCCGCGATCAGGCAGGTATGCCTCGAAGAAAATCGATTTTTCCGTTGCTCTTTCCACTTTGAGCAACTAGATTGATTGAGGCGGCAGAGCAGGCACTGCTGAAGACGCGGGCGATTCCGTACCCTCGCTGGACAGCATCCGGTCCGCTCTTCCTGTCCAGGAGTCGTGTCAAGTGGGCTCTTCACGTCGACGGTTCGCCATTTTCCTTTGCCGGCGGGTGGGCGCTTGCCTGCCTGGTTCGAGTGTCTCCGCCGATTCAATTCTGGACAAAGACAGTTCCTCCGCCGCTGGTTCGCTGCGGTTCCCGCCGGAGCCGGGGATTTCCAGATTCCGCAGGCCGCCGGGTGGCCTCTGTCACTATTGGGAATCCACGCCCCGCGCAAAGCCCTGTCTTTCCACCAAATCGCCGTGCCTTGTCGCGAGCAGAAACCCCGAGGAATCGATTGTATGAAAAAGCAGAAGTCCGCAGTCGCCGTGACCACCCGCAAAGCTGCTCCCGTTTATAAAGACGCCGGACAGTCATCCGCCAGACGCATGAAGGACTTACTGTCGCGGATGACGTTGGAGGAAAAGGCCGCACAGATGATGTGCGTCTGGCAGACAAAAGCCGAGACAATGCTGGATACGGAGGGCAACTTCGAATTCCAGAAGGCGAAGAAGTCGTTTCGCGATGGCCGCGGGCTGGGACAGGTCGGCCGGCCGAGCGATGCCGGCGGCGGCAAGGACGCTCGGGGCATGGCCGAACTGACGAATGCCATCCAGAAGTTTTTCCTCGAGAACAGCCGTCTGGGCATTCCGGTGATGTTCCACGAGGAGTGTCTGCACGGCCACGCGGCGCCGAATGGAACCAGTTTTCCGCAGCCCATTGCCCTTGGCGCGACGTTCAATCCCGAGCTGGTGGAGTCGCTTTTCACGATGACGGCACTGGAAGCGCGCCTGCGCGGCGCTCACCATGCGCTGACCCCGGTGGTGGATGTGGCGCGCGAGCCCCGGTGGGGCCGCGTCGAGGAGACATACGGCGAAGATCCTTACCTGGTTTCGCGCCTCGGTATCGCGGCGGTGCGCGGCTTCCAGGGTGACAAAAACTTTCGGGACAAGCGGCATGTGCTGGCGACGCTGAAGCACTTTGTGGGACACGGACAGCCGGAATCGGGCATGAACTGCGCTCCGGCTAACGTCTCCATGCGGGTGCTGCGGGAGACGTTCCTTTACACCTTCAAAGAAGCTTTGCGCGAAGCGGGGGCCGTGACGCTGATGGCTTCGTACAACGAGATCGATGGTGTTCCCTCGCACGCGAACAAGTGGCTGCTGCGGGATCTGCTGCGCAAGGAGTGGGGCTTCAAGGGATTTGTGGTTTCGGATTACTACGCCATCTGGGAGCTGGGTTACCGACCGGACACGCATGGGCACTTCGTGGCAAAGGATAAAAAGGAATCGTGCGCGCTGGCAGTGAAGGCCGGCGTCAACATCGAGCTGCCCGATCCGGACTGCTACCTGCATCTGGTGGAACTGGTTAAGAAGGGCGTGCTCAAGGAATCGGAGCTCGACGATCTGGTTGCGCCGATGCTCTTCTGGAAGTTCGAGATGGGCTTGTTCGACGACCCATACGTCGATCCCGAAGAGGCGGAGCGCGTGGTCGGCTGCAATGAGCATCGCGGCCTGGCGTTGACGGCTGCGCATGAAGCGATCACCTTGCTCAAGAACGAGAACAGCCTTGCGCCTCTGGATCTGAACACGGTCAAGACGATCGCGGTGATTGGACCCAATGCGAACCGCGGCCTGCTGGGCGGATACAGCGGCGTGCCGAAACACAATGTCACGGTACTGGACGGAATCAGGGAGAAGGCCGGGAAGAAGGTGAAGGTCCTCTACAGTGAGGGATGCAAGATCACCATAGGCGGGTCATGGAACCAGGATGCGGTAGTGCCGAGCGATCCAGCAGAGGACCGGAAAGCGATTGCCGAAGCGGTGCGCGTGGCGCGAAAGGCCGATGTTATCGTACTGGTGATCGGCGGAAACGAGCAGACCTCGCGCGAGGCATGGGGGTTGAACCATATGGGCGACCGCACCAGCCTGGACCTGATTGGACGCCAGGAAGAGCTGGTGAAGGCGATGGTCGCGCTGGGTAAGCCGGTCGTCGTGTTCCTGTTCAACGGGAGACCGCTTTCGATCAACTACGTCGCCGAGAATGTGCCGGTGATTTACGAATGCTGGTATCTGGGCCAGGAAACCGGACGCGCGGTTGCCGACGTGCTGTTCGGCGATTACAACCCTGGCGGCAAGCTTCCGATTTCTGTGCCTCGCTCGGTGGGCCACCTGCCGGTGTTCTATAACTACAAGCCGTCGGCGCGGCGCGGATACCTGTTCGACGATGTCTCGCCGCTGTATGCCTTCGGCTATGGGCTGAGTTACACGAGCTTCGACCTCTCGAACCCGAGGCTGACAAAGAAGAAGATTCGACCGGCTGGGGCGACGCAGGTTCTAGTGGATGTGACCAACACGGGCGAGCGCGCGGGAGCGGAAGTGGTCCAGCTTTACATCCGCGACCTGGTAAGTTCGGTGACGCGGCCGGTCAAGGAACTGAAAGGATTCCGCAAGGTCAGGTTAGAGCCGGGTGAAAGCACCACGGTTACGTTCGACATTACGCCGGCGCTGCTTTCTTTCTACGACGTGAACATGAAGTATGTCGTGGAACCCGGAGACTTTGAAATCATGGTCGGCAACTCTTCGCGGGACGCCGATCTTCAGAAGCTGGTTCTGCAGGTGACCAAGTAGACGCACGGGAATTCCCCGCGGAGAACCGCGGGGAGCGTTCTGGCAATGCCGCTGCATCGACTTGCGTGGCGGCGTTGAACCGATTGAAAAAGTGGTTCACAGTCTTCGATCTGAAGCGAAAGCGAGCAGAAGGCGATGAGTGATACGAGCGTTAAACTTTCATTCACAGAGAAATTCGGATACGGCCTGGGCGACCTGGCCGCCAACTTCGTCTTCCAGGCGTTGATGGCGCTGCAACTCGATTTCTATACAAAAACCTTCGGACTGACGGCGGCGCAAACCAGCCTGATGTTCCTCGTCGTTGGCCTCAGCTCGGCATGCTTCAATCCAGTCATGGGCGTCATCGCAGACCGCACCAACACACGTTGGGGCCGCTTCCGTCCCTGGCTCCTGTGGACTTCAGTCCCTTTCGGCGTCATCGGCATTCTGACCTTCACCACGCCCAATTTCAGCCCCATGGGCAAGCTGATCTACGCCTGGTGCACTTATCTGTTGCTGCGCCTCATCTACGCCGCCAACAACGTCCCCTATGCCTCGCTCAACGGCGTCATGACCGACGATCCAAACGAGCGCAACAGCATCGCCACCTATCGTCAAATGTTTGCCAATACCGCTGGCTTCATCGTCGGCAGTCTGGCCGTTCCCATGGTCAAGTTCCTCGGCGGAAACAACAGCGCGCGGGGCTACCAGTTGACCATGGGCAGCTTCCTGGCGCTCTCCGTGGTCTTTTTCCTGATCGCGTTCGCCGTATCCAAGGAGAGGATTCAGCCCGATGTACGCCAGAAGACCTCCGTGGCCCGCGATCTCGGCGACCTGGTCCGGAATGGCCCGTGGATTACTCTGTTCCTGGTTACGGTCTTTTATTTCACCGCACTCCTCATTCGTGGCAACGTGATGCTGCCCTACTTTGAGAACTGCGCCGGCAACAGGATCCTCTTCAGTTGGTTCAACGGCTTCGGATTGATCGCGCTTCTGATCGGCGTGGCCTGCTCGACGGCCCTGACCAAGCGCATCGGCAAGCGAATGCTTTTCTTCGTGAGCATGTTGCTGACCGGCGTTCTCTGTATCGCTTTGTTCTTTATCCCGGCGACGGCCACCGTGCCGATTATTGGTCTTGAAGTTCTGCGGCAGTTCGCGTTTGGGTGCTCAGGCCCGGTGCTGTGGTCCATGATGGGCGACGTGGCCGACTTCGGCGAATGGAAAACAGGACGCCGCGCCACCGGCACAGTGACCGCGGCGGTTGTCTTTGCGCTGTGGGTCGGCGTTGCTCTGGGCGGCGCGATCGCCGGCTGGCTCCTCTCGCTGTATGGCTATCAGTCCGATGCCGTGCAGACCGATCATGCGCTGCTGGGCATTCGCCTGATTGCCTCTGTCTACTCCGGTGCGGCGTTTCTTGCCGCCGCTGTCTGCCTGCTCTTCTACGGCATCACCATGAAGCTCAACATGACCATCTCGCACGATCTTACCGAGCGGCGCAAGGGCTATTCGTCCCCGGCCTCATAATGCGAGAAGCGCTTTCACCTTCGGGGACATCGGCTAACCGGTTGCGGCCGACTTGTCTCATCGGGATCTTGGCGTCCATTTACCATTGTGATGAAAGGCAGTTTTTTCGGAGTATCCATCCATGCTGAATCGACGGTTTATGGCAGTTAGCGCGTTGGTAGCCGCGAGTTTGGGGGCTGCCGCGCAGGCGCCCACCCCTCTGAAAGAGGCCTACAAGGGCGACTTTCTGATTGGCGCGGCAATCAACACCCCCCAAATCACGGGCCAGGATAGCCGCGGGGATGCGATCATTGAGGCGCAATTCGACACCATCTCGCCGGAAAACGCTCTGAAGTGGGAGCGCATTCATCCCAAGCCGGATACATACGACTTCACTTTGGCCGACCAGTACGTGGCCTTCGGGGAGAAGCACCACATGTTCATCGTAGGCCATTGCCTGGTGTGGCATAACCAGGTTCCGGATTGGGTCTTCCGCGATGACAAAGGAAACTTTGTCGACCGCGCGACCTTGCTGAAGCGCATGCACGACCACATTTCTACGATCGTCGGCCGCTACAAAGGCCGCATTCAGAGCTGGGATGTGGTCAACGAAGCACTGAACGAAGACGGGACCCTGCGCCAGTCTCCGTGGCTGAAGATTATCGGTGAGGATTACATTGCGAAGGCCTTTCAGTACGCGCACGAAGCCGATCCTCAAGCACAGCTGACCTACAACGACTACTCGCTGGAGAATGAGCCCAAGCGCAACGGGGCGCTTGCGCTCATCGCGAAACTGAAGGCCCAGGGAGTCCCTGTCACATCCGTCGGTCTGCAAGGGCATGACAGTCTCACCTGGCCCTCGGTTGAGGATCAGGACGCCACCATCTCCGACTTTGCAAAGCTCGGGGTCAAGGTGGTGATCTCGGAGCTAGACGTCGACGTGCTGCCCAGCGTAACGCACCAGCAAACCGCCGAGGTCTCCCTGAAGGTTCAACAGGAACCAAAACTGAACCCATACGCCAACGGATTGCCGCAATCCGTGCAGCAGGAACTTGCGCAGCGCTATGCCGACTTATTTCGGGTCTATCTGAAGCACCGCGATGTTGTCACCCGGGTGACGTTCTGGGGCGTGACGGACGGGGATTCCTGGCGGAACGACTGGCCGGTGAAGGGGCGCACCAGCTATCCGCTGCTTTTCGATCGCAGCGGTCAGCCGAAACCGGCCTTTCAGGCAGCCATTCGAGTGGCAGCAGACGCCAAGACAAAATAGTTTCAGCTGTATGCCCTCGCAAAACCGGGTTGGCTTGTAGATTCTTGGGTTGCTTTGCTTTGATAGCGATTCTAATCGTCGATTCCAAGAATCATGATGGGGATATCCCGCTGGCCAATTCATGCGGTACAATCCTTGCAACGCCCGATCCCCAGAGCGGCATCCTCTCCGGTAATTCTTCTTAGCATTTTCTTTCCCTGGCCTGTGTATCTTGGCTTTCAAGCAGAATATGAGGGTTTGAGAGCAAGGGATTGAAGCATGAACGTGCATGCGCAACGTCAAGCTCAGTTCCGAGAGAACCGGTGTGCGACCTTTCAGCTCCGGTATTCGGGCGATCAAGCTGGCCGAATGGCGCTTTGTTTCGAATGCTGCTCCGCATTTTGTTGGTAAGAGACAGGAAGTTCTACATGGGTAAATTCGATCGGCGGATGCGGCGTTCAGCGGCTTGTGCCGTTTGCATTCTGATTTGCAGACTCTGCGTGGGGCAGCAAATCCCGCCCGAGCAGAGCTCACCCGCACAGCCCCCGCCGGCACTGACGGAGTCCACGCAAAGCTCGCCAGCTCAGGCCACACCAGTGGCGCCCTCGCAGGCGCAGACCTCGCCCGCGCCGCTGCCGGACGCGCCAAATGCAGCTCCGGCAACAAACGCGGCCGCCGTGCCGGCCTACGAGCAGCAGCCCAAGCGCATTATGGGAGTGCTGCCCAACTTCCGCTCAGTGACCGCAGGCGCAAACGTGCCCAAGGAGACCACGCGGGAGAAGCTAGTGACGGCTACGGAAGACAATTACGACTACACATCGCTGTTCTTCGCTGTGTTTATCGCGGCCGACTCGTTTGCGACCAAGTCGACACCGGAGTTTCACCAGGGGGCGGCGGGATTCGCCAGGTATTACTGGCACACGGTAGCCGATCAGTCGGTCGAGAACTATTTTGTTGAGTTAATCGTTCCGGCAGTTACCCATGAGGATTCGCGCTACTACGCGATGGGCAGAGAGGGCGGCAGCTTCTGGAAGCGGGCAGGCTACTCGCTGACCCGCGGGCTGATAACGCGGACGGATACGGATAAGCCAACGTTCAACTACTCAGAGGTCGTCGGCTCGGCCGCGGCAGCCAGCATATCGATCTTCTATTACCCTACCAAGGAGCAGACCGTCGCCAATGGGTTGCGAGATTGGGGGCTCGACGTCACCTACGACTCGATAACCTTCGTGTTCCATGAGTTTTGGCCGGACATCCACCACGCGATCTTCAGAACTAAAGACACCAAGGCGGCCGCGAACCCATAGGGATCCGGTCGCTGAGGGCCATTGAAGGCTTCGCTGCGTAACAACTTATCGGGTGAAGCGGATCCGGCAGGCCGCCAGAGCTACCCGGCATCTCTCGCACTGAATTCGAGATCGTCGAACCGGCGCCATTTATAAATGGCAATCGATAAGATCCAGCTCACGGCAAACAGCGCCACGATGCAGTAACCTAACACGCCAAAGTTATCGTTGAGCTTGCCGACCAATCCCCACAATTTTCCCGTCAGATGGAACTGTCCAGCCAACAGCCCCAGCGCCTCGATGCCACCCACCGCGAAGGCAACCACAACAGACACGGACGTGATTGTGATGTTGTAGTAGAGCTTGCGAATGGGCTTGACGAACGCCCAGCCATAGGCGCCCAGCATGAGAATATTGTCAGTCGAATCGATCAAGGACATGCCTGCGGCAAAGAGGGCCGGGAATACCAGGATCGACCAGAGCGATAGGCCTTTCGAAGCCTCGGCGGCGGAAATCCCCAGCAGGCCGATTTCGGTTGCAGTATCGAATCCAAGGCCGAACAGGACGCCGAGCGGATACATGTGCCAACTGCGCTGGATCAGGTTGAACATGGGACGAAACAGCCGGGAAAGAAAGCCGCGATTGCCAAGCAGCATGTCGAAGTCTTCGTCCACATAGGGCTCTCCGCGCCTGACCCGCATGAAGCTGCGATAAACCGACAGAAGAACGATCAGATTGACAATCGCGATGGCAAACAGAAAAAGAGCCGACACCAGGGTGCCGATCAGGCTTCCAATCTGCCGGACCGCGTCGATGCGATGCTGAAGCGCGAGCGCAGTGGCCGCAATGGCGAGGGAACCAACGATGACGACGGTGGAATGCCCCAGGGAGAACATGAGGCCCACGGAAACAGGGCGCTTTCCCTGCTGCATCAGCTTGCGAGTCACGTTGTCGATGGCAGCAATATGATCCGCGTCGACTGCGTGGCGCAGTCCAAAACTGTATGCCAGAAACGCCGTGCCCAAAAGCACCGGATAGCCATGAAAAGCGATCAGAGCCCAGCACCATGCCCCCAGATTGAAGACCGCCAACAGGGCGTAGATGGCGATCACCTTGGCTTTGGTGCTGCCCGGTTCACCGTTGACCAGAGTCCGCAGGAGGGATCGCATCGAGTTCCTTTTGAGCAGCGCGCAACCGTCATGAATCGATCTGAATTTGCCCGGTAGCGCGCATATTGCCGCACTGCACGATCGTCGGGATGGCTTGCGGCTCGGACTTTCAAAGCCGGGGAACCCAACTGAAAATCGTAACACGATTCTTCAAACCATGCGAATAAGAAGTGCAACAGGAAATTCCTTGCCCTACGCTCGCGCCTTGTATCCGGTTTTTGTCCATCGACTCGCGCATTTGCTCCACGCTTCCTTCAGACCCCGCCTCGCGGCGGTAGCCCTTGCGTTCTTGCTAACCCTTACCTCCATCAGGCCGGGATGAGGACTTGCACCTCCAAGCTATTGAACATGCCCGAGAGAATCCAATGGATATTCCCGCAACTTTCTTGAATACGCTTGGTGTACGGTGTCCCATGATGTTCTCTCCTCTATGCTGTTTCATGGGCTGAGAGACGCAAATTGGTTACGAACTACTTCCGTCCCGCAGTCCGCTCCAATTCGGCGCGGGCCGTGTTTCGCTCCATCTCCGCCTGAAAGAGCACGGCTTCGGCCTCGGCGAACTGCCCTTGGGCTTCTTTGAGCGCGGAGGGGTTTACGGTGTTCGCTTCCACCTGATTGGCTGTGATGCGGCGCATCTCGGCTCGCGCAGCCACACTTTCGCGCGCCGCCTCCAGACCGGTCTCCGCGCGCTGGACCTTGCGCACTTCCTTTTCGATCTCCACGCGCACTCGATTCTGAACGTGGCGCAGGTTCTCTTCGGCCTCAGCTACCTGCGCCTGGCGCTCATGCACCTGTCCGCTGCGCTTGCCGAATTCAAGCAGCGTCCAGTTCATTTTGAGACCTACCAGGCCGTTGTTCTCAGTCAGCAACGGCACGCCATCCTGGTGGATGTATTGTGCAAACGCTCCGATCTCGGGAATGTACTCCGCGTGCGCCGCGCTCAGGCCCGCGCGCGCTTTGTTCAGCGTCTGTTCAGCGGCTGCAACCTCCGGATTGTGTGCCAGCGCCTCGGTCTCCAAATCGCCGGCGGTTGCATCTGCTTCAGGTTCAGGCGGGACAAGTTCTACGTCGCAATCCAGAGGCAGGCCAGCCAGATCGTTGAACTCCACCTTCATGTCGGAAATGGCGTCCTCCAGCGATCCCAACGCATGACGGGCATCGGAGATCTGCGCCTGGCCATCCAGCACCTTCAACTCCAGCACCGCGCCTGCCTCTACTCCGTTGCGAGCCTCGGCCAGACGCTCTTCTCCGGCCTCAATGCGCAGTTCCGCCGCCTGCTTGCGCAGTTCCGCCGACAAGAGGCCGTAGTAAAGCTCCTTCATTTTCAGCGCAACCTCGTTCTCGGCCCGGTGTGCATCGTCCCGCGCAACGCCTAGATCCGCCTTAGCTACATTCACTCCGGCGTGAATCTTGAAGTACTGCGTGATGGGCTGAGCCGCCGTGGTTGTACTCAGCAGGAAATCGTGGTGCCCGAGGGGGAGCGAAACATTCGTCCCAGGGATGGGTCCGATGAGCGAAGACACGCCCAAGGCGCCCATGGGGATCTCCATATGTTCAATGCCCCGAAGGTGCGCGGCGTCGCTTTCGTTGCTCAACACCGGAAAGTAATTGGCGCGTGCCTCAGTCACGCGCGCCTGCATCTCATTTTCCTTCAGGTGCGCTAGC
>Ga0302319_10012775_pt1 | contig 15794 bp, 9 predicted proteins | sample Bog_T0_2_FD_203319 | JGI IMG/M metagenome (GOLD analysis project Ga0302319, IMG submission 203319) | Peat permafrost microbial communities from Stordalen Mire near Abisko, Sweden - Bog_T0_2 | ecosystem: Environmental > Terrestrial > Soil > Wetlands > Peat | place: Sweden: Abisko, Stordalen Mire...
AATCACAGCCTATAATCAGCATTGACGTTGGCTCCTCTCACGAGCCTTGGTCTTGTTCATCGCATACCAATCTACTCGCGACGGGCCAACGTCGTTATGCAATCAAAGGCCCGCGTTTTCACCAGCGGGCCGAGGGATCTTCCGTAAGCACACCGCCGTTCGGGCCAAACTGCACCACCACCCAGCTTTCCTGACGCAGGATTCTACTGGCTGCGCAGGTACTCGCGTATCTTCCAACTCAACTTGGGTCTTACGAAAGACCATGGCCAAAAGGGCAGCTCCGCATCATTGCAACTGCGGCGAAACCCGGCTAACTTACAGTTAAACCCAGAAAAAACCCGAGTAGCACGGAACTTCGCCCGGGCAACTAGGCAAATGTACTGGCTACTCAAAGTGGGTAATTGACAATGGCTTGGCTGGATGGCCACACTCGCGATGAGGGAAGCAACTTTCCAGCAACTGCAATGGTGACAACTCCCACCAAACCGACAATCGAGGTTGGCTCCGGCCTCGCCGAGCTTCGAGTGCCGCCGTGGCCGCTGGAGCGGAGTTCGTCCGGGCAACGCACTTCTTACCAGAGCGCTTCTCTCGAGACTCCGCAAACTCCGCCTTCGGGACGCGATGCCCTGCAGGCGCTTTTGGCTTTTTCGGCACTCCATCAGCAGGTGCGGCAACGGCGCGCGCTGGCCTCGCGGCACAATGGATTTGAGACGCTTGCGCATTCGACTGAGTTCGAGCCGGCCGAACAATTCGTTCTGGACGAAGTGCTGCAACTGGTGGCGGAACGGGCAATAGCCATCACCGGAGCGGATGGCTTGGGAATCGCCCTGGCGCAAAACAACGAGATTGTCTTGCGCGCTTCGGCAGGCACGATCAAGCCGGATGTCGGCGCGCGCATCCAGCGGGACTCCGCCTTCTCCGGAGCATGTTTCCGCACCGCGCAAATCATCCGCTGTGACGATACCGAGACCGATGATCGTGTAAATCTTTATGCCTGCCGGCAGTTAGGCGCGCGTTCCATGGTAGCGGTGCCCTTGTGCGGGCGGCGGCGCGTGATCGGATTGCTCGAGGCATTCTCCGCCGAGCCCTTCGGATTCAACGACAGCGACGTGGGCAGCCTGGAACTGCTGGCCGAGCTGATTCTTGGAGCTCTCAAGCCCGAGGATGAAGACCGCTTTGCTGAGTCGGCGCAAGTGGCGGAAGCAGAATTAGCCGCGCCCGCGATTACGACTCAACCCGCTACTCCAGTCCAAACCAGTTCAATTGAGAAAGGGCTTTCTGCGATAGTCGCTGCCGCGGCTGAGCCTTTGCCGCACATCGAAATCGAAGCGGAACCAGCGGAACGAACACTTCTCAACATCGCGCCTGCAGAGAGCGAACCGGTGCTCGCCGTGCCAGCACCGGAACTCGGCACTGAACCTGAGCACTTCCCCTCTACGGAAGAAGCGCTTGCTTTAGAAACTGCAACCCTTGAGCCTGCGACTGGTCATCATCCCGGAATCGTGCTGGTGTTGGTGCTCGTAGTGGTCTGTGCGCTGCTGGGCGGAGGATTGTGGTGGAAGCTGAACAACGCGCAGCTCAGCCAGGTATTGGTTCATCCGGAAGAAAAAATGTCGAGACCTGTGGCGAAACAGCCGGCGAACGCGATCACTTCATCTCCAGCCACTCCATCTTCAATTACCCCATCCGGCGCTACCCAGAATGGACAAGCGAATTTGGCGGTCAATTCCGCGGAGGATGCGGATACCGCGGCTGAACCCGCCGCTGGAAGCCTCACGCCGCAAGAAATGTCGAAGCTGCCGCGCATTACCGGAATTCGCCATTGGTCTTCCGCGGATTCGAGCACCGTTGTGCTCGACCTGCAAGATCAGGTGCAATACGAGGCGCATCGCCTGCAGCGTCCGGATCGCATCTATTTTGATTTGCACGACACGTCGCTGGCTCCCGAATTCGCCGGAAAAACCATCGAAGTGGGCGACGCGCTGCTGGCGCGGGTTCGCGTGGCGCAGCCCTTCTCCGGTTTGACTCGCGTCGTGCTGGAAACCAAAGGCAACTCCGATTTTTCCGTCAGCCTGGAACCGAATCCCTACCGCCTCGTAGTCCAAGTCCGAAAGCTGGGCGCCAACCCCAAAGCCCAAGTAACTCTTTTCCCCGGAGCCGCGCAGGCCGAGCGCGACAAGCTGGCCATCGTGGTTCCTCCGCCCACGCGCGAAGACTTGCAACTGCGCGCGCGGGTACCGAAGATGCGCATCGTAGTCGATGCGGGCCACGGCGGCTGGGACTTGGGAACTGTTGGCCGGCGCGGCTTGCTGGAAAAAGATCTGGTGCTGGAGATCGCGCAGCGGCTCGGCAAACTGCTCGAGAGCCGTCTGGGCGCGGAAGTAATTCTCACTCGCAACGACGACAACTACATTCCGCTCGACGAACGGGCCGGGGTGGCGAATCAATCGCAAGCCGACTTATTTATCTCCGTCCACGCCAACTACAGCGACCTGCCTTCGGCACGCGGCGTGGAAACCTATTACACGAACTTCTTTTCCGCGCCCAATGCCAAAGACCTGGAGACTCGTCAGAACGCAACCCCCAGCAAGGATGCGGTGACCGCATCGCTCTCGCCCGCCGACTTGCATGAGCGCATCGAGCAGTCGCGCCGCCTTGCGGCCAGCGTGCAGCGCTCGCTTTACGGCACTTTATCCGCGCAAAATCCCGGCCTGCGCGACCGCGGCGTAAAAGAGGCCTCCTACGTGGTTCTCACCGAAACGGCGATGCCAGGAATCCTGGCCGAAGTTTCCTTCGTCAGCAGCCCCACCGACGAGCAAAAGCTGCGCAGCGACGGCTACCGCGAAGAGATTGCCGAAGCGCTGTACAAAGGCATCGCGCGATATGCGGCGAACTCACGCGGCACGAAGGTCGCTAGCGCCGCCAAGTAAGCACCTGGTTGCGCGTACCCAGTACCCAGTCCCCAGTACCGAGAGAAACCGGGAAGGGCACGACCTTCCACAAACGGACGCAAGCAGACTGCATAGGTCCTTCGTCGGGCAAAGAACGCCCTCCTCAGAATGACAAGTCTTGCTTGAGAGCGCGATCAGTTTGGGGACGGCACTCCGCCGTACTTCTGCAGCCACTTTAATTCTTCGCGCACTTTGATTTTTCCGTGCCAGGGATTCTTGCTCAGGCTGTGGCCTTCGCCGGGGAAGACCAGCAACGCGTTCGGAATGCCTAACGAATAGAGCGCGTGTTCGAGCAAATAGTCTTCCAGCACGGCAACGCGGATGTCGTCGGCTCCAGCCACCATGTGCGTGGGGGTGCGGACTTTGTCGATTTGGAAGATGGCGGCTTCGTCGTGATAGCTCTGCTGGGCTTCCCAGGGGCGGCCGCCAAGGAAGTAGGCGTCGTCCATGGTGGTGTCGTCGTTGCCCCAGTTGGCGAGGTGCTCGATGGCGCCGGCGCCGGTGACGGCAGCTTTGAAGCGAGTGGTTTGCGTGATCAGCCAGTTCGTCATATAGCCGCCGTAACTATAGCCGCCGATGGTGAGGTGGTCGGGATCGGCGATGCCGTTTTTCACCAGCGCATCCACGCCTTCGAGAATGTCCTTGCCGGGACGCGAGACGATTGCGGGAACGATCTGCATGAGGAACTTGTCGCCATATCCGGTGGAACCGCGGTAGTTGGGCTCGAAGACCAGCCAGCCGTTGGTGGCGGCGAGCGCGGCCCACTGATACCAATCGGCCTCGAAGTGGTTGCCGTCGGCGTCGGCGGGACCGCCGTGGATGAAGGTGAACAGGGGCAGATGCTTTTCTTCAAACTTGCCTGGAGGATAGATCAGCATGCCTTCGACGGTGGTGCCGTCGTCGGCCTTCCAGCGATAGGGCTTGCCTTGAGGAAGATCGCGGTCGGAGAAAAGTTTATTGAACGAAGTGATGGGACGCGCCTGGTCGAGCTTGTCGGCGCTTTCCGCGAGATAAACTTCGGCGGGCTTCTGCAACGACGAGTAGATGAAGGCAATGCGAGGAGAGTGCGCTGTGGCGGATAGAATTTCGTACGTGCCTTCCCATCCGTTGAGTTTGTGCAAGGACTGGCTGGGCTGGGCAACGGAGTACATGGGGACTTCGGTTCCGAGACGCGCGGAAGCTAGTACGTTGCCGGATGCGACGGCGTATTGGTCGACGGGACCAATAAAGTCCTTGCTCCACTGCTCGACCGCGCCGGTTTCGCTGGAGGGCTTTTCGCGATCGGGCTTTTCGCTATCAGGCTTTTTGCTATCGACCCAGTAAAGATGCGGCTGCAGGTCGCGATAAGGACCGGTTACGTCTCCGACTTCGACGCTGAAGAAAACGTGGCGATTGTCGTTGGCCCAATGCAGCTTTTGCTCGACGGCCTGATTGCGGGTTAGTTGACGCGGTTGTATAGGCGCTACGCCTAGATCGAGGGCATAGATTTCAACGTCTTCAGTCTTTTCTTGCCGCTGATTGATCGAGTTGGTTACAAAGGCGAGCTTGCTGCCGTCGGGCGAGGTGATTAGGTCTTCTACGCGAAATGGCGAGGTCGCGATGATGCGAGCGCCGGGGTTGAGATCGGAATCCTTCTCGGCTTCGGATTCTTCTTTCGTGGCTTCGGCGGCGTGATGGGCAAGAGCAGCGGCAACGTCGAGAGCGAAGAGCGTGTCGCCGCGTTCGGCAGTGCGATATTGTACGACATCTTTCCATTGCTTCTTGTATTCGTCTTTCTGCGCCTTGGTCCAGGGGTTGCGCGCGGCGAAATAGAGCGTGCGCGAGTCGGCTGACCAGGAGAAGGTGTGGACTTCTTCCTCACCTTGGGTCAACGCAATCGCTTCGCCGCCTGCGGGAGAGATGAGGTAGATCTGGGCGGTTTCTCCTTTATCGTCTTTGTCTTTCTTTTTTTGTTTGCTCTTGTCATCGTCGGAATCGGAGTCCTTTTCCGAGGAGGTCTTGCGCTCGGAGAGGAAGGCGATCCATCGTCCGTCGGGCGACCACTTAGGCTCGGTATCGTGACCGGACTGCGTGAGTTGAATCAGCGCGGACTCGATCGACGATCCGCTCTTGCCACCGTCGCGGTAGAGCCAGAGGTCGGTGCGGAAGATTTGCTGGTTCCAGTCGGCGCGCTCGGTGCCGATCACGACGGAGCTGCCGTCGGGAGAGATGGCTACGCTGGAGTAGCTCACCGAGTTGAAGAATTCGTCGAGGGTGAGCTTGGATTTGGATTGGGCAAAGGTTAGCCATGAGGAACCGAGAACTGCGGCGAACAAGCAAAGACGGTTTGAGATTTTCATAAGGGCCTTGGCGGGAAGTAGGGTTATACAACGGCGACTTTGCCAGAAGCAACTTTCAAAATGAATGAAGTTGACCAGGAGTCACCGCACGCGGTTTACTGGGCGGGCTCGGCGTTCTTGAGGGCTTCGTCGAGAGGCTGGCCGGGACGGAGAGCGCCTTCGACGAGGCGCCACCCGTCGTCATAGCGGCGAAAGCTTGCAGTCGATCGATACTGGGTATCGGCGGAGTAGAAGGCCGCGCCGACCTCGTTCAAAGGGATCCATTTCCAGGTGAATTCGACGTCGGCAGCGTTGCCCTGCTTGGCGATGCCGGTGATGGCGACCAGCTCGCGTCGCGCGGCGGGGATGCTGAAAGATTGTTTTTCGGCGTCGCCGGGAGCGATCAGACTTTGAATCGTATCCACGCCTGCGGGCGTGAGCGTTGCATCCCAGCACGGCGGCGGCGCCAGATCCGGAGGACAGGGAGCGTTGGTGCCGGAAATCCAGCCGCGATGTTGCAGCACGAGGAAGTCGGGCGAGAGGTAGTCCTTGTTAGAAACAACACCAGTGTGTAGCTCAACCTGCTGTTGGGCGCGGAAGGCGTTCGAGCTTGCGATCAGGTCGGCGGCGAGGCGGCGAGTGAGGAAGTCGCGGGGGGAACACGCGAACAAAAAGAGCATGCCCGCACTGCACAAAACAACGGTGGATAGTTTCCGCATCAAGAAACACGAATCTCAGAGGATGGCAGCGGTGCAGCTTACATCTCGGACCTGGTGCGATGCACCGCGAGATCCTTCGCTCCGCCTGAAGAACGGCTTCGCTCAGGATGACGCCGAAGCAATTATAGCGACCAATTTAAGACGCGCCACTATACAAATCACCGATCTTGGATTGTAACGAAAAGCGCGCTCTTGCGCGGTGAGAAAGGACGGGAAGTGATCTGGCCATCGAAGCGGGTGGACCAGCGGCCGGGGATTGCGGTGGCGCACTTGGGGCAATGGCCGTCGGCGGTGAGGCGGTAGTTTTTGATCAGGTAGCCGTGGCGCTCGATCAAGGTTTCGTTGCATTGCGGGCAGCGCGTATTTTCCCACTCGCCCACCATGCCGGGAAGATTGCCGGGATAAATGTAACGCAGGCCCGACTGGCGGCCGATTTCGACGGCGCGCAGCAGGTCCTCCGAGTTCGTGTCGCGGGCGACGTCGTTTTGCATTTTGTAATCGCCGTGAAAGGCGGTGACGTGCCAGGGAATGTCTGGCGAGATGCTTGCCAGGAATTCGGTGAGGCGGCGCAGTTCGTCGGCATCGTCGTTGAAGCCGGGGATGAGAAGGGTGACGATCTCGAGCCAAAGCCCCATCTGGTAGATGCGGCGGATGCTGTCGAGGATGGGAGCGATGCGTCCGCCGAGTTCGTGGTAGTGCCGGTCGTCAAAACTCTTGAGATCGACCTTGTACAAATCGAGCCAGGGGTGCAGGTATTCGAGAACCTGAGGAGTGCCGTTGCCGTTGGAAACGAAGCCGGTAATGAGTCCGGCGGCTTTGGCTTCTTTGAAGACGGCTACTGCCCATTCGCTGGTGATCAGGGGCTCGTTGTAAGTGCTGACCAGAATCTTTGCGCCTTGAGCGATGGCATCGCCCACCAGGAGTTCCGGTGAGGCTTGGAGCGGAGGCGAGACGGCACTGGGATCGCGGAGAGCTTGCGATGTAACCCAGTTCTGGCAATAGGCACAGTGCAGGTCGCAGCCGAGCATGCCGAAGCTGTAAGCGAGAGCACCCGGATGGGCGTGAAAAAATGGCTTCTTCTCGACCGGGTCGCACTGAGTTCCGGCGGTGTATCCCCACGGGACATAGAGCGTGCCATCGCGGTTGTAGCGGACCTTGCACACGCCGGGCTGGCCTTCGGGGATGGGGCAGCAGTGTCCGCAGGCGAAGCAGCGCACGCGGTTGTTTTCGAGCTTTTCGTAAAGGGCGGGATCGGCTTCGCGAACGTGCTCGTCGAGAACACTGCGGAGGGTGCGCACGGGGGACCTCTTTGTCTGTATCCATTCTAACTCCGAGGAGTGAGGGAGGGCTTCGGGCTTCGGGTTTCGGGCTTCCGGATGGTGATCGGACGTTTTTTTGAATTTGCTAGCGGACGGGCGAGGGCTTGGTGCGCGTCTCGTGTTGCTGATACCAGATTTCAGCTTGCTGTTCGATGGTTGCAGCTTGGGCGCGAGTCATACCGGAAGCCAGAACTTTCGCGAGATCCTTGCTGCCCTCCTCGCCACCGGCGCGGGCCAGAACAGCCCAGAAGTAGGCTCGGTTAGGATCTTTGGCCACTCCATGGCCGCCCCAGCACAACAGGCCCAGCTTGTATTGGGCCGAAACACTGCCATGCTCGGCGGCTTTGGTAAACCACCGAGCGGCCTCGGTCTCGTCTGGTTTGATTGCCTGTTTTTCGTCGCCTTGGGCGTAAAGAAGGCCCAGCGCATTTTCGGCGGCGGGGTCGCCTCGCCCGGCCAGTTCCCGGAGTTGCTCGAGGTTGGCGGAATCGACGGACGGGTTCAGCGCGACGGATTTCAAAGTCTCCCCCGGCGGCCGCGACGAGGCCAGCACTGTGTGTTCTCCATTGCGATCACGGGCCTGGAGCTTCTCCTGAATCCACGGAGCCAGAATGAAGCCGAGTGCCAGTGCGATGGTGGCGGCGGCACAGATGAGCAAATAAAGGTGAGCACGAGGCAGGTGAATACCGCCGACCTTGTCTCCGGTGCCGCCGTCGGAGGATGCATTATCCTTGACCGTTTCGGTGTCGGGAGGGTGAGCGAACAGAACACTGCCGGGGGCAGGGACAAAGGGTATTGGAGGAGCCGGGGGCGGAGCGGAAAGATCGTGAGCCCGCGCAGCACAAGTGACCGCGGTCTGAATGGTCTCGGCAAAACGCTGCAGCACGGCACTGTCGTTCTCGCCGAAAGCACTTGCCTGGGCGGAAAACACTTCCAGCAGGCCAATCACTTTTTCGCCCAGTCGTAGCGGGGCGGCGAGCATGGAACGAACGCCAAGAGCGCGACAACTTTGGCCATCCACGCGTTCGTCAGTCTCGGTATCGTCGCAACGCAGCATTTTCCCGGTGCGCACGCACTCCCCGGAAAAACCCGAGCCCACTTGCAGACTCGCGCCCACCGGAGGCGCACTCGGGCCGGCGCTGGCTTCGCAGATCATGGTGCCAGCGTCTTTTCCGGCGAGTGCAATGGCCGCGCCGGACGCACGCAGCAGGGACTGAGACCGGGAAGCGATCAGCGAAAGAACCGCCTCGAGATCGGCACCGAGAGACTCAGCTTCTCGCTGTACCGCTGAGGCGGCGGTGAGGATATCGGTATAGTTCTGCCGGAGTGGGGAGCTCTCCGAAACAATAGGCAGAACCGCGTTCGCAGCCGCGGCATTAGCTGACGCAGCCATGGCATTGAGAAACAGCCACTCCCGCAAACGCCGCTGAATAGAATCGGTCAGGGTGGGAAGACTGAAGCCGACGCGTCCGCTTGAGTCGGACCAAACTACTTGAGCGGTAACAAAGATCTGTCCGCAGGCTTCGGCGAGGTCCAGGCACAAGTCGGCTGGCCGATTGATTTCCATGGGCGTGGAGCACTGCAGGGACACCCCAACCTCGCTGATGTCGAGAACCTCGTGAAGATCGAGCATCGCACCCTGGGACGCGCCGCTGAAAGTGGCATAGGCGGGCACATGCACTTTGTGCCGCACGCGACGACGGCGGTTAAGGGAAGCAGGTCGAGACGACTGGGCAATAGCCGACATGGGGGACCCGGGATCGAAATCGTGTTGGGTACATATTAACCCGAGATTGCGGAAAAGTAGCAGGAAGAAAAATGGGAAGGGCAAGCCGCGGCCAGAGAATCACGGACGGGGCAAGATTCGGGGGACAAGATTCTATCCCGAACGTCGCAAAATCTGGGCCTGATGCAGGCTGGAGATGCGGGAGATGGCGGCGACCATCATGCTGGAAAGCAGCTGCATGGTGGCTACGTCTTTCTCGTCGAAGGCACTGGGCGATGAAGACAGGACCTCGAACACACCCAGAGTGCGGCGATAATAGCGCAGCGGAGAGACCAGGATGGAGCGGACTCCGAGGCGGCGGCAACTGGCCAGGTCGACGCGCGGGTTGCGCTCGGCGTCGTGGCACAGCATGACTTCTCCGGTGCGCACGGCCTCGGCGGAGATGCCGGCATCGGTTTGCAAGCGAACTCCGAGGTCGGGCGCGGTGCGGCCGGCGCGGGCGCGGCATACGATCTCGTCGCCGGCGCGCAGGGCAATGGCGGCGCCGGTGGCGCCGGTGAGGTGTTGGGCGCGCTCGGTGATGGCGCTGATAGCCGGTTCAAGATCGAGTTCCGCAGCGTGAATGTCGACTTCCTCCCCGGCATGCACGGCGCGAAAGCCGGAGACGGGATGAGCCGCATTGGCGACGCGAAGCTGGCTGCGAAGCGCAATCGAGGGCACGCGAGTCTGATGATCGGCAACGTTCAGAGATTCTCTGTCTCGGATCTGAGGGTCAGGCACCGTGCGCAGCAAATCTCGCACCAGACTATCGAGCTCGGAATCAGTGATCAGATGAGCCGTCTGCTGGTTGCGCAGAGTTCCGCCCAGCACCCGGGAGAGGCTGAGCAGCGAGGGATTGCCGCACGCGAGGCAATAAGGCCTGCTATTGGTGCTGATCAGTTCGCACTGGATGCAAAACGTAGCGGACTGAAGAGGAACGAAATGAACGTCCTTGAAAGTAGTGCCGTAAATGGTCTTACTGAACATGCTTGCGTATCCCTCAGAAGCCCTCAAGAAAATCTGGTGTCCCAAGATAAACACGGATGGCGGGATGAAGAAGTAGCCGCATTGGTTCCGGGGTGTGGAAAAAATGGATGATTTTCGTCGAAACCCAGCTGGGCGAAAACTAGTCCGACGCGGATATGCAGGAAATTGCGACCCTGGGCAATCGGTGCCAAGATGCTGACCCAGTAGGCAGCCTAAGGCGGCATATTTTTTTCGTGGAGGCTCTTGATTTGGGGGGAGCGCTGGCTTAGACTTAGAAAACGTTCGAGGCAGCAAATGCCTTGATGCTGGGGGAAATCATGCAGTGGACAGCACCCGCTTTTGAAGAAGTTTGCCTGAATTGCGAAATCAACTCTTACGCGAGCGCCAAGCTCTAACCGTCAGCCCTCCCTAATCTCATCGTTTACCCACACGCGAGTACGCGTGTGCTCTTTCGGTGCCTCCGCCCGCAACCCCAGGGCGCGACCTTCTAGCACCCTAGCCAGCCTGTGCCGTGACAAACCCCTGATCATCCTGACCGGGGTGCGGAATAACTTGAACACTGTGCTGAAGAGCACGATCCAGAGCGTCGGCGAGAGCAATGGGGAAGCCCGTAATCAGAAGATTGATATCAAGCTGCAGGTGCCGTTGGGAATACAAACGGTGAACCACCAAGGCTCCGCGGTGGCGATTGGCGGAGCTCACGAGATCGAGCGATAGAGTCCAAACCGGCAAACCGTCGAGAGACCTCGATCCCCTGCTCTTACCCCCTTGAAAAGAAACTTCTCCGCGCCGGGGCTGTGGGCCTGACTCAGAAGCGCGAAAGGGATAAGCTTCGCCGGGAAAGAGTTTGAAGCGAACATCAAATCCATCGAAGTCGTTGGAATTGAAGGCGGCTTCCAGAACGCGGCAGACTTGTTCGTAGTCGCGGGCCGCTTTGAGCTCCTCTGTGGCCCGGCGGATCGCCAGGTTATTGATGACGATCTGGCGCTGTTCGAAGGTGCGCTGGGCGACGCGAGCAAGCTCGCCCAATTCGAGGTAGCCAAGGCGTTGAACGCCGATCCAGATGCCGGTTCCGAGCACGGCGAGAACCAAGCCCAGAGAGCTCCCTGTGGGCCAAAGCAGGAATAAACTCAGGAGCGCGAACACGGCGGAAACGCCGTAAAGCACAATCACGACTTGGCGATGGGTGAGTCCGTGCTGCAAGAGCTTGTGATGGATGTGTTCGCGGTCCGCGGTAAATACGGGACGGCCGCTGACCAATCGCCGGAGAATGGAGAGCGACGTTTCGAGAATCGGCAGGCCGAAGGAGACTACGGGAATGGCAACGGCAACGATGGTCGGGGCCTTTTCCGCTCCTTCCAGAGCGAGAGCGCTGAGCAGGAAGCCGATGAAGAGACTGCCGGAATCTCCCAGAAAGATGGTGGCGGGATTGAAGTTGTAGCGCAGAAAGCCGAGGATGGCGCCGGCCAAGGCGATGGTCATCACCGTGACCAGGGAAAATCCGTTCAGCAGCGCGACTACGAATGCCACGAGGGTGGAGAATAATGCCGAACCTGCCGCCAGGCCGTCCAAGCCATCGATCAGGTTGAAAGCGTTGGTGATGGCCAGCACCCACAGAATCGTAAGTGGCAGCCCCAAAAACCATGGCAGTTGATGCTCACCGAACAGTACTGGGATGTTCAGAATGCGAAGACCACCCATGAACAACATGGTGGCTGCGAGACCTTGGACCGCGAACTTGACATAGGGGCCGACAGTATAGAGATCGTCATACACTCCCAACAGGAAAACGAGGGAAGCGGGCACCAGAATGGTCAGCAGAGTCTTCAGAGAAAATGCGGAGTGCAGGTGGGGAACGTAAGAGGCCATGACTGCGGCCGCCAGCATGCTCAACGAAAAGGAAAGGAAAATGGCCACGCCACCCAAGCGTGGCAGAGCCTTGGAGTGCAGATGCCTCTCATGAGACGGGACGGCTACCCACCCGCGCTGGGTTGAAACATCCCGTACATAGCGGGTGAGGACGAACGAGAACAACAGCGACAGGAAGAAAATCGCAAAGAAGACTACCGTCAACTGCCCTCCCTCGGCCAGCTATCACGAACGTCGGTGCGCGCCATCGCTCAATTACTTGACACTAAGTATTGCATCAGCGGAATGCTGCTTGGTAGTGAGTGAACGGATTCCGTCTGCGTTTAAGGGTTGTTGAAAAATCTAGCAGCCTTAGGGGCCAGTTTCAATTCCCCCGTGTGAGAAATCTGTGGAAAACCTCGGTTGACCGCCTATGCTGGGTTCTACAACTGGGCACCAGCGGAGACATCCGGCAACAAAGCGACGTGATCACCGCGGGGCACGCTGTGCTAAACTTCCAGCGATCCTTCTTCCACGAGAGGCCCGTTGATGGAGTTCGGCAGATTCGGTTTTGCCTGTAGCCGTAGCCTGGTCGCTTTCGCTCTGTTGTTGCTTTCCGGTGCGGAGTTCAAGGCTGCGGGACAGCAAACACCACCATCTTCATCGGTAGCTACTCCGGAATTGCCTGCGGCAGAGCCGATCTCGCAAGCTGCCGTGGGTAGTGCCACAGCCGCGATTGCCCCGGCCAATGAGAGTTCCTCTCAGCTGAGGCTGGGTCCCGGGGACTTGCTCGAGCTCAGCATCTATAACGTGCCTGAACTGGCGACCAAAGCAAGAGTGGGGAATTCAGGGGATGTCTACCTTCCGCTGATCGATTACGTGCATGTGGGCGACCTCTCCGTGGAAGAGGCGCAGGCTTTAATCCAGAAGCGACTGGAAGACGGGGGTTTCGTCCGCAACGCTCACGTTACGATCCTCGTCGACGAATCTGCTTCCCAGGGAGTGACGATCCTTGGCGAAATAGGCAAACCCGGCATTTATCCGGCGATTGGGGATCGCAGGTTGTACGACATGATCTCGGCGGCGGGGGGATTCACGGCTTCCGCAGGTCGCAAGGTGAGCGTCGTTCGGCTGCACAGTGCCGCGCCGATCACCGTGAATCTGCCCAGGAATCTGGCTGATGATTTGGAGGATAACATCCAGATCCTTCCCGGAGACACCATCACGGTACCCCGGGCACCCATCATCTATGTGGTGGGGGATGTGGGCCGTCCGGCCGGATTACTTGTGGATAACGGAAGTTTGACTGTGCTACAGGCACTGGCGCTCGCGGGAGGGACGAACCACACCGCGAAGATGGGCGGTATTCGCATCATCCGCAAGGGCCCGACGGGGATGACGGAAACGCGCGTTCCGCTAAAAAAGATGCTGGAAGCGAAGGCTCCGGACATGAACCTTCAGGCCGATGACATCCTCTTCGTGCCGCTCAGCGGAGTTCGATCCGCGGCTGGAACAGGTCTTAATGCGGCCATATCCGCGACAGCCGGACTGGCAATTCTCGCCGCTCACCCGTAGGTGAGAGCGAAGAGCCTATTTAGGCGGCAACTTCGGTTTCACGGCGTTCCGGCAGTTTCAACAAGCGCTCGAGCACGTGAAGATATTTTGCCGCGGTTTGACTGCGGGAAAACTTGCGCACGATATATTCCCTGCCGTTTTGTCCCAGAGCGCGAGCCTCTTCCCGATTCCCTGCCAGAGAACGAATCGCATTCACGAGAGCGTCTGCATTCTCCGGCTCGATGACAAGTCCGCCGCGGGCTTCCTCCAGAATGTTGCGGGCTTGCCCATCGACTCCAAGGATCACGGGGCGCGCACACGACATGAATTCCAGCATCTTGGTAGGGATCACCGTCTTAAAGACATCTGCTTTCTTGAGCAGAACGAGGCAAACATCCGAAGCGCAGATGTAGGCGGGAATTTTTTCGCGAGGCTGCTGGTCGATAAACCGCAGATTGTTTAGACCGCGCTCCCGCGCCAACGAGAGGATGCGCTCCTTATCCGCGCCTTCTCCCAGCAACAGAAAAACAATGTCGGGATTAATGTCCCTCACCTGGTCGGCAGCGGCGACGATTGTCTCCAGCCCATGCGCCATTCCCATGGTGCCGATGTAAGAGACGACGAACTTTCCTTCCAAGCCCAATTCCCTTCTCAGGCCGGTTCCGGCTTCCGGAGCAAAAAGGTGGGTTTCGACACCGTTCTCAACCACAGAGATTTTTTCTCGAGGCACACGCCAGTATTCGACCAGGTAGTCTTCAAAAGCGGGCGTAACCACCACGATCCGATCAGAACGGCGATACAAGAAGCTTGCGATTTTCGCGAGAGAGCGGTGCAGCAGCGAATTGCCGTCACCCATACCAACCGCAGCGAGAGATTCGGGCCAGAGATCGCGCACTTCGAAGACAAAAGGGACGCGCTTCCACCGGGCCAGCCACCAGCCGGAGAGCGCAACCAGCAACTGCGGCGAGGTCGCAATCACAACGTCAGGCCGTGAGAGAAAAAGACCTGTGCTTGCCGCCGACACGCAAAACGAACTGTAGTTCAAAATCCGCTCGTACGCCTTCCGGTTGGGAAAAGGAAACAGCCAGGTGCGAACCACATTGACAGCGTCAGTTTGCTCGCGAATCACCAGTCTCCGGAACTTGCCACGATATTCAGGCGGAACCACGCCGGTGGGATGATTGGGAAATCCGGTGAGCACGGTTACTTCGTGACCTGAGGCGGCCCAATGCCGGGACAATTCGGCGGCGCGCGCGGCAGGTGCACCCATCTCCGGGGGAAAATATTGCGAAACGTAAAGAATCTTCATGAGACGGTGAACCACTATTCAGCAAGCCTGAATTCAGGAAGCTTGATCGAAACCGCCGGCGTCTGGAGCGTCATCGTTCGCGTTAAGGTCTTTCATTGCGACGCCCGCAGCGATGGGCACGGCGATGGGTTGTCCCAAACACCGTGACTCTTCCAGCGCGAACGTAGTCAGCATCGTACTCGCAACCTCGCGGAAAGGGATGGGCGAGTCGGCGCCGGTTTGAATCGCGGTGATGAAAGCTTGCCATTCGCCGCGGTGCCCTTTGTCCTGCCGCAGGAGCGAGCGAAATACGCGCTTCTTTCCGCCTCGGACAAGTTCCAGCCGTCGAAAATCTTCGAGCACTGCCACGTTGCCGCCGCCAAAGATTTCGATTCGTTCTTTTGAATAAGATCGATCGCCGTTCGCGAGATAGCTGATGGTGCCTTGGGAACCGTCCGCAAAACGCAGCGAACACACCACGTTGTCATTGCTGTATTGACGGGGGTTGGAGAGGCTGCGAGTCTCAACCTCCACCGGAGACGAGTCCGTCAGGAAGCACAGGAAGTCCACAAAGTGGCAGACTTCTCCGATGATCCGGCCTCCGCCCTGCTGGGGATCGTTCAGCCAATGATCCGCAGGAAGGAAGCCTGCATTCACCCGATAGTGAAGCGCCAGCGGTTCGCGAACCTTCTGCAGAAAACTCTTCATTCGGACTGCCAACGGAGCAAATCGACGATTGAATCCAACCATGAGAAGCCGGCGAGTGGAGTTTGCGTCATCGTGTACGTCGATAATCCTTCCGAGCTCCTCTTCAGAGAGGCACAAAGGCTTTTCACAAAAGACGTGCTTGCCGGAGTTAAGAGCTGCGATTACCTGGGCGGCGTGCAGGTGATGGCGTGTAGTGATGACCACGGTGTTAACCGCCGGATTTGTGAGAATCTCCCGCTCATCGGTGGCGCAGGAGTGAAATCCAAATTTCTGGGCGGCATACCGAGCATGGGAACCGCTTGCGGCGCCCGCTACGACCATTTCCACACCACCAACT
>Ga0302319_10012776_pt1 | contig 15793 bp, 11 predicted proteins | sample Bog_T0_2_FD_203319 | JGI IMG/M metagenome (GOLD analysis project Ga0302319, IMG submission 203319) | Peat permafrost microbial communities from Stordalen Mire near Abisko, Sweden - Bog_T0_2 | ecosystem: Environmental > Terrestrial > Soil > Wetlands > Peat | place: Sweden: Abisko, Stordalen Mire...
GACGCACTGGAGCAGATTGGGCAACATTTGGGAAGGCGTTTCGGCCGCTGAGTTGATTCGGCTGGCCGGGGGCGCGCAACCCGGCGCTGGATTTGTGATCGCCCATGGTCATGACCGGGGCTTTACTGCCAACCTGCCCCTGGCCGATTTTCTGGCGCAAGACGCCCTTGTCGCGCTCAACCATGATGGGGAACCGATTTCGACCGAACACGGCGGGCCGGCGCGGCTCATTGTCCCGCGGCTTTATGCGTGGAAAAGCGCGAAGTGGCTGTCCGGGATTGAGCTGGTCGCGAAGGACCAGGCGGGTTTTTGGGAAGCTAACGGCTACCACATGCGGGGCGACCCGTGGGCGGAGGAGCGATACGGATGGTGATTTCGCGCCGAGCGCTTCTGGCGTCCGCGGTGGCGGCCGCGTTCGTTTCGGAGCAATGCGGCAGGAAACTGGCGAGCCGGTATTTCGGATGGCTTTTCATCGCGAGCGCGGGGGAAAAAGCACTGGCGGTGGCGGATCTTTCGGATTTTCGGCGCGTGACATCGATTCCCCTGCCCCAGGCGCCGGCGCAGGTTTTTCGGGCGGGCAAGAAAGTGTTCGCCAGTTGTCCCGAAGGTCGGGCGATTTATGAGATCGACCCGGAGTCTTTCCGAATTGCCGGTAAAATTGCCTTTCCGGGACGGATTGCCGGGTGCGCGGTGTGCCCGGACGATTCCCGGATCGCCGTGCTGGTGGAACAGCCCGCGGCGCTGCATCTGGTAGATCCGGCGAGTCGGAAAGTCACGGCCCGAATCGCACTCAGCGCCACGCCGGGTCTGATCAATTTGACTGACACGGTGGCGGCTCTGTCCATGGCGGGCGGCACTACGATAACCCGAGTTTCGCTGGTCAGTGCCAAGGTGATCGGGTCCACGGAGGTGGGTTTCAGACCCGGCGTGCTGCGCGTTCATGACGACGCGAGGTTGATTCTGGCGGGTGCTTCCGACCGCGGTGAAATCGTTACCGTGAGCACCGATTCCGGAGCGCTGATCGCTCGGTTGCCTCTGGCGTTCACGCCTGCGCGCTTCTGCTTTAATATCGACAATGGACATGAGGGCGGCCAGATGTTCGTCACGGGATCGTCCGGCGACGAGATCGCCATCTGCAGCCCTTATCAGAGCGAAGTCGAACAAACCATTGTCGGCGGCCGAACGCCTTTTGCCATGGCCGTGGGCGCGACGGGTGACCAGAATCTGCTTTATGTAACCAACCCCGGAAGCGGGGACCTTAGCATTTTTGACATCGACACCCGAATGCTGGCCGCTTCGGTACACATTGGCGGGAAACCCGGCGAAGTGCTGCTCACGCCGGACGGCGAGTACGCGCTGGTAGTGAATCAGGAAAGCGGAGATGTGTCGGTGGTGCGGGTTCAGACCGTGCTCGATAAGAAGAACAAGGTGAAGCCGCTGTTTACGGTGTTTCCGACAGGGGCGAATCCGCAATCGGCTGCGATTGTGCCTGCGCTGCGGGCGGGCTAAGGGCGTCGATTTTCAGACTCACCTGTGTCCGTAGTCCGTGAAAACGTAATCTCTTGTCTTCACGGTCGTGTGGCAGGTGAACCCGCACTTCGCATCGTTCCCCTGCGGCGGCTTGTCAGCCATCGTTCCGGGCTTGAACGTATCGGATGCAGCGTCATACTCGAACACGGCATATCCCCACCCTCCGCTATCCGCAAACCTTTTGCTGTCCTTCACCATGAAGTCGACGTCATGCTGGGTACCCGGCACTGTCGCAGCGGGGAAAGTCTCCATCTTTTTCGGGTTCCAATGGATCTTCGCCAGCTTTGAGCCGTCGGGAAAAGGCTTGCCGTTGGCGGGAACGCCGGCCATGTAGGCCTTGATCATCACGGGATTAGCGAGGGTTGCGGAAATCAGGCTTCCGTCCTGACTAATGGAGACAGTCTGCCAGGCCTCGTATCCTTTGAACTCGGAGAACGAGAGCCCGTTCGGCACTTTCAGCGTGTATTTGTCCTGCGCGGATAGCGCCCAGTTACTCAAGGCGAGCGTCCCCGCAAAAATCAAAATCGTCAGCGTTGTTTTGCCCTTCATCGCGGCATCTCATTTATGTAAGGTTTAGGTTTTTCGATTCTAATTCTTTTTTCTCCGCATGCTAAGATCGCAGCTTCCCGCCGATGCTTAGCGACGATTTCTCGACCGGCACAGTTTCGCTTGTCCTGGCAATCACCGGGCACCGCGATTTATATGAAGCCGACGTTCCCGGCTTCGAAGACGAAATCCGCCAAATCTTTCAGAAGCTGAAGACCACCTACAGAAACACGCCGCTTCTTCTGCTGTCCGGGTTGGCCGAGGGCGCGGATCAGATTGCTGTGCGGGTGGCGCAGGAGAAGGATATCGCCGTCCCCTACATCGCGATTCTTCCGATGCCGGAAGATCTCTATCGCACGGACTTTACCACCGAATCGAGCGACCGGGAGTTCAGACGCCTGTGTCGCGGGGCTTTGCGCTGCATTAGCCTGCCTTTAGCCTCGGGAATAACGCCCGAAATGGCAGCCGTTCAGGGAAATGCCCGCGATCGGCAGTACGAACGGCTGGGCGAATATCTGGTCCGCTACAGCCAGATCCTGATTGCCATTCACGACCCGGACCGCGCCCGCAAGCCGGGAGGAACCGGTGACGTTGTGGGCCTGAAACTCCAAAGAGATTCACGCTCCCGCCGTATCTTTCGTGCCCGCATGAATGCGGAGGGGGCCGGGCCTGTTTATCTGATGGCCGCGCGAACCATCAGTTCCGGGCGTTCTTACTCTGTCGCAGGCGACAGCCCGGCGCTCAAATGCGAAAGGGTGCTGCCGCACGGCACAACGTGGGCCGAATACGCCGCCCGCTACAGTCTTCTCGACAGGTTCAACTGCGACGTGGCACACGCCGGCAAATCGTTTTCCCAATCCGTCGCGAAAAGCAGGGAGTATCTGTTCGTCGAAGGTGAGCCGATCCATCTATCCGGCGCCATGGAGTGGGTGGTGAAGGTCTATTCGCGCGCCGACGCCCTGGCCGTTCGCTGTTCCGAGCGCGGCCTTCGGATCTGGCTGGCTGCATTCTTCATGCTCGCACTGGCGGGCCTCTTCCTGGCGCTCTCTCATTTTCCGGGGGGGTCGGAAAACTTCCTTTACGGGTACTACGGTTGCCTCGCGCTCGCTTCGGTTCTGGTTTTGTGGGAATCGAAGACCGGTCTTCGCGGACGGCACGAGGATTACCGCGCGTTGGCCGAGGCGCTCCGAGTCCAGTTCTTCTGGATGGCCGCCGGGCTCACCGATCTTGCGGCCGACCAGTATCTCCGCAAGCAGGCCGGAGAAACGGTCTGGATTCGCGACGCCGTCGGCGAATGCGCCCTCTTTCAGGGTGTGCTGAGTCTCAGTGCCCCGGAGCCGGAGGGACGGGGCGCCCGGTTGCGGCTGGCTCGTAAATGGGTGGTCAGCCAGAGAACGTATTTCGCGGGGACGCGAAAACTGCACGAGAAGAAAAAGCGCTGGTTCAGCATTGCCGCTACGATTGCCGGGATGCTCGGCCTTGCGTTACCGATAACCGGCATGTACTGGCGCACGACGGTCTGGACTGAATCCACCGCCGCAGTTGCCATGTGGTGGGCGGCGCTGGCCTGGGACTATGTGGAGCGCCGCGGCTTCACGCAGGAGGCACGACAGTATTCGAGGATGCACGACTTATTTCACGATGCAGATATGGATCTGGAAGAACTCGAAGCCGATGGACAATTCGAGGCCAGCGAGAAGACTCTTCGCGAATTGGGCTGCGAAGCGCTGGCCGAGAATGCGGACTGGCTGGCTATGCACCGGGAGCGCAAGTTATCAGCGAACCTCGCCGCCAAGTGAGTCGCCATGAGCCGCGACGTCCCATTTCACGATCTTCAGATCCAGCACCGCGATGCTGTAGAAGACCGGGACGAGCAGCAAGGTGATGAAGGTCGCGACGCCCAGACCTCCGATCTGCGCGTAACAGAGCGGCTTCCACAATGGACCTCCGTGGCTGGCGAGCGGGAAAAGCGCCAGGATGGTTGCTAACACGGTGATCATGACCGGCCGCAGACGTTCAATTCCGGCATCCTTAATCGCCTGCTCGAATGGCTCGCCCTTCTCGTGCATTTCCTCGATGAAATCGAAAAGCACGATCACGTGACTGACGATGACGCCGATCAGGCTGGCGATTCCGAGGAAGGCCATGAATCCGAAAGGGGATCCCATAATTGCGAGACAGATCAGCGCTCCCACGATGCCGTAAGGCGTCGCGGCAAGCACCAGAAACGGTTTTACCGCGTTGCCGAACTGCAGCAGCAAAGCTCCGTAAATCCCGAGGATCGAAATCAGCAGCACCTTGCCGAGATCCGCAAAACCGGCTTCCTGCTTGGCCTGCTCGCCGCCGATCTGCAGGCGGTAGCCGCCGGGCAGAGTTTTTTCGAAAGCGGTCAACTGAGGCATGGCTCGGCTCAAGACCTCCGACGGCAGAACGCCGGGCTGCGGGTATGCGTGAATCCCGATCATGCGGAAGTGCTCCTGGCGGCGAATGCGCTCGGTCACCATCTGATTCACGACGGATGACACCGTCCGCAACGGGACCTTCTGAGTTCCCTGCGAAGAGTAGACGTAGAGATTTTCCACATCGGAAAGCCGGGCGCGCTCCTGGGACCGCAAACGCCCAACGACCGGGATCTGCCTGTTGCCTTCGCGCAGCGTGGTCAGGGTAGTTCCGCTCATCGCCGCGGTGGTTGAGGCGGCGACATCGTAATTGGAGATGCCGGCCAGGTTGGCTCGGTCGGGATCGATTTTGAGCTTCACTTCGGGGCTTTCCTGGAACCAATCGTCCTGCACCACCTGAACTCCCTGGACCGGGCGGAGAATGTCCTCTACCCGGCCGGCGAGCATGCGCAGGTTTTCGTTATCGGCAGGTTCCTGCGATGGGTCGACGTCGGAGGTTCCGAAGATCCGCACCTCGACGGGGAATTCGACCGGATTAGTTTGCAGCTGATGAACGGTGACGTAAGCACCGGGGATCTCCTTTGAAAGAGCGGGCTGCAGGACATTAATTACTCCGGGCGTCGCTTCCTTTTCCGAAAGCTGAATCAGGATCTGGGCGTAATTCTGCTGAGGATGCTGGGGAGTGACGGAGAACCAGAATCTGGGGCCGCCTCCGCCGACAAACGACGTGACGGATTCCAGCAATGCCGGCACATCCTTTTGGGGATGACTCTTCTCGTACTCGTCGACCACCCTCCTCACAATCGATTCGACGCGCTGTGAAGTTGAATTGGTGAGCGATAGAGGAGCATCGTTGGGAAGCCAAACATCGACATACGACCAGTACTGAACGTCCTCGGGAAAGAACTGGCTCTTGAGCGTGGTGGCGATTAATCCTCCTCCGACCAGAAACACGAAGGAGAGCCCGAGCACGGCCCAGCGCCAACGAATCGCGTTTCCGGCCAGTTTGTAATACATGCCGTAGAAGCCATGCTGCCGCCTTTCTTCAATGGTGGGTTCGGGATTTTTCGGCGGCCGGAGCAGATAATAGCCGAGCAGCGGAATAAAAGTCATCGACACCAGCCTTGACGAGATCAGCGCGGCGGTCATCACAATTGGCAGGCTGACAAGAAAATCTCCCGTGCTTCCCTTGAGCATCAGGAACGGAAGGTAGGCGATGATATTGGTCGCGGTGGCATAGAGAATTGCGCGCGATAGTCTTGTGGGCCCAATCCATGAGGCGTTGATGGGCGCGAGTCCTCCGGCGAGGCCGCGTTTGATCGCATCGTTCGCGACTACCGGATCGTCAACCAGCAAACCGAGCGCGATGATCAGGGTCGCAATCGAAACCTGCTGCAAATCGATATGGACCATGTGCGACATGCCGAACGTCATCGCCAGGGTGATGGGCATCGAGAGGGCCATGAGGAGCGCGGAGCGCCATTCCCAAAAACCGATCAGGGCTATCAATACGACCAGTCCAATGGCCTCGTACAGCGCCTCCATGAACAGGTCGATATTCTCTTTCACCTGCAGGGGCTGGTCAGAGGTGCGCGCGATAACGAGATCTGCGGGCAATGCCGCGCGGGCCTGCTTCATTTTTTCGTCGACGGCGGCGCCGAAAGCCTGAACCTGCTCGCCGGACCGCATGAAGACTGCCAGCGTGATGGCGCGGCTGCGGCGCGGCTGGCCATTCTTATCGGTCCAGGAATAGAAATTCAAATAGGTGGCGGGGCTTTGATAACCGCGGCTGATCTGAGCGATGTCGCGCAGATAAACCGGCAACCCCGCGGCGGAAGATCCGACGATGACGGTGCCGATCGAAGCCACGTCTTCGAACTGGCCGGAGGCGTCGATCTGGATCTTTCGCCCGCCGGCTTCAATCGAGCCCCCCGGCAGCGTGATGTTTCGCGCCTGGAGCACGCGGCCCAGGTCCGCCAGCTGTATTCCATAGGAGGCCAGCCGCTCTTGTGAATAATCGAGAAACACGGTCTGCGGCAGCACTCCCTTGCGGTCGACACGCGAAGTCTGGGGAACGCCCAGCAGGGAGCGGGCGATGAGATCGGTGTAATCGTCGAGCTGAGCGTAGGAATATTTCAGCCCGGCGACGGCCGCGAGTTTGGCGCGCGTGTCGGCGACGTCGCGAATGATTACGCGACCGGACAGGTCCGGGTCGAATTCGGACTCCTGGAAGTTCCTCGAAACATAGCGCTCGAGATAAGCGGCGAGTTCGTTGTCGGTGCGGCTGGTAAAACCGTCGACCCCGATAAAACCACGGCCCGCGACCAGCTTGCCTTTTTCAATCACGCCGTCGGCTTCGGCGCTGCGGCGGAACCCTTCGGTCGCCTGAGTCATGGCGGCCTCGGAAAGCGACAAGGGGAATGTGTAGATGATGGTTACCGGCTGGAGGTTCGATTGGCCAGCGGCTTTTCGCGACGCGCGAATGGCATCTTCCACCGAACGGGAGCGCATCTCGATCTCAAGGTCGTCCATGGGAGGGCTGGCGATGGTCATCATGATGGCGGCGGTGTCGCCGAAATCGCTCTGGAACTGTACGGGCGTCGCGCCGGCCGGGAGACGTCCTCCCAGGGCATCGAGCTTGAGGTTGATGTCGCTGAACTGCTCGCGGCTGTTGCGGGTGTCTTCGGAAAGCTGAACGTAGACGAAAGACGCGCCCGGCAGAGAGATGGAGCGAATGCCGTAATCGTCGGCGCTGGCCGGATGAATCGTTTTGTTCTCGGCAATGGCCTCCTCGATGGGCCGCGTGATCAGTTGCTCGATTTCCTGTGCGGTCGCGCCCGGCCACTGGCAGGAGGCGACGGCCACGCGGACCGGGATCTCCGGGTCTTTCCGCTGCGGCATGGAGAAGAACCCGAAGACGCCCCAGGCGACGACCGCGAAAAGCGCGGCCCATGCGATCTGGCGGTGCTCCACGAAGAAGCGCGATGTGTTGTGGGTGCTTCGGATCATCTCCGAATCGGTTATGTGCGCCATTAGTGAAGTACTCGTACTTCCTGGCCATCCCGCACGAGCGAGCCGCCGAGGGCGATAATGCGTTCGCCGGCGCTCACGCCAGCGGTCACTTCGATCGAGTTGCTGAGGGTTTGACCGATTTTGATACCTTGCGCCGCGGCATAGGTTTTGCCGTCTCTGGGAACGAGGCGAAAGACCGCGAAACCGTGGGGATCGGACGGAGCACGCACCACCGCGCTCAGCGGAACCACAAGCCGCGGCACCTGGTTGCGGGAAGCCCCCAGAAGTAAAGTGCCGATCATTCCCGGTTTCAGATCGCCGTGCGAATTGTCCAGAGTTACTTCGATGGAGAATACGTGAGTTTTTGGGTCGGCCTGAGGGGAGATCGCGGTCACCACACCCTGCAGGGCATGCTCAACGATTTCGAGGGTGATGGGAAGTTTCTCTCCCAGACGCACTATTTTCAGGCTGGAATCCGGAACCGCAAACGCCGCCTTGACCAGATGGATATCGATCATGCTGAAACCGACGGTTGCGTTGCCGACGAGCGTTCCGCGGTCGACGTTTCGAGCGGCGATCCATCCGTCGAACGGTGCACGCAGCGAGGTATCGGTGAGGGAGAGTTTCGTTTCGCTCTGAGCGGCTCGGGCGTTGGCAACCGCGGCGTCCGCGGCCTTCACCGAGGCCTCCGCAGCTTTTACTGAGGCTTCGGCCCCATTCACGGCAGCCGCCGCGCTATCGTAACGACCTTTGGCCTGATCGAACTGCGGTTTCACCAGGCTTGCGGACTGGAACAGGTTGTTGGCACGCGTGTATTCGATCTCGGCTTCGCTGAAGCCGGCCTTTGTCTGAGCGAGCTGCGCTTCAGCCTGCCCCAGTTGCGCTTCGATTTGTGCGTGCTGGGCTTCAGCCTGGGCGAGTTGCGCTGTGGCCTGGTCGACACGCTGCTGATAATCGGTGGTGCGCACCAGGGCAAGCTCGGCGTCGCGGGTGACCTTATCGCCGGCCTGAACGTCGCGCATGCGGCCATCGGCGCCTCGCACCTGATGAATCCTCTCGATGAGGCCAGCGGACTTGAATGCGAGATCCACCTGGGCGATGGGCGCGATCATTGCGGAATACCGTTCGGGAGTGTCCGGCTGAATGGTCTCGACAGTTCCCGCAGTGACGGTTTGGATCGATTGTTCGTTCGTGGCTGGCTTCCCGCAGCCGGTGAGCCAGACCGTGGCAATGAACGCGAGGGCGAGACATTGTCGGCACATATTAATTCCTCCCCAGGGCATAATCGAAGTCCGCCTTTGCGCTCCAGAAGGCTGCCAGTGCTTTCCGGTAATCGGAATCGGCCTGCGCGATGGCGGCTTCCTGCTGCAATACATCCGATAGTAGGGCGGCCTTCTGGCCGTACCGATTTGTCACGACGCGCATTTTCTCCCTTTCGGCTTCCTGAGTGAGCGCGGTTGTGTCGAGCAACGCTCGCGCCTCCGCCAGTTTCAGAAACCTTGCTTTCACGTCGACCATTACCTGCTGTTCGGCATCCTGCTCGGTAAGAGTCGTCTGCTTCACGGAATCGTTCAGCGACTCGATTTTGTGGTGTTTCTGGCCCCAGTCAAAGGGCTGCCACTGAAGGAGGAATCCGGCCTGGGCGACATTCTTCGGCAGAAAGGTTATGTTGGGCAGAGTTAAATACGTGAAGTTCGCGCTGAAATCGGGGATGTATTCGGCGCGCTGACGGCGCACTTCGATTTCGGCTTTTTTCGTTTGCAGACGGGCCTCGCGGATCTCGGCGCGCTGGCTCAGAGCTTCCTGGCGCGCGGCTGCGATATCGAGCTCCGCTCCCTCGGGCAACGGTTGCGCTTCTACTGAGAACTCAGTATTCAGATCGCGACCCAGCTGTTGGTTGAGAGATTCCTTCTCGCTGTCGATCGCATCCCGGAGGGTCAGGAGCTGATAGCGCTGCTGGCTCAGCTTCGCTTTTACCGCCAGGCTGTCGCCCTTCAGCGCGGCCTGTTCGGCGAGATTCCGATCCGTCTCAGCCTGCAGATCGACAAGGTATTTAACGTTGGCTTCGGCGCTCGCAATCTGCGTCTGCGTCTGCGCGATTTGATAGTAGAGATCGCGGACGGAATGTGCGATGTCCTGTTTTCGCTGCCGCAGACTTTCCTGTGCGAGATCTTCGCCGATCTTCGATTCGAGAACGGCCAGATGAATCTTCCAGAGCTGGGACAGCGGCTGCGATACCTGACCAAGCCCCAGCCCTACGAAATTCTGTGGGGTGGTGATTTTGGCGTTTTGCGCGGGGATGGGGCCAGTGCCTGGATAGGAACCCAGCACTCCCTGGGGAATCGTAAAGCTGATGGTGTTGAGAGCTTCGCCGCCGAGCAGATACAGCTGAAACGCGGGCAACCGCTGCGTCTTGATATCCGCTGTGTTTTCCCCGGCGCGGCTGACATCGAGAACGCTCGACTGCACGCGGCGATTGCCTTTCATGGCGAGCGCTACAGCATCGTCAATGGCAAGGACCGGAGGTGACGACTCCTGAGCCACCGCCTGTTTTCCCTCCGGCGAAAGCAGCAACAAGCCGCCGGCCAAAACGATCCTCAATCCATTCATAGATTGAACAGTATTACCTATTCCTCAGTCGAAGGTCCAGAGGAATTGCGAATTACATGCCCAGGAGATTGGGCTCGGCTTTTACGTAGCCGCGCTCATCGGCCCAGATGCTGAGGGCGATGCTGGCCAGTTCGTCGACGATGGGCACGGCGTGGCCGTTGCGCGTGAGATCCACGGATTTGAAATAGCTGCCGCAGGCATCGCAGGCGTCCAGCCGTAGGTGAGGCGACTGTTCGGCGATGTAGATCGGAAGCTTGTCCTTGTCTTCTTCGCCGCAATTCGGGCAAACGACGCGGCGGAAGGGCCATTCGGTGGCACACAGGGAACAGATGAGGCTGCGCTTCGCCCCTTCGCCTTCGCCTCTTAAAACACCCACTGCAGGTTTGGCTCCGCAGAAGGGACAGACAAATGCGGTGGTCTGCATGTCCGGCGTTCCTCGGCTGGCGAGGTATTCGGCATACGGTTGCAGCAGGACTCGGGCGAAAAACTGCGCTTCAGGTGCCGAGTTTCTGTCGCCTTCCCAATAGCGCTGAAGCAGTTCCTGCGGGTTATGGAGTGGTTCCTGGGCGAAGGCTCTGAGCGGCTCGGTTCCGGAGGCTTGGAGTAAGTGAATGAGCGCCGGGACAAAGGGAAGCAGAGCGGCGGGGTTCGTGTCTTCGGTGGCCCTTAGGTGCTCGAAAACAGATCGCTGAAATCGGGCCAGAGCGGTATAGAGCGTCAGGATCTCGGCGCTTTCCGGGAACTGGGTAGCAAGTTCCCCGGCGCGTTCGATTCGCCGGTCATAATCGCCGGTCATTTACCGGTAATCCGGTCAAACCAGAGACGGTGGTGCGCCCGCGCCCAATCCGCGGTGACGCTGCCATTCACAATTGCCCTGACGCTGCCGGGAACCATGAACACGCCCATGTAGACGTGGATGATGAACGCGCCGATTGTTATGAGGGCGGCGGATTCATGCAGGAGGATCGCGATACCGCGAACCCAGCGGAAGCCGACCGGCACGTATTCGGGAAACCAAAGCACCAGGCCCGAGAGAACCAGCAGCAGCGCGCCATAGAACATGGCCCAATAGAAGATTTTCTGGCCCGCGTTGAAGCGTCCCTGCGGCGGAACCGCATCGTCATGATTGGTTGCGTAGTCGCCTGACTTGTTGAGCCATTCGCGGTCGGCGCCGGTGATGGTCATATCCGCGCGCCAGATGCCGTGCATCCAGATGGCGCCGCCGAAGAATACCAGGCCGGTGAGGGGATGCCAGAATCGCGAAGTGGGGCCGCCTCCGAGTGCGAGCGCAAGCCAGAAGAGATAGGGCGTGTAGAAAGCCAGACCGGTGGCAAGGCAATAGCAATAGGTAAGGCCCGTGAGCCAGTGGCAAATGCGTTCATGGAATGTATAGCGCTCGATCATGGAGTGCCCCCATGTTTGTCGCCCTTAGGCCCAAACCGGACGTAATGAATGGCAACGCCGAGGACGCCCCCAATCATCGCCAGGTTCCCCAGCCATTTGAGCGGGCCCTTCCAGATGCGCACGCTGAGCGGCACATGCGGATCCTTGGGCAGGCCGCCATACTTTTCGGGCTGATCGATGTCATGTAGAACATACATGACGTGCGTGCCGCCCACGCCCTGGGGATCGTAGACGCCGGCGTTCTTATGCGAAGTATGAGCGCGCACCTGCAGCGATCGCTTTTCGGCAAGGTCTTTCATATCCTCTTTGCTGCCGAAATGCAGGCAGCCGGTGGGGCACGCTTTGACGCAGGCTGGCTCCAGCCCCGCACCTACGCGGTCGGAACAGAGCGTACACTTGTGAACCTTCTTCGTCTCGGGATTGAACCTGGGAATGTTGAACGGGCAGCCGGTGACGCAGTACTGGCAACCGATACAGTTATCCTGCTGGAAATCGACAATGCCATTGGCGTACTGCACAATGGCGCCATCGGAGGGGCAGGCGCGCAGACAGCCAGGGTCGGCGCAGTGCATGCAGCCATGCTTGCGCATGAGCCACTGCAGCGTTCCGTCTTCGTTCACATGCTCATTGAACGTGATCAGGTTGTAATAGTTCCATGCCAGATCCGGCATGGTCTGATAAGTGTCGTTGAATTCGGTTTCGCGAAACGGGTAGCCGTTCCATTCGAGACATGCTACTTCGCAGGCCTTACAGCCGATGCAGGTGGTGACATCGATCAGCTTGGCAAGCGCATAATCGCGCGAAGTGTCGCGCCCGGGCACGGTGCCCGCGTGCCCGGAGATGGCTTTGATTTCGAGGGGTCCGTTGGCCATCAGGCTTTCTCCACCTTTACCAGAAAACCCTTGAACTCCGGCGTATAAGAGTTAGGATCGGTCACTGTTGGCGAAAGCGAATTGGTCAGAGAGCGGCTGGTCTTGCCCAGATCTTCCTGAATGCCGCGGTAGCCGAAGTGAATCGGGATGCCTATCTGGTAGACCTTCTTGCCGTCGATGGTCATGGGCCGGATGCGGCGCGTCACCATGGCTTTGGCGAGATAGAACGAGCGCGCGCTGGTTACCTTCACGTGGTCGCCGCCTTTAATGCCGAGATCCGCTGCCAGTTCCGCAGGAAGTTCTACAAATGGCTCCGGCACCAGCTGCACGTTCATGGGATTGTTCTTGGTCCAGTAATGGTAATGCTCAGTTAGCCGGTAGGTGGTGCAAACGATGGTATAGCCTTCCGCCGGCGTGCCGTACTTATCCATTTCCGACGTGTACTTCTTCACTACCGGATTGTTCGAACGCGCCGGATGAAGCGGATTCGCAATGGGACTTTCCATCGGCTCATAGAACTCCGGGAAAGGCCCGTCGGCGAACGCGGCCAGAGGCGCGAATAAGCGGCCCACGCCTTCCGGATTCATGATGAAGGGACCCATGTGGTCTTTGGGCGGCGAATCGGCTTTGAAATCCGGCACATCGTTCCCGACCCACTTCTTCGCGCCTTCGCTCCACCAGATTTGTTTGCGCGAGGGATCCCAGGGTTTACCGGCCACATCGCAGGACGCGCGGTTATAGAGCACGCGGCGATTCATGGGCCACGACCATCCCCAGCCAGGATGAATGCCCAGGCCCGAAGGATCATCGGGAACGCGGCGCTGCATGAGTGGGCCGGCCTCGGGCCACGATCCGCTCCAGATCCAGTTGCCGCAAAGCGTGCTGCCATCGTCGCGCAGGAATGCGAAACCAGGCACCTGCTGACCGGCTTTGACGATCTGGCCCGAGGCCTTGTCTTCAACATCGGCCAGAGCACGCCCGTTCAGTTCTCTCGCTACCTCGGCTAAGGACGGATTTTCGGGAATTGTGTAATTCCAGGAAAGGTTGAGAATCGGATCGGGAAACTGGCCGCCTTCCTTGCGATAAAGCTCGCGGACTTTAAGGAAAATGCGCGCGAGGATTTCCTGATCGAGTTTTGCATCGCCGGGAGGCGGAACCGCGGCCCATTTCCACTGCAGCCATCGGGCCGAGTTGACGAAGGTTCCGTCTTTTTCGGCGAAGCCCGCTCCCGGCAGGCGATAAACCTCAGTCGGGATCTTCTTCATTTCTTCCGGGGAGACACCGGGCGATTTCCAGAAGTCGCTGGTTTCTTCGGGATAGATGTCGCAGACTACCAGGAAGTCGGCTTTCTTGAGTGCGTCGATGTTCTTGGATGAGTTCGGGCCTATCGCGACCGCGTTCATGCCAAACGCTATCAGACCTTTGACATGGCCCTTATACATGTCGTCGAAGATGTGCGCCCAGGAATATTCGCGATCCACCTTCGGCAGGTAATCGTAGGCCCAGCCGTTTTCTTTCTTCGCGGCGTCGCCATACATAGCTTTGAGGAGCGAGACTGCGAATTTCGGCGTATTCGACCAGTAATTGAAGGAATCCCAATCATGCGGCTTGGCGGGTTTGGTAGTGATACGAGCCATCCAGCCATCGAAATCCTTGTCGGCAGGAATGGGTACCTTGAGATAACCTGGGAGGTTATCGAAGATGCCGGCGACATCGGTTGCGCCCTGAATGTTCGAATGGCCGCGCAGCGCATTGACTCCGCCGCCGGCGCGCCCGACATTGCCCAGCAACAACTGAAGCATGGCGGCGGTACGGATGATCTGGGTGCCGAAGCTGTGCTGGGTCCAGCCCACCGCGTAGATGATGGTGGCGGTCATTGTCATAGCGCCATCGCGGCGAATGGAAGTGAACAGATCGGCGGCCTTGAGGAACTGATCTTTCGGGATACCGGTAATGCGCTCGACGACTTCCGGCGTATAACGCGAATATTGCTGTTTCAGGAGTTGATAGACGCAGCGCGGATGCTCAAGCGTGGGGTCCATCGAGATGTTGGCCGGCAAAGCCGCGGGTGCGCCGGCGGCGGGCTGTATGTGGTCGGCGGAATCATAGTTCCATGTTGAGCGGTCATAGGTCTTCGTGGTCTCATTGAACCCTGAGAACAACCCGTCTTCCGGGAGCTTGAAGTTCTCATTAACGATGAACGCGGCGTTGGTGAAATTGACCAGGTACTCTTTCGCTACGCGCTGGTTCTCGATCGCATACCTTAGAACGCCGCCCAGGAACGCGATATCGGCGCCTGCGCGGATCTGCAGAAACATATCGGCGGTGGCAGCGGTGCGGGTGAATCGGGGATCGACCACGATCATCTGAGCATTGCGCTGACGTTTGGCTTCAATGGCCCACTTGAAACCACACGGGTGGTTCTCAGCCGGGTTGCCACCCATGATCAACATCATGTCGGTATTGCGGATATCGACCCAGCCATTGGTCATCGCACCGCGTCCAAACGTGGGCCCCAAACTGGAGACCGTTGGACCGTGTCAAACCCTGGCCTGATTTTCGAGGTAAGTGACGCCGAGGCTGCGCATCGTTTTCACCACGAGGTAATTGAACTCGTTAGTGTCAGTGCAGCCGCCGTTCCACGCGATGGATTCGCAGCGGTTCACGCGGCGGCCCTGGGAATCGGTTGCGATAAAAGTTTCGTCGCGAGTCTTCTTGATGTGGCGCGCGACTTCCTCGAAGGCCTGGTCCCATGGAATGTCTTCCCAATGATCGGAACCGGGACGGCGAACCTGGGGCTTCAGCAGACGCCGCTCATTGAGGATGTCCTGGTAGAGCGAAGAGCCCTTCGGGCAAAGCGTGCCGCGGTTGATGGGATGATCGGGATCGCCTTCGACGTGAACCACCTGCGGCGTGACATTTTTGGCCTTGTCGCCGAGGGTGTGAATGATGATTCCGCAACTCACGGAGCAGTAGGGGCAGGTGGAGCGCGTCTCGGTGGTGCGGGCGATCTTGAGTTGGCGCGATTGAGCATAGGCGCGGTGGAGATTGAAGCCGAGGGCGGAGGCGACGATGGCGCCGTTACCGGCTCTTAGAAAAGCTCTGCGTGTTACGTCCACGTGACACCTCCTGGGGGAACTGCTTCATCAAGATACTATTTGGCGCGCGGCCGTGCAAGTCGGGGGTTCGTTCAAGGGAGAGGAAAGACCAGCCTTATAGCCCGCAAAACGATTTGCCGGGGCTATCTGTAACTTGATTTAAGTCCTGGCGCTGATAAGACAAGAGAGCTACATAATGTTTTATGGAAGGCAAGAGCGCTCCGGCTCGGCCGGAATTGGCGGAACAGGCGTCACAGTTTATGCTGCTGGAGCGGGCGGTGGAGCGAGAATACCGCCCGCTGATGCTGGCGGAGTTACAGCG
>Ga0302319_10012779_pt1 | contig 15792 bp, 19 predicted proteins | sample Bog_T0_2_FD_203319 | JGI IMG/M metagenome (GOLD analysis project Ga0302319, IMG submission 203319) | Peat permafrost microbial communities from Stordalen Mire near Abisko, Sweden - Bog_T0_2 | ecosystem: Environmental > Terrestrial > Soil > Wetlands > Peat | place: Sweden: Abisko, Stordalen Mire...
GAAATTCGACGTCATACCGGATGCCATAGTTGAACGTCAGCCCCGCACTCGCGCGCCATGAATCTTCCCAGTAGACGCCCAGCGCTTTGTTGTCGAAAGTGTCGTGCGGATTACCGATGCCCTGAATGAAATCCTGCGGAACACCCGCCCCGTACGCTTGCACGCCGGACAGCGACGGGAAGGAAGTCGGGAAACCAAAGTTATCCGCCGTCAAGCTTCCGAAATCGTAAACGCCACCGTAGTTGACGGTGAACGTCGCCGTAATCGGAATGTAATTGAAGTCGACACCAAACTTCGTATTGTGCCGTCCAATCGCCCACGCAAAATTATCGGTAAATTGGTAGCGCTGCTCCACGCGCTGAATATAGGAATAAGGCTCGCGTCCGAAATAAGCTACACCCGGAATGTTCACCGCCGGCGAATCCCCTCCCGCCGAGTTCGAATACCCATACTCCAAACCGCGCCGCGCATACTGGAACAGAAACTGGTTGATCTTATTGCTGCCAATCGTCCATGTATCCTGCCCAACGATCGTAAGATCGCGGTACGTCTGCTGCGAAGTACGCGAGTACGCATTCTGGCCGAACACCTGATTCTCGCCGTTGACCTCAATGCCGGTCACCGTCGACGGACTGACGTTGCCTCGCAGCATCAGCCGATTACTGTTGCTCATATTGTGATCCAGCCGCAAAGAATACAGACTCGTCCCTTCGAATACCGGAAAATTTCCCACCTGCGAATTCAAGGTGAGATAAGAGGCTGGCACAAAACATCCCGGAGTCGGCGGCGGACACGATGTCGGAAATCCTCCCAGACCGAAAGCCCCGCCAAGATTAGTCGGCCATTTCCCCGTCAACGCCTGCCCTGATGAGGCCCCAGCAAGCGCCGCATACTGCCCCACCGCTGCCGCATAAGCCGGACTCGCCGCTTCAGCCGCCAAAGTATTTGGACTCGTTAGAAACGAAACTTGATCGGGAGTAAGCTGCAACGTTCCGAACGGCAATCCCACCTGCGTCGTGTCAAACGGGACCAGTCCAAAATTATCCTGCCCGATGCTGGCAAATCCGGTCTCATGTCGCCGCGTGATCTCGTACGAAAAATAGTAGTAAGTCTTGTCCTTCTTAATCGGGCCGCCGAACGCTGCTCCTGCCTGCACCCGCGTATACGCCGGATCGGGTACATTGCTGAACGGATTCACCGCCTGAAAATTCCGATTTCGTAGGTAGCCGTAGATATCGCCGTGAAAATCATTCGATCCCGACCGGGTGATGATGTTGACCACGCCGCCTGCCGCCCGCCCATACTCCGCCGCATAACTGTTATTGATGATCTGGAATTCCTGCACCGCTTCCTGCGAAACCGTCGAGCGCACACCGTTGGTCGAGTTATCGATGGCGTCCGCGCCATCCACATTCACCAGATTCGACCGCGCCCGCTGTCCGCTAATGTTCAGCCCTGAAGTAGGCGCCGCGCCAATATTCGGTGCGTTATCGCGTACCACCTGCGAATCGGTTAGCGCGAAATTGATGTAGTTCCGTCCATTGATGGGCAGATTGTCGATGCGTTTCTGGTCGATGGTGTCCGTCGACGAACTGCGTTGCGTCTCCACCAGTTCCGCATTCGAACTCACCGTCACCACTTCCGTCGTTCCCGCCACCGCCAGCGTCAACGGCAAATCGTAGCTTCCACCGACCGTCACGATGACATTTTGCGTAGTCGATTGCGCAAAGCCCGGCGCGTTCACCGTGATCGTGTACGCTCCCGGAGGCAATTGCAACAATCCATACTCGCCCGCGGCAGTGGTCGTAGCCGTGCGCTCGAAAGCCTTGCTCTCGTCTTTCGCCGAGACGTTCGCGTTGGCCACGGCTGCGCCCTTGGCGTCCTTCACCGTGACGTGCAAGTCTCCGGTCGCGATGCCCTGAGCGAAAGTCAGCACTGGAAGCAGACACAGCGACATCACAAGAATCATTTTCACGCGCATGATTTTCTCCTGGAAGAACTGCTTTCGGAAGCAATTGAAAAGAGAAAGAAAACGGGATTCCAACACACCTACCCTAGGGCGGATTCGAGTGACCGGCCTCATGGAAACACACCAATGCAAAATCTTTGCAAAACCCCAACCGCTGGTTTGTACATCAGAGGCTTGCCGCTAATCAAGCAGAATGAACAGACTTAGTCACCTTTTGGTGAAAAAGCCAATTCCCAAAACAGGCGACTCAGGGCCGCTTCAGATCGAAACGCGTCGTCGTGCGGGAATATTGAATACCGCCCATGCGACCGAGCAGATCGAGAGCGTTGCCGTCGAGCAGGCCGTCTTTCATCACAGAATCATCCGCGAATACCGAAACAATCTGCCCGATCACCAGATGCCCTGTGGGACGAGGCTCACCGAAATCCAAAACTTGCCGCAGCTTGCACTCAAAACTGATCGGCGACTCCGCCACCTGCGGCGGCTTTATCACATGCGAAGCCCGCGGCCTGACCTTCGCCAGCTCAAACTCATTGACAGACGCATCGTACTCCCCGCTCGTAAGGTTCATCGCCTCAGTGAGCGCAAACGTCACCACATTGATGACGAACTCGCCGGTCTCGCGGATATTCCGCAGCGTATCTTTGCTGGCAAGTCCGTCTTCAACCTGGCGCGGAGCGGGAGCAAACGCCAGCAACGGCGGCCGCGCACACACACAATTAAAAAAAGAAAACGGCGCAAGATTAGGCGATCCCGTCGCACTCAGAGTGGACACCCAGGCAATCGGACGAGGCCCCACCGCCCCAATCAGCAAACGATAAAAGTCTTTATGAGGAGTGTGAACCGGATCAATAATCATGAAAGTCTAGCGATTATACCCATGTCCTCTTGAGCGGAGTGTCCGTTCGCGTGCAGCGAATGGACTCGCAGTCGAAAGCCCCTACCCGTCGCGAACTGTAAGCACCGCCCTGCTACACTATCCCTCTATTCTTGGCGCTTGCCGGAGCCACTCACATGCAAACACCCACCCCGCGAACCCGGGTGATTCGCGAGCCGCAGCGCGGCGTCTATGATAAAGAAACTGCCTATGCCATCCTCGACGAGGGCTTCATCTGCCACGTCGGATTCGTCGCCGACGCCCAACCCTTTGTCATCCCCACCAGCTACGGCCGCGTGAACGACACGCTATATATCCACGGCTCCGCCGCCAGCCGAATGTTGCGCAATCTCGACAAAGGCATCGCCGTTTGCGTTACAGTCACGCTGTTGGACGGCTTGGTCCTCGCTCGCTCCATCTTCAATCACTCCATGAACTACCGCTCAGTGGTCGTGCTGGGAACAGCCGCAGTCGTCACCGATCCCGCCGAAAAACTCGAAGCTCTGCGACGAATCTCCGAACACATCATTCCAGGCCGCTGGGTAGACTCCCGTCTGCCCACCGAAAAAGAATTGAAAGCCACATCAGTCCTGCGCCTGCCCATCGAAGAATTCTCCGCCAAGGTAAGACAAGGCGGCCCCATCGACGACGAAGAGGACTACACCTTTCCCACCTGGTCAGGAGTGATTCCCTTGGAGATGACAGCTGGCGAGCCCGTCAACGACGACCGACTACTGCCAGGCCAAACCGTCCCAAGTTATGCTCTCCGCTACACCCGCAAACGCTAAGCGCAGAAGACGATCAGTCGCTCCAGCCCCGAAGGGGCGAAATCATAAAGCCCGGCACGTAAGTGCCGGGTCAGCTTCAATAAAATTTCAAAGGAGTCCCGTAGGGACGAAATAAAACTCCGCCGTAACCCACGTTACCTACGCCACCCTCCCCCGTAACCCAGACACCCTTCTTTCCCAATTGACCCATCCAACAGACAGCGGTAGTATGGCGAAGTTCGGGGATTGCCGTTCCCAACCTCGCCTCGACATAACTGACTGTTAGATATGGACATAAGGCGAACACAATTCGGAGTCCTCGCGCTGTTATTGATCGCCAGCGGCTGCGCCAAGAATCCCGCAGCCAGCGTCCCAGCCGCCAGCCACGCGCCGGCAATTCCGACCACTGCAACTCAACCCTCGACCCCAGTCAAGCCCGAAAAAACAGAAGTTGCCGCAACCACTCCACCCCCAGCCACACCCGCGCCCGACCCCGTAGACGCCCTGATCGCCAGCGTCGAAAAGGAATACGCCGCCGGCCGCGATCTCTATAACGCTGGCCAGCGTGATGCTGCCCAAGCCAGCTTCGATCATGCATTCGATATGCTCCTCGGCAGCCCCGTCAACCTGCGCTCGGACGCTCGCCTGCAACACGAATTCGATCAGCTCATGCAAAGCGTCAATGCGCTCGAACTCGAAGACCGCAAAGAAGCCGACGCTGGCGCGCAGAAATCCGAACCCGCGCCCATCGATGAGGCCAACGACACTACAGCCCTTCCTGTCGATCCCAACCTCAAAGCTAAAGCCGAAGCCGAGATCAAGGCCACACACTCAGATCTTCCGCTCATGATGACTGACCCCGTTGCCAGCTATATCGGCTACTTTTCTACTCCCCGCGGACGCGGTGTGCTCCAAAACGCCCTCATCCGCAGCGGCCGTTACGACGAAATGATTCGCAGCATTCTTAAGCAAGAAGGCGTGCCGCAGGATCTCATTTACCTGGCTCAAGCCGAATCGGGATTCCACCCGCTCGCGCTCTCACGCGTCGGCGCTCGCGGCATGTGGCAGTTCATGGCCAGCCGCGCCAGCGGTTATGGCCTACAACGCAATACCTGGGTCGATGAACGCCAGGACCCCGAAAAATCCACTCGCGCCGCCGCCCATCACTTAAAGGATTTATATAATCAATTCGGCGACTGGTATCTCGCCATGGCCGCTTACAACTCCGGCCCCGGAACCGTCCAGGCCGCCGTCAAGCGCACCGGATACGCCGACTTCTGGGAACTCTACCGCCGCGACGTCCTGCCCAAAGAAACCCGCAATTACGTTCCCATCATCGTCGCCGTCACCATCATGGCCAAGAATCCCGACCAATACGGCCTTTCGGGATTGCAAAAAGAGTCCCCGATGCGCTATGAAACTGTCGCCATCGATTACCCTGTCGATCTGCGCCTCGTCGCCGACTGCACCGGAGCCACTCTCGAACAGTTGCAGGATCTCAACCCTAGCCTGCTCCGACTCGCCACTCCGGATGGCCACTTCGACCTCCACGTTCCCGAAGGCACCAAAGAACGCTATCTCAGCGCCATCGAGCAAGTTCCGCTGAACATGCGCATGTGGTGGCGTTATCACACCGTTACCGCGGACGAAACTCTGGCCTCCATCGCCGAGCAGTACCACACCACACCCCGCGCCATCGCTCAGGCCAACAATCTCGCCGACGGCGAGACAGCGCAACAGGATAACGGCCTGGTCATTCCCATCGCCCCCGGCAAGCATGCCGGGATGGCGCAGACTTATTCCAAGCGCCTGACCGTCTACAAGATTCGCAAGGGCGACACCGTCCAGAGGGTCGCAGACAATTTTGGCGTCCCAGCCATCATGATTCGTCGCTGGAACCATCTGCACGGGGACAGCCTGGCCGCCCGCCATGTCCTTTACGTCCACCTGCCCTTGTCGCCGCAAGTTAAGGAGGCCGCTGCCCCGGCCAAGTCGCATAAGCTGACCCCGGCCAGTCACAAGACCGGCCCCGTCGTCCGCCACAAGGTCAGGCCGGGAGAAACTCTCACCTCTATAGCGAGCAGCAACCACACCACCGTATCCGCCATCAAACGCGACAATGGAAACCTGGCGACGCTCCGTCCCGGCATGGTTCTCTTATTGCACAGCGTTCCGTAAGCGCGGCTTCAGTCTTCGTTACGAAAATTCTTATGCAAACTTACGGGAATCTAGTTGACTCTGGCGGCGCTTCCGATTAGAACCAATAAGTCCGGCATGGTGTTGGAATGAAAAACAAAAACATTCGCACTGTCAGTTCATCCCCGCGCGGCAAGGTTTGCGGTGCGCCGCGCTCCACGCCAACGGCCTTGCCATCAAGCTCTCTCAGGAGGAAACAATGAGTTTTTACGAAGAGAAATTCTATATGCGCGATGAAGAAGAAGACGAGTTCAACGACAGCGGAGCCTTCGGCGATTCGCTCGAGGAGGACTTGGAAGAAGAAGAGGAAGAAGAAGCCGAACTACCCAGCCTGCGCGAAGACGAGGACGAAGACGACGAAGCGGTAGCGTCCGCCCCTCCGCCCCGCGCAGAAGCCCCCAAGCCACCGGCAAAAAAGGCAGCCCCTAAGAAAGCTGCCAAACCGGCGAAAAAGAAAGCCGCCAAGAAAGCTCCAGCCAAGAAAGCTCCAGCCAAGAAAGCGGCCAAAAGGAAACCAGCGAAAAAGGCTCCCGCGAAGAAAAGGAAGGCTCCGAAAAAAGCGGCCAAGAAAAAAGCAGTAAAGAAAGCCGCCAAGAAAAAGAAACACTAACCATTGCGCGAATTTGAAAAAGGGACACGGCAATCGCCGTGTCCCTTTCAGTTTCCAGAGCTACTTTTCTTCTACTCTTTCCCTCTTATCAACATAGGGAATTACCGAAAACCCAGCCCCGAAGGGGCGGCATAATAAATCCCGGCACCAGTGCCGGGAACCCGTAGAGACGCCAGACTCTACTTCTTCCCCGCCACCGTCTGCAAACACTTACCATACAACTCCAGCAAATGCGCCGCGTACTCCTCGGGCTTCGTATTCCCGGCGCCCGTTCCCTGAAAACCCACGGTCCCGCTACCCGTCGTGCGTCCATAACCCGACGTCAAAGCCACAAACTTCATCAGATCCAGCGCGATATCTTCATTCCGCCGCATACCCGACGCGTTGTTCGCAGATTCATCCATAAAATGCCGCCCTTCCAATTAAGATTTCGAATTCGATGATAACAAACGCCCAATCACTTCGCCGCCCTCGAATCCTTCGCAAACACACTTCGCGGATTCAATTGCAATGCCATCTGAAACGCCTTCTCCGCCCCCGGCGCATCGCCATGCTTCCGCAAACCGATCCCCAGCCACACAAAATTCTCATCATTCGATGGAGCCAACTGCGTCGCCTTGCGGAAATATTCCAAAGCCTTTTCCTGATCCCCGCCAAAAATTTTCGGCGTCAGCAAATACTGTCGCCCTAAACTCGCGCACACCACCGCGCTATTCGGATTCAATCCTTCGGCAATCTTATTCTCCGAAATAATCTTCGGGCCATACCGCGCCCCTGTAAACGCCCCGCCCAAACTGATCTTTACCCCGTATAAATCGCCAAGCAGACTATGCGCCTCGGCAAACTTCCCATCCAGCGCAATTGCACGTTGGGCCTCCCCGATCGCCAGTTCCAACGCCTCACTTGCGGGCTTCTTCTCGTGCCGCGCCGTATCGCTATCCACAATATAAAAATCTACCCGCGCCAACTCATAAACATAAGTCGCGTTAGATGGGCTTGCTTGAGTCAGCCGAACCACCTCCACCCGCGCCGCGTCAAGTGCCGAGGGATCAAGCGTGGTCCGACCTTCTTCGATCAATGCCAGCGCATGATCCAAAGCGATATCCGCAGAAAACCCAAGACCACCCCAGAAGACTAAGAAAAGACAAAGAAATACCCGACGCAGCATGTAATCAGCATTGTATCGTCTGCCGCGTCGCTCTAAGGCTCCAGCCCCACGTAACAAATCCGCCCCACGATCGAATGATTCGCCTTCCCCATGGTAGGCAACGGAATCACTTCCACCGGATACGCCGGGTTATGCGGCCGTAATACCATGCGGTCCCCCGCCACCTCCACATACTTCAAACGCGCCCCGCCCTCATGATTCACCGCATACATATTGGGCCCGGTTTTGTGATATGGCTTCAGCGAAGTGTAATGACGATCCAACATCACGAGCGCTCCCGGCAGCAATCGCGGATACATGCTCATCGCTTCCCGCGCCGGAGCTTCCATCAGTACAAATCTCTCCCACTGCCCGCGATCGATATCGGAAGCCGCTCGCATCTGCCGCAGGAAACTCTTCTTAAACTTCATCGTGTCCTTCACCATATGCACAGTCAACATCGGCTGACTCACCGCAACTTTGGCATCGACCAGCATCACGCTCTGCAAGTGCTCCAGCGTAGATCCTTCCGCCTCCGCCCGATGACGAAGCTCCGCAGGCTCCAGCAAATCCACCACCGACAGCTTTTGGTCGTCGAGAATGCGATCCATCCCCGCCAGGCTTAAGCCGCGCTTGCGATTGAGAAAATTTGAAATATGCGCCTGCTGAAATCCCGTCTGTTGCGCCAGCCCCAGACCGGTCAACGAGCCTTGTTCGATTCTCGCTAGCAGATATTTCCGCAAATTTTCCTGGAGAGCGTAAAACTTCATGGCGGGACAGTATAGCAACGATAATCGCTGACAGCTATTCTGAATTGCTCATATTTTGTCTTTTTGTGATATACAACCTTGACGATATTAGCTCAGAGATATATTGTCGGATTTTAACTATAACTCTTCCTCCCCCCAAAGCAGGCCCTGTCATGATGCAAACCGATCGCGAACCAGAAGTGGAGATGGCACAATTCGAGGAATTTCGCCGCAAGGTGCGATCCGCCGAACTTCTGTCCTCTTCAACCGCACGCATCCTTTCCTCACTTCGCTTCACCGGTAAGGTCAGCGTCCTCGTGCAGAACGGAAAAATCTTCAAGTCGGGCTACGAAGAAGGATATTTCCGCTCCGACGAATAACGCGGCCAAAGCAATGCACCTCAACTAAATAGCCAACCAGACACTCCGTAACAACAACGGGCTCTGTCACCGGTAAATCGGCGCAGAGCCCTTTTTGTTTTGCTCCCTGCCCTCCGGCCCGTCGGCGGAAGAGAGAAACGAGCACCCGCGTGGAGGCAATCATGGAACCACAATTCAAAACATTCATCCATCTCGACCTCAAATACTGCGAGCGCTGCGGCGGCCTCTGGCTCCGCCCCAGCGGAACCGATACCCCCTACTGCGCCGCCTGCCTTCTGGCGCTCGCCGAAATGCCCATGCCCAAGTCACGAGGTGAGCGATGAATAACTTCGCCGTCCACTCCACTGAAAAATCCCCCGCCGCAGTCATCGCCAACCTGCAAGCCTGGGCGCAACCAGTCGGCCGTTTTCAGGCTTGTGTAGCCAAGCATCCCGTGACTCGCGCCGCCCACTCCGCCACCGAACATCTCACCGATCCCACTCTCTGGCTCTATCGCGGACGCACCTGCGCCCTGCTCCGCCGCTTCCTCAGAATGTCCGTCGAAGTCGGCCGCGTTCCTTCCCTGCTCGGCCGCGAATTCTTCCGCAGCCGCATCAATTGTTCTCGCGCCGCCACCTTCGAGGACGCCGTCATCTTCGTCCACGATGTCGAAAAATGCCTCGACCATCTCGACGATTTTCAAAAAGCTCTCATCGCACGAATCATCTTTCAGGAATACACCCAGGAAGAAACTGCCAACATGCTGCAATGCCATGTGCGCACCGTGGGTCGCCGTTTCACCGACACCCTGGATCGCCTGAGCTTCATGTTTCTGCACGACGAAATGCTGGCGCGCCTTCCCGACACCACCGACTGCGGAAAACCTTGTCAAGAGGATCGAACTCGCAATTTCCGCCCAAGTGCTTCACAACAAAACAAATAGAAATTTGCCGCGGATGTCCGATCGACCCTGCCGGGTTTGTTACTCTAAAAATGTAGGGAAAACTTCCTAACCAGCGCGCCTCACCGGCGCGCTTTTTTATTTCCCGCCGTAATCTTCAAGGAGACGCGATGGCCCCTCACGAAATTCGACCGTCATTTTCCCAAAAAAACAATTTCGCAGCCCGATCCGCCGACCGCGATGAAGCAGAGGAACAAGCCCGTTGGACCGAACTGCATCTCCTCCTGCGCGATTTAGTAGGAGTGAAAGCCGCCGTCATCGTCTCTAAGTTGATCGAGATGGCGGAAGCCGGCAACCTCAGTGCCGCCCGCTATATCTTTAAGGTCGTTGGCCTCTACCCCATCATCCCTGTCCAAGAACACGAGTCGGATCTTTCTTTGACCCAAACTCTTCTGCGCGAATTGCACCTTCACCCCTTGGCCGGAGACCTTTCGGGTGACTCCAACAACGCCTCTTAATCAACTTGTACCGTAAAATAGGGTTAAAGAGGACTAGCTGCTGGAATGCCCAGCGCTGGAAATTTCATCGCGTGGATATTACCTGGGTCACAGATCGAATCGCTCTCGGCGGAGGCATATGGAACCTCGCCAACATGACCAATCTGGCGCGCCTCGGCATCTCTCACGTCATTGACATGCAACTCGAATTCGACGACACCGACTTGGGCGACTCCGTTGGGATCGAAGTGCTGTGGAATCCCATCGACGACGACTTTCAGCCCAAGTCCGCTGAAATTTTTCAGCGAGGCATCGACTTCGCCGAGAACGCACTGCAAGATCCAGACGCCAAAGTCTTCATACACTGCGCCGCCGGAGTTCACCGCGCTCCCATGATGACGTTAGCTCTGCTGTGCTCTCAGGGCTGGGATATCGACAAAGCAATGGAACACCTGCAAACTCTTCGCCCGGTGGTCGATTTTGCCGAAGTCTACGTAGAAAGCGTCCGCCGCTACCTGCAAGATCGAACCGTAAGAATGTAGGCGCAAGCGTCCTCGCTCGTGCCGCAGCAAGAAAACTCTGTCCCAGACTCCTAGAACGGAGAACGTATGCGCCCTCTCAACCGCCACATATGGCGGCTTTTTTATTTGCTGCTACCCGCGCTCGCTTGGGCCCAAGGTCCTCAGCTCACTACCATCAGCGACACCGTCTACCGCGCCGATGGCACCCCAGCCCAAGGCACACTCCTAATCTCCTGGCCCGAGTTCATCACCGCGGCCAGCCAGGCCGTCGCTGCCGGATCAAACGCCGTCATCCTCGGCACGGGTGGTTCCCTCTACGTTCAACTCGCGCCCAACGCCGGAGCCACTCCCGCCAACACCGTCTACACGGTCGTCTATCAGCTCGACGACAACTCATCGCCACCACGCTACTCCAGATACTCAGCCGCACTGCACGTGGATTATCCTTTATGACCAAAGACCGCAATAGCTCAGGGGACGCGCAAGAACCTTATTCAACCGGACGCTCGCTTCTGGTCCGCGCCACCGATCACGACTTCCAGAAAATCGTCATCGAAAAACTCGGCCGCCTAGAAACTAACATGGAAATGCTGGTGGGCAACGGCCAACCCGGCCGCGTCAAACAAGCCGAAGACCGCTTAACCGCACTCGAAAAAAACGACATCCGCCGCAGCGTCTACGACCGCCTCCTAAACGCCGCCATCTCCATGACAGTAAGCGCCACCATAGCCCTCCACGAACACTGGGGCCTCCGCTAAGCGAGCGAATTTACTCGGAAGAATTTCACTACAACTGTGGAAGCGTGGTTTTAGGCCCACGAGAAAGACCCGACGTGGGGCTTCAGCCCCCGGATTGTCATCCTGAGCGAAGTCAGCGCGTCGCGAAGCGCGCGCTGACGCAGTCGAAGGACCCCTATTTCACCAGCGCTACTTCTGGATGTTTCTTGAAAAGCCGCAGCTTCAAGCGCACCAAAACAAAATGCTTTTGTCTTTGCCCTCAGAAAATCTCGTTCAAAAAACTAAACAGGAGAATCCCATGGACCTATTCGCAAAAATCCTACAAGGCATCACCCTCGTCCCCAGCATAGTCAAAGCCGTCGAACAACTCTTCGGCAACCGCCCCGGCCCCGAAAAAAAGGACGCCGCCCTTTCCTTCGCCCAAGCCGCCCTCTCCCTCGGCGAAGAATTCAGCGCCAAACAAATCACCGACCCAGAAAAATTCAAACTCGGCCTCGGCAAAGTAATCGACGGCGTAGTCGACTGCCTCAACGCCTCAATCTGGGCCAAAGGCACCCCGCCACCACCGCCCGCCGCCTAAACTACCCAACCTCTTCCTGCCAGTTCTCCAAGGTCTTCTTCACCAACGCCATAAACTGGTCCGCCACCGCTCCGTCGATCAGGCGATGATCGTATCCCAGCGTCAAATGCACCAGCGACCGGATTGCAATCGAATCGTTCCCCTCTTTATCCGTCACCACCACCGGAGCCTTCGTGATCCCGCCCACGCCCATAATCGCCGAGTTCGGCTGATTGATAATCGGCAAGCCAAACACCGCCCCAAACTGCCCCGGATTCGTTACCGTAAAAGTCGATCCCTCAACTTCCTCCGGCTTCAACTTCTTCGTCCGCGAACGCTCGCCCAAGTCGGTGATGCCGCGCTGCAAGCCCAGAAAATTGAGCACATCGGCGTTCTTCAACACGGGCACAATCAATCCCCAATCCAGCGCCACCGCAATGCCCACGCTGACGTGCCGGTTGTACTTAATGTTGTCGCCCTGCAATGACGCATTCACAATCGGATACTGCTGTAACCCAATAATCGCCGCTCGTACAAAAAACGGCATAAACGTAAGCCGCGCTCCATGCCGCTGCTCGAAGCCCGCCTTCATCTTGTTGCGCAGATGAACAATGTGCGTGATGTCCACTTCAAACATGCAGTGGACGTGCGCGCTCGTTCGCCGCGACTCAATCATGCGCTGCGCAATAATCTTGCGCATTTGCGTCATCGGTACCACATCGCCAGGAATCGCCGCCGGAACCGAAGATGTCGGTGCGGAAGCAGGAGCCTTCGCCGGACTAGGAGCGGATGCAACAACTGGAGCAGCAACCGGCGCGCTAGCCGACGGAGCCGGGGCCGCTTCCCGCCGCTCGACAAACTCCATAATGTCCTGCTTCGTAATCCGTCCGCCCAAGCCAGTCCCCGGAACCTGCGCCAGATTCACATCATGATCGCGCGCAATCTTCCGCACCAACGGAGACGACCGCGCGTGTTCATCCTCGGACGCATCCTCGGCAACGGGAGCGGCAGGGGCAGAAGCCACAGGTGCAGCCTTCGCAGTCACAGACTCAACCTTCGCCGGCGCTGAAGCCGCGGCCTTCGCGCCCACCGCAGGCGCTTCTCCCTCCGCCGCGATACTTCCCACCACGGTGTTCACCTGCACCGTCGCGCCTTCCGCCACCTTAATATCCTGCAACACCCCCGACGCCGGAGCCGGAATCTCCGCATCCACTTTGTCCGTCGAAATCTCAAACAAAGGCTCGTCCCGCTGCACCTTGTCCCCAGGCTTTTTCAGCCACTTGGTGATCGTGCCCTCCACAATGGACTCGCCCATCTGCGGCATCAAAATATCAGTCGCCATAAATCTCCCTTGCGCGCCAAGAGTACGGAATGAGTTGCGGAATACAGCGCGGCCCATCCGCCAAAGCGCAACCCTCGATTATATAAGAGAAGTTCTCGGATGAAGTTGCGGCACAACGGATGAATGGCGTCTCCGTCTGAACGGTTACTTTGAGCATTGTCCTCTTGATCAGGACTCGTCACAAGGGTTGAGCTAGTTTGACCATACATGGGCAGAGAGAGTCGCTAGCATCGGTTACTGAGGCAAGAGGAATTTGCCCGTGATCAAACTTGGAGGTCCCAAACCATGTTGAAAAGAACGGTTCTTGCACTACTCGGTCTCGTGATTGCCATCGGCTTGGCGTCGCTGCCCAAAACCGAAGCCCAGGTAGCCGTCGGAGTCCAGGTCGGAGCGCCTGCGGTCGTCTTCACAAGCGGCTACCATGAAGGCTACTACTATGACGGTAATTATCGCTATCAGAGAGACTCACGCGGGTACAGACACTATGACCACGCATACGGCGAACATAGAGACTGGGCACATGACCGCGCCCACCGCGACGGAAATCATCATGACGAGCATCACCCCGATGGCGATCATCGCGACTGGAAAAGATAACAGAAGTAAGCGATGGGGGAGTGATGGAGGCGTGGCTTCAACCCGGAGCCAAAGTAGGTAGGCGAACTTAAGATTGTTCCACCCCTTACTTCTTCTCCCCCATCGGCATCGCCTCCGCCCCACTCGGCCCCACGCCAAACGCCTTCTTCCAATAATCCTGTACTCCAGGAGGCAACTTCTGCAGACGTGACAAAAATGCCGTCACTTTCCACATGTCGTCTTCGCTCAAAACTTTATTCCACGCTGGCATCCCGCTATAACGAATCCCCGTGCGTATCGCATAAAACACGTGCCACTCCGGATCGTCCGACGGCTCCACTATCAACTGCGGCGGCGGCGGATACATCGAGTGCGCCAGCATACTGGGGCGATTGTCCAGTGTCCCATGGCACACCGCGCAGTTCATGGTGTAAATCTTCATGCCCTCGATCAAATTCTCATCCGTCGGTGACACCGGATTGTTCAACCGCGGCGCATGTTTCTCCATCGACGCATCCACCGCCGACATTGCAATCTTGGTCTCCAACGCCGGAGGAGTAGCGTCCGACGTCGTCGGCAGAAATCCTAAATTTGCAATCGCCAGCGCAGCCAAAATGATCACCAGCAAAGTGACCACTATTCCCGCCAAAAAGCCTCTCATAGCGCCCTCAACTCCACCATACCCAAAGCCCGCTCAATACGCCACTAACCACCGCGACTCGCGCACGATGTCGCCGATCTTGGGAAGAAAATACTCTTCCTGCGGCGGCGAAAACGGCACCGGAGAATCCTGCGACGTGATCCGCACAATCGGCCCATCCAGCGAGTCGAACGCCTCCTCATTAATGATCGCCGCGATCTCGCCCGCAATCCCCCCCGTGCGAACGTCTTCATGCAGCACGATCACCTTGTTCGTCTTGCGCACCGTCTCGGCAATCGCGTCCCGATCCAGCGGCGACAGGGTTCTCAGATCGACGATCTCAACGTCGATCCCATCCGCCGCCAGAATCTCCGCCGCCTCCATCGCCGTATGCACCATCGCCGCATAAGTAATGATGCTCAAATCGCTTCCCTCGCGCGCCACCCGCGCCTTGCCCAACGGCACAATGTAATCCTCTTCTGGCACTTCTTCCTTGATCCGCCGATAAAGATACTTATGCTCGAAAAATATCACCGGATTGTTATCGCGAATCGCCGCCTTGATCAATCCCTTCGCATCGTACGCGCTCGCCGGACACACTACCTTCAACCCCGGCGTATGCACAAAATACATTTCCGGATTCTGCGAATGAAACGGCCCGCCATGCACATTCCCGCCCGAAGGCCCGCGAATCACCAGCGGCGCTGGAGCATTCCAACGATAATGCGCCTTGGCCACCATGTTCGTAATCTGATTGAACGCGCAGCCAATAAAATCCATGAACTGAAACTCCGCCACAGGACGCAACCCGGTCAACGCCGCCCCAAACGCCGCGCCCACAATGGCCGACTCAGCCAGCGGCGTATCGATCACGCGCTCCGGCCCAAAGTGATCGATAAATCCATCCGTCACCTTGAACGCCCCGCCATAAATGCCGATATCTTCTCCCAGGCAAAACACGGTAGGATCGCGCTGCATCTCCTCCCAAATCCCCTGCCGAATCGCTTCCAAATAAGTCAGCTGCATAAGCCCTTTATGGATCCTGTGTTATTACATTTTGTACAAAACGTGATAAGATACATTTAGTACGAATAGAGTCGCTATGCCCGAAAAACTGACCGCCAGCGTCGCGCGACAAAACTTCTCCGATATCCTAAACCGTGTCGCATACCGCGGTGAGCGCGTCGTCGTGCACCGCGGCAAGAAACCAGTCGCAGCCGTCGTTCCCATCGAAGACCTCGAACTACTGGAGAAACTGGAAGACGAACTCGACGTGGCCGCCGCCCGTAAGGCTCTTAAAGAACCCGGCGCGATCCCATGGACCACCGTCAAGAAAAAGCTCCGG
>Ga0302319_10012780_pt1 | contig 15791 bp, 13 predicted proteins | sample Bog_T0_2_FD_203319 | JGI IMG/M metagenome (GOLD analysis project Ga0302319, IMG submission 203319) | Peat permafrost microbial communities from Stordalen Mire near Abisko, Sweden - Bog_T0_2 | ecosystem: Environmental > Terrestrial > Soil > Wetlands > Peat | place: Sweden: Abisko, Stordalen Mire...
AGAACGTTGTTACGGTTAATAAGAGTGTTGATAATGTTTATATTTATAGAAAATATAAACGTATGGGGGGAGCCCTCAGAAAGTTCTTTTTTGAACGTTCTTTAGCAAAGAATAATTATGATTTTTGTTTTGTTTTGGAACAACATCCTCAATACCATCAATTTGCTAAAAATATTTTGGGGAATCGAGGCCTAAAAATCGGTTTCACTAGTGTGCCTGAGACAAATTATCTCGATCATACCGTGGCCTATAATTATCATGAACAGCATGCGATTCAAAATTCCTTATTCTTGTTACGGGATTTTTTGAATATTCCCATTGACGATGATGATTGTTTAATGGATTTTGATATCCCTGAGGATGTTGAGAAAGCTCTGATACCTTCCCTGTCAGTCTGGAAAGGCGCTGAAGGTAAATATTTTGTGATTCACCCTGGCTGTTCGGAATATTTGCCGTTAAGGGCATGGGATATGCCTAATTACTCTCAGGTGATTCGTTTTTTAAGAGCTCAAGGTTACAGGGTTTTTTTGACAGGAGCTAAATCAGACAAGCGTTTTATTGATGAAATCATGAAAGATTATGGGCATGACGATTTGGGGGTTGAAGTATTCTATAATCGGCCTTTATTTGACACGGGTTTTTTGATTAAGAATTCGTCTGGAATGTTGTCCTCGGATACAGGGATTATGCATTTAGCACGGGCTGTGCGTGCGCCAGTGCTAGCTTTGTTTGGGCCGTCGAATCCTAATCACACGGGTTGTATTGGGCCAGGGCGGTATATTCAAATCCGCAATGATTTTAAATGCGGGCCATGCCATTATTTCCCGCAATACCGCTATGAAGACAAGAAAGATTGCTTGCATGGCCAGCCGCCAACGTGCATGAAATCGATTAGTGTTGAGCAGGTGACCGATAGCTTGAAAGAATTATTAGGATTAAGCCTTTCATGAAAATTAGTTTAAACAAGACTGCTGCGGTGTTAGTCCTCATTTTTGTATTGGCTTTAGCCATGAGGGCGTATCAGCTCACTTTCTTTGAATTTAAGACAGATCAGAATACGGCAATTAGCTTAGGGCTAGAGGCAAGGGCGGCTCATTTTTTAATTGCTCATGGGATGCGGGCTAGTTTAGGAGTGGATAATCCGCCTCTTTTCCCAATAGTGATGGGTGTTTTGACGGCGGTGACGGTTGATCCTGCCCGTTTAACGTTCTTTTTCTTTATCATTAATCTATTGGCCTTAGCCCTAGCCATCGTTCTTTTTTACTGCACGCTCCCACGACCCTATGCTATTTTGGCTGCAGCCTTCTTGGGCTTGTTCCCTGCCTTTACGATTTATTCAAATAATATCTGGGCGCAGTGCTTGCTGCCTATATTAATCATCTTATTTTATATTTCCCTTTATAGATTGATTAAATTCGAGCTTTGGCAGAATTTTATTTATATGAGTTTGCTGGCCATTGTAGCTGCCCAAATTCATGCCTCGGGTTTTTTTCTATTCATTTTGATTCTGATGGTGGCCATTGTCTATTGGAAGAAAATTGATAGAAGGTTGATTTTTGTATCCCTTGTGGCAATAGTGATCTCATTCTTGCCTTATGTGATGTACTTATTAGGGAACAAAGCTCTTGGGAAATCCTTGGTCCCGGATATTTCCACGCAAATATTCACCCTGCATTTGCGGATGGCTTCTTTTGATTTTTTTAGGAATTATTTCAGGCATGATCTGAATCAAATATTAAAGTTTATCACGGGCGGTTGGCGTTTTGTTCTTTGCCCGCTGGCTTTTATCCCTCAATTGTTTTTTATAGGTGGTCTTGTAGAATATTTCAGATGGCTCTTTAAAGGGAAAATATTTGATCAATCTGAAGGATCTCTTCAGGAATATCCCATTCTTTTTCAGATTTCAGGCGTCTTTATATTGATTGTGACACTGGGTTATTTGATTTTACGGGTACCAACCCCCATGCATTATTTCATTGTCCTTTTTCCGGCCTATAGTATTCTGACCGCCTTTGGCGCATTAAGGATAGGGCGATTTGTTTGGGGGCGATGCCTGATTGTCTTGAGCATCCTGGCTACTTTAATCCTTCTGGTTGGCGTTTTGCGTTTCTTGGACAGGGCGGGAGGACATCCATCGGAATATGGCGTATCTTATAAATCGTTGATCGCCTGGCAGCGAGAAATTCAGGAAAAGAAAATTCCAGGGCAATGTTTTGATTTAAAGGTTCATTTTATAGGCAGTGGCAAGGCAGATGTTCCAGCGGCCCTGGCTGTATTAAATAAAAATAATACATGCAGTGTTGGTGATAAGATTATTCCGGCACAAATGGATATCAGCTGGAATGATAAATCAATGCGGTATGAACATAAGTGGTCTTATCTATGAATTTTAAGAAAATACTGATTATTAATCCTTATGGAATCGGAGACGTTATATTTACGACTCCGATGATCAAGAATTTACGCTTGGCCCATCCTCAGGCGCGTATTGCTTACTTGGCCAATGCCCGTACAGCGGATTTCATTAAGAGCAGCTTAGAGATCGATCAGGTTTTTATTTATGACCGGGATGAATATGTTAAGGCTTATCGTCAAAATCCTTTAACATTTGCGCAAAAATGGATTTCATTCTTACAAGTGATCCGACGTGAAAATTTTGAGGTGGTGTTTGACCTGTCTTTAAATAGCACTTTTGGATTCTTATCATTTGCGGCGGGTATCAAGCAGCGCATTGGGTTTAATTACCGTGGCCGAGGGCAGTTTTTAACGCATAAGATTGATTTGCTGGGCTTTGAGGGCCAGCATGTGGTGGATTTCTTTTTAGATTTATTAAAATATGTCAATGTGCCTGTGATTGACCGGCATTTGAACCTGACTATTCCAGACCAAGATATTAAATGGGCCCAGGATTGGTTGGTTAAGAATAAGGTAGATCCGAACAAGACTTTAATAGCATTATTCCCCGGAGGGGGAGCCAGTTGGGGGGATCAGGCGAAATACAGGCTTTGGGGTGCTCCTAAGTTTGCCGAATTAGTGGACAAAATGGTTGAAAATTTCGACGCTGCCATTATACTGATGGGAGATTCGAGGGATCAAGCCTTATGTTCTGAAGTAGCCCGATTGGCGCGTTCGCCGTTGCATGATGCTGTCGGGCAAACCTCTTTATTGGGTTTGGCAGCGCTTTTTAAGCAATGCCGTGCCGCTGTGATTAATGATGCGGGATCTGTTCATGTGGCCGTGGCCATCGGCGTCAAGGCTCTTTCCATTTATGGGCCAGTTGACCCGAAGGTGTACGGCCCTTATCCTCCTGAAGAACATATGACCGTTCAAAAGGGTTTGCCTTGTCAACCCTGTTACCGTCGCTTTCGTATGCCGCAATGCAGTCATGTCAGCTGCCTGCGTGATTTAACGTCCCAAGAAGTTTATAGAAAGGTTCAAGGTATCTTATGAGTATTCCATTTATTGATTTCAAAGAACAAAATCGTCAGATTCAAGGTGAAGTGGATTTAGGTTTTAAGAAAGTATTCGAAAAGGGTGATTATATCTTAGGCGAACAAGCGCATATTTTTGAAGAGGCCTTTGCGCATTTTTGTGAAGCCAAATACGGGGTGGGTGTTAATTCTGGTACTGACGCACTACATTTGGCCTTGATGGCCTTGGATATCAAGGAAGGTGATGAGGTCATTGTTCCGACCCATACCTTTATCGCGACGGCCTTGTGCGTTTCTTTCTGCCGGGCGACTCCAGTTTTTGTTGATATTGAGCCGGACACCTATAACATTGATCCTAAATCTTTTGAATCCAAGATTACTAAAAAAACAAAGGCTGTGATCCCGGTTCATATTTATGGCCAGCCGGCCAATATGGATGAGATCATTGCAATTGCCCATAAGCATGGCATCAAGGTCGTCGAGGATGCGGCCCAGGCACATGGTTCACGTTATAAGGGCCGACGGGTTGGTTCCATGGGGGATGTGGCTTGTTTTTCATTTTATCCCACCAAAAGTTTGGGCGCTTGCGGGGATGCGGGCATGATCGTGACCAGCAATAAAGAAATTTATGAAAAAGCCCTGATGTTGCGCGATTATGGTCGTCAAGGCCGTTATGAGCATAAGATCAAGGGGACCAATTCCCGTTTGGATACCTTGCAAGCTGTTGTTCTTAATGCCAAATTAAAGCATTTGGATACCTGGAATGGGATGCGTGCCAAGAATGCGGCCATTTATGCGCAATTATTAAAGCCATTAAAGAGCGTCGTTGCTCCTTTTTTAAAGTCAGATCGTACTCATGTTTACCAAACCTACGCCATCCTTGTTCCCAATCGCGATCAAGTCGTAGAGTCCATGAAAGCTCAAGGAGTGGGTGTTTTGATCCATTACCCCATAGGCCTGCACTTGCAAGAGGCTTACGCGGAATTGGGGCATAAATTGGGAGATTTTCCTGTCGCTGAAAGAATTGCGTCCCAGGTGATGAGCCTTCCGATGTTTCCGCATATGACCCAGGAACAAATTGAAACGGTCGTTGTGGCTTTAGAAAAGTCGTTGTAATTAAGGAGCGAATCGTGGGCTTAGCTTTAAGTGTGGTGATTATTGCCAAGAATGAACAGGGACGGATCGAGGATAGTCTCAAAAGTGTCCATGGTTGGGCCGACGAGATTATACTGGTTGATGATGAGAGCACCGATAATACCCGTGCCATTGCATCTAAATACACGGATAAGATTTTTACTCGCCATATGGAGCTTGAAGGTAAACAGCGTAATTTTGGGGCCTCTAAGACTAAGTATGATTGGATCTTGTTATTGGATTGTGATGAACGATTAACGGATGAACTTAAAAGTGATATTGCTTTAACAATTAAAGAAGGTGATCCTAAGATTGCCGCTTATTGGGCACCGCAAATTAATTATTTTGGTGATCGGCCATTGCATCACGGCGGTTGGTCAACTCCGCATATCCGTATATATAATAAAAATCATGTGCGATGGTCTGAGAAGGAATATGATGTTATTCATCCGGGACTTAATACCGATGAAGGTTATCGCAACGGTACCTTGAAGGGCTTAACGCATCATTATAGTTTTGGCACTGTAGAAAATTTTATTGCCAAGATTAATCGATATTCCACCTTGGAAGCGACCAAGTGGTATCATGACGGGCGAAAAATGCCTTTGGCTAAGGCGATGTGGCGTTCTTGGGATCGTTTTTTTAGACGATTTGTTGCCAAGAAAGGCTATAAGGATGGTTACTTTGGTTTTGTCGCGGCCGTCTTAAGCGGATTTCATGAATTTGCCGCTTACAGCAAATATAGAGAAATGAAAGAGAGAAACAAGGCATGAAGGTTGTTTTTCTCGACAGAGACGGCGTCATTAATGAGTTTCCGGGCAATGGTTTTTATGTGACCAAGGTCAAAGATTTTCATTTTATCCCTGGGTCTGTCGAAGCTATCCGTGAATTAACGTTAAGTGGGCATAAGATTTTTGTCATCTCAAATCAGGCGGGTGTGGGCAAGGGCGTTTATTCCCAGGACAAGCTGACACGCATTGATGCCAAGATGATTAAAGGTGTTGAGAAAGCCGGTGGTCGGATCCGTAAAAGTTTTTATTGCACGCATCGCTCGGATGCGGGGTGTGATTGCCGTAAGCCGGGGATTGGATTACTTAAGAAAGCGCTTAAGTCGCTCAACAAAACCATTGTCCACGCGCAAAAGGCTTTTTTTGTTGGCGACACCGAAGGCGATATTAAGACCGGGCATAATGCCGGTTGTCGAACTATTTTTGTTCTCTCAGGCCGCGAAGACCGTCGCTATATGCGCAAGTGGACCGTTAAACCTGATTACATTGTCAAAGACCTGAAAGCAGCAGTCAGCATCATCCAAAATGAAAATTTTAGTCATCCACGCAACAGCCGGGGCCGGGCATAAAAAAGCAGCAGAGGCTATCTTTCATGGCTTGCAGGCAAAAAGTGGCTGTGATGCCCGCCTTGTTGATGCCCTGGATTATACCAATCCATTATTTAAAAAAACCTATCCTGAATCATACTCTTTTTTAGTGACCCGACTGCCTTGGGCTTGGGGATTTTTCTTTTGTGTTTTAGATCTTCCGTGGCTGCAGCCTTTGGTCCACGCTGTTCGGCGTTTATATAATGGTTTGAATGCTAGGGCATTGCAGAATTTCTTAATTCAAGAGCAGTTTGATGTGATTATCACGACCCAGTTTCTATCGGCGGAAGTCAGTGCTTACCTTAAACGGACAGGCCGGATTAAATCCAAGATTATTTGTGTGGTGACTGATTTTGATGTGCACCGCATCTGGGTTAATGAAGGGATCGACTTTTATACGGGAGCTTGTGAATATACCAAGAATAAATTAATTGCATTAGGAGTTGCTCCTGAGAAAGTATTGGCGACGGGAATACCAACTGACGCTAAGTTTGGCCTTCAACCGGATGTTGTTGCTTTAAAGCAGAAATTAGGGATTCAAAACAAGGGATTAACCGTCTTGATTGCCACTGGTTCTTTTGGGATGGGGCCCATCGAAGAATTGATGACCTTGCTTCAGAAATACAATTTATTAATTGTTTGCGGGCATAATAAAGAATTATACGAGCGTTTAAAGCCCCTGGCCCCTCAGAATACGCATGTCTTGGGTTTGGTGAACAATATGGATGAGTTGATGGCCGTGGCGGATGTGATGGTGACAAAGCCAGGCGGGTTGTCCATTGCCGAGGCCTTGGTCAAAAAATTACCCATGATCTTCTTTAGTGCCATTCCAGGCCAGGAGACTAATAATATCAAGGTCTTAAGCTCATTTGAAGTCTGCCAAGGGCAAAGCAGCTTGCCGCAAATTGCTCAAACAATTCAAGAGTGGGACGCTCATCCCAAAGATTTAGATGCGTTTAGGCTGCGTATGAGCGAATTATCCAAACCCAATGCCGTTGCTGATATTATTTCTCTCCTATGATCTCTCAAGTTGTCTTTGATCTGCCTATTGAAGGGCCTTTTGATTATTTGATCCCGGAAGCTTTGCTTGCCCAAGTTTCTGTCGGCATGCGTGTAAAGGTTTTGTTTGGGCCTCGGGCTCAAATTGGATTTGTGACAGGACTTCTTGAGAAGAGCGAGATTGCCAAGATAAAGCCTATCCTTTCTCTCTGTGATACTGCGGTCCTATTTAATCATTTAGATTTATCTTTTGCCCGTGAGTTTAGTGCTTATTATGCTTGTAGTTTGGGTGAAGCTCTAGCGACGATTTTGAGAAATAAAAAGGAGCTTAAGCCTTGTATCCAGCGCGATCATAAGCCACGGTTGTCTTTATACCGCTCTTCTCCTGATGCTTACGCTGGGAAGATTCAAAAGATCATTGATGAGTATCGCGCTCAATATAAAGATGAAGCTGGTGATTATTGCCGTTTTTTGATCTTGGTTCCTGATATTTTCAGGCAGGAATTGATTGTTGCACAATTAAAGCTGGGAAAATCTATCAAGATCGGCGCACGTTCTGCTGTTTTTGAATCGGATGGCTGTTATGACTGTGTCATCATGATTGATGATGAGGATTCTTCTTATAAGCAGGAACAAACACCTATGTATGAGACCCGTCAGGTGCTTTTGGCGCGTTCGAAGATTTACGGATTTGATATTGCTTTTGTAGGGGTTTCTCCGTCGGTTGAATTGATGGAATTGGTTGATCAGCATCAGATTAAATTAATAGATGCATCAGAAACAGTTAAAAAATCAAAAGTGGTTGATCTAACAAATTATAAATTCATCCCTGGTCTGCTTTCTCCACCTGTGCGTGATGCTATTGAGGCTGCCTTGAAAGTGCAGAAGAAGAGCATCCTGGTTTTAAACCGTCGAGGATCTTACCGATTAACGCGTTGTGTGGATTGTGCGGAAATCCTAAAATGCAGCCGTTGTGATAGTTCATTAATTTACTCGCGCGCTGAGGGTAAATTCCTTTGCCGTCATTGCACTGCGAGTGTGCCGGGTGATACAGTTTGCCCTAAATGCCACAAGCCCAGCTGGAAATCTATCGGCATCGGCGTTGAACAAGTGCGCACCGAATTAAAGAAACAATTTCCTAATGCCACGATTGCCGCCTTTGAGAGGGCTTCGGAATCACTGGCGAATTTTGATATCCTTGTCACGACTAATGCTGTCTTGCGTTTTCAGGGACGCTTAAAGGTTCAAGTCGCGGCATTGATTGATTTTGACGCTGAGATTAATCGCTTGGATATGCGTTCGGCTTTTAATGCGTTTAGCCTGGTGCTTCATGTGACGAGCATGGCGCAAGAAGCGGCCTTTATTCAGACACGCAATAATAATCATTATGTCCTTAAGCATTTATCCAAGGGGGATATTAAAGGTTTTTATCAGGAAGAATTAGGGTTAAGAAAAGAGTTGGGCTTTAGCCCCTTTAAGCACTGGATTAAAATGAGCTGGCGGGGCAAGGAAGAAAAATTAACCCGGGAAATGGCTGATAGTGTTTATAAAGAGTTAAAACAACGGGCAACAGAAAGTCTTGCCATTACGCCCCCCTTAGCTGATGCTGTGATGCGCAAACGTGATCAATTTCGTATCAATGTCATGTTTCAAACGGACAATGTTCCTCAAACGGTAAGCTTTATCAAATCTACTCTTGCCCAGCTTAAGCGTCGAAGCAAGGTGATTATGACGATTAATATTGATCCATAAAAAGAGATAGCAGGTTCTGTATTTTATGGTAAATTATTTTATTCATTTAATAAGGTTAATTGGGTTTTAAATTCCGGATAGAGTATTTTAAATTTAAAGTGGATCCATGAAATCATTCCTTGAATTAAAAAAGAATCTTAAGCGAGATCATTCTCATTTAAAGACGGTCAAATTGGCCATTCTTGGGGATACAGCAACTCAACTTTTGGTTCAGGCTATTCAAGGGTTTGGATTCGAAACGGGTTATTATTTTGATGTCTTCGAGGCTGATTATGATCAGATAGACAGGCAGATTCTAGATGCTAGCTCCGAGCTTTACCAATTTGAACCTGATTTTACACTCATCTTTTATTCTTCCCCAAAATTACTTCAGAAATTCTATAAACTTGATAACGCAGGCAAAGAAGTTTTTGCGCAAAAACATATAGAGCATATTACAAGTCTATATCAGTCGATAGTTTCCTCACTCAAGAGTAAGGTGCTAGTTATGAATTACCCCGAGATTGATGATGCTGTTTTTGGCAATTATGCCAACAAGACGAATCTTTCTTTTGTTTATCAATTACGACGGATTAATCTTGGGATTATGGATTTGTCCCAGAAATTGAATAATCTGTTTATCGTAGACTTGTCCTTGCAACAAGGGCACTTTAGCGCAGATTTTATGACGGATCGTAAGGTTTATGTTAGTACGGATATTATTTTTAGCATTGATTTTCTTCCCTACGCTGCGAAGAATATCGTTGATGTGATCAGTGCTACTCTAGGGGTATTTAAGAAATGCATTGTCCTAGATCTGGATAATACTTTGTGGGGTGGAATTATTGGAGAAGATGGTATTGAAAATATTCAGATTGGTGATTTAGGCTTGGGGAAAGCATTCACGGAGTTTCAGCGCTGGCTTAAGGAGCTTAAACAACGGGGGATTATCCTGGCTGTTTGCAGTAAGAATGATGAAAATAATGCCAAAGAGCCTTTTATCAAACATCCTGACATGGTTTTGAAATTAAAGGATATTGCTGTTTTTGTCGCTAATTGGGAAAACAAGGCAGACAATATTAAATACATTCAGAGCATTCTGAATATTGGTTTTGATGCGATGGTTTTCTTTGATGATACGCCATTTGAGCGTAGCATGGTCAAGACCAGCCTTCCTGAAATTACAGTGCCTGAACTACCAGAGGATCCAGTTGAGTATTTACCTTATTTAAGATCCTTGAATCTTTTTGAGACGGCTTCGTTCACGGCGGAGGATGGGCAAAGGACTAAGTTATATCAAGAAGAAGCCCATAGAACAATCGTGCAGATGCAAAGTGCTAATGAGGATGATTTTTTGGCGGCATTAAATATGTACTCTGATGTGAAAGGGTTTGATAAATTCAACACGCCTCGAGTTGCTCAATTGACACAGCGTTCCAATCAGTTTAATTTACGGACTGTCAGGTACACGGATGAGGATATTAGCCGCTTAGCCCAGGATAATTCATTTATAAACATCTCTTTTACCCTTGCAGATAGGTTTGGGGAATATGGTTTGATCAGTGCTGTCGTATTAGAGAAGCAGTCAGGGGCCTTGTTTATTGACACATGGATCATGAGCTGTAGGGTCTTGAAACGCGGCATGGAAACCTTTGTGCTTAACGCCATTGTGGATGCGGCCCGCCGAGAGGGCATTGATCAAATCATCGGTGAGTATATTCCTACCGCCAAAAATGGCATGGTGAAGGAGCATTATAAAAATTTAGGATTTAAACCTGTGGATAGTGTGGATAGTCGATGGCAGCTTAAGGCTAGTGAATATCAAGATATAAGAACACATATTTCTGTAAAGTGCGTGGACGCCTGACACCGATATGTTTTTTCTGCTAAAATCTGACGTTCTCATTAGTAAGGTGGGTGGCCAACTGAGAGGTTAGGCAAATAGATTAGCCGAATGCAGCGTTGTCAGATTTCTTACGCAGAAAAAACATATCGGTATCAGCCTGCACAAAATGTTTAAAGTTGAACTAAAAATGAGATTAGCAATCATTCATAGGATGATGCTGATATATTATTCTGGCGTATAAAAATCTTTAAACGTTACTTTTGGCTGGACTTAACGCGTGACCTTTCAAAAAGGAAATCACGGTACCAATGGGAACGAAAGATTTTAGCCAGAAAAATATATCAGTGTCATCCGTCCATGCATAGCATGGCAAGATAAAGGAGCTATACATGATCAGCGAGACGGAGATTTTGAAGCAGGTTAGCGGGATATTTGTTGATGTCTTGGACAATGAAAGTATTGTATTAAAAAGAGAGACGATTGCTAAAGATGTTGAGGAATGGGATTCCTTGACGCATATTCAGTTGATTGTGGCTGTGGAAAAGCATTTTAAGATCAAATTTACCACGGCCCAGATCCAATCGTTTAAGAATGTCGGGGATTTGTGCGATGAAATACAAAGAAAGCTTTCGGTATGATTCCTGATATTGACTTCTTTGGGTCAGAGGCGAATTTTCACCACTTGGGACTTGTCGTTAAAAGCATCACGGATGTTGTTGCGGATGCACAGATCATCACCGATCCTGTCCAAAGGGTGCGCCTGAGTTTTGTGAAATTAAACGGGGTATGCATTGAATTGCTTGAACCAACAGGGCCTGATTCGCCGGTCTTTCAAAGCCTTCAGAAAAAGATTAAATTAGTGCATATCTGTTATTCTGTCCCCGATATTACTAAAGCGATTGCTGATGCTGAGCCTCATGGTTGTGTTTGTATTGCCCGTCCTGTCATGGCTGTTGCCTTTAATAGCCAGATTGCCTGGCTTTATCATAGAGATTATGGATTGATTGAATTATTGGAAACCGCATGAATTTCACTTCATTAGAGTACGCTTTTTTTCTTCTGATTGTTTTCTTCTTGTTTTATGCTCTACCTCAAAGGTATCAGTGGAAACTGTTGTTCTTCTCGAGCATTGTTTTTTACATGATCAGTGTTCCTCAGTATATTTTTATTCCTATTTTTATCGGAATCGTTAGTTTTAGCGCTGGTATTCTCATGGAGAAGGCTCGGGAGCTTCAGTCGAAAAAAGTGATTCTGATCATCAGTTTGATGGCTAATCTTGGTATTCTTGCCTTTTTTAAGTATGTTAATTTTCTCACCACGTCATTTTTTAAGATATTTCATTTTATACAAAGCTACTCGACGCACACGGATACTTTTTCTGGGGATCCAATACTGCTTAAATTGCTTGTTCCCCTGGGGATTTCCTATATCACCTTTCAAGCTGTTGGCTATACGATTGAAATTTACCGTGGTAATCATCCGGCGGAGAAGCATTTTGGTCTCTTCATCACGTACTTAATGTTTTTCCCGAAATTGTTATCAGGCCCTATCGAGCGAGCGCATCACTTTTTGCCTCAATTACGTGAAAAGAAAGTTTTTGATTATGCCTTATCTTCAGAGGGCTTAAAGTTAATTGTTTGGGGGCTTGTAAAAAAGCTTGTCATTGCAGATACCTTGGCCAAGCGGACTGAATTGATCTTTCAAAACCCAGATCATTACGCTGGAGCTCCGTTGATCTTTGGAGCGATGCTCTTTAGTATCCAACTGTATGCCGATTTCTCAGGCTATACGGATATCGCGATTGGTTCTGCCAATGTGCTGGGCTTTAAATTAATGAAGAATTTTGATTTTCCTTTTATCGCCAAATCAACGACGGAATTTTGGCGTAGATGGCACATTTCACTTTCCAGCTGGTGCTTTGAGTATATTTATAATCCCATAGCCATTGCGAAACGGGATTGGGATAAGTGGGCGGTTGTTTATGCGTCCATTGTTACTTTTGTTCTCTTGGGGCTTTGGCATGGCCCGCACTGGAAGTTTGTTGTTTTTGGGTTATTTGAGGGCACGATATTATCTGTTGAATTTTTGACAAGAAAGCAGAGGAAGACGCTCGGCAGTGTTTTGCCAGAAGCGGTCAATAATGGCATGGGTGTAGTGATTACTTTCTTTCTTTTTAGTTTTGCTTCCATTTTTTTTAATGCGGCAAATCTTTCTGAAGCAATTACCTTTATTAAACATCTATTCCTTTTTACTGGGCATGACGGCCGGATTAGTTCTTTATCCGTAGCGTTTAAAGGGCGGGATATTGTTATGGCTATTTTTTGGGTCTTCTTTTTATTTGCTGTTGAGTATGGGGATAGAAATTTTGATCTAAAGAGTTTCTTCCCACGACAACCTCTTTTATTTAGATGGGTAATATACTACGCGGCTATAATATTAATAATAATGTTGGGCGTTAGCGAGCAGTCACAGTTTATTTATTTTAAGTTTTAAATTACTCATCCTTGATGAGGTAATTCTTGAGGAAATGCTTTGAGAAAAGTTATTCTTAAATTGAGTTTATTATCAATACCAGTTTTAGCTGTGTATATTTTTGCGTTCATTGTCCTTTATAAGAGTGGAGAAATTCTTTCTATCCGTGAGATTATTGATCGTCAAATTACATCTGCTCGTCCTGTTATTTATGGTTCTGGATACAGTGAACGTACTGTTCAATATAAGTATAATTATGTCCTTATACGTAAACCATCGATTATTGCCATGGGTAGATCTAGAGTAATGCAATTTAGGTCAGCTTTTTTTAAGGATCCTGCTAGTTTTTTTAATGCCGGTGGGGGCATTATTGGGATTGAAGATATTCAAGCTTTTTTGGAAGGAATTCCAAATGATAAAACCCCGCGAATGATTATTCTTTCTTTAGATCAACATTTTTTTAATCCAAACTGGGATGGCCCAGGGTTGGCAAAATTTGAGTTGAAGGGCGATACTGGATCTTTTGAGATTTTACTTAATCAGGGTTGGTATGTGTTTCAAGGGTTTCTAAAACATAAATATACTCTTGCTCCATTGTTTAAAAAGGATTTAACAGGAACAGATTATATTGGAATAAATGCTATCAGGTTTCAGAAGGGGTACCGAAAGGATGGATCTTATTCTTATGGAAAAAATATTAAACAAAATAGCCGAGATTTTTTATTTACAGATACGTTGGATGCAATAGCCAAAGCTAATGATGTTTTTGTTTATGGCAATCATATATCGCCTAAATCTGTGGTTATATTTGAAAAATTGTTGAAGTATTGTCAGCAAAGGGATATTCATGTAGTTGTCTTTATGCCGCCATATGCTCACCTAATCTATAATAAGCTTATGTCTATGCCCAAAAAATTTGGTTTTTTACCTGAAATTGAACCCAAGGTGGCGCCAATTTGTAAAAAGTATGGGGCTTCATTCTTTAATTTTTCTGATATTAACTCGGTTGGCGCTACTGATCTGGAGACTACAGATGGTCTTCATGGTTCTGAAAAAGCATATCTTCGCCTATTTTTGTTAATGCAGAAGAGTGATCCTCTCCTGCATGATGTGGCTGCTGACGAAACCTATCTTCAAAAACGGCTTGCCGATGCTCCGGGGCCATATGTGGTATTCGGACAAGATGAGTAAACTTCGTCGCCATCCTTGACGGTATTCTTCCCAATGCGTATACTAGGCAAATGATGCATATCATTTTTTTTGGAAGTGATGATTTTGCGGCGGTGCATTTGGAAGCCCTGTTAAATGCGGGGCATCAGGTGCTTGCCTGTGTCACGGGGCCGGATAAGCCTCAGGGGCGGGGGATGAAGATGACGGTCTCTCCTATCAAACAGATTGCCTTGGAACGGCAAATTCCCTATCTGCAGCCAGTGACTCTCAAGACAATAGAGATTGTTGATGCTTTAAAGACTTACGAGGCGGACATTTTTATCGTCGTAGCCTATGGCCGTTTGTTGACGCAGGAAATCCTGGATATTCCTAAAATATTTTGCCTGAACGTTCATGGCTCGCTTCTGCCTAAATATCGAGGTGCAGCGCCGGTGAATTGGGCTATTCTTAATGGTGATAAGGCGACTGGTGTCACTGTGCAGAAAATGGCCCTGGCTCTAGATGCGGGTGACATTATCGCTCAGGAAGTGATGGTCATTAATGACGATGAGAACGCATCCCATTTACGTAAGCGCATGGCAGAAATTGGAGCTCAATTATTAATTAAGGTCCTGTGTAGTCATCCGTCAGGGCCGTTTAAATTAATTCCTCAGGATGAATCTCAAGTTTCTTTTGCCCCTAAGCTTTCAAAGGAGATGGGCCGGGTTGATTGGTATCAAACCGCACAGTTTATATTTAATCAAGTGCGAGGCCTTCAGCCCTGGCCGGGGGTTTATACTTTTTTCAATGGGAAGACGCTTAAACTAACTCTGGTTCAAATTTCAATAGAAAATAAGGGGGCTTTGACTCCGGGACAGGTCGTCAAAACCGATAAGTATGGCATTCATGTAGCCTGCCTTGACGCTGTGCTCTTGATTAAAGAAGTTCAGCCTGAAGCCGGTAAGATTATGCCTGCATCTAGTTTTGTGGCCGGGTATAAAATAGCTCAGGGTGCGGTTTTGGGAGCTCTTTGATTTTTATTTTTGATTTCCTTTGTTTTAACTCAATGTGTTTGTGATACAATAACTTTTATGTCACTATTAAGAAAAGATCCTATAGTCGGCCGCTGGACCATTATTGCTACCGAGCGTGCCCGCCGTCCTGCAGCTTTTGTTGATCCTCAATCAACAAGTACTGACCAAAAGTCTTGTTCGTATTGTCAGGATATTCATGCCCCTGGTATTTTTGATTTTCAAGGAGTGAAGGTTTTTAATAGCAGTACCCCTATCCTGGATAATAGTAAACCTTTTGCCCGTCAAGGGCATGGGCTTTATGATGTGTGCCATAGTTACGGCAATCATGAGATTGTGGTTGAAACGCCTCTGCATATTGCTAATATGGCAGAGCTGCCCCTAGAAGCTATCAAGGCTGTTTTTCAAACCTATGCCTCGCGCATGAAAACGCATCGCAAGAATCCTTTTATTGAATATGTTTTAGCGTATAAGAATTATGGCGTTGCTGCGGGAAGCCGTAATATCGGCCATGCCCGTTCCCAAATCATGGCGGTTCCAGTTTTACCCATGCGGGTTAAAGATAAGATTAGCGGTGCGCAAAAGCATTTTGAACACCATGAGCGTTGCCTTTTTTGCGATAT
>Ga0302319_10012782_pt1 | contig 15790 bp, 7 predicted proteins | sample Bog_T0_2_FD_203319 | JGI IMG/M metagenome (GOLD analysis project Ga0302319, IMG submission 203319) | Peat permafrost microbial communities from Stordalen Mire near Abisko, Sweden - Bog_T0_2 | ecosystem: Environmental > Terrestrial > Soil > Wetlands > Peat | place: Sweden: Abisko, Stordalen Mire...
AATCATATCTGACGATTGGACGGACGCCATGGGGTGAAACCCGACCGGGCTTCCAATTATCCCACGGAAACACCGACAATTTTACCGATTAAGGCGGTTACGGCCATGGCCAGGCCGCCGCCGATGGTAACTCTTAAGGCGGCGCGGCCGATCGGGGCTCCGCCCAGGCGACCGCCAAACGCACCAAGGGCGGCGAGGCTTACGAGGGAAAATGTTGCGATCATGGGGATGCGCAGCGAGGGGGGAGCAAAAAGCAGGGCTGCGATCGGCACCATTGCGAAGGAGGCGAAGCTCGCGGCCGATATCCAGGCTGCTTGGAGCGGACGCGCGAGGGATGCCGGATCAATGCCGAGTTCATCTCGTACATGCGCCCCGAGCCGATCATGGGCACTAAGCTGGATGGCAACTTCCATCGCGAGATCCTCTTTGAGACCTCGATTTACATAGATCAGCGCCAGTTCTTGCAATTCCGCCTCAGGCGCGGAAGCCAATTCCTTCGTTTCGAGGCCTATGTCCGCCTGTTCCGCATCCCTTTGTGAGCTGACGGAAACATATTCGCCGACCGCCATGGACATGGCGCCAGCGGCCAATCCCGCCACGCCCGCGACCAATACCGCCGCCTTCGAGGCGGAGGCTGCCGACACACCGATCATGAGGCTGGCGGTCGAAACGATGGCATCGTCCGATCCAAGGACTGCCGCCCGCAACCATCCGGCGCGTCCGCTGCGATGCATTTCCGCCTGGGTAGCTAGTAGTCTTACGGTCATTCTTTTGCCAAATAATAGGCCCGTGCACCGGCGGGCGATATGGGGTGTACTCCCCATACGAAATTCCTCGCGCCGCCTATTTGCGATTTTTCAGACAGACACTCAGGCCATTTCGCTGATGGTTTTACGAAATCGGCTTAGGGAAAAGGTGAAGAGGGCGCCGGCGATTGCGATCAGCGCGAGGAACTGGGGCCAGACTACGGCGAGACCAGCGCCCCGGAAGAGAATCGCCTGGCCGAGCGAGACGAAATGGGTGGTCGGCGCGGCCAGCATGATGATTTGCACAAACTCGGGCATGCTCTCCCGCGGGCTGAAGCTGCCGGACAGCATTTGCAGCGGCAGCAGGACCAGCACGGCGAGCATACCGAATTGTGGCATCGAGCGGGCCAAGGTGGCCATGAAGATGCCCAAGGAAGTCGCGGCGAAGAGATGCAACGCGGTGCCGGTCAAAAACAGCGGCACCGAACCCGCAACCGGCACGCGCAGCGTTCCCTGGACAATGGCCAGCAGTCCGAAGGTGGCGGCCAGTAACACCACCAAGCCCATGGCCCAAACTTTGGCGAGCATGATTTCTGCCGGAGTGACGGGCATCACCAACAAGTGCTCAATGGTGCCATGTTCCCGTTCGCGAATGAGGGCGGCGCCGGTCAGAATTATGGCCAGCATTGTCACATTGTTAATAATCTCCGACAGTGCCCCGAACCATGACTGTTCGAGATTCGGATTGTACCGGGCGCGCAACGTCAGATCAATTGGCGGCGGGGAACTGGTGCGGTAGCGCCGGACAAAATCATCCACCTCACCCAGCGCAATCTGCTGAATATAACCGCTGCCGGTAAAGGCTTGGGTCATGCGGGTCGCATCCACATTGAGTTGGATGGCCGGGGAAAGGCCCGCCAGCACGTCGCGCTGGAAATCGGGCGGTATGTCCAGCACGAAGCTGTAGTCGCCGGCATCCATCCCCGCGTCCATTGCGGCCAGCGAGATGGCCTGCGGCGGATTGAAACGAGGGAGGTAAAAAGCGGCGGCGATGCGAGCTGAAAGCGGGGAGGCGTCCTCATCGACGATGGCGATCGGCACCTTGTCCAGGCTGTCCGGCACCGCCGTGGCGGCGACATAGATGGAAACCGAGAAGCAATAGGCGATGAGCACGAGCATTACCGGATCACGCGCGAGGCTCCAGAGCTCTTTGACGCCCAGTCGATAGATGTTGGCAGGGTGGGGCATGGTCAAGTCTCCTGTTTTTTTAGCAACAAAATGGACAGGCCGACCATGACCGGCGCGGCGAGCAACAGCGGCCAGAATGAGGCATGCAGCCCGGAAAAACCGAGCGCTTTGTTGAAGACTCCTCGCGTGATGTTCAAAAAGTAGGTCGCCGGATAAATCCGGCCGATCAACGCGCCGACGCCAGCCAGGGAGGAAACCGGGTTTAACAGGCCCGCGAACTGGACGGCCGGGATGATGGTGGCCACAATCGTCAGGAACAATGCCGCAATCTGGCTGCGGGTGAAGGTGGAGCAAAACAGGCCGAAGCCGGTTGAGAATGCCACGTAAAGCAGCGCTCCCGCGGTCAACGTAATGAAACTGCCTTTGATTGGCACACCAAACAGGCTTACGGCGAGCAGCGACATCAGCCCAAAATTAAGCATGGCCAGGACGAGGTAAGGGAGTTGCTTTCCCAGCAAGAATTCCGTGCGCGTGACCGGAGTGACATAGAGGTTGACGATGGACCCGAGCTCCTTTTCGCGAACCACGGATAGCGCTGTCAGCATTGCGGGTATCATCAATAACAATAGGGGGATCACCGACGGCACCATGGCTGGCAGGCTCAAGACGTCCGGATTGTAACGGTATCGGCTTTCGATCTTAGCCGGACTGACGGGGTTCTGGCCCAAGCGATGCTTTGCCATATCCAGCAACCACCCCTGATGCATGCCTTCGACATAGCCTTGGACGGTTTCCGCGCGCTGGGGCATGGAGCCGTCCACCCAGGCGGCGATCTGCACGGGCCGGCCACGTTCCACATCACGCGCGAAGTTGGGCGGAATTTCGAGAGCCAGCGCCAGTTCACCCGAGCGCATGCGGCGGTCCAATTCGGTATAATCGGCAAGCGGCGGGCGTTCGGTGAAGTAACGTGAGCCGGATAAGTTGAGCGCATAATTCCGGCTCAGTCCGGTTTGGTCATGGTCCAGCACGGCATATTTCAAGTTTTCGACATCCAGACTTATGCCATAGCCCATAATGCACATTAGCATTGCCGTGCCCAGCAATGCCATGGTCGCGCGCATCGGGTCATGCCGAAGTTCCAAGGTTTCGCGCCGGCTGTAGCTAAGGGCCCGGGTCAGGCTGAACCAGTACCGCCGCCGAGGGACATCGGATCCGGTAATTAATGCCACCGGCCGTTCGATCGGAATATTTGGCGCCGCTGCGGAATTCGTTCGCCCGGCTTGGGCTTGGATTTCCGCGTCTTTCAAGTAGCTGATGAAGGTCGCCTCCAGCGTGGGCAACTGGCGCTGCCGCACTAAATCCGCCGGAACGCCGGTGACCAGAACCTTGCCGTTATTCATGAGCGAAATGCGATCGCACCGGGCGCCCTCATCCATGAAATGGGTGGAAACGAAAATGGTCACCTGGTCATTGCGCGAAAGGTCGGCCATCAATTGCCAAATCATGTCGCGGGCGACCGGATCGACGCCGGAGGTGGGTTCGTCCAAAATGAGCAGCTCCGGTTGATGCACCATCGCGACCGCCAGGGACATTCGCTGCCGGACACCGAGCGGTAGATTGTCGGGCATGGCGTCGAGCACCTCCGTCAGACTGAAACGCTTTACCATGACGTCCACGCGGGCGGGAATATCGGTTTCACTCATCTGATAGAGGCGGGCGGCCAGAACCAGGTTTTGACGCACGGACAGTTCCGTATAAAGGGAAAAAGCCTGCGACATGTAGCCGACGCGCCGACGGGTGGCGATGTCATGTGGATTAACCGGTTTTCCAAACAAAGCCGCTTTCCCCTCGGTGGCGGGCAGGAGGCCCGTCAACATCTTCATCGTCGTTGATTTGCCGCAACCGTTGGAGCCGAGAAATCCGAATATTTCGCCTCTGCGAATGCGAAAACTGACGTGGTCAACGGCAACAAAGTTGCCGAAACGCATGGTGAGACCTTCGGCTTCGATGGCGATTTCAGCGTTTGCGCTTTCCCGGAGCGGTGGAATCGTAACGGCACGATGCCCCCGCCGCATTGCTTCCGGCAGCAGGGCGATGAAGGCGTCGTCCAGCGTTTCGCAATGGGTGTGTGCGAGCAGTTCATCGATGGTCCCGATGGCCATCACCTTTCCGGCATCCATCGCCACCAGCCAGTCGAAGTGCTGCGCCTCATCCATGATGGAGGTCGCCACAAGGACGCTCATCCCGGTGCGCTCCGTTCGAATGTGTTTGATTAAATTCCAAAATTGCTCCCGGGCGAGCGGATCCACACCCGTGGTCGGTTCGTCGAGGATTAAAAAATCCGGGTCATGGATCAGCGCACAGCATAGGCCGAGCTTCTGTTTCATGCCGCCGGAAAGTTTTCCAACCGGGCGGGACAGAAACGGGGTCAAGCCGGTACTCCGGCATAGTTCGTCAATGCGCCGGCGGCGCTCAGCGGCGTTGTGTCCGAACAGCCTGCCGAAAAACTGAAGGTTCTCCTCTACGGATAGCGTGGGATATAGATTCTTGCCCAGCCCCTGTGGCATGTAAGCGATGTGCGGGCAGACAATTTCGCGATGGCGCCGGCTGGTCATGTCGCCGCCAAGGACCTCAACGGAACCAGTCTGAACGGCGCGGGAACCGGCGATTAGCGAAAGCAGACTGGACTTCCCGACGGCATCCGGCCCAATCAAGCCGACCATCCTAGCCGGCGGGATTTCCAGCGTGATCCCAGCGAGAGCCACGGTCTTGCCATACCGGAGCGTGACGCCGGCCAAGCGGGCCACTGGCGCCGGCTTGGCCGGGGCGGATATCATTGCGGCACCTTGATTTCCAGATTGGCCGGCCACTTTGCGTTGGAATCCAGCTTGATCCAGGCGACTCCGGGGAGCCCCGTCTTGACCTGTTTTAAATTTTTTTGAAGCAGCTCGCGGCTGATCTGCGCCTTGACCCGGAACATGAGTTTTTGCCGTTCGGTGGCGGTTTCGACGGTCTTGGGGGTGAACTGTGCGACGGTGGCCACGAAGGAAACAGTGGCGGGAATGACAAACTGGGGGGCGGCATCGAGCACCAGATGCACTTCAGTGCCCAGGGCGATCCTGCCCGCCACTGAATCGGAAAGAAAAAAAGTGAGGTAAACGTCGTTTAGATCAACGAGGTTGAGAACCGTGCCGCCCGCGCCCAGCACTTCGCCGGGTTGGGCGACACGATATTGCACCCGTCCTTCACAGGTTGACTTGAGCAGACTGTCCTGGATATCGGCCTCAATCCGGGCAATGGTCGCAGTGCTGGCGGTAACACCGGCTTGGGCGCCGACCACCTGGGCTTGCGCTGCTTTGATGGCGGCCTGCGCGGCGGTGACTTGGGCTTTGGCCGCAGTGACTGCGGCCTCGTTGCCATGCAAAGTGGCACGACCGTCGTCCACTTCTTGCGCCGTTGCCACCCCATTGCTGGACAGCAATTCCGTACGGGCGAACCGGCGTTGGGCGGCGTCCAACTCGGCGTTGCGCTGGGCGACGGTGGCCTGCGCGGCCGTGGTGTCGCTTTCTCTCGCGGCGACCTGTGCTTCGGCACTGGCGACCTGGGTGACCGCTTGCTGGGCCTGGGCCAGGGCCTCATCGCGCTCCGCGTTGAGAACGTCGATTTGCATCTGTGCCAGCGGGTCGCCGATCTGCACAAAATCGCCTTCATCCACCATGATTTTCTGCACGCGTCCGGCCAGTTTGGTGGCGACGTCAATCTCAGTCGCCTCAATGCGACCGTTGCCGCTCGCAAAATTCTTGCCGGGTCCGGAAGGTTTCAACTCAATCCAAACCGCGACTCCGATGGCCAGGACGGCCAGGACGGCGGCGGCGATCGCCAACTTCTTCCGAAGAGGTGAATTCAGTTTCTGCCTGGGGGACAAATTGGGTGTCGCCGTTACGGGCGTTTTGGCTGCCAGATTGCCAGAATTGGGGGCGCCCGGTGAAATCTGGGGCGTCGGAAGCAGGGCAGGGGGAGGGACAATTGAATTCATGGCTGACGTTCTGCTTGCATGGCTATTTCGTTTGGTGATTTCGAACTGGTCAACCCGCTGGAAGAATTAGCTCGTTTCCCTGGATGAACGCACGGCCAGCACAGCGAGGTTAACCAACAAACCTCACTGTGCCGGCCTTGGTTTAATTTTAGTGATACTATGAAATGCGCCCGTAAATGCTTCCATCCGTCAGGCGACTACTTCAGCATCCACGACCGTCTCTTCCTTCTTTTTGTTCTCATCAGGAGTGCCATCCGCTTGCGGCGGCTTTTCCGTTTGGCCGCCCGCGGGATTTTGGCCGGCTTGGGCCTTTTCCGCTGCGGCCTGATATAACTCCGCGCCAACGGTTTGAGAAATTTCCTTGAGCGTGTCGCCGGCTGCCTTGATCGATGCGGCGTCTGAGCCTTTGAGCGCCTCCTTTGCCTCGTGAAGAGCGGATTCAACCTTGCTGCGGTTGGCGTCGGAAATGGTGCTCTGGTTCTCCTTCAACATTTTCTCGGCGCGATAAACCGCGCTGTCGGCCTCATTGCGGGATTCCAGTTCTTCCTTGCGTTTGCGGTCATCGTCCGCATGCAATTCGCCATCCTTGCGCATTTTTTCGATCTCCTCTTTGGAAAGGCCGCTGCTGGCCGTGATCGTAATCTTTTGTTCCTTGCCCGTTCCAAGATTCTTGGCGCTCACGTGCAGGATTCCGTTAGCATCGATATCGAAGCTCACTTCGATTTGCGGCACACCGCGCGGCGCGGGCGGAATATCATTGAGCGTGAATTTGCCGATCGTCTTGCTGTCCTTGGCAAACTGGCGTTCCCCTTGCAAAACATGGATTTCCACTCCCGGCTGATTATCGGCCGCCGTGGAAAATGTTTGCGATTTCCGGCTGGGGATGGTGGTGTTGCGTTCAATCACCTTCGTGAAGACCCCCCCGAGGGTCTCAATGCCAAGCGAAAGCGGCGTGACGTCCAGGAGCACCACGTCTTTGACCTCGCCTTTCAGCACGCCCGCCTGAATGGCCGCGCCAATGGCCACGACTTCGTCCGGATTGACCCCCTGATTCGGCTGTTTGTTGACCAGCGCGCGGGCGGTCTCGACCACCCGGGGCATGCGGGTCATGCCGCCCACGAGAACCAGTTCGTCGATCTTGGCCGCTTCAATTCCCGCGTCCTTCAGGCAGGCCTTCACGGGTCCAATGGTTCGTTCGAAAAGTTTATCGGTGATTTGCTCCATCTTGGCGCGTGTCAGCGTCTTTTGAATGTGCTTCGGGCCGCTCGCATCCGCCGTAATGAACGGCAGGCTGATGTCATAGGTCAGCGCGCTGGACAGCGCGATCTTTGCCTTTTCCGCTTCTTCCTTGATGCGTTGGAGCGCGTCCGGCTGCAGGCGCAGGTCAATGTGGGAATCTTTTTTGAATTCGTCGAGAATCCAATCCATCAAGAGATTGTCCCAATCATCGCCGCCGAGGTGGGTGTCGCCATTCGTGGCCTTTACTTCAAAAACACCATCGCCGATTTCTAGAACCGAAATATCAAACGTCCCGCCGCCCAGATCATAAACCGCGATTTTCTCGTCTTTTTTCTTGTCGAGACCATAAGCGAGGGAAGCCGCCGTGGGTTCGTTGATGATGCGGAGAACTTCCAAGCCCGCGATTCGGCCGGCATCTTTGGTGGCCTGACGTTGCGAGTCATTGAAGTAAGCCGGCACGGTGATGACGGCCTGGGTGATTTTTTCACCCAGTCGCGTTTCGGCGTCGGCTTTCAGTTTGGAGAGGATGATGGCGGAGATTTCGGGCGGCGAAAACTGCTTCCGCTTGCCGCCCACCTCGACTTCGACCGCCGCATCGCCATTGCTGGCCTTGACGACTTTATACGGCACCCGTTTGATTTCTTCCTGCACTTCGTCAAATTTCCGCCCCATGAAACGCTTGATGGAATAAACCGTGTTGCGTGAGTTGGTGACCGCTTGACGCTTGGCCGCATCGCCCACGAGGCGGTCGCCGGATTTGGTGAAAGCGACCACGGAGGGAGTTGTGCGCTTCCCTTCCGAGTTTTCGAGCACCGAAGGTTCGCCGCCTTCGATGACCGCCATGCAAGAGTTGGTGGTGCCTAAGTCGATTCCAAGTATTTTTGACATAAAATGAATAACGTACGGTTTGGGTTGCGATTGGGTTCTTCGGTTTCCGGTAGCAGCACACTACGCGACGCCGCGGCAGATTCCTATGGGGTGAACACCCCATAACCGAATCGCCCGCGGGAGTAAATGGCTCAAGTTGTTTTTTTGCGACGCCTTGGGGAATCGGTGCGGCCGGGTTAAACGGTTTTGGCTCGGGCCACCCACGCTTTATCCGCCAATTTCAAAAGGCACTTTCCGGCAGCGTGAAGGGTTTCTTCCTTTTTCGCAAAGTGGAAACGGAGAAAACGATTTTCCGGCTCCCGAAAGAAGCTGGAGCCCGGCACGCCGGCCACACCCACTTCGCGCACGAACCATTCGGCGGCCGCGAGGTCGTGTGCGAAGCCGAGCGAAGAAATATCGAGCACCACGTAGTAGGCGCCTTGAGGTTCAGTAAATGGCAGGCCAGTTTCACGCAGGAAGCCCAGGAAGACGTCCCGTTTTCGACTATAAAGTTCATGCAACCCGGCGTAATAGCTATCCGGCAGTTCCAACCCGGCAACGGCCGCCTCCTGCAAGGGCGCGGCCGCGCCAACCGTCAGAAAATCATGAACCTTGCGGGCCTGCGCAATGATTTCCGGCGCGGCGTGGACGTAACCAAGCCTCCATCCGGTGATGGAATACGTCTTGGAGAGCGAGTTGCACGCGATGGTCCGTGGAAAAGCTCCGGGCAGCGCGGAAAAATAAACATGCTCGTGCGGGGCATAAACAATGTGCTCGTAGGGCTCGTCGGTAATGACAAAGGCGTCGTGCTGCTCGGCTAGTTTCAGAATTTCCAATAGTTCGGCCCGGGTAAACACCTTGCCGGTCGGATTCGACGGATTGCAAAGAATGATGGCCTTGGGTTTTTGCGCAAAGGCCCGGCTGAGTTCGGCCAGATCAAAATGAAAGTCCGGCGGACGCAGCGGGACGTAGATGGGTTCCGCTCCGGAGAGGATCGCATCGGCGGCGTAATTTTCATAGAAGGGCGAGAAGACGATGACTTTATCGCCCGGATTGCAGGCAGTCATCATCGCCACCATCATCGCCTCGGTGCTGCCGCAGGTGACGACGAGATGCTCGTCGGGGTCAACCGAAAGGCCCGTAAATCGGGAAATCTTGCGGGCCAGCGCCGTCCGAAATCGGGGAGCGCCCCAGGTGACGGCATATTGGTGATGCGGTCCGCGGGTGGCGCGTTCGAGCGCGGCGAGCAGCTCCTCCGGGGGGGCGAAATCCGGAAATCCCTGAGCCAGGTTAATGGCGCCGTGGCGATTGGCGAGCCGGGTCATGCCGCGAATCACGGATTCGGAAAACTTGAGCAGTCGGGTTGCGGGTAGTGGCATGGCTAATTATGAATTGGGATGGGGTGGCAGGACAAGCCAACCGTGATCTGGCGGTGTGGCGCGCCAATAAGAAATGGAAGCTGTCGTGTTTCAATGCCTATTTGAGAAAAATATTGAATGCAGTTCAATTTTATTCGGCGCATAAATATGACGATGGATTCGATCATGTCCGATTTTAACCATATGTGCCAATGTTTTGTGAAAGGACTATGAGACACCTGCTGCGTATAGGAACCGATGGAGTAAAACCAAAGAAAAAATTCAAAAAGCAATTGACTCCAAAATGTACAATGCTATTATACGACTTAAATGGTCGTTTATGTGCCCATAAACGATTGGGTTTTTAAGGTTTTTAAGGCCATTCAATTGAATTAAGCGGGGTGGGACACGGCAAGCGGGGAATAATATGGCTTTGCATTAAAATAAGACATCAATCATGTCGTTGTTTAAAGTGTACTTAAGAAAAATGTGGGTGGCGTTTGATTATTTGTGGCATAGAAACATTTTGAAGTCTGCGAGGAAGAGCGGATTACCCCTATTTTCAGGGGTTTTTGGGAGAACCGTAGGAAGCGCGCGAGGTAAGGGAGCAGATTAAGCGCAACTTAAGAAAAGATTAAAAAAACTATTGACTCCAACCTGCATGATGCTATTGTACGACATAATTGGTCGTTGATGTGCCAATAGACGATTGGGTTTCTTAGATTCTCAGAACCATTCAATCGTGGGATGCAAAGGCTGGCGCCTTGGCAAAAACATAGAAGAATCCAGCTCGACCCGACATCGGGAGAACTACAAGAGCTGACCAGTCACCCTGGAGGTTCCTACACCATTTAGAAGTGCAAAACCAGAGTGACTGTCATTCATCAAATTGAATCGCCAGACATCCGGGAAGAAATGTTTTCAGGCCAAGCCTGTAATCTTTCCGGCATGGAGTATGCGTGCGTGGCCGCGCGCAGGCGAGATTTGTCAATTTTTGATGGCACCACCCAACTCAGACATGATTTATGAAAAAAGTGCAAGCTAACGGCGCCCTATCGCCGACGACAGATTCCCGACCTAACCCGCGTTTTGCCGCTCCCCGGAGGGAGACGGGTGTTTTCATTCGTTCGTTCGCGGGAAATGGTCCGGCGCGTGAGGCCGGCTTTACCTTGATTGAGTTGCTGGTGGTGATTGCCATTATCGCGATCCTCGCGGCGTTGTTGCTGCCGGCCCTGGCGAAGGCCAAGGATAAGGCGAAGGCCATTAACTGCGTGTCGAATCTCCATCAATGGGGAATTCAATGGAACATTTATGTGGGTGATAATTCCGATAGCTTTCCCACCGGCTTAAATCCTGACGGATCGCAGGATCCTAACGCCCGTTCAGCTTGGTTTAACGCCTTGCAATTAAGCACCAGCCAACGCCGTCAGATCTCTACCTGCCCGGTGGCGGTTTCCACCAATTATGATCTCTCCACCACGGCCGGGCAAAACCAGTTTGGCGGCATGACAACCGCTTTTGAATTTCCCATTGCTGCCGGCAACGTGGATGCATTTGAGGACGGGGAGCCTGGCAGTTATGGGGCCAATCTGTGGATTTACAATACCAAGGTGGATATTCAGGGGCGGTCGGCGGAAAACGATTGGTGTAAGATTTCAGCGACTCCTCTGCCTTCGCAGACGCCGTTGCTGGCCGACAGCATGTGGCGCGGCGGCGGTCCTTTTTACGGAGCGGGACCCGCGACCTATGCCGCCTCGGCGCAACCTGGCGTATCCTCGGGTATTGCCGGTAATGAAATGGAGCATTTTACTGTTCCCCGCCACGGTTCTAACAAACGAACGCAGGTTGTGTATTTCGATGGTTCAGCGAGCGCCATGAAGGTAAGAGGATTGTGGGCTCTGAAATGGCACAAAAACTGGGACCAGAATGAATATAACAACAGGATTCTGGCGAAGTGGGTAACATCAGAATAAGACTGTAGCCTTGGAAAATATTATAACACCTAAGAAATCAGGTTAAATTTTAATGAAAACGTTCAATTATCGTAATTTACTACCGGTTCTTGCGCTTGCGTTTATCTTCGTTATGAAAGCCCAGGCGGGTTCGGTCTGGCAGGTTTTATATGAAAATGATTCGGATGCGTCCCAACCCACACAGTTTCGCGAGAGTGTTTCCACGCTGACCAATTCCGATGTTTTTTTGTCTGACAGTTTCTCCGGCGCTGAGCAATTGGACGACTGGTATGTTTATGCAGGACAAACACCGCTATTCGGTTTCCAAGGTCGGTTTGCAGGCAATCAGTTGGGTACGGACTATGGGACTTGGATTTACGGTTACATTGAGGCGCCATTGACGGGCCAATACACGTTTTCCATTGCCAGCGCCGATAATTCGGAATTTTTGCTGAGTACCAATTATGATCCCGCTCACGAAGTCGTTGTCGCGTATGAACCGGGGACTGGTAATCCACTTTTTACCGGCGGTGATCTAGATACCCGGAATTCCGCCCCGATTTCCCTGGTTCGCGGGCAAAAGTATTACTTTGATGTTTACCAGCAAGTCGGGCCGGGGCCTGGTTATCTCCAGGTAGGTTGGATTCGTCCGGACGGCATTCAAGAATTAATCCCTGCGCTGCATCTGGCGCAATATCAAAATAACGTTGCGACGGGCTTTGCCGCGACGGCGCCGGTCTTTAACGTGGGTGGAATCGGCAATGGTCCTGGGGGCTTTAACGGAGGGGATATTTCAAATGCGGTAAGCTTGGTTGAGGGTCAGGAATTATTGCTTCCGCTGGATGTTATTGCCGAGCAGCCCACCACCATTGTCTGGAAGACGAATGGCGTGGTTGTTCCTGGACAGAATCTGGCTTACTTCGATTTGAGGCATGTTCCCGCCACGTATAACGGTATTCATATCCAAGCGACCGTCAGCAACGCGGCGGGCACCTTGTCAAGTTCGGTGGCAACCATCGGTGTTACGCCGGACACCACCGCGCCAGCCATCGTCAGTGTTGACACCGCAGGCAGTCCGAACGTCCTGGAAGTTACCTACAGCAAGCCGATTGATCCGGTGAGTGCCACGAACTTGCCGAATTACCATGTTTCAGTCACGGGCGGCGGTTCCTTTCCCTTCACGGTAACGAATATCAGCCTCTCGGCGGATCAACAGACGGTCACTTTTGGCGGTTCATTCAGTTTTGGTCCCGTAACCAATTATACCCTTACGGTGACGGGGGTGAAGGATCAGGCAAGCACGCCGAACCTGTTGAGCCCCAATCCAACCGCAGTTCCCTTTACCCTGAGCGCTCCGTTGGGGACGATTTATAACTTTAATTCAGGCCTACCTCCGGGCGTGACCTTGGCTGGCAGCGCCTCCATTGAAACCAGTCCTGATTCCTCCATCGGCGGATACATTGCGCTGACCGACGCCTCGGAAAATGAAAACGGGTCCCTTCTGCTCTCCACACGCAACAACATTGACCAGGCGCATATCAAGTTTAACCTCCAGATTACTGACCCGTACAATGCTTCCACCGGCGGCAACGACGGTGGTGATGGTTTTAGTGTCAACATTTCCGCGAATCTGCCAACGGGCACCTTTCAGAACCCCCAATTTGGCTACTCACCGCCGGTGCCGGAACCGCAATTCACCGTCTATTTTAACTCCCGCCCCAACGGCACACTCAATCCGGTTGAGATCGGTGTAGCCCTGAATGGCCAGGTGCTGACCAATGTGTTGGCCGGCACGAACTTCACCAGTTTGAACGGGATTCCCCCCATTACCACCTCCGATGGGCATTGGGCGCCCGTGGATATCAACCTTCAGCGCGACGGTACGTTGGATCTGGTTTTCGACGGCGTGATCATCGTGACGAATTTTCAGACGGGGTGGATCGGGTTGGACAGCGCGCAGGTTAATTTCGGTGCAGCGACGGAGAGCTGGTATGAAACGCACTATATTTCTGATTTGTACGTTAATTTCTATGAAGGCTACGTTGGCAATGTCGGTTTGGAGGCCAATAGCGTTCTGGGCGGAACTTTTCCCGAAGGTTCGACCGTAAATCTGGTCGTTGTGCCCACCGGCGCCGGGCCGGACACCTATCAATGGTTCAACAATGGCAGCCCGGTGCCGGGCGCCACCAACCGGGTTTTGACTTTCCCCGCCAAGGTTGGTTCGGGCGGCAGCTTCTCGGTGGCGGTGAGCAATTCGTTCAGTGGGCTCATCAGTACGCCGCAAAACGTCGTCATCCAGCCGAATCTTAACCCCCCAAGTGTTGTCTCGGCCAAGGCGGTCGCCGGTAGCATCAACAAAATCTTCCTCAAATTTGACCAAACGCTTGATGTGGCCAGTGCGACGGCAATCTCCACCTATTCTTCGCCGTATTTTGCCGTCAATTCGGTGGCCTTGGGTACGGACGGGAAGAGTGTCATCCTCAGCACTAGCCTCCAGCGCTTCGGCGTCACCTATCCGCTGACCATCAGCGGTTTGAAGGACACGTACGCCTCGCAAAATGTTCTTAACACGACCATCAACGTTCTTTCGGACTTGAGCTATGATGACGAAGTGTTGGGTGATCTGCCGGTGCGCTATTACAAACTCAATGAAACCAATGGCACGGTGGCTTACACCCAGACGACGGGTGGTGATACGGTGAACACCAACGGGACATATCAGGGTTTGCCCATCCTCGGGGTGCCCGGCTTGGTGCCTTCGGCGGTGAATGATACGGCGGTGACCTTTTTGGCCCAAGCGGGGAATAGTAATCAAGTCGCGGTACCGAATAACGGGGATATCAATGTTACCCGCGGTCCCTGGTCGAAGCGAACCATTGAACTTTGGTTCAATGCGAATGGATTTCCAATCGGCGCCCAGCCTGGCGACAGCAGCGTGAATGCGCAGACCCATGCCGTTGCGGGACTCTGGGAAGAAGGGGGCAATCTTCGCGATATCGGGATTTACCTTTGGAACAATACGGGAATCACCAATACGCTCAATACCAATCCGCCCCAGGGCTTGTTGTGCTTCACCGCGTATAATTCGACGGACGACGGTCCGGGATCTCCTTTTGGATTATTGCTGCATCCGCCAGTTTATATCACCTACCCGGTTAGCACGGGGGTTACTTATCATGTTGTCGGGGTGCTGGACGGGGACCCGATTGGCACGAGTGGCGAGTTGCGATTGTATGTGAATGGACAATTGGCCGGACGAACCACGAATGGTGTGGGCCAGATTTATGACCATAATGGCTCCGTCCACATCGCGGGCGGCAACGGGCGATCCCACCTCAATGTCAGCGGCATTTGGAGCTACTTTAATGGAACGGAGCAGGATGTCGCCATTTACGATTCCGTCGTTTCCTCCAATGATATTCTGGCACACTACGAGGCGGGGGTCGGTACCAGCCTGACGGCTTCCATCCCACCAACGTTGGTTTCCGGGGTTGATCCGCAGGGCAATCCGAACCAGCTAACCATCACCTTCAATCAGCCCGTTTCGCCGCTGACGGCATCGAATCTTGCCAATTATGTGGTGCAAACCAGCGGCGGCACCACGTTAAGGCTTAATTCCGCCACGCTGGCCAAGGATTTGACGACCGTTAGCCTGAATGGCGCATTTAATCTTAATCCGGGTAACAGTTATAATGTCACTGTGTCCGGGGTGGCGGATATTCTTTCCGCCACCAACGTGGTGGTTTCGACGAACCTTAGCTTCACGTTTGTTTCCGCCGGCACCGTGGGCCTTGCCAACAGCCTCTCCAATCAGACCGTGACGGAAAACCAGACGGCGTTGTTTGCGATTTCCGCCACCGGACAGACGCCCTACTTCTACCAGTGGCTCACGAACGGGGTGGCTTGGGGTGGCCAGACCAATCCAACGCTTTCCTTTGCCGCAGCCTGGAACGCGGGGGGCGCCTACAGCGTGGTGGTTAGCAACGAATTTAGCGCTGTCACCAGCAGTCCGCCCGCCACCTTGACGGTGCTTTCTGACGTATCGGCGCCCCAATTGGTTGGCGCCCGGGCCCTGGCCGGAACACTCAACGAGATCATTCTCACTTTCAACAAACCGGTCGATCCGGCCGGGGCGGCGAATCTGGGGACTTATAGCATCCCGACTTCAGGAACCACCGGTTTGTCATTGCTGAGTGCAGCGATTTCCACAAACGGGCTGCAAGTCACCCTGACGACCACGCCGCAGTTGCATAACCAGACCAACCAGATCACGATCACGAACCTGAAAGATCGTTCGCACGTGGCGAATGCGCTGACCGTCACCGCGCAAGTGATCTCGACCATCAGTTACCGCGATGAACTGCTCGCCACTCCCGGATTGGTCCGGTATTTTACCTTCGACCA
>Ga0302319_10012783_pt1 | contig 15789 bp, 14 predicted proteins | sample Bog_T0_2_FD_203319 | JGI IMG/M metagenome (GOLD analysis project Ga0302319, IMG submission 203319) | Peat permafrost microbial communities from Stordalen Mire near Abisko, Sweden - Bog_T0_2 | ecosystem: Environmental > Terrestrial > Soil > Wetlands > Peat | place: Sweden: Abisko, Stordalen Mire...
CTATCCATTGGAGTCCTCCCTGAACTTCGGTTTCTGAGCCGGCCAGCAGCCGGTCTCAGCATTGTAGCCGTCGGGAGGACTCCTACTTATTCATCAAAACAGACCATCGCTCTGCGTGGTCTGTCGCTCCTCGCGGCAACTGACAGTGGCCTTCACCCGCCTGCGCAGGAACCCTGGCATTTGGACCAGTACTTAGGCAACGCGAGCTTGACAGACGACGCAAGCGATCGTCTGTCCCACTTTTGACTTGACCTGAATGTTGAAATCCCACGCGTCGCTGAACCGCCGCCAACGCCGGTTTTCCGCCACGAACTACACTGGGATGGAGCCGTCCGGCGGCCTGCCCATGCCCACCATCTTCCACGTCGACATGGATGCCTTCTTCGTCTCGGTGGAGGAACTCTTCGACCCGAGCCTGAAGGGCAAAGCAGTCGTCGTCGGAGGCAAGGCCACCGAGCGCGGCGTAGTCTCGGCGGCAAGTTATGAGGCCCGCAAGTTCGGCGTCCACTCGGCCCTGCCGTTGCGCACGGCGGCGCTGCGTTGCCCGCACGCCATCTTCCTCGACGGGCATCCCGATCGCTACCGCGATTACTCGCACAAGGTACACGCCGTGCTCCAGGCGTTCTCGCCGAAGGTGGAAATGGCCTCGGTAGACGAAGCCTACCTGGATCTCACCGGCACGGAACGCCTGCTCGGCAGCCCGCTCGCGGCGGCGCATGCTCTGCACATGCGGATGAAGCAGGTGACCGGGCTGAACTGCTCGATTGGCGTCTCGACATCCAAGCTGGTCTCGAAGGTCTGTTCCGACCAGGCTAAGCCGAATGGCGTGCTCTGGATCCAGCCGGGCCTCGAAGCGGAATTCCTGGCGCCGCTCGAAGTCCGCAGGATCCCCGGCGTCGGCAAGGTGATGGAGCAGAGGCTGGGCGAGATCGGCATCAAGCGCGTCGGCGACCTGGCCGGTCTGGACGAGGACTTCCTCCGCCGCCGCTTTGGACTTTGGGGCCTGGCCCTAGCCGGCAAGGCTCGCGGTCTGGATGCCGGCAGTTGGTTCGATGGAGAAATCGGGGAGCACGAGGATCCGAAGTCCATCAGCCACGAGCACACCTTCGACCAGGACACGGCCGATGCGAGCGTGCTCGAAACGACGCTCACCCGGCTCACGGAGAAGGTTGCGCGCCGTCTGCGCGAGCACGGCTTCCACGCTCGTACGGTCCACCTGAAACTGCGCTACTCGGACTTCACGACCTTCACGCGCGCCCGCACGCTCGACCACGCCACCCAGCTCGATCACGAGTTGATCATGGCGGTCCGCGAGCTGTTCAACCAGAACTGGCGGCGCGGCGCGCCCATCCGCCTGCTCGGCGCGAGCGTCACGGGAATGGAGGAGAACGAGGGCCAGCTTGACCTGCTCAACGCGGAGCGCAACGAGCGTGCGCACAAGGCTCTCGCGGCGGTGGACAAGATCCGCGACCGGTTCGGCGAGAAGATGGTCTCGCTGGCCAGCGGCCTCAAGGGCGACACGCGCGAGAAGGTCCACGAGAATCCGGTCGGCCTGCCCGGCAAGGGGTCTTCGAAAGCGAAACCTTAATTCGCGGTCTCGGCACTCGGACTGGTGCGCCTGGCCCTACCACCCGGCAGCTCTGGCCGTCCCTGCGCAGCGCCTATGCGCGCCGGCGTTCCCTCTCCAGCCTTTCGGCCAGGAACACCTTCAGCAGCGACTGATAGGGCACGTCCTTCTTGTTTGCCAGGACTTTCAGGTCCTCGATCATGGCAACCGGCAGCCGCAAAGAAATGGTCCGCAGCGTGGGCTTCAGGTTCGGAAACTTGCGGCGTTGGGCGGACTGCCAATCGACAAACTCCGTCGAATCGTGTTTGGCCCAGAACTCGCGTTCCTCGTCTTCGGATTTGAACTCAGGCACCGGCTTTTTCTTCGTGCTTGGCATAGGCATCGCTTTCCTTCCGGTTCATTTCCCTGGCGGAGATCACGCGCACCAGCGAAAGGGGTATGGTGAACGCAACGAACAGTTTTCGGCCGCCGTTGGTCTGCCCAAGTGCGTAATACCTTTTCTCCCGCTTCGAATGACCAACATCGCTGCGAACGACCAGAGCTTCATTGAAGAACACGGCTTCGGCCTCTTCCGCGGTGACTCGATGCCGTTCCCAGTTCTTCGACGCATTGCCGTCATCCCACTCAAACCCGGTACAAACATCGAGCGGGTCTTTGCGTTCCGCCACGAATTCAGTATATGTCTGGAATATACACTCCGCAAGCCAGTCGGAGGCGCGGATTGTAGTTCAAAACGTCAGGCTGAGATCGTTCCCGCTCAGCGCTGCGCGCAACGAGCGCGCCCACAAGGCACTCGCGGCGGTGGATAAGATCCTGAGAAGAGGCCGCTCTTCAGGTGTCACCACACGCTGAAATTGCGCCGCGCCAATGGTTGCGCCTCAATCCGTGAACGGCCGCGCCTCCGCCTTCCGCCACCACTGTTCGAAGAGTCCCTGCATCGCTTCGCCCATGCCGGAGTGGTCGTAGACAATAGCCGTCCACGTCGGGCGCGTGATCACCGGATCCAGCAGCGCGAGCATGCCCTGCGTCCCGTCGAATGCGGCCAGCTTCATCGGAAGATTTGAGATCAGCCGCACCTCGACGCCGTAGGAGGCATACTCGTCCAGACGCTGCCGGTGCTCGTCGTCGAGAGCTTCCGGCTCTACCAGAATCCGGCACGCCACGCCGCGCGCCGCAGCCTGCTTCACCAGTTGCTCGTCCAGAGGATCCACCGCATAGGGCGGCCGAGAGAACTCCAGGTACTCCCGCTCCACCGCCGCAAGCATCGAACGGTAATGGACGGCGATCTGCGACGGCTCGCTCACGATGCGCAGGTAATCCAGCGTGCCGCGCCCGACATGACCTTCGGCATAAGCGCTCCTCAGGTCTCGAACCAGATTCTGCGCGTGGCTCTGCTGTTCGTTGAGGGTATGCTCCTGCTCCTCTTTCTGCCTTTGCAGATAGGCCGGAATCGCCAGGCCCGGCTCCACGGCGCTGAACAGCTTGGTCTTCTCCTGGACGACGTGCGCGAAACCTTTTTCCACCAGGCTATCCAGCACCTCGTAGATCTTTTGCCGGGGCACCTGCGCCCGCGCCGCCAGTTCCAGCGCTTTGAAGCGCGGATGGCCTACCAGAACGAGGTACGATCGCGCCTCGTAGGCATTGAGGCCCATCTGCTGCAGCCGCCGCCAGAACTTCTCGTATTCGACATCCAGGAGGTCTTTCATCGTGAAACTTCGATTCACGCGCACTCTATCACAGGCGCTTCGCCCGCGGGACTCCAAAGCGTCAGTTCCACGAAAGTGGCGTTCTCGTACACCGGGCATCCGTGCGGAATTCGGGTCGCGCCGGACCCGGAAACTGTCTGCCCGGAAACGCCCCGATCTCCCGGCTATTTCGCCAGCCGCTCCATCATCTCGTAGCAGGCCCGGCTATTGTGATACGGGCATTTCCACGGGCCCACGAGGCACGCGTCGGAGTCTTCCTCTGCCGAGTAGGGCCGTCCCTTGGGCGTGAGCTTGGCATACCATTCGCCGTGTTCCCGGTTGACGATTCGCTCCTCGATGTAGACCCACGCCCGCAAGGCCGCAGTCAGGAAATGCTCCTCGCCCGAGATCCGGTATGCGTTGTAAAAGCCCACGACCGCTTCGGCCTGCGGCCACCAGTGCTTATTGGCATCGATCAGGACGCCGTGCGCGTCCGCCTCATAGAAGAGGCTGCCATCCCGGTCCACGCCCTCGTCGCAGACCGCCTGGGCCATCCGCACGGCCAGTCTCCGCGCCCGATCGAGCAGCGTCGCGTCGCCCAGCACCTGCGCGGCCTCATAGATCAGCCAACTGCCTTCGATATCGTGCCCGAACGAAACGTGGTCCGTGAGTGAGTTCCAGCGATTGTCGAAAAACATCCGGAAGTGCCCCGTAGCCTCATCCACGATGTGGTCGAGCGTCACCTCGAGCAGCGCCTGCTGCGAGGCGCGCAGCGCGGCATCGGGCCACACGCGCAGCAGGTTCGTATAGGCCTCCATCACGTGGAGGTGCGTGTTCATCGACTTGGGACTGTTCAGGTCTTTCTCGCTGAGCCGCAGATCATCAAGCGCGCCCCAGTCCCGGCTGCACGCTTCCAAACACCCGCCATACTCCGGCTCGTAGCTCTTCGCTTCAATCAGGCCGTACAGTTCCTTCGCGCGCTCCAGGCTCTCCGCGTTGCCGGTCGCGCGGAAGTACTCGGCCAGGGCGTAGATGGCGAATGCCTGCGCATAGATCTGCTTGCGATCGGAGATCGGATTGCCCCGATAGTCGGTCATCCAATACACGCCGCCGTATTGCGCATCCCAGAATTTCCGGCGGATGCAGTCCCAGGCCCAATCCGCCGTCTCTCGGTAAGTGGGACCGCACAACCGGCAGGCCGCTGAGAACGTCCAAAGGATCCGCGTATTGATGACCGAGGCGCGCGGCGACTCTTTGTCGATCACCAGATCATTCGAGATCGTTCCGTAGAAACCGCCGTTTTCCCGGTCTACCGTGTGCCGCATCCAGAATGGCAGGATGTTGGCCGTCAGTTCATTCTCGATCCTGGCGCTCCAGGCTCGCTTCGCCGCCTCGTCCATCGGGGTTTGTCCTTATCGAGCCAACGCGCTACTGGCGTGACAGCTTCAGGTTCTTTTCGATCAGTGCGATCCTCTGCTGCACGCACGCAGCGCTGCGCAACGGATCGGGCGGAGTGTTCAGAACGTAGTCGAGCAGGCGCTCCACCGTCGTAGTGACGACATTCGTCCGCGTATCGGAAGCGCCGTAGTAAATGAACACGTCGTCGCCGCGCCGCACCCAGCCGTTTGAGAAAGTGACGTTCGAGACGTCGCCGATCCGCTCTTCGCCCATGGGCGCGAGGAAGTAGCCGCCGGGCTTGGCAATCACTTTGTACGGCGTCTTTAAGTCGCACAGGAAGCAGTACAGAACATAGCGCAACCCGGCGGCCGTGTTGCGGACTCCGTGGGCCAGGTGCAGCCAGCCTTTCGCCGTCTTCAGCGGCGCGGGACCGAGTCCGTTCTTCACTTCGTTGATGGTGTGGTACTCGCGCCGGTCGATGATCGTCTCCTGTTCGATCACCGCATGTTCCATGCTCGACGCCAGCCCCCAGCCGATGCCGCCGCCGCTGCCGGCTTCGATGAAGCTGTCCTGCGGCCGGGTATAGAGGGCGTACTTGCCGTCCACGAACTCGGGGTGCAGCACGCAATTGCGCTGCTGCGCCGACGGCGTCTTCAGATCGTCCAGGCGCTCCCACGCCTTCAGGTCGCGAGTGCGCGCCACGCCGCACTGCGCCACCGCGGAAGAGAGATCGCCGGGAGCCGCGTCGGGGTCCTTGCGTTCGGAGCAGAACAGGCCATAGATCCAGCCGTCCTCGTGCGCCGTCAGGCGCATGTCGTAGACGTTTGTCTCCGGCTCGGCCGTTTCGGGCATCACAACGGGGTAGTCCCAGAAGCGGAATCCGTCGACGCCGGTGGCGCTCTCGGCCACGGCGAAAAACGACTTCCTGTCGGCGCCTTCCACGCGCGCCATCAGGACGATTTTGCCCTGCCAATCCATCGCTCCGACGTTGAACGCGGCGTTGATGCCGAGCCGCTCCAGCAGCAGCGGGTTTGTGGTCGGGTCCAGATCGTAGCGCCAGAAGACCGGCGTGTGCGCCGCGGTGAGCACCGGATAGCGATAGCGCCGGAACAAGCCGTTGGACTCGGGGCTCGGCTCGTTCTTGCGGTATACAAGCGAATTATGTGCCGCATACAAGCGCTCGCGCCGGTGCTGAAACTCTGGAGTCGTCATGTCGTTTCCTTGAAATCGGGGGTCAGTTGAATCTTGAGGTCTTGCTTCTGCAGGAAAAGGTCTGATCGCAATCATCATACACGCGCGCTGGAGACGGCTGGAAGTCCACGCGAAAGCGCCCGCTTTCCGCGCACCCCGAAGAGATTCCCCAGCACGGAAGACACGAATGTAAGAGAGTGGCCAACCCGCTGTTCGCGCAAGGACCGCTCGCGATCATGCGCGACTGATCCGTAGAGATAGCTCTTTGGCGCGCGCCGGGCTCTCATCCCGGTGTCTTTCATTCCCGCCTCGGGTATTCTGTAGGCATGGAGTTAATCTTCGAGGTCCGCGACTCGGAGGAAGGCGGCTATTGCGCCCGGGCGCTGGGCCATGCCATCTTCACGGAAGCCGAGACTTGGCAAGAACTCCGCGAGAACGTTCTTGAGGCAGCGTCGCTGCACTTTGAGGACGCCGCCATTCGCCCGCGCTTGGTGCAACTGCACTATGTGAAGGACGAACTGATTCCGGTCGAAGCGGCATGAAGTTGCCGCGCAGTATTTCGGCAGAGCGGCTGATTCGCGCGCTGGAGCACCTCGGCTACAGCGTAGTTCGACAGAAGGGCAGTCACGTCAGGCTGCGGAGTGACGGGCCTCCCGCTCACCTGATTACTGTGCCCTTGCATGATCCGCTGAAGACCGGCACACTTCATGGCATCCTCGCTGAAGTTGCGCAAACACGATCAATCACGATCGAATCCATCCTCCGCATCCTCTAATCGTTGGGGTGTCCTCAAAGACTGCCGAACCCTGCCTGCTGCTCACGCTTGCGGTCACAGTCCTGACCGTACGAGAGTCTTGGTTTGGGCTCGCTCCCGCCCCCCGCGCTAAACTGAGATTTCACCCCAATGCTGGAATCCAAGTTAACCGGGCTTCAAGAGCAAGCCGCCTCCGCGCTCGATCAGGCGCCCGACGCAGAGGCGCTGGAAGCCGTTCGCGTCGATATTCTGGGCCGCAAGGGCCAGCTCGCCACTCTCACCACGCAAATCGGCAAGAGCATGGGCAAGATCCCCCCGCCCGAGCGGGCGGCGCTGGGCAAGCTCATGAATGCCGTCAAGCAGGATCTGGAGTCGCGCTATGAGGCCCGCAAGGCCGCCTTCGAGCGGGCCGCGCTCGACCTCAGGCTCAATGCCGAGTGGCTCGACCTGACTCTGCCCGCCCCAGGCACGCGCCCCGGCGCGCTCCACCCGCTGACGCAGATCCAGCGCGAGCTCGAAGACTACTTCACCTCGCTCGGCTTCGCCGTCCTGGATGGTCCCGAGGTCGAGGACGAGTGGCACAATTTCGACGCGCTCAACATTCCGGCTTCGCATCCCGCGCGCGACACGCAGGACACGTTTTTCGTCGAGGGCGGATTGCTTTTGCGCACGCACACTTCGCCTGTGCAGGTCCGCGCGATGGAGAAGTTCGGCGCGCCGCTGCGCATGGTGGCGCCGGGCCGCGTCTTCCGCAATGAGGAAGTCGACGCCAGCCACGAGCACACCTTCTACCAGCTCGAAGGCATGATGATCGACAAGGACGTCAGCATCGGCCACATGCTGTATTTCATGAAGGGGCTGCTCTCGGCCATCTTCCACCGTGATGCGACGGTTCGTCTGCGTCCCGGCTTCTTTCCCTTCGTCGAGCCTGGTTTTGAACTCGACATCAAGTGCCTCATTTGCGACGGCGAGGGCTGCCCGGTCTGCAAACAGAGCGGCTGGGTGGAGTTGCTGCCCTGCGGCCTGGTGCATCCCAATGTGCTGCGTTCGGGCGGCATCGACCCGGAGAAGTGGAACGGCTTTGCCTTCGGCCTGGGTCTCACGCGCCTCGTGATGATGCGCTACGGCATCGACGACATCCGTCACCTGGCAGCGGGCGACCTGCGTTTTCTGCGCCAGTTTTGACGCCCCTGCCCGGCTCTTCTTGCCAGATGGCCCGATTTCGAAGTCAAGGATTGGATTGACGTGAAGTTCTCATATAATTGGATTCGCGAATTGGTTCCCGGCCTCAGCATGAGCCCGGTGGAGCTGGCGCGCCTCATCACGATGAAGACTGCCGAGTGCGAGGGCGTCGAGGAGTTCGCTCCGCACCTCGCGCGTGTCGTCGCGGCGCGCGTGATCGAGGCTCACAAGCTGGAGGGCACGCACCTCACTCGCGCCATCGTCGATGCCGGGCCGCTGCTGGGTCGCAAACAGGTCATCTGCGGCGCTCCCAACTGCCGCGCCGGCATGACCACGGCCTACGTGCCGGACGGCGTCTGGTTGGGCTCGAAGGAGATCCGGCGGGCCGTCATCCACGGCGTCGCGAGCGACGGCATGCTGGCCTCCGGCGCGGAACTCGAAATCAATCGCGATCACGACGGCATCCTGGAGTTCGAGGCTGAACCCGGCGAGCCTGTCCCCGGATGCTTCCCCGACTCCGTGATCGAAGTCGACAACAAGAGCCTGACGCACCGGCCCGACCTGTGGGGCCATCACGGCATGGCGCGCGAAGTGGCCGCCATCACCGGCCAGCGCCTCTTCGATCCCGTGGATCTGGCTCTGCTGCCGCCGCAGGGCACTGAAACAAACCCCTGGAAGGCCGAGATTTTCGACTACGACGCCTGCCCGCGTTACTCGGCGCTGGTTTTCGACAATGTGAAGGTCGGTCCATCGCCGCTCTGGCTCCAGGCTCGTCTGGAGGCGATCGGCCTGAACCCGATTTCGAATATCGTCGACGTCACCAACTTCCTGCTGGCCGGTCTGTCGCAGCCGATGCACGCCTTCGATGCGGCCAAGCTGCATGGCAAGACCATCTTTGTGCGGCATGCCAAGGAAGGCGAAGTGCTCGAAGCGCTGAACGGCGAGAGCTACACGCTGAGCCCGGCGAATCTGGTCATCGCCGATGCCGAAGGCGCTGTTGCCCTCGGCGGCGTGATCGGCGGCGCGCGTTCCGCGATCGGTCCCTCGACCACGAGCATCGTGCTCGAAAGCGCCAACTTTGAAGCGACCGGCATCCGCAAGACGTCGTCAGCGCTCAAGCTTCGCACCGATGCTTCGATGCGCTATGAGAAGGCGCAGGACCCGATCAACACGACGCGGGCCCTGGCGCGCGCCATCGTGCTGCTGGAAGAGGTGTGCCCCGGCATCCGCCTGGTTGACGGCCTGGTGGACAACTGGCGCGGCGCCGCGCCCACGCGCGTCATCGAACTGCCGCTCGATTGGCTGGTCCGCAAGCTGGGCCGCTCGATTGAGCCGGCCGAGGTGCGTGAGATTCTGGAATCGCTGGAGTTCGGCGTGACCGAGCCCGCGCCCGGCGTTTTCTCCGTCACTGTGCCCACCTGGCGCGCCACCAAGGACATCACCATCAAGGACGACCTGCTCGAAGAGATCGGCCGCATGGTCGGCTACGCGACCGTTCCACCCACGCCTCCGATGCGCCCGGCGACGCCGCCCTGGATCAACGCACCGCGCTTCTTCGCGCACAAGGTCCGCGAAGCCTGCGCCGCGCAGGGCTTCACCGAAACCGTGAACTACTCGTTTATTAGCGAGGAGATGGCCCAGCGCTTCGGTTTCGCCCCGGAAGCGCATCTGCACGTGACCAATCCGATCAGCAGCGAGCAGTCGCTGATGCGCCTCAGCCTGCTGCCCGGCATCCATCGCAATATCCTCGAAAACGCCAAGCGTTTCGACGAATTCAGGCTGTTTGAAATCGGCTACGAGATTCACAAATCAAACGGAGCCGCGACCGTTCCGTACGGAGCCGCGACCGTGAGGGAGCGGTGTGCCTCTGCCAGCGACGCCCGTCCTACACTGCCCACCGAGACCCCGCACCTGATGGCGGCCATCTACAGCAAGGGCGACGGCGCGGCGGCGCTCTACGAACTGAAGCGCCTGGCCGAGTGTCTGATGCCCGGCTGCGAGGTGATGCCCGTCGAGTCGCTGCACTATGAGCATCCGGCGCGCTCGGTTGCGATCTCCTGGCGCGGCGAAACGCTCGGCCGAATCCTGGAGTTGCATCCGTCCCTGGTCGAGACAGGCCGAGGCAGCATTCTGGATCTCGACTTGGAGCAGCTCTTCCGCCTGGGTGACGCCGCGAAGAAGTACACACCGCTGCAGCGTTATCCTTCGACCGCTTTTGACCTCTCGGTCGTCGCGGGCCTGCGTGAGTTAGCGGGCGTTCTGCGCAAGAAGATCCTGGCCGCCGCGGGCGAGTGTTGCGAGAGCGTCGAATACCTTTACTCCTATCGCGGCCAGCCCTTCCCGGAAGACCGGCAGAGCCTGACCTACCGGGTCACGCTCACCGCCCCGGATCGCACGCTTTCGAGCGACGAAGCCAGCGCGGTCCGCTCGGCGATCATCGACGCCCTGCGCGCCGAAGGCTACGAACTGCGCGTCTGAGCTTCGCGGCCCGCGCCACGCCAAAGACGGTTACAATGTCAGCCAAGGAAGGGCTGACTATGGACCGTCGCGAATTCATCACTTCGGCCACCGCTCTGGGAGCGGGTCTGGCCGCAAAAGCATCGACCGGGGCGCTGCCGAAGCGCCCGTATAAGAACGGCATCGAGCTCTCCATCATCGCCCTCGGCGGCATTGTCGTTTGCGGCATGGAGCAGAAGGAGGCCGACCGTCGCGTGGCCGAGGCCTTCGATCGCGGAGTCAACTATTTCGACTGCGCGCCTACTTACTTCGACGGCGAGGCGGAGATCAAACTCGGTTCGGCGCTCCAGCCGTACCGCGCCAAGGTCTTCCTCGCTGAGAAGACCACGCAGCGCGACGCGAAGGGCGCCCGCGAGGAACTGGAGCGTTCGCTCGGCCGCTTCCACACCGACCACGTGGACCTGTATCAGTTCCACGCTGTCTCCTCGATGGAGGACGTGGACAAGATCCTCGGCCCCGGTGGAGCGGCCGAGACCTTCATCAAAGCCCGCCAGGAGGGCAAAGTCCGCCACCTTGGTTTCTCGGCCCACAACTCGCCGGCGGCGCTACGGCTGATGGACGCGCTCGAACTCGACAGCGTGCTGTTCCCCGTCAACGTAAATGCCTGGGAGTACGGCGATTTCGGACCGCAGATTCTGGCCAAAGCGAAGCAAAAGGGTATGGCCCGCATGGCCCTGAAGGCGCTCGCCTGGGGCAAGTGGCCGGCGTCGTTGAAAGAGAAGGATCGCAAGTACCCGAAGTGCTGGTACCAGCCCATCGACGAGCTCGAGTTCGCAAGACACGCCCTGCGCTTCAGCTTGAATCAGGAGATCACCGCGGCCGTGCCTCCCGGCGACGAGCGTATCTTCGACATGGCGCTGCAACTCGCCAGTGAGCCGTTGCCGAAGCTCACGACATCGGAATTGGCCCTGCTGAAAACGCGGATTTCGGCCCTGGAACCCGTGTTTCGGGCATGATTTCGGGCTTTTTTTAGCATCCTGAGGCCTAATGTGTAAGCTCCGTTCTGCCGATATGCAGTAGGAGTGCCTACACGACGAGTTGTGATCGCCTGGCTTTGCTGGATGACTCTGGCATTGGCCCAAAATCCTCCCGCCCCCAGTTCTGCACCGCCGTCCAAGCCCGCAGCGGCGGTCGCTGCTCAGCCCGATCAGGTGAGGGCCGCTCTGCCCGAAACGCGCAAACGGCAGGTGAAAGTCTTCGACGTGAAGTACGCCAATGTGGACGCCCTGGCCGGCATGTTGAACGACCTGCGGCAGGGTTCCTCGCCGGACAGAGCGATCCCGCAGCCCGGCCTGCACGCGATCGAGGTGGAGGCCTACAGCTCCGCGTTTCTGCAGTCGGCCGAAGAACTCATCGGGCGCTTCGATGTGCCCGAGATGAGTGTCGCGCAGAATCACGACTTTGAGATTGTGGCGCATATACTGGCCGCGAGCCGTGACCCGGGCGCGGCCGCAACTCTGCCGAAGGATCTGGAGGATGTGGCCAATCAGTTGAAGGGGACGTTCGGCTTCACGGACGTCACGCTGGTCGACAGCGCGATCGAGCACTGCCGCGAGGGTCGCGACGCATTCACGAAAGGCAACGTGAGCGGTCTCTCGGACGGCGCCACGCAGCCATCCACTTACGAGATGACGCACCGGCTGGTCCGCTATGAACCTGGCACGAAGAAAGGCTCCATCACGCTGTATGGTTTTCAGTTCAAGCTGCGGCTGGCCTACCTGCCCGCCGGGCAGACCACCGGCCCAACGCAGTGGCAGGACGTCACCTTTCAGACGGACCTCAATATCCCGGAGGGGCAAAGTGTAGTGGTAGGCAAGTCCAAGATAGGGACGGAAGATAGATCTCTGATTCTGGTGCTTCAAGTGCGCATGGCGGGGTGAGGCTGGCGGTGGCCATCCAACGGGGAAAACGGCAACTCGTTGCCACTTGCTGTTACAAAGGCACGAAATAGAGCTTCCGCGTACTGGCAGGCGGAACTGGCTTGTCCCCTCGATTCTGTTTGCGGCGGATTCAGCGGGGGCGATGCGGGAGCGACGTTGTCATCGAAGCAGTTGGGTTTCACGGTGGCCGCGCTCGCACCGGTGTTCATCGGAGCGAACGTTGCTTTACCGCCGCGCCCGGATGCGACATGGGTCAGCAATGCGGCGTAGCGTCAAACCAGATATGGCGCCGCGGTTCCGGTGAATGGCGCGTTCGCCCCGCAGGCATCCACCTGCGAGGCAAGCAGGCTCATGGTAGGGCTGTGGCCGCTGTGGCGGGCGTTCTGACCGGCGATGGCATATTCTCCAACGCCGGACGATGTTTGGTTCTGGCGGGTGTGACAGGCGTGCTGACCGTGAGAACCCGGAGGAGGTTGTTATCCACGTCGGACAGGTAGATCTTCCCGGAAGCGTCCACCGCGATCCCGAAGCTGCGGCCTAATTCCGCGCCTAGCGCCGGGCCATTGTCCCCGCTGTAGCCGCGGATGCCATTGCCCGCCACCGTGGTGATGAGGCTGTCGGAAGCTGAGATTTTGCGGAGGACAGTGTTGCCGAGGTCGAAGAAAAACAGATCGCCAGCCGCGTTCACCGCCAGCGCGGAAGGCCGGTCGATCTGAGCGTTCACGGCTAGGGCGCCGTCGCCGCTGTAGCCGGCGGTGCCGGTGCCCGCAACGGTTGTGATGACGCCGCTTGCGGCATCGACCCGGCGGATCACGGCGTTGTCAAAATCGGCGATGTAAATATTGCCTGTCGCATCGACGGCGATGCGGAAGGGCCGGTCGATCTGCGCGCTGGTCGCCGCGCCATTGTCGCCGCTATACCCCGGCGTGTTGCTGCCCGCGATCGTGTTGATGCTCTGGTCCCGCGCTGAGACCTTCCGGATGACGTAGTTGTAAGTGTCAGCGACGTAAATGTTGCCGGCTCCGTCCACTGCCACGCCCATCGGATGGCTCAATTGTGCGTTGGTGGCGAGATTGCCGTCGCCGTCATAACCGACCTGTCCCGTGCCGGCCGCGGTGAACATATTGCCACCGGCGGTCTTGCGGATGCGTCCACCATTAGGCTTTGCGAAGTAATTCCCCGGGGTGGCGAAGATGAGATTGCCCGCGGCGTCGGAAGCGATACCTGCCGCCGCTAATTGAGCGGACGTGGCTGGGCCGTAGTCGCCTGCTCCGCCAAAGATACCGTCGCCCGCCACGGTTGAGATCGTTCCGCCTGAAACTTTGCGGACGCCATTGCGCGCCATGTCCAGGCTGTAGACGTTGCCCTTCGAGTCGGTAGCCACGCCGAACGGCACCACCAGTTGCGCATTCGCCGCGGGACCGTTGTCGCCGGTCGCCGTGCCGCCTCCGGCCACGGTGGTGACCACACTATTCGACATCACCATCACACGTTGATGGTCAACGTCAGAAAAATAAATATTGCCGGAGGAGTCAACCGCCAGGGCCGCCGGGGCGCCGAGCCAGGCCGTCGTCGCGCTCGTGCCGTCGTAGGACAATCCCCAGGTTCCCGAACCAATCAAGGTTTCAATGACGTTCGCGCGGACGGTGGTGGTGGAGTCTATAGCGCTCACATGAGACGCTTTCCAGACGATGCGGATGACGAAGTTTCCCGAGTCCGCGATGTAGAGATTGTCCGAGGAGTCGATGGCCAGGCCGATCGGATTATTCAACGCCGCACTTGCCGCGTCGCTTTCGTCGCCCGAATAGGCGGGGGTGCCGGTGCCCGAAATGGTGTAAATGTATGAATTAGTCGCGAGGATTTCCCGGATCCGGTTGTTGTGGGTATCGGCGATGAAGAGATCATCCGACGAGTCCACCGCCAGGCCGAAGGGGTTGTCCAATTGGCCGCTTGTCGCCAACCCGCCGTCGCCGCTCCAGCCGGGCTCGCCGGTGCCGGCGCAGACGTTCGCCACGCCGCCGGCCACCTTGAATACGCGGTTGTTGATCGTATCGGAGATATACAGCGCGCCTTTGGAGTCGATGGCCATCCCCGGGAGCAAGGTCAGAGAGGAAAGTGTGGGCAGATAATTGAGGCCGGTCGTTTGGCCGAAGTAGATGCCCTCGGTCACTCCCAGCAGACCTTCCGTACCGGGCACGGTGCTGATGGTGCCGCCCGAAACCATGCGCACCCGCTGGTTCCCGCCGTCCTGGATGTAGAGGTTTCCACTCTTATCGAACAGCAGGCCCTGCGGAAAGGCGAGTTGCGCGCTGGTGGCCGGTCCGCCATCGCCGCTGAAACCGTAGACGCCGGTACCTGCGATGCGGGTCATGTTGCCCGACGCATCGACTTTCACCACCATGTGGGACGAATGCAGCGCAACATACACATTCCCGGAGGTGTCCACGGCCACGCCGCCGATCATCCCTAGTACCGCCGATTTCGCTGGCCCGTTTAGCGGGAATGCGCCTCCGGCGATCGTTTGAATCGTGTAGGTCTGACCAAAGGCGAAAGCGCCGATGGCAAGAGAAATGAGAACTTTAGCTAACGAACGCAACGATAACCCCCACACCACATACTTCTCGACTGGCGATCAGGACACAGATTTCCCGTCCAAGTGCCCATAGACGCATCGTAGCGCACTCAGATTACTGAAAGATTTGTTAAGAGTCGTCATGTATGCGGCGTGGTGCGCTGGAACGCCCTATTGACTCTGCCTGGGATAGTGTAAATACTTACAGCATGGAGCTCACCGGACGGCAGCGCGAGATCTACGAGTTCATCGTCCAATTCCGGCGCGACAACGGCTGTTCCCCCTCGATTCCGGAGCTCCAGCGCGCCTTCGGTATTCGCAGCCCCAATGGCGTTGCAGGCCATTTGCAGGCGCTTGAGGCGAAAGGCTATATCCGCCGCGCCGAGCGTGGCTCCCGGCAAGTGGACGTCGTGGGTGAAACCCGCTCCGCTGCAATTGGCGCGGCGCTGCTCCACGCCATGCCGATCTACGGCCACATCCCCGCCGGTCCGCCGACCGAGTATCAGAGTCTGAGCCCGGACGGTATGGCGGCGATGGACGAAACGCTGCTGGGCTTTCGGCCTAAGGAAGGTTGCTTCCTGCTGCGGGTTCGCGGCGACTCGATGAAGGACGCCGGCGTCCTGAACGGCGACATGGTGCTGATTGAGCCGACGCCCTCGCCGCGCGAAGGGCAGATGGTTGCCGCGCTGATCGACGGGGAGAGCACCTTGAAGCGGCTCGTACGGCTCAAGGGGCGCTGGTTCCTCAAGGCCGAGAATCCGGCGTACCCCAAGCTATATCCGCGCGCCGATCTCGTCATTCAGGGCGTCGTGCGCTCCGTCATACGCAGACTCGACTGAGGTTGCGGTTGAACGGAAAAGCTTCCGGATGGCCGACCTGGGGGTCGGCCGCGGACTTGGGGTCCGCCCCACCACGCCTGTTTTGATGAATAAGTAGGAGTCCTCCCGACGGCTACAATGCTGAGACCGGCTGCTGGCCGGCTCAGAAACCGAAGTTCAGGGAGGACTCCAATGGATAGTGTCTACTATGTTGGGCTCGATGTG
>Ga0302319_10012784_pt1 | contig 15789 bp, 14 predicted proteins | sample Bog_T0_2_FD_203319 | JGI IMG/M metagenome (GOLD analysis project Ga0302319, IMG submission 203319) | Peat permafrost microbial communities from Stordalen Mire near Abisko, Sweden - Bog_T0_2 | ecosystem: Environmental > Terrestrial > Soil > Wetlands > Peat | place: Sweden: Abisko, Stordalen Mire...
CCCCGGTCTTCGCCGCGCAATAAGCCGCCACCTGATGAAACGCGACATACGATCCGAGCGACGCGATGTTGATCACCCGCCCGTGCCCGCTCGCCTTGAGCGGTTCATAGAACGACTGGCATGCCCGCAGCGTTCCAGTCAAGCCCACGTCGAAGATGCGAGCCCAGTCTTCCTCGGCAATATCCTGCACCGGACACTTCAGCGTCTGCCCCGCCGCATTTAACAGGATGTCAACTCGTCCATGCCGCGCCAGCACGGCATCGCGAAACGCATCGACGGATGCGCGGCTGCCCACGTCACAAGGCAAGTCCTCCGCCCGCCGACCGGTAGGAACCACCGTCGCCCCATGCGCCGCCAGCCCCGCTGCCAACGTCTTACCCAGGCCCGAAGTGGCGCCGATCACAACGGCCACACGACCCGTTAAATTGAGTAGATTCTTCATGTCTCTTAATAGGGGATCGCAGGCGTGCGAGCGTCCTTAGGATCCGCCCACCGATCATTCGGCACCAGCGGCGACCAATCCGGCCGCAGCGGATCGCGATCATACGCATAGCCGCCGAGCCTCTTATAGAGTTCGCTGTACTGCCCCAGCTTCTCGCGATCCAGTTTCACGCCAAGCCCCGGCCCATCCGGTACCGCAATCGACCCGCCCTCGTACTTCATCAGGCCGCCCTGAATAACATCGTCCGTCAGGTGGTGATAATGGGCGTCGGCCGCGAACGACAGGTTCGGAATCACCGCCCCCAGATGCAGCATCGTGGCCAACTGAATCCCCAACTCGCCCGAAGAATGCACCGCCACGCCGATCTGGAAAGTCTCGCAAACCCCGGCCGCTTTGACGCAGGCCCGGATGCCGCCCCAGAACGTGGTGTCGAGCAGGATCACGTCCACCGCCGTGTTCAGGATGTTCGCCGAGAGTTGCTCGAAGTTCACCACCACGGTATTCGTTGCCAGCGGAATCCGCACCATCTCGCGAGTGCGCCGCATCCCGTTCAATCCGTAGACCGGGTCCTCCAGATAATCGTTGCGCAGCCCTTCGATGCCCTGTCCGAAACGAATCGCCTGTTCGGTGGAAAGCACGCCGTTCGGGTCGAACCGCAGCGAGTCTTCGGGAAACGCATGGGCCAGCGCACGATAGGCCTCGATTTCATAGTCCGGATGGAAAACCCCGCCCTTCATCTTGTGCGTGGTGAAGCCGAAGCGCTTCTTCATCTCGGTGGCAAACGCCACCAACTGATCCGGAGTACGCACCTCTCCCACTCCAGTCTCAGGATTCGGATAGCGCCAGAAACAATACGTCGCAAACCCGACGCGATCCCGCAAACGCCCACCGAGGATCTCGCAAACCGGCACGCCCCAGGCTTGACCGATGATGTCGAGGCAGGCAAACTCCAGTGCCGCCAGCGCCTGCGTCCGGTTGTTATACAAGGACGCAGTGGGGTTCGCCACCAGATACCGCATCTCTTCGATGCGGGCCGGATCGTGCCCGGCAAGCATGGTCTTCAACTGGCGAAACGTGGCCTCGGCCGATTCCCCGCCACCGCCCATCTCACCCAAACCGATGATGCCGTTGTCGGTCTCCACCTCGACGATGGTGCGGACAAACCGTCCCCAGTGGCAGCCGTTGGCATGGCGCAAAGGGGCCTCAAGCGGCACCGTGACCGTGGTGGCGCGGATATCGATAATCTTCATGATCGGTACCTATGTTAACGCGTAAGACGAGCCTGATTTGTTTCCCGCCGCTGGTTGTGTGGCGCAGACACTCTCGAAAATACCCTCCCGCGATCGCCCCGCAACCCAACCCGAGTTTCTGAATTCGATCCGATTGCCAGTCTTTGCCAGGTAGCGCAAGCCTCAGCGGCAGCCTCTGCGCGGCGGCAGATGGAACAAATGAGAGACCCCTGAGGGGCCACCCAGACGCCCGGGGACTTCCGTTCGCCGCGCTCCATCCGGCATCGCCGGAGGTCGGGATGTAGTCGAGCGAAGCTCGACGCTGGAGTTTCCACATTTCACAGCCTGAAGATCTGGCGTATGTCAGCGTATTCGAGGGCGACTGGACCCGCGGCGATAAGCCGCGGTCTGCCACTTCCACATCCACCGCCTGAGGACACCAGCCGGCACATGCTTCAGCTTGTGGGCCGAGCTTCGCTCGACGAGACGTAGTGCAGGCGCTTCTCGAATGTGAAAGCGAAATCCTTGTTTTTCATCCCGGACTTCGCCCGTCTGGCGGGCCGGGGAACACTCATGATCCGTATACGGCGGCTCGGGTGGTTTTGCTATCGACCCTCCGCCAATAACGGAAGTCCGAGCGAGGAGAGAAGCATTCGACGGGCCGTTCCGGTTCCGCAAACCGGTTGCGGCCGGTTTGCCACTGTTCCGAGAAAGCGCAAAGCACACTCCTCCTGATCCACGAGTCCAGCCTTTTCAACACCGAAGGCGTCCAGAGAAGCCAAAATAGCCTCGCCAGCCCCGCTACTTCGCTAACCCTCACCTCTGTCAGCTTCCAGGCTGCTGGACATGCCCAGAGCGCAGTTCGACGACGGCCAACTCATTAGGAATACACGGCCATCTCCGCGAAAAACCCGGATGGCACAATCCCGAGCGAGCCTCAACTCCCGGTCGCGGACCTGCTCAATCCCGCCGTGCCAGCCCGATCACCGTCTCAATGTGGAATGTCTGCGGGAAAAGATCCACCATCGCCAGCCGCTCAATCTCGTAGCGTTCCTTTAACCCTGCCAGATCGCGCGCCAGCGTCGCCGGATCGCACGCCACAATCACGATCTTCTTCGGCCCCAGTTCCAGCAACCGCGTAACCGCCGTGGCACCCAGTCCCGCGCGCGGCGGATCGGCCAGTACAAACTCGGGCGCCTCACTTGCTTCGATCAGAAACGCCTCGGAATTTTGCCGGATCGATTCCACCTCAACTCCCGCGCGAGCGGTGTTACGTTGCAAATCGTCTGTCGCCCGGCCCGATTCCACCGCCGTGACCTTGCCGAACTTGCGCGCCAACGGCACACTAAACAGTCCCGCGCCCGCATACAGGTCCCACGCCGTCGCACCCGACTCCGCTCCAATCGCCAGATCGGCAAGGCAGCCCACCAGCGACCGGTTCACCTGAAAAAACGAATTGCCCGCGATCCCGAAGACGTCGCCGTTTACTTCATACTCGAGCGCGCCCGGCACCGTGCCCGGGACCTCCCGGGCCAGCCACTCGAAGAAATGCTTCGCCACCGGCTGCGTGGCTTCCTGGACGTTCCACTGCACTTGCGTCTCATCGGTGAAAACTTCGAGCGACGTGACAAACTTCGGCCAGCGCCGGTCTTTCACCATGCGATTCAGCCGCGCCAGAGCCTCATTGATCTTCGGAGAACTGATGGGACACTGCGCCGCGGGTATCAGTTTCTGCGATCGCATTTGCCGGTAGCCCACCTTGCCGCCCTCGATGTGAAACTGCGTGCGGTTGCGATAGCCCCACGCATCGCCCGAAATCACCGCGATACGGCTCTCGTCGAACTCCACCTTCGCGCCTCGCTTCAGCGTTTCGGCCAGGATCCCCCGCTTAAGTCGCAGTTGCGCCGGGTAGTCGATGTGCTGATAATGGCAGCCGCCGCACTGGCCGAAGATGCCGCAAAGCGGTTCCACCCGGTCCTGCGATGGCTGGTCGACGCGAATCAGACTGGCCCTCTGTGCGTGCTTCTTAGAGGCCGGCGGGGCCACATGTACCACTTCACCGGGCAGTACGAAAGGAGTGAAGACCACCTGTCCGTCCACCCGGCTCAGGCCTTCGCCACCGTACACCAGCTTTTCAATTGTGAGATCCAGAGCCATGGGAACCCGAAGGTTAACACCCCGGGCAGCGCCGTGCGCAGAGGTGAATCGAATGCGCCGCGCCCGACCAGCGATCCTCGTCGGCTAAAATGACATTAGCCCCCCGAATAACGGTGCCGCCCCAACCCGGCGGACGCCAATCGCAAAGCTCAGTTTTCCTGAACCGTAAGGGTCTCCCGACGCGTCCAATGAGTACGCGTGCGTCGGCGGCCCGCGCTCCAGACGCACAGAAAAGAGGAACAAATATGGCGGGACGTTCAAATACCACACTGAAGAAGCGGCAGAAGGAAATGGCCCGCGCGGAAAAACAGCGCGAAAAGATGGCCAAGCGCCTGGATCGTTCGAAAGGCATTCTCACCGATCAGCCGGATGAGGCCCTCGGCGAGGATTCGACTGAGCAAACCGGAGCCGAAACCGTTCTCCCCGAAGCGGTGCCTGCCGTTCCCACGCTGTCCTGGACCTAAACGGCCGCCGCCGCGCGGTGCCGCATCGTGCGTTCGCGCCTGCTCCACGGGCCCGGTGATCCGATTCGTCGCAGGACCGTATTCGTCACCCTCCCTGCCGTCAGCGTAAACAGAACATTTGCCTGTTCCATCGCTGCCAACCGATGCGTCGCAAAGATTGTCGTACGCCCCGCAGCCAGACGATTCAGCGTCGCGAGAATGGCGCTCTCCGTCTCGGCGTCCAGTGCCGAGGTTGCTTCGTCCAGAATCAGAATCGCAGGATCGCGAATGATGGCCCGTGCGATGGCGATCCGCTGCCGTTGCCCGCCGGACAGAAGCCCGCCGCGCTCGCCCGTCACCGTGTCATAGCCCTGCGGAAGTCCTCTGACGAAGTCGTGAATTTCAGCTGCCCGCGCCGCGGCCTCCACTTCCGCATCGGTGGCGCCCGCCTTCCCGAGTCTTATGTTCTCCCGAATCGTGGTGTTGAACAAGAAGCTCTCCTGAAAAACCACGCCGGTCTGCGCGAAGAGCGATTCCCTCCTGATATCCCTGACATCGTGCCCATCCATTCGAACGCTCCCGTGCGTCGGATCGTGCAGTCCGAGAATCAGACTCAGTATGGTGCTCTTGCCGGAGCCGCTTAAGCCGGTCAGCCCGACCTTCGCGCCGTATGGGACGCGCAGCGTGACGTTCTTCAACTGGCATGTCCCCTCGGCGGAACTGCCGCCATAACGAAACCACACATCGTCGAAACGGATCTCGTGCCGAAGACGCGGCAGCGCGATCGAATCCGGCTTGTCCCGAATCGCGGGTTCCTCGCCCAGCAGATCGTCAATGTGCCGGATCGCGCCGGCCGCCTCCATCATTTCCGGCAGAAAGTGACTGATCGATCCGATGTTGTAGCTGAGTTCCCAGAAGACGTTTTCAAACGTGACCAGAACGCCGATCGACATGCGCCCCCCAAACGTCAGCCATGCGCCGATACCGAACACCAAGACATGCAACAGGAGCACGGCGGTGCTGACCGAGCGCTCCGACATCGCAGTGAGGAAGTTCACCCGGGCCGACATCTCCGCCAGCGGCAGGCTGCGTCTTCGCAGCCACCCTTGCACCACGTCCCCCAGGCCAAAGGCCCGCACAACAGGTTGGGCGGCAACATTCTCATGCACCAGAGCGAGCGTGGCTGCCTCCAGTTCCTTCTTTCGGTAAGTCGCGGCGACGGTCCGGCGCGAGAGAATCCGGGGCCCGATCATGGTCAAAGGCCAGACCAGCATCGCCACCAGCGCCAGTTGCCAGCTCAGAAAAAACAGCAGCCCCGTTGCGGCGGCCAGTTCCAGCGCGGGAGTCAACACGCCGCTCACCCAATACCGTACAGCCTGCTCCACTTCGCCCAGATCGGTCGAGAAGCGGGACGAGACGTCGCCCGCGCTCGTGCCCGAGTGGAACCCCGGCGACAGCGTCTGAAGGTGTTCGAACAGGCGATGCCGAATGTCGCGGATCACCGTCGCCGCAAGACGGGCGTTCACGAACTCCATCAGGCCGCCGATTCCCGAGATGACGACCGCGAGCACTCCCAGCACACAAAGAATCCAGACCAGAGCCGACCGGTTCTGCCGCAGCAGCGCATCGTCAATCAGGTACTTTAACGAAAGCGGGAAAGCCACGTTGTAACCGGTCTCTGCCAAAACGCACAGCGTGAGCAGGCTGAGCGTGCCCCGATGCTGCCGATAGTACGGCAGCAGGAAGCGCAGGCTGGTCTTCACAGCGCCCGCCATCACGCGACGAGGCGTCCCATCGCCGGATGCATCGACTCCCCGCCCGCGGCGGCGGTTCGCACTCCGGACCGTCGCCTCAGCAGCAGGGAGCCGAGCAAATCCGTTGCGACTTCGGCCGAATTCAGCACGCCGTTGACCGTCGAATCGAATAGATAGTCGCCCACCATGAATAAGCCCTGATGTTCCGTTGGCTCGGGCTGATGTGCGGACTCGGGATCCTGTACAGGCAGCCCTCCAGGCTGCGCGCTTACCGAGGCGGGCCAGCGATGCACCCACGCTTCCCGATACCGCAACTGCGCCTCTTCGTTCAGGGGCCGGGGTAACGACGACATTGCCAGCCGCGCCAGCCTGTCATCGTCGAAACCGCTCAGCGACAGCGCGTCCGTGCCTGCAATCAGCCAGTTGAGCACTCCGAAGCCGCCCGTTTCGTACCGCATCCCTTCGTCGTAAACGCAGCAGCCGCCGAACGCGTCCAGCATGAACCAGGAGCCCTCCAGACTGCTCCGCCAGAACGGCTTCCGGAAAAGAATCGACACCCGCAGATAGTGGCCCTGCCGGTCGTATCGGGCGATAAAGCGGCTCATCGCCTTGCGCAGCATTTCTCCACCCCACTCAATGGATCCGAGCCAGTTATGGGCCACAGCTACGAAAACGATATCGAAGTCTTCACGTCCCGTTGCCCCGCTACCGCCTCGCCGATACGTGACGCGGTACGTTTCATCCGCATTTCTTTGAACCCTGGTTACCGGACAATCGACCTCAACGCGCGTATGACGGAGCTCTTCCCTGATTCGCGCCGGCAGTTGCTCGATTCCACCAGCCACGGAATAGAGCCGAATGTAGCCAGGCACGTCCATCAAAAAATTCTTCAGCCCGTTCAGCCCGTTGGTCAGATGGGGCTCGGTGGCCAGATCGCTGTGTACCGCAACCTTCAGGTACTTGCGCGCCAGCGGGTCCTGTACTTCGTCCAGAATTTCCTCGCAGGAACGATACGCCCAGGGATGCGTATTGTCGTCCTGACAAGTTCCCTCAAACCACGAATCGCGCGGCATCGCGTCGCGGCAGCGATCACGGAACTCCCGGATTGCCGCCTCGGCCGAGTGGCCCAGGCTCCGACGAACATCCCGCTGATTGCGCAGAACCCTATTGTTGAGCACCACGGTGCTTCCGTCCATCGGGATCGTGCGCAGGCCCAGTTCCCGCACCAGTCGAAAAAGCGGGTCGGGCACGATGCCATCGTAGCCGTACAATTCCGCCACACCCGCCTCGTACGGGACGGGCACGCTTGCGAATTGTCCGGTGACAATCTTGCCTCCGGTTCTCGGACCAGCTTCAAATACAGTAGTCTGACAGGAGTTCTTGAACTTCTCCTCTAGCAGCCTTGCCGTGAAGAGCCCGCCTGGGCCTCCTCCGACAACGGCGATTCGGATCATAGGAATGTGGAGACAACAAGATGCCCCTACATCGTACTCCAAACATGCCGTACCAGTGTGAAACACTTCCGCAAAAGGGTGCGATACGGAAGTGGAGGGATCGTCACCTGGCCAAATGACCGGGGACAACCGAGGGTACCGGTACTTAGGGAACACAAGGGCCGAAGGGCGGTAGTCGCGTTCCGCCGGCCGCGTGAGAACGCGGCTACCGCAGCGGGCCACCGTCCGCGCGCTGTTACGATGGGTCTTTCCCCAATTACATGATTCCTCGCGTCCTGTCGGGTGTACAGCCGTCCGGCAACCTTCATATTGGCAATTATCTCGGAGCTCTCACCAACTGGGTCCGCATCCAGCACGACTACGAGAGCATCTTCTGCATCGTCGACCTGCATGCCATTACGGTCTATCAAAAACCCGATGAACTCCGCGCCAGTATCCGCGATCTGGCAGCGCTGTTCCTCGCTGCCGGCATCGACCCGAAGCATTCGCGCATCGTGGTGCAATCCTCGGTGCCCGCCCATGCCGAGCTCGCCTGGCTGCTGACCTGCGTGACCCCCATGGGCTGGCTCGAGCGCATGACGCAGTTCAAGGCCAAGGCTGCGCTCCAGGAATCGATCGGCGACGGCCTCTTCCAATACCCGGTACTCATGGCCGCCGACATCCTCCTGTATCAGGCCGCCATCGTCCCCGTGGGCGAAGATCAGATGCAGCACCTCGAACTCACCCGCGATATCGCCCAGCGTTTCAACGCGCTCTACGGCGAGACCTTCGTCATGCCCGCCACAAAGCTCCCGGCCGTCGGCGCACGCATCATGGGACTGGACGACCCGACCACCAAAATGAGCAAGTCGGCATCCGGCGCGGGACATGCCGTGGCGCTGCTCGACCCGCCCGAGCGCATTAAGAAAACCATCATGCGCGCCACCACCGATTCCGGCTCGGGCGTCGATCTCGAAACCATGGGTCCGGGCGTCGCAAATCTCCTGAACATCTTCCAGGCCTTCAGCGACTGGTCGAACGACCAGATGTGTGCCCACTTCACGGGCCTCCGCTACGGCGATCTCAAGAAACAGGTAGCCGAGATGGTGGTTTCGAAGCTGGAACCGCTTCAGCAGCGTTACCGCGAGATCACCTCGGACCCCGGCTACCTTGATGGCGTCCTGCGCGCTGGCGCCGAAGCGGTGACGCCGGTCGCCGATTCCACCGTCCGGCTTGTCAAAGAGCGCATGGGTCTGTACATTTAGCGCCCGGTTCTTACGACCGGGCGCCATGTTGCGCGCCACAACCCGACGTGCCCTCCAAAGGCCGCTGAATCTATTGTTTGCGCGAGACGAATTGAAGCACTTCGTCGGCCAGCGCGGGCACGGTAATGATGAAGTTGCCGCCGTAGATGGTGTCTTTGCCGGTGAAATCGAAGGTGACGCAGCCGGCTTCTTCGGCGATGATCTTCAGGGGCGCCAGGTCCCACGGAGCAGCCTGCGCTTCTATCCACACGTCGGCGCGTCCTGAAGCAACGAGCATGGCATCGAGGCAGCCGCCAGTGCTGCGGACGGTCCAGAACTCCGAGATCCAGTCGAGGAAATCGGCCTTGAAGGGATAGCGGTGCATGAAACCGATGCCATTGCAGCAAAGCAGCGCCTGGCTCTTCTTCGTCACCTGCGACGCGTGAATTCGCTTGCCATCCCACCATGCGCCTTCACCCTTCGCGGCCGAAAACATTTCGCCGGTGGCGGGAAAATACTCGTGACCTGCGACGATCTTGCCGTCCTCTTCAAGGCCGATCAGCATAGTCCACGCCCGGGTACCGCGGATGAAATCGCGGGTGCCATCGATGGGGTCGATAATCCAGCGCCGCCCGCTTTTCGACTCGCGCATGGCGCCTTCCTCGCCGAGGAGTCCATCATCGGGGAATGCGGCAGACAGCCCTTCGACGATCAGCTTTTCGCAGGCCTTATCGGCTACGGTGACTGGCGATTCGTCCGCCTTGATTTCAATACCCAGCGTGCCCTCGCGGATCTTAAGGGCAAGGATGCCGGCTTCGCGCGCGATATCCGCGCCAATCTTCAGTTCTTTCTCGTATGCCATCGTTAGTTGTTTCGATTCCGCCACTACCAGACTACAAAGCCTGGTTGGATGGGGAGGAAGGGAGGTGCGGGATGGGGATGCGACGGCCGGGTGTTTGTTCCGATTGCGCGGGGCGGGCTATTGCCGCCTGGCGACCACTGCGTGACGCCAGACTTCGGAGGTGATCAGGCCGGCGCGTCTTTCCTCGCGGACGATGCAGCGCATGCCGCTCGCCCGCATCAGTTGGCCGATCGGGGGAAGCGACGTTGCTCGCAGTCCCGTCGCGATTCCAAAAAAACGATACATGAGGCCGATCCAGAGTTTCGCATGGAGCCGCCGCCAGCCATTGTCCGGGATCGAGAACTCGGCTATTAGCAGATGGCCATGTGGCGTAAGTGAGGCAGTCAAATGGCCGATCAGATTGTGCGCTTCCTCTTCGTGGAAGCAATCGAGAAAGAAGTGTGTGACAATTCCGTCGTAGTGCGCGGCCGGCCAGGCTCTGGTGCGCGCGTCCTGGCAGTGGAAGGTAACGCGAGCGGAATCTCTTACACGTTCCTTCGCGAGGGCGATCATTTCGGCACTCACCTCCACCACATCGAAATGGGCGGCGGGCGCAAGATCGAGCAGACGAGCCAGCGTGCGGCCGTCGCCTTCGCCGAGGATCAGCACGCGGCGAGCGCAGGCCAACTGCGGCAGAAACGCGAAGCGCTGGTGTTCGAGAGCGCGGCCGAAGGCGGCGTATTCCACGGGGCGGTACCAGCGTGCAAAACGTCCGATGTTCATCGCAGGTAGAACAACAGAGGTGTCAGCAGCATCGCATCCGCCAGCGCGCAGCGAGTGCTGCGTGAGATGCCGCGACCCCACTGCGCCAGCGCGCAGAGTCCAAGCGCGCTGCAGAGTATGGCGACGAACCAGATCGCAGGGACGAACAGACAAAGAAAGGCGAGGCCGAGCAGCAGCCACACGGCGATGCGGGATTGGGCTTGCAGCGTCCAGCGTTCCGTCATCAGCAAATTACCCAGACAGAGTGCGCAGAAACCAACAGCGGGCAGCGCCAGTTCGGCGGAATGGCTGCCAGATCCGGTCCACGCGATCAGAAAGACGCCCGCCGTGAACAAGAGCGCCGCTATCGGTTTCTTCCACGCCGTGGCGCTCCAGCCGGTGAAAGGAAACGCGCCAAGGTAGACGACAACTCCGGCGCTGAGTGCCAGTCCGTTCGCGAATACGGCAGGCCGAAGCCACAGGCCCGTGACTATCACGTCGATGCCTGCGACTGCCGCGAAGAGGGTTCGCGCGAAGGCACGATGACGCCGATAGAACTCATGCCGAATCGATTCCTCGGCGGAGGCTGGGTGGCGGATATCGAGGAGGCGGTCGGCGAGATAGATGGCCCACACCGTCAACCCCAATACCGCGCGACCGGTTAGCAGCAGGGTTGCGGGATAACAGCGGGCAAGGAAATCCTGCCAGACCAGAGCCACAACGGGCGCGTCAAGACTGAGCAGGTTAAACCAGAGCCAGGCGGGTGGACGAACGCTTGTCTCCATCTACTACTACGTTACGAAATGGGATTTGCGATTGTGGCGACCCTCAGGATTACGCCCTTCGGAGGTTCACGCAGAGGACGCAGAGCGAAGACGCAGAGAACGCAGAGAGGACAGCGCGGGCGTTCGGCCCAACGGGAGAGTTCATCAGGACGCCGGGGAACGCAGCGCCATCTCCGTGTTTCGTCAGCACAATCACACGGCTTCGAGCTTGCCTGTGTCATTCTGATGCTGCCGTTGCCGCCGACGGCGGTCATGAGTGACGGATGACATTCGCACCTTGTTTCTGCGCAGGGCCGCGCGGTAAGTGGCTGCGTCGTTGGCGCAGGCCGGGGATTTTGTCAGCACGATCACTCGACCTCAAGCTTGATCGTGTCATACATAATGCCGCCGTTCCCGCCCACGCCCGTCATGTGAAAACGCACCACGTTCGCGCCGGGCTTCAACAGATCGGCGGGGAAAGCGATGTCTTCGAGTTGATAGCGCGCGCTGCGCAGGGCCGCGCGGTAAGTGGCCGCATCATTGGCATAGGCGAGCGACTTGATGTCCGTGCCGTTCACGGAAATCGTTACTTTCGGATTCTGGCTGACGCCGGCGATAGCTACGGTGAGATGCGCCGCGCCGGTGTAGGGTTGATTCGTTGTGAAGGCTACGTCCCAGTTACCCGGCTTGCCTTGCGCGAAGTACCAGTCGTCTTTTTCCTTGCTGGTTCCGATGGTGTAGGTAAGGTCGGCCGGGACCATGCCGATCCACTTAATGTTGCGCAGTTCATCGCCGAATTTAAACTCGCCGGACATACGGTCCGATTGCCCGATCTGCCAGAGGAGGCGCGAGTACCTGGGTTGTTGCCACGCGATGACGCCAAGGTCCACGGCCTTGCCGGTGACCTGAATATCGTCTTTCTCAAGCTGTGCTGTGACCGAACCCCGGGTTGCGTAGGCGTAGAGCGCATAGGGCCCAGGACGAACATTGGGGAGCGCGAATTTGCCGGATGCGTCGGCTTTGCCGTAGAAGATGAAGTCACCGCCCTGCTTGTAAATTTCCTGGGAGGGTTTGGCGAGAACCACCATCGCGCCGGCCGCGGTGCCGCGTCCTTCGAGTTTGAGCTGACCGGAAACTGTGGTGCGGTCGAGCGGATAGAGCGGTTCGTCGACCCACCGATACGGCCATTTGGCCTGCTCGGCGAGTGCACGTTTTTTTGCGTCGACAATCAACTGTGCGTTATCGCCGGTGTTGATGTACGTGAACCAGGGGCCGAAAAGTTTTTCGCCATTGGTGAAGTTGTCGGCGCCGCCACCGCCGTAGTGCGCGCCCTGAAAGTAGTTGAGGATGAGAGCATCCTGGTGAACCATGAGATCCTGCCGCAACGGGCCGCCCGCGTAATACTCGGTGCTGACGGGCATGAACCAGACGCCGAAGCCATGGCCGTAGTGGCCCCACATCGGGGTTTCGGCCATATAGCCGGAGTAATCGTATTTCTGATAGATACTGCCGTCGGGCATCTTCCATGTCTCGTCCTGCACGGATGGATACTGAACCAGTTCGCCGTAGGTCGGCTGGTGGCCGGTGCGTTCGGAGACGTAAGCCCAGTCGAAAATGTTGCGGTCAAGGCGGTACATGGTACGCATTTCGCCGCCGAGCCTGCGGTTCTTCGGGTTCCGGCAGATGACGTAGCCGTAGAGGCCGCTATCGCCTTTCCTCAGCAGGATGTGGTGTTCGAGGTAGAAGGCGCTGGTGACGCCGGAATCGATGATGGCGATGTGGGCCATTTCGGAAGTAGCCTGGATGACGCGGATGTTGTCGGCCACGAGATGACCGCCGCCGGCGTTGTAATCGATGTACCAGGTGCGGTGCGCGTCGACGTCGCGTGGCACGATGCCGTTGAGGTTGTGGGCGAGTTCCTGGCCGTTTTTGATGAGAGACGTCGCGCTGCCATCGGGGCCGAAGGTGATGGAGACGACTCCGTTGCGGAGGGTCAGGTCGGTGACGTCCGCGGGTTTGAGATCGCCGGGTGAGACGGGTTTCGAGTTCAGCAGCAGTTCGACGTCGCCGTTTGCGGCGAACAGCGGCAGCGCGGTTAGCAGGATGAAGAGGGTGCGGCGGAGCATGATGACAAACCATGCTATCCCATTTGACACAAGTCGCAGGCAACGGCTGGAATCGAATGTCGCGAAGTTCCGGGCCGTGGGGTCGAATGGAGAAACTGCAGGGCGAGTGGAACTGGAAGACGCATCCAGATGACGCAAATTCCGAGGGGGCCGCCGAACCCAAACCAGGTACACTGAAAAAATAAGGCAATGAACGAATCCCAAATCATAGCCCTCTCAATCACCGTCCCCGCGATCCTCGGAGCGACGCTGATCAACAACGCCAGAATCGGCGACATGAAGGATGTAATCCGCGCCGAGACCAACTCGGTTCGCGCGGAAGTGGATGCCCGTTTCGCGAAACTGGACCTCAGTCTGGAAATTCGCTTCAGTTCCATCGACCGCAAGCTCGACGAGTTACTCCGCGTCGTGGCCGATTACCTCCACCGCATCAGGACGATAGAAGAACGCCCGCGTTGATAGTTTGGCCTTTCTTTGATCGATTTTCGTTTTTTCGAATTGCCTGTCCGGGTGTTCGGGCGTTAGCGGAGCCAGCGCTCGGTCGCCTGCGCTGTCAGGACCGGCTCCGGCACGGCGCCGAAGCGGCGATCGCGGTGGTGGTATTCGTTCACGGCGGCGCGGAGATCGGCGGGGGTGAAATCGGGCCACATGCGTTTGGTGAAGATGAGTTCGGCGTAGGCGGATTCCCAGAGGAGGAAGTCGCTGAGGCGTTGTTCGCCGCCGGTGCGGATCATGAGATCGACCGGGATGGCGTCGGTAAGGTCGCCCGAGGCTTCGGCGATGGCGGCGCGGGCGGAGTAGTCGATGGCGAGCCGGAAGTGGAGATTGGTGCAGTGGCGGGTGCGGGTTTCGGCGAGGTCGATGGCGGAGAGCAGGGGCGCGGGCAGACGGTCGCGGCGGCCGATCACGGTGGTGCGGGCACCGGCGTCACGGAGCCGCACGGATTCCTTTTCGAGATAGCAGGCAAGGAGGAACATAAGAGCTTCGACTTCCTCCGGCGGGCGCTTCCAGTTGTCGGCGGAGAAGGCGTAGACGGTCAAGGTGCCGATGTTGAGACGGGGCGCGGCTTCCACAATGTGGCGAAGTGTTTCGGCGCCGGCGCGATGGCCTTCGAGGCGAAGGAGTCCGCGTTGCGCGGCCCAGCGGCCGTTGCCGTCCATGATGATGGCGGCGTGGAGGGACCCGAGGGATGTTTCGAATGTACTTTGTGCTGTAAAGTTCATGGGTAAATTTTTTTATCGGCTGCGGGCGGCGCGAATCAGAGCTTCCATGTGGGTCAGGTAGCGTTCGAGAGCGGTGCGACCGGCGGAGGTGAGGCGGTATTCGGTGCGCGGCATGCGGCCTTCGAATTTCTTTTCGACGGAGATGTAGCCGGCGTCCTCCAGCTTGCGGGAATGGACGCTGAGATTGCCGTCAGTGGTGGAGAGCAGCTTTTTCAGTTCGGCGAAGGTCAGGATCGGATTGACGGCGAGGGCGCTGACGATGGCAAGCCGGAGGCGTTCGTGGATGACGCGGTCGAGCGCAACGGCACCGGTTGCAGGCGAAGCGATTTCGCGAGGGCCAGGCGCGGGAGTTCGGGATGCGGAGGGTTTAGCCGCCATAACGCCTCGCGATGATCCAGCCAAAAATAATGTGCAGGCCGCCGAAGCCGAGGGCGAGCAGCGGATCGGACCAGGTATGTGGGGCGAGGGCGGCGACTGCGCCGAGCGAAAGGAATGCCACTCCCATGACGGGGACGACACGGACCGAAAACGCACCGCCACAGGCGACGCCTGCGCCGTAGAGCAGCAGCCAGACGGCGGGAAGAAAATGCGTGAGGCCCGCGCCGTTGAGCATGACGGTGATTACCGCGCCGGCGGCGATCGGCGGGGCGAGGGCGAAGATGAAGCGGCGAAACGAGCGTGAGAGCAGAGAAGTTCCGGAAAGTCGGGCTTTGCGCGCGGAGAAGGCAAGGCCGATGGCGAGCGCGAGGAGCGCTTCACCGATCCAGACGGCGAGCCAGGCGCGGGGACCTGCGCTGAGGTGAGCGGCGAAGGCTGCGAAGAAAGCGGTGGCGCCCACCACCATGCCGCCGATGCCGGGGACGGCGGTGAAGGAGCCGGCGTTCTCGATGGCGTCACGGATGAAGCGCAGGTTGTCCATGGCCTGGTCGTGCAGGCCGATAGGGGAGGCGGGAGTTTGTCTAATCGGGCGGACGGCACCCATGCAGTCAGTATAAAAGAAGTGCTGAGCACTTTGCAACACAAAGTTTATGGCGGCCGTCAGCTATTGCGCCATTCCGACTTTCACGCAGAGAACGCAGAGGAAGACGAGAGAACGCAGAGAAAGCCTTTTATGCGGGAGTGCGTCGGTCGTGGAGCCGGGGCGGGAGGCGGGTTGCGGCAGGTGGGGGGATCAGGCGGGATGTTTGGGTTCCGACAGCCGGAGTTCCGCAGAACGCATGCGATCGCACTCGGCGTTGAACTCACAACCGAACAGGGCGATGATGGCGAGCAGGTACATCCAGATGAGCAGCGCGATCCCGGTGCCGATGCTGCCGTAGAGCACGTTGTAGTTCGTAATGTGGCGGACGTACCAGCTGAAGCCGAGAGTGG
>Ga0302319_10012785_pt1 | contig 15789 bp, 11 predicted proteins | sample Bog_T0_2_FD_203319 | JGI IMG/M metagenome (GOLD analysis project Ga0302319, IMG submission 203319) | Peat permafrost microbial communities from Stordalen Mire near Abisko, Sweden - Bog_T0_2 | ecosystem: Environmental > Terrestrial > Soil > Wetlands > Peat | place: Sweden: Abisko, Stordalen Mire...
TATACGCCAGCAGCCAATGGTCGCTGAGTTGGTTGAGTCCGGTCTTGGCGTCGATCAGGCTGGGATACGACACCAGCTCAAGGCCGTTCTTGCGCGACCAGTCCCCCGGCTCCGCCAGCATGATGGACTGCGGCAGGACGGGCGTGAAGTTGATGCGGTCCTCAGACGCCTGAATGCCCAACCCGCCCTTCACCCAGTCGAGGCCAACGCTCTGCTGGGTAGTTGCCCACCAGGCCAGCGCCCCGCCTTTTATCGGACTCGACTTGCCGCCCACGCCCGGCTCGCTCCAACCTCCGTTTCCGGCGCCGCTGAAGTACTTCTTCCACTTGCCCGGCCCCGGGTCGGACACAGGCGCTCGCGCAACGAACCCATAGCCTCCATCCCACGAGTGACCGCCGTTATGCAGACAATAGGCGTAGTCAAAGCCGTCCTGCCCGCGCACCACCGTGGGGCAACTGTCCCCTGTCTCCTTCCCTGCCGCCGGCGCATCCGTCCCCACAATTATTGGACCCAGAATCTTCCACGTGAGTCCGTAGTCGGTTGAAGAGGCGATGGTCATCATCGCGTGCGTCTGCCCGCCTTTCGCGTAGTTGCACGCCGTCTCATTGTGGACCCAGCCAAACAGCGTCTTGCCTTCCAGTTCCACGTGCTGGATCCATTGCCCACAGGAATCCGGACTTCCCGCCGGTCCCGGTTTCAACACCGTCGCAGCCGGGCCGCCCATGTCGTACGGCTCCTTGCCGTCGATGGCGAAGGTCGTTCCGGCAGCGGTGAAGCCGCGAAATTGCCCATTTGGAAGCTCGACCTCAGTGAACCAATTGTCGGCAATGTTCGGAGCAGGCCCGCGGGCCACCAGCGGCGTGCCCACCCGTATGCCCATTGCAGCGCCCAGGTCGGGCTGCTTCTCCTGGCCCTCCGGCGCAATCGCCGCGCGTCCGCTCTCCGTGAGCCCTCCGCACCGGTAAACGCTGTCGGCATCGACCTGCTTCGACCATGGATCCGAGTCCCACGAGAAGTAGTCGATGCCCGCCAGCCGATGCTCGGCCGCAGCCCCGGCAAAATCCTTTCGCAGCTCTTCGATGAGCAGGGTCCGTCCCGTTTCCTTCGGCGGGCACGACACGTCCTTGTTCGGGAATCCCCATTCGGTAATCCAGCAGGGCTTGCCGCTTGGTTTTGCCCGGCACTCGGCCAGATCGACGCTGTTCAGGCGCGCCGCGCGCTGTGCCGCGGCAGTTGGATTGCCCGGCTGCGCGCCGGAGGGATAGCTGTGAACTCCATAAGCATCCACGAGCGGATCGAGGCCATGGGCGCGGAGAAACGCGATGGTTGCCGACAGGCCGACCATGTCCTCCTTTTTGTTGTTATAGAGTTTCTGGCCGTCTTGCGCGCTTACCATGCCGGCAGAAATGAGGGGCGTACTCCGGTTCAATCGCGAGTGGTCACGGACCTCTTTGAGGACCGCGAGAATCTTGATGTACTGGAGAAAGCCCTTCGCAATCTGCTTGCCCTCGGCATCATTGGCGAGATCCTGGAGACTGAGGATCTTTCCCTCGCCCGGCAGCGGGAACTCCGGATTGAAGGCCGCCCAGTTGATCTCGTTGCCCAGCTCAATCCCGGCCAGCGTAATGTCGGCCGCGTCCAGGCTGTCAAACAAACGCTGATACGCAGTTTTCGAGAGCGCAGGATCGGCAAACGAGAGCGGATGCCCGCCCCACATCTCGGGAAAAACCTGCGGCCGGTAGGCCCGCTTGGGCGCGTCGGGCGGATACTCGGGACCAACGATCAACTGGATGCGAATGCCGTCGGCTGCCGCCCGTTTGGCGAAATCGATGCCCTTGTCATCGTTCGAGATGCCGCAGCGGATGACGTGCACCTGCGCGGTCTTGAGCTGGCCTAGGAGCACATTCTGATTGGCCACGCTGGCGCGCAGGGGGTTCACCACGTTCACGCCTACCACCATCTCCTGCGCCGGGGTCCGCGCGGTCACGAGGATGAAGATCGCTGGCAAGAACGCTGCGAGAGTCCCGCGCCTGTTCATGCTATGCATCATGGTCTCCCCGACGATTCCGAATGTGTGCAGATTTGGGCAGTCGCCGCGTTCCGGCTTCGGTTTCCTGCATAGACACCAACAGAATTACGCAAGTTTCGGATTGAGCGGCAAGAAAGTCTCGAAAAGCGGCCGTCTCCGCCCATAATCACCGGGCTTGATGCCGCCCGCCGAATTCCTTCTCAATCCCTCCTAACCGCGCCGCGTCGAGTGGTGTCTAATGTGCGCATGGACAAGAACGACCACGCGGCGATCCAGGCAGTCCTGTCGGGAGACAAGAACGCCTATGGAGCGCTGGTGGTGCGCCATAGCCAAAGCCTCTTCCGGGTCGCGTACCGCATAACCGGAAATGAGGCCGATGCGGACGATGTGGTGCAGGAAGCGTTTCTGCGCGGCTATCAGAAGCTGGAAGGCTTTGAGTCGCGTTCGAATTTCGGCACGTGGATATATCGGATCGCGGTGCGGTGCGCGCTCGACAGGATCGGCAGCCGCAAGGTCGACGAAAGCCGCCGAGTGGGCGATGAGAACGATCCGGAACAAGACCAATTGCAGGTGGCGGACCGGTCTGCCGGTCCCGATCGACTGCTGCTGAGCGGGGAGATTGCCGCTCTGCAGCAGATGGCGATGCAAAGCCTCACGCCCACTGAACGTACGGCCTTCGTCCTGCGGCACATGGAAGACTGCAGCGCTGAAGAGATTGGAGCGGCGTTAGGCATTGTGCCGAACGCGGCAAAGCAGACGGTGTTTCGGGCGGTGCAAAAGCTGCGGGTCCGGTTAGCTAGCTTAAGGGTGAAGATATGAGGCATCTGACCGAGGAGGAACTCGTCGGCCGGTACTACGACGCGCGCGGTGGCGAGAGCGAACCGAATGCTGCCGCAGCGCTGCATCTTGACACATGCCCGGAGTGTGCGGAGGCTTATGCCGCGCTCGAGAACGACGTTGCCGAGATGAGATTTGCCGAGCCCCCGGCGCGCAATGCGGCTTATGGCGAAAGGGTCTGGGCGCAGCTTGCCGGCAGCTTGACGGCCTACGAAAACCGGAAGTGGAGCTGGCTGCGGGGCAGCGTGTGGAGAGGGCTGGGATATGCCGCGGCCTGCGCTGTACTGGTTGCGTGCGCCTTTATCGGTGGCCGTCTGTGGGAGCGCCGAGAGGCGCGGATTGCGGCGGGAAATACGCATCCGGCGCAGCGTCCGGCGCAGCAGCCTCCACAGCGTGTGGTGGTCGTGGTGCTGAGCGATCATCTCGACCGGTCAGAGCGGTTGCTGGTGGAACTGAAACATACCGATGCCGACAGCGATGAGATGGTGTCTCCGCTGCGCGATGAGGCGCGGAGCTTGCTTGCGGCAAATCGGATTTGCCAGAAGAACGCGAAACAGGAGGACGATCCGGCATTGGCTACGGCGCTCAGTCACCTGGACCACGTGTTGGCTGAACTCGCAAGCCAGCCGGGAGGACTGAACAAGCAAACCATTACCCGGCTGCAAGAAGAGATGAACGCGGACGGCCTGCTGTTTGAGGTGCGGGTGCTGCGTTCGCGCATTCCGGATCAGCAGGCGGCGGGCGCCGCCCGCACAGAGAAAGGCACAATATGAGGTCGAGACTTGTTTTCAAATGCGCTCTGTGGGGAGCGTGGGTTTTGGCGGCCGCCGCCGTCTACGGCCAGGGTGCGGCGGGCCAGAGTTTTGCAGCCAGCGGCGCGGCGGCAGGAATCGAGGCCAACGCTGGCGCATCGAGTTCCCCGGATGGCAGCCAGTTTGCGGATGGCACGCGGGCGATCAATGAAGGCCGCTGGGCCGATGCGGAGGCGATCTTTACCAAAGTTGCGGGTCAACATGGCGAGCACGCCGACGGAGCGCTCTACTGGAAGGCGTATGCAGAGAACAAGCAAGGGCACTCGAACCACGCGTTTGAAACGTGCAGCGAGCTGGGCCGCGATTTTCCCGGCAGCAGCTGGATTCATGAGTGCGGCGCGCTGGAGATCGAGATTCACGCGCGAAGCGGGAAGCCTGCCGAGCCCAAAGCAGGAGACGATGACGATTTGAAGCTGCTGGCTCTGAATTCGCTGATGCGCAAGAACGAACCGCGGGCCCTGGCGGAGATTCAGGAGATTTTGAACGGCGATTCAAGCGAAAAACTTAAAAAGGAAGCATTCTTTATCCTCGGAACTCACTATTCGGATGCGACCTATGCGCAGATTGCGCGGATCAGTTATGTGCAGGGAGATGTACGCATCGCGCGAGGCCAGCAGAACGAAAAGGTTACCGGCGCAACCTGGGAGAAGGCCGTGGCCGATCTTCCGCTGGAAACAGGCTTCAGTCTGGCCACCGGCGCGGGGCGCGCAGAGATTGAGCTTGAGGATGCTTCAACGCTCTACCTCGGAGAGAATTCGGTTCTTTCCTTTAACGATCTGCACACCACCGGAGGCGCACCCTACACCGAACTGGCGTTGCTCACCGGCACCGTATCGCTTCATGTTCATCCGTATATTGCAGGCGAGATGTTTATTCTGCGCACGCCCACCGATACCTTCGTCTCCCGCTATTGCGACAGGAGCTATGTCCGTATCGGCAGCTTTCTCGATGCAATGACCGTGACGCCGCTGAAAGGCAGCGGAGTTCTCCATCTGCCGGGGATGACGAAAGAGATAATGGCCAGCGGTCGAACGGTCACCTATCGCGAGAACGGGGTTGGCGAGCCCGCGGGGTCCGACGATGCGGGCGCTTTTAGCGAATGGGACAAGTGGGTCGAAGACCGCGTTGACCTGCGAGCCGCCGCAGCCGCCGACCTGATGAAGGAAGCCGGACTGACCGTGCCGGTCCCCGGCCTGGCGGAGATGAAGGGACAGGGAACGTTTTTCGAGTGCGCCCCGTATGGCACCTGCTGGGAGCCCAACGGCGCGGAGGACAACAAGCAGGAGGGCGACAAAGTTTCAGAGTCGCTGCGGTCTCCTTCCGTGGTCGCGCGGCAACCTGCGCACGCGATGCGAGTGAACTTCGTCAAATCCCCCGGAGCTGCCGCGATGCAGGCCACTTCCCCGGTGCTCCCGCAGATCGAAGAGCATGAGTTCGACTTTCCATGCTATCCCGCCGCCATTCGCTACCGGACCGTAAGAGATCCCGTCACCGGCAGGGAGCGGGTAATCGATACGACCATTGGGCAGCAACCGCTCCCGTATCGATGGGCAGTGTGCCATGCGGGAAGCTGGATTCACCGGCGCCACCGGTATGTATGGGTCGCCGGTCCCAAGCGGCACCACCTGGATCCCGTTCGTTGGGTTAAAAGCGGGCATACGGTCGCATTTGTCCCCCTCCACCCCTACGATGTGAAGAGCCGCCCCCCGACTAACCAAAAGGAAGAAGTCTTCGCGGTGAACAATCGGAACGGCTTGACGGTCCAGAGGGTCAAATTCGATTCCGACCTCCCCATCGAGGCTTTGAAGGCGGCTCCCAGAGAGTTCAGCAAGACGTACCTGCCTCCGCTTTCCCGGGCGAGTGAGCCGTCTTTGCAGGCTCATCAGATCAAGTATGAAATCGCGGGCAAAGGCGCTGTCGGCAAACCAGCCGGAATTCCGCTCAGCTTCGATCACAAGTCGGGAAGCTTCCTGATGGCCAAACAAGTAATGCAGGGGGGGAAGAGCGTAACGGTCATGGCCCCGGTCTCCAACCGCAACGGGAACCTGCAGGCGCGCGGCGGCAGCTTTCCAGGAGGCGGCAGTTCTCATGTCAGCTCCAGCGGCAGCTTCCACGCCAGCGGAGGCAGCAGCGGATCAAGCGGCGGCGGTTCGCACGGAAGCAGCGCTGGAAGCACCACCTCCAGCAGTTCCAGTGCTTCGAGTTCCAGCGCAGCCAGCTCCGCAGGCGCAGGCGGTCACCACTAGTCAGAGCAGCATTCGACGTGAAGTGAAATTGCTAGTAGCAGGCAGCAAAAGGGCCACTTCGCAGATTCGCGGAGTGGCCCTTTTGCTGGTGCCTGAAGCTGCAAGCCAAAGTTACCTGGCAGCGACCAGGGGTTGCGTGGTGAGGGTGCCGTTGGCGTAGCCCTTGGCGATCTCGGTAATCGAGATGGGGCTGTAGTCGCCCGCATGGCCGGCCTGGCCAAACTGCGTCATGCGCTGGGCAACAACCTTCTGCATCGCCTCACGGGCGGGCTTCAGGTAGTCGCGCGGATCGAACTTCTCCGGTGTCTCCGCGAAAACCTTGCGGATGGCGCCGGTGATGGCCAGGCGATTGTCGGTGTCCACGTTGATCTTGCGGACGCCGTTGCGAATGCCAAGCTGAATCTCTTCGACCGGCACGCCCCAGGTTTCCTTCAGCTTGCCGCCGTACTTGTTGATGACGTCCTGCAGGTCCTTGGGAACCGAGGAACTGCCGTGCATCACCAGGTGGGTGTTGGGCAGGCGCTTGTGGATGGCGATGAGCACATCCATCTTGAGCACCGAGCCGTCGGGCTTCTTGGTGAACTTGTAGGCGCCGTGGCTGGTTCCAATTGCAATAGCCAGCGCGTCAACGCCGGTGCGCTCGGCAAACTCGACCGCCTGGTCGGGATCGGTGATGTGATCGAGGCCGCTGCCGCCCGCGCCGTGACCGTCTTCCACGCCGCCCAGCACGCCGATCTCGCCTTCAACCGTAACGCCGCGCTCGTGCGCAAAATCAACCACCTTGCGCGTGACTTCGACGTTCTCCTCAAATGTGGAGGGGGTCTTGCCGTCGGTCTTCAGCGAGCCGTCCATCATCACCGAGGTGTAGCCCAGCTCGATGGCGCTCTTGCAGGTCTCAAAGCTGTTGCCGTGATCCTGGTGCATGGCGATGGGGATGTCGGGATTAAGCTCGGCTGCCGCCTGGATCAGCTTGAAAAGATAAAGGTCCTCGGCAAACGCGCGGGCGCCGCGGCTGGCCTGCACAATGACCGGCGATTTGGTTTCCTTGGCCGCCGCCATGATGGCCTGAATCTGTTCCATATCGTTAACGTTGAATGCGCCGACGCCGTAACCGCCCTTGGCGGCCTCGTCGAGGAGTTGCCGCATGGAGACTAATGGCATAGTGATTTCTCCTTTATAGGTTGGCCCCGGCCGCCGGTGCGTTCGAGCCTTTGAGGACGCGACAACAGCCTTGCAGGCGGCAGGAACTGCAATCGTCCCTATGGTAGCAGAGGTTCGCAAGCGAAATGTGTGTCCCCGGACACCCTTTCTCAATCAACAGGAGGGTTTTGGCAGGCGCATACCGGTCAGAACCCTACCTGTGGAATAATCTGCGGGTGACTCTTGCCGCTGCAACGCAGCACGACTGGTTCCTGGCCGCCTGCGCCGCGGAGACGGTGCTCCTCCTGTTGATCCTGATTGCGAGGGTGCGTCTGCATCCGGCGCTGGCCCTGGCGATTGCCGCGATGGCCCTGGGCGTAACCTCCGGCATGGCGCTGACGCAGGTTCCGCTTTCCTTCACCGCCGGCGTCGGCAACCTGATGGGCCATATCGCCATTGTTCTGGGCCTCGGCGCGGTGCTGGGGCGCCTCCTGGCCGGCTCAGGCGGCGCGGCGGCGCTGGGCAGAACGCTGGTGGAGGGATGCGGAAAGGCCGGACTGCCCTGGGCGCTGCTGGGGTTGGGCATCCTGGTCGGCATGCCCGTCTTCTTTGAGGTGGGACTGGTGCTGCTTATGCCGATTGTGGCAGAGGCGGCACGGCGCAGCGGGCGGCCACCCATTTTGGTGGGCATGCCGCTCCTGGCCGGGCTCTCCATCGTGCACGGCACCCTGCCCCCGCACCCAGCGGCAATGCTGGCGGCCTCGATGTATCACGCCGACCTGGGGCGCACCATCCTGTTCGGGCTGGCAGTGGGACTGCCCGCTGCCGCGCTGGCCGGGCCGGGGCTGGGATGGTTCCTGATCCGGCGATGGAGCCGACGGCCCGCAAAGCCCGCAATGGTATCGGCTGACGAGGGCCTGACCCTGTTTGCGCCAACACTTGAAGAGGACCTCCAAGTCGACGCCAGAGGGGGTGCGGCCTCTGAAGGTGCATCGCCTGCGGCCTCCCCGCCGGCGAAAACGGAGCCGGTTCCCGCTCCAGCCGGTCCAGTGCGCGCAGCCGCCGCCATTCTGCTGCCCGTTGGCCTCATCTTCCTGGGCAGTTGGGCCGATTCGCTGGCCGCGCCGGCGACCACGGCCAACCAGATTCTGCATTTTGTGGGCAGCCCGGATATTGCGCTGCTGATTGCCGTGCTGGTGGCGCTGATCACGCTGGGCGGCCGCATTCAGACCGGTCAGCATCATGGACGGGAGCTGCTGCGCAATCTGACCGCCGAGTCGTTTGAGCCCATCGCGAATGTGCTGGTGATTCTGGCCGCAGCCGGCGGGTTGAGCGGGGTGCTGCGCGACTCGGGTGCGGCGCAGGCCACCGTGGGACTGGCGCTGGGCGCGCACATGCCGCCGCTGGTGCTGGCGTGGCTGCTGGCCGCCGTGGTCCGCGTCTCCATGGGCTCGGCGACGGTCGCCATGGCCGTAGCCTCCGCGGTGCTGGCGCCCATGGCAGGACACATGGGCGTGCGGCCAGAGCTGCTGGTGCTGGCGACGGGCACCGGCTCGCTGATCCTTTCGCACGTGAACGACCCAGGCTTCTGGATGATCCAGTCGTTCTTCAAGCTGGAAGTGAAGGACACCCTGGCGACCTGGTCGGTGATGGAGACCGTGCTGTCAGTGGCCGGGCTGGGAACGACGCTGCTGCTGGCGACGATGCTGCGGTAGGGAATAATCCCAAAGTCCTATACGCCCAGCACAGCGCGTTGCGCGGCGAAGATCTCCTTGAGCCCCAGCTCCGCCAGGTCGACGAGCCCGTTCAACTGGCTGCGGGAGAAGCTTCCCTTCTCCGCTGTCGCCTGGGTTTCAATCAGGCCGCCATCGGCGGTCATCACCACGTTCATGTCCACCTCGGCCGCCGAGTCCTCTTCGTAACAGAGGTCGAGCAGCATGGAGCCGTCCACCAGGCCCACGGATGTCGCGGCGACCAGCTGCTTCAGCGGCGATTGCTTCAGAGTTCCCGCTTCAACCAGCGCGTTGAGCGCAAGCGCCAGAGCCACCGCCGCACCGGTAATCGCAGCCGTGCGGGTACCCCCGTCGGCCTGAATCACGTCGCAGTCGAGAATGACCGTCCGCTCGCCCAGCAGCTTCATGTCGACCACAGAACGCAAACTTCGCCCGATCAGCCGCTGAATCTCGTGGGTGCGTCCGCCGATCTTGCCCCGCTCGCTTTCCCGGGGAGTCCGGGTAACGGTGGAACGGGGCAACATGGCGTACTCCGCCGTAACCCAGCCGCGGCCGGAATTGCGCAGCCAGCCGGGCACGCCCTGCTCAATGGTGGCGTTGGTCAGCACGCGCGTGTTGCCCAGCGAAACCAGCACGGAGCCTTCAGCGGTCTGGACAAAGCCCGGCGTAAGTGACAGCGGACGAAGCTGGGCAGGATTCCTGCCGCCGGGACGAAAGAAAGGAGTGGGCGTGTTCATAGGGCGATTGTACGAGAATCGGGCTGGCGCCCGGAGTTGGGAATGCGCGCTGCGGGCTGTTCCACAATGGGAATCCGCCAATTCCAAGACCCGGAACGGGAACGCCTCGCTAACGCATTGATAATAAACAGATTAATCGACAATGTCCGAGATGGCGGTTCCATTTTGGGACTATTCGTTGAGCCGTGGAGGGCGCCACTGAATGAGATTGGGACACTAAACCCTTCCCTTATCAGGAACTTAGGTTACGTGTTCTGGTTTGGCACGCCACGTGTAATAGAAGAAGGCAAGACCGATGCACAGCTTCCACCTTATAGCCACTAGCCTCCAGCTCCTTGAGTTCAGGTTTGGATGGGTAATGTTGGGGCGAGCCAACGGAGCGAGCAGCTGGAAGCTAGAGTCCGGCAGCTCAGGAAACAAAGGGAGTACACCATGCAGCAGATCGAACAGACGGCGGAATTAGGCAGAACGGAACGGAAACGGGTGGAAGCAGTCGTGGAGACCCTGGCCAATCTGCACTGTGAGGGCGAGACACTTGCTGAGGTCGCGCACGACGCCAGAAACATGGTCACCGCGCTGGGGCTTTACTGCGATCTGCTCGGGGAGCCGGGAGTGCTGGCGACACCGTTCCTTCACTACGGAAGTGAGTTGAGGCTGGTGGCCGCGGCCAGCCGCCGGCTGGTAGAAAAGCTGGTGTCTCTGGATACCCGCGAGATTCCAGAATCAGCATTCTCCGATGGAGCGATGCGCCCTTCGCTAAAGCTCAAGGATGAGCTCACAAGCGGCGAACGAATGGGCTTTTCAAAACGCTGGGATCTGATGCCGGCTCAGCCGATCGACAACCTGGCGGCAGAGCTGCTGGCCACGCGAAATCTTCTGGCGGCGCTTGCGGGCCCCTCAATCGCGCTCACCCTGGACATCGAGAGCGGCGGACTGCCGGTAAGGCTGACGGGAGAGGACCTGACCAGGGTAATGGTCAACCTGGTGAAGAATGCGGCCGACGCCATGCCCACCGGAGGGCGAATTTCAATCGGCCTGCACGAGTTCCACGCCGGGGCGGGAGCAGCGGCCTGGCTGGTGCTCACCGTGGAAGACACCGGCCAGGGTATCCCGCCCAACGCACTCCATACGATCTTCGAAGCCGGCTATACAACCCGTTCGAAGTCTTCTTCAGACAACCAAGGCTGGGCAGGGACTCACCGCGGACTGGGCCTGTCTATCGCGCGATCGATTGTAGAGGTGGCCGGCGGGCGAATTCACGCCACCAACCGCGCCGCAGGCGGAGCGCGCTTCGAGATCGAACTCCCTCTCCGGACTCGCTGAACGCGGGTGTTGGGCAGCCAGGGCCGGAAGATCGTCCTTTGTTGCCGGGGTAAGTTACCGGACCAGGGACAAGGAACCAGCCAACCACATCTAGATTCACCCAACCATGCATGAGGCGCTTACAATGCTCGCAACAGTTCTCAGCACGAAAACCATGGAGTATATCCCCCAATTTGCGGAGCCGGCAGTGCGGTTGCACCTGCTGGTTGTGGACGCGGACGCAGCCGTCCGGTCGGCCTGCGCAGAAATTGCCGCCAGCCTGGGCTTTGCGGTGGAAAGTACCGGCGACCTGGGCCATGCGCGGAGCCTGCTGCGCGGACACGCCGCCGACCTGGTGCTGGTCAACCTGCCGACAGGGAGCAACCAGGGACTTGAACTGGTTTCCGAGGTCAAGCTGCTCTACCCCGAAACCTCTGTGATTGCCATGACCGCGTCGGGATCAGTGAATGCTGCGGTGGAGGCGATGCGTTGCGGGGCCTGCGACTACCTGACCCAGCCCTTCGCCGTGGACGAGCTTTCGACGGTGCTGGAACGGGCGGCGGCGAGCCACCTGACCGACACGACCACCCGCCAGTTGCGGGAGAGGCTGCGGCTCTCGCAGGGTCTGGGCGCCATGATCGGCCGCTCGGCCGAGATGGAAAAGCTCTATCGAATTCTCTCCAAAGTGGCCCAGAGCACGCATCCTGTGCTGATCCTGGGCGAAAGCGGCACCGGCAAGGAGCTGGTCGCGCGGACCATCCATGCCTACGGACCAAGCTCACAAAAGCCTTTCCTGCCGGTGGACTGCGGCTCGCTCGTACCCACCCTGATCGAAAGCGAACTCTTCGGTTACGTCAAAGGAGCTTTCACGGGCGCCAACCGCTCCAAGGACGGTTTGCTGGTCTCCGCCGAAGGCGGAACGGTCTTCCTGGATGAGATCGGCGAGCTTACGCTCGACCTGCAGGCCAAGCTGCTGCGGGCACTGCAAGAAAAAGAAGTCAGACCGGTTGGGGCAACTCACCGCGTGCCCATCAAAGCGCGCATTGTGGCTGCAACCAACCGCGACCTGGCATCCATGGTCGAAAAAGGCACCTTCCGCAAGGACCTTTTCTACCGGCTCAACGTGGTCAATCTGCGGCTGCCCTCGCTGCGCGACCGCCGCGAAGATATTCCGCTGCTGGCGGCGCACTTTCTTGACCGCATTAGCCGCGAGCACGGCACCAAGTTCACGCTGAGCGACGAAGCTCTGCGCACCATGATGCGCCACGACTGGCCGGGTAATGTGCGCGAGCTGGAAAATTCAGTAGAACGCGCCTGCGCACTGTCGTCAGGTCCGGTGCTCCACCTGGGAGATTTGCCCACGCAACTCCAGCAGCAGGGGCTTGAGGCGCGGCGCTCGGAGGAGACCGTCAACGACCCCACACAGTCCGGCGATGCCCCGAACGTGACGACGCTTGCCGATCTCGAGCGCCAGGCCATTCTCGGAGCCATTCGAACCCTCCACGGCGACAAGCTGCAGGCCGCGAAGCTACTGGGAATCGGCAAAACCACGCTGTATCGCAAGCTGAAGGAGTACGGCATCGCCGACCCGGTCAACGATAAGTAGCCGCCTTGCACAGCATCAGCAAAGCCACTCCAATTGGACAACTTCGACAACCACTCAAGAACAATCGTGGCCGCAAGCAGGCCCGGAATGAAACGAGGAACTGGGGATGAGCATACTCATTGTGTCTGGAATTGAAGGCGCTCGCAACTTTGCCGCGGCGGTAGGCAAGCAACTGGGAATGGAGGTTGAAGTGGCCGAGGGGCGCAAGACAGCGCTTGCAGCACTGCGCCGCCGGGAGTATGCCGCAGTCGTGGTCGACGAGACGATCGCCGAGTGCGATCCTTCCGCAGCCGAGGCGATATGGGAACACGCCGGCCTCGCCATTCCGCTGCAGGTCAACTTTGCTCTCTCCGGAGCAGCGCGGCTGATCCGCGAGATTCGAGCCGCCCTGCAGCGCCGCGAGCGGGAGCAGGCCCGCGCGCGTCAAGCGGCGGCGGCAACCATTGAGAGTGAGTTGAAGACGACGATTGCCGGGCTCTTGCTCAACACTCAACTGGCCCTCTCCAGCAGCGATCTGCCCATACCCATTGCCGAAAAACTCCGCGTCGTGGCGGACCTGGCAGGCACACTGCGCCAGCAGTTGAGCTCTCCTGCGCCGGCACGACGGCACGCTGCCACGCCCGCCTGAATTCTCCGCGGTCAAACGATTTCATTGCGTTGCACGCGCACGCATCGCCGGGGCAGCATATGCCCCGGCGTTTCTTTTTACTGCGGCGGCTGGATGACAGCCAAGACTTCAGGGGGTCTGCCAACTCGGCGCCTTGGGCTTCCTTCGCTTCTTCCACCACGCCCATAGAGCCGCAAGCCCCGCGCCGAGGGAGCCCAGAATCCATACAGCGTTTGTCACGGCGAACTTCGTGACTGCATCCACCGGGTCAACCTGCACCGCGATTTCCCTGTCCACCGTTGTGAAGTCCCGTGACAGATTCCTCAGTTCCACGGTGGCCGCCAGATGCAATTGCAGTGTTCCCGCGTGCTTCGGAACAACGTCCCATTCCCATTCCGTCGGCGCATCGCCGCCAATGATCTGCTCCTCCGAACTGAGCGGTGTAATGTCGAAGTCGGCGCCTTTGAGCGTCATTCTCATTTTGGTTGAGACCGGCGTCACTTCGATTTCCGTCGTGGTTCCCCCTTCGGACGGCATTCCGGATTCCAGCGCTTGCACCGAAATCTTGTCAGAGGCAATGCGCGCGGTGATGTGCGCGGTGTTCCCGGTCTTCATCTTTTCCGGCGTGTTATAGGCCAGATTTCCCTTCTTGAGGTTGGCGAGGCTTTGCTCGATGAGCTCGTCATCCGTGGCTGCAGGGGCCGATGGAACCGACGACGGAACCGCGGCTACATGCGCCGGAGCCCGTTCCCCGTCCAATTGGTGGTCTTCGGCTGCAAGCGGGCTTCTATTTGAAGGCGATTCCGCCACCGGGAATGCTTCCGAGGTTGAGGGTGGCTTGGAGTTAAAAGTTGGCTTCGGCGACATGGATGACTCGGACGTCGAAGAAGGAGATCGGCCTGTAACTGGGTGAGTCCCTCGAGCCGGATCCGCAACCTGCCCTGGTCGGGGCTGGTTTGTAGCCGGCCTCGTGCAACCAACCGGCAGCAGCACGATGGCTGTGAACATGCACGCAGAGGCTGGCAAAAAGAATCTCAGGAACAGGGTCTTCTTCACGGGCCTCCGGCGGAAAAGCATGCAGAACTATACCGCATGTGTGAATGCATGCGCGACAAAGAATCATCGCGTTCCGCGAGCGATGCCATCCGCGACGCGAGAGAAGACGCCGCCCCTGGCGTGCCATGATGACGTAAGCTGGTCTGCAAATGAAAAATTCGGCTGTGCTTCTTATCGATTGCCCGGACCGCAAGGGCCTGGTTGCGCGGGTTTCGTCACTGCTGTATGAACGGGGCGCCAACATCCTGCACGCGGACCAGCACCAGGATCACGATCTGGGGCTGTTTTTCATGCGCGTGGAGTGGGCGCTCGACGCCGCTTCGAATAGCGCAGCGGACAAGCAAACTGGCCCGACAATTCTCCACGCTGAGAGCCAGGAAAGCTTTGACCTGGACGGGTTCAGGACGGCCTTCGCTCCGCTTGCAGCAGAGCTGGGCATGCGGTGGAAGCTGAGTTCGAGCGGCCGCCTCCCGCGGGTCGCGCTGTTCTGCTCGCAGTATCTCCACTGCATGGCGGACTTGCTGCACCGTTGGCGTACCGGCGAGCTCGAGTGCGAAATCCCGTTGATCATTTCCAATCACAGGGATGTGGAGAGGCTCGCTGGGTTTTACGGAATCCCATTTGAGCTTGTTGAGGTCACGGCTGCAACACGCGCCGAGGCAGAGGCGCGCCAGTTGGAACTGCTCGCACCCAAAGACATCGGACTGGTAGTTCTCGCGCGGTACATGCAGATTGTTTCGCCTCGCTTTGTGGAGCGGTATCCGGCGGCGATCATCAACGTCCACCACTCGTTTCTGCCCGCGTTTACAGGAGCCAAACCGTACCATGCGGCGCACGCGCGCGGCGTAAAACTGATTGGAGCCACAAGCCACTACGTGACGGATCTGCTCGATGATGGACCGATCATCGAGCAGGATGTCGCGCGGATTTCCCACCGCGACCAGGTGGAAGATCTGGTCGCGCGCGGGCGCGATCTGGAGCGGGTTGTTCTTTCGCGCGCGGTGCGCTGGCACCTGGACCGTCGGATCCTCTGTTACGGGAACAAGACGGTGGTTTTCGATTGATCCCGGCTGCGTGCTGAACAACTCCCTCTGCGGCCGCGGCAGACGAACGAGCCACACGCGAGCGGCAAACCTTCTTGACGCAGGGCACGGCTTTCTGCAAACTTGGCGTAGCCTTTGATATCCCCCGCGAGGTCCCTTTCCCATGCGCCTGTCCGTCGCCGTCATCTGCCTCTTTGCCCTCTCCGCTCACGCCGTGGATACGCCGCCCTCTCTGCGCGGATACACTGCCGCGGACGCAGTTACCGAAGTCCAGTGGGAGACAAAGTTCCGCGAGATTCCCGACCCCGGCCACATCCGCGAGAATATGCGCCGCCTGTCGGCTAGGCCCCATCACGTTGGATCGCCTTACGACAAGGACAATGCCGAGTGGCTGCTGGCACAGCTCAAATCGTTTGGGCTGGATGCGCAGATTGAGACCTTCAGCGCACTTTTTCCCACGCCGAAGCTTCGCTCTCTGGAGCTTATGAGTCCAAAAAAGTTTACCGCCAAACTCCAGGAGCCCCCGGTCGGCATCGACCCGACTTCAAGCCAGACCAGCGAACAGCTCCCTACGTACAATGCCTACTCCCGCGATGGCGACGTGACCGCGCCCCTGGTGTATGTCAACTTTGGTCGTCCGG
>Ga0302319_10012788_pt1 | contig 15787 bp, 15 predicted proteins | sample Bog_T0_2_FD_203319 | JGI IMG/M metagenome (GOLD analysis project Ga0302319, IMG submission 203319) | Peat permafrost microbial communities from Stordalen Mire near Abisko, Sweden - Bog_T0_2 | ecosystem: Environmental > Terrestrial > Soil > Wetlands > Peat | place: Sweden: Abisko, Stordalen Mire...
TTGAAGACTGAAGGAGATACCCACGTAATTGTGACCAGGCGCTTCGCTGCGCCCCCGGAAGCCGTGTATCGCGCCCATACCGACCCGAAACTGATCCAGAAATGGTTGCTGGGTCCGGACGGTTGGACGATGCCGGTATGCATCAATGAGGCCAAGCGCGGCGGCAAATTCCGCTACGAGTGGACGAACGGCAAAGGCCACTCATTTTATATTACCGGCGAGTTTCTGGAACTTGAGCCCTTTAACAAGATCGTACATATCGAACGGATGCATCTGCCGGATCCGACGCCGGACAATCGCGTTGAAACGCGATTCCATGCCGACGGGGATGGGACGTTGATGACGATGCGAATGACGCTGCCGGATTCGCGGACGCGGGCGGCCATGCTGGCGACCGGTATGGAGCGGGGCATGGAAGCGAGCTACGTGCGGCTAGAGGGAATGATTGCAGCCGAATTCGCCCACCACCAATAAACTCAATCCGACCATCGCTGGGGCTTGCGGTCCCAGCGATGCTTCTTTAATTCGGCGAGCAGGCCGGCATCGAGTGGGCCAGCGTCACTAGCGGCGACATTCTGGCGCACGTGTTCCGGATCACGCATGCCGATGATCGCAGTACTGACCGCGGGATGCGACAGGATGAAGCGCAGCGCCATTTCCGGCAGAGTCATGCCCGCGGGCAGCATAGCTTTGAGTTTGTCGACGCGCTGCAACGTGCTTGCCAGATTTTCCGGTCCGAAGTACCCGGAGCGCCAATCGCTCTTCGGGAAGCGGGTTTCGAGCGTCATCTTGCCCCCCAGGCTGCCTTCGTCGAGAGGCACGCGCGCGATCACGCCCACGTTGAGTTCCTGGCAGAGCGGAAATAATTTGTCCTCGGGAGCTTGATCGAAGATGTTGTAAATCACCTGCACGACGTCGACTAATCCGGTGTGCAAGGCCTTGATGCCATTCTCCGGCTCCCAGCGGTTCAGGCTGAGACCGAAATAGCGAATCCAGCCGCCGTCTTTTAACTTCTCCACCGTCGAGCGGAATTCCGGATTCTCCGTCCAACTGTCGTCCCAAACGTGGAACTGCAGCAGGTCGATCGAGTCGGTGCGAAGCTTTTTGCGGATCTGGTCGGCATACTTCAGCACGTGCTCCAGCGAGAACACTTCCTCATACTTGTATTTCGGAAGCGCCGGCCACTTGTCGTTGGCGGGCGGAATCTTCGAGGCGGCGTAGAGGCGCTTGCCAGAATTGCGCGCGATAGTTTCGCCCAGCAAGCCGTCGCTCTTGCCATTGCCGTAGGCCCAGGCGCTGTCGAAGAAGTTGCAACCGGAGTCGACCGAGAGTTGCAACGAGTCGAGAGATTGCTGATCATCGGAGCCGCTCCAACCGCTCATGCCCCACAGCCCATAGGCAACGTCGCTGACTTCAAAACCGGTGCGGCCGAGCTTGCGGTATTTCATGAAGAAGTCCTTGCGGATGGTTTATGAATTTCTACGCTCGATGCTGTGAGCTTCCATCCTAGCAGTTTCGCGGGAGGCCCCGGAAGCGTTGCGGTGGAGCGACTTCAAAGGCTGCGGATTTTTCGATGCGACGCATCGAGATTTTGCGGCCTCGGAATCATGCTGAAGGTGTTTCAATGAACCTAGATAATAACGCAAGATAATAACGATTTTGGAGGCTCTCCCATGAAGTCAGATTCTCGTTCTCCTATGACCCCCTCCCGCTGCCAGGAAGATCCGAAAGCGCCCGCGTCTCGTTTACAGGATGAAAAAATCTCGGACGATTCCGGGACGGAAGCCAAGACCAACAGCGCTCTTGCGCCGGCGGGGTTGAAGAATCCTTTCTGGAGTAAAGCCAGCGCCTAGCGCAAGCCTAGCGAAGAATGGGCAGGCAGAGGCAAGGCCTCAGCGCGATAGACAGCGCGGCCATCTCTTGAAGGACGGGTTGAAGTTGCGCGTCACGGCAAGGCTCCAGCGTGACTACGAAGGGCAGTGCATTCTTGTCGAAGCCGGGCTTCTGCAACACGGCATCAATATTCAAGTGATGGGCCGAGAGGATCGCGGCCAGGCCCGCGATAATGCCCGGCTGGTCTTTCACCACCAATCGTAAATACCAAGGCGTCTCGAAGTCGCAGCTTACTTTGGGCGAGGCGAATTCCAGCGCGCGCCGCGGACGAGGCCCAGCCGCAAAACTTTCCGCCACGGCCATCAAGTCTGAGACCACGGCAACCGCCGTGGGATCTCCGCCGGCGCCCGCGCCCAGGAAAGCCATGTCGCCGCCGTACTGTCCAGAGGTCAAAACCAGATTCAGATTCTTCTGCACACGCCCGAACGGCGAGGCGGCGGGAACCAGGCTGGGCCCAACCTCGGCAAACAACGTTCCCTCTTTCAACTCAGCGCGCGAGATCTGGCGGATGGTGCAGCCCAAATCGGCAGCGTAATCGAAATCGACGGCGTCGACGGGGCGAATGGTGCGGGCGCGAATGTCCGTTGGCGTGATGCGAACTTGCAATCCAGCCAATGCAAGAATGGAAAGTTTGGCACGCGCGTCGCCGCCGTCCAGGTCTTCGCTGGCGTCGGCTTCGGCATAGCCGAGGGCTTGCGCTTCTTCAAGCGCCTCGCTGAATGGAATTCGCGCGGTCTCGATGCGGCTGAGAATGTAGTTGCAGGTGCCGTTGAGAATGCCGGCAATGCCATGCAGTCGGTCTCCGCATAGCCCGGTCCGCAAAGCGGGTAGAACGGGGACGCCGCCCGCGACCGATGCTCCGAACTCTAGCTGGCATCCATTCACGCTGGCTAGCTGCAGCAGAGCGGGCCCGTGGCGGGCGATGAGTTGCTTGTTGGCCGTCACCACTGACTTGCCCGCGTTGAGGGCGCCACGCACAAGGTCTTCGGCAGGATGGAGACCGCCGATCAGCTCGATGACGATGTCGGCATTGGAGTCGAGAATCGCCTGAAGGTCTTCCGTCCAGATAATGTCGTCCGGTATCGATAACTCGGCGCCCCACCGTTGCTTTTTGCTCTCGACCTTGCGATTGCAAATGTGCGTGAGCCGCAGCAGGCCATCGCTGCGCTCGCACAGAATCTTGGCCACGGCGCGGCCCACGGTTCCGAAGCCCACCAGCGCAACCGGGCGTGCGGGAAGGTCATCTCCACGCGTGGCGTGGGGATTGGCGTTCAACGCCTGCTCTTGCGAGGTCCTGTGCAATGTATGCTCTTGAATCGAAGCCTATTTTTATCATACGTGTTCGATCCTTCTGGGCGAAGCGGAAAGCAATCATAGTGGTTACCACCATGCCTGCAGGTAACAATCTCTGGAAGTTCCACGATCAATTCGAAGTTGCCGTGTGCCCCAGGAAGGGAACATGAAAACCTTGTCCAGTCCTCGTTTTCTCGCCATCTACTCCGGCGTTCTCACGCTCGTCTTTGCGGTGACTGTTCTGTGCGGCTTCGCCATGCTGCGCAATCCTCAATTCGGCATCGTCACCGCCCGCCGCATCAATTGTGGAGCCCGATGGCACGGTGCGGCTCACTATCTCCAATCGCGCTAATTTTCCCGGTGGTTGGATTCACAAGAAAGAATCTCCGCGCCCCGACCGCCGCGACGCAGCGGGCATGCTGTTCATGAGCGAGGAAGGCTCGGAACAAGGCGGACTGATCTGGGGAGCAAGCCAACTCCCCGATGGCACGATCGAAAATCACGGACATCTGAGTCTTGACCAGCATGAAGAAAAGCAAGTCTTCGCTGTCGATGCCGGCCAGGAGGGCAACGACAAATTTTCGCGCATCACCATCGCCGACCAGGGCGACTATCCCATCGAAGAGAAGAGGAAGGCCGAAGAGCGGATCGGCAAACTGCCCGCGGAGAAGCAGGGCGCCGCGTGGGGCGAGTTTTTTGCCACGCGCCGCGATGTGAAGCGACTTGTGGTTGGCCGCGCGCCCGATGGATCGGTGGGCCTGAGCCTGCGCGATAGAAAAGGCAAAGTCCGCGTGCGGCTGGAGGTTCAGTCCGACGGAAAATCAGCGCTGCAATTCCTCGACGACAGCGGCAAAGTAGTGAGTGAACTTACCGGGCAGAAGAGATAATTTCACGTCGTCGCATCAAGGTAAGCGTCAAGCACGCCCGTGAATGTAGTGCTATCGGTCTCCGGCAGGCAGAACTGGGGATAAGGCTCCCAGGATTGAAACAGCACGTAGTCGGGTTGGCCGCCGCTCTGGCCCTGATAGACCTGAAAGCGCGCCACAGCCTTGCCGGTCCACTCGGCATCGGAAGTATCCGTCGGGTCGCCGATATAAATGATGCCGAACTTCATCCCGCTCTGCTTCGTCGCAACCTCCATATTTTTGGCGATGCCCGGCCATGCGGGATTGCCGAAATCGTTGTCGGCGATGAAAAACGGGAACGGGGCGCCCGTGACCGACTGGTAGGTGGCGTGCCACTGGCTGATCGCCGTCACTACATCGGGCACATAAGCCACGTCGATGACCGGCTCGACATCGCCAACCTCCGCGTTGGGATAAACCTCATGCACCAGTTGCACATACTGCCCCACTTCGGTTGCGATTTGTTGTACCGAAAAGTGACACGATCTGGGATCGGGCACCACGTTGCCGAAGAAATAGGGTTCGTCGACTTTGATGAAGGAGACCTGCGCGCCCAGTGCCTGCAAGCGTTGCAGATAGGCGAGTGTGTAGGTTCCCACGGTTTGCCCGTAGGGCACGTAGCCCTCCACGTTCGTGCCGCAGTCGGATAGCGCCTGCAGCGCCGGAGCCTCCAGCTCAATGACGACATTGTGCGCGTTGAGAAACGCCACCACCGACTGCACTTGCTCATCGGTCGCTTCAACGATCCAGCCGGCATAGATTCCGAACGCCTGCGTATGAGCGAGGGCGCGTGGCCACGTGGTATCCGCCTGGAATAAGGAAAGGTAGTCCGTTGAGCCGCCAACAACAACGGGGTTTGGCCACTGCGTGGAAGAAGGCAACGGGTGGAACCAGATAGTCGCCGTCGATTGAATCGCAGGCATGGCAGAAACCGGCGACGGGTTTTTCGCACCGCAGCCCGCGGCGCAGATCAATAGGGCAGCCGCTGCGCATGCCGCGTTCCTTCGGAGAAAAGCCGAAGCGATAGAGCAACTTCCTCTTTGGCCCGCTCTCTGGCTTCTAGACGGGGAAACCGTTTTCATCTTCATCTTGACCACCTCCATCTCTCATACAAAACTATTGCGGCGGACAGGAGAGGCTCGGCATAGCTGTAATGGTGGCGCCTCCGGTCGGCAGCACGACTTGAGAACACTGATAGAGCGGATTGAACGGATTGCAAAGCGGCACGCCATCGTCGTTCGGTGGAACCCCATCGATGGGCGCGCAACTCTGCGGCGAAACTCCGTTGCGTTCTTCGCCCACATCGTTCATCACGATGCTCGAACCGGCGTCCGCGGCGGAAATGAAATTCCCATGCAGCTGGCTGTCGGTGATGGTCATCTCCCCGCCTGCTTCTGCCAGCACAGATTGCGACCAGATCTGCGTGCCGCTGATATTCATGACCGCGCCCGGGCCGCCCGCTTCCGTCACCGCCAATTGCAGAACGCAGTTCGAAATATTGACCAGGCCGCCGCTCAACGCCGCAATCTCATTCACCAGCGAATTGGTCACCGCAACGGGAAAATTGTTGCTTTCACTTACATAAATCTGCCAGGAAAATGGTCCCAGGTTTACGTGGTTCAACTGCAGGTTGCGCCCCTGGTCGGTGAACTGCCGCGTGACGTCGCTTCCAACATCGAGGCCATCGATACTCACGGGGCCAGTGCTGTTCTGCACGTAGTAGCCGATGACCACGCTGGCATCGGCCGTTCCCGACGCGCCATCGCCGTTTACGATCAGCGTTGAATTGGGATAAGAGTTCAGCCCCAGCCGTCCGCCGCTGCCCGAAATGTTTACGGAATAACCGATCCCAGTGCCCGGGCCGAAGCTGAAGTTGTAGTTGCTGTTGGAATCCTGCGTGGGAACTTGCACGGTGCCACTGCTGCCCGGCCCAAAGTAGAGCCACACCGCCGAAAAACTTGATCCCGAGGAAATGGAAATATTGGACGCGCTTGAGGGATAAATCTCGCTCGGCAGGTCTTGCGCATTGCTCATGATCAGCTTTGAGTTGTCGCCGAAATCCCCCAGCAGCCAGCTGCCCCCGCTCGTGTCCAGACTTGAGTTTTCAAAATCGGCTACGGAAGAGTCATTCGCCGACAGCAGCATCGAGAAGTTATTTTGCTGGGTCCCGTTGGTCACCCACGCCGAATTCGTCAGCGTCAATTGCGAATTTCCGTTCAACGTAACCGAGTACTGGTTGTAGTTCGTCTGCGGAAAAGTCAGGCCCCCGTTGGTCACGGTAAGTTGCGCACTGTCATTGAGAACAACGTTGCCCTGGATCGAAAGCGTGCCGCCCGTCATGGTCAGCGCCGCGGAGCCGGAAAGATTGACATCGCCGGCCATCGCACAGTTTCCCTGCAGGTTGATCGTCCCCGCCGAAGACGTGAGCCCCGCCGTAGGACAAGCTGCAGGGCTGGCGCCGGCGGATCGGCTGGCCCCACCGCCGCACCCGGCCAGACTCAACGCCGCAAACGCAAGCCAGGTCTGCGCGGCGAGCCCGCGGTGTCCAGACGCGCAAAACGTTCCTCTCTTGATCATCTATGGCCTCGTGACCCGGTAGATGACGAACTGGTTATCTTCTTTGTGGTAGTAAAGCGAGGTGCCGTCGGGCGAGAGTGAGGGCGCTTCCGCGAATCCAGTGATGGCGGCGATCTTGACCGGCGCGCCGAATGGCGACGCCGTATCCGGCCGCGTCGCCGTGTAGATGGCCGGGCCCGTCGGATCTAATCGCGTAAAAAACAATTCCAGCTGGGAGGCCGAAGTATCCGCCGCATAGCTGAGCGTATTGGTATTTATCTGCTGCATGATCGTTGCGCTCAGCGCCGACCGCGTGAAGCCGCTGGCCCCGCGGGTAGCAATGATGATTTGCGAAGATTGCGGATTGCCGCTGCCATCAATCTCGCCTTCGCTGAAATACAGCGTGTTGCCGTCGGCGCTGATCTCGGCGTCGAAGTCCACCAGTCCCGCCATCGGCGCGGAAATCCCGGGGACCGGCCCCGCAGCGGAAACATTGCCGTTGCCGAATGCTCCCGCATACACGGTCGAAAGATTCTGCGCATAGCTGGCGTTCGAGATGAAATAAAAGTTGCCGCTGCCATCCATCGAGGGCACGGCGTCGAGTGAGGCCGTGTTCACCGAGCCGATTTCGCCCTGAAACTGAAACGTGAGCGGATCGATTTGCGTCGCCCAATAGAGCTTGGTGGGCGCGACGGTGTTGAGACCATTGAAGAAAAGATATTTCCCATCGCGGCTGATAAAAGGCTCCATCGCATCCCCGGAATAGCCCAGCAGCGTAACCTGCTGCGGGTTCGCAAAGCTCGACTGCGTCGCGCCGGAACCATTAGAGCCGCCCCTACAACCCGTAGTGAGGCCAATTAGAATTACCGAATACAGAGTTAGCCAACGATGTACCATCGCAACCTTCGCCTCCACTCCGCGTGAATGTTCCTTCCCTATTACGGACTGGCCTCGATCCGCGTTCCTCACGGCGTGCGTCGCAGTTCCATCAGCTTGTTCTGTTGCGTCTCGGTGAGCAGGTTCTTAATGCGGACCAGCAATGAGATCTGCGCCTTCTTGATCTCGCGCTCGCGGTTCAGCACCTGGTCCACCTGAGCGAGAACCGCGGTCTCATCCACAGGGCGTGCCTTCAGCAACTGCACGAGCTTCCCCGATTCCGATTGCGCGTCCCACTGCAGGTCGAGGAATTTTGCCTGCGCCTTCTGGATCGCGTCCTTGAGCATCTTGGACTGGTTTTCGTCCAGGTTGATTTCCTGGCGGTATTTCATGACCAGTTCGGGTGGAAACAGATTCTGCGCTATGGGATCTTCGGCGTTCTGCGGCGACTGCGCCCAGCCCGACGCGCCGAAGACTAACAACAAAAACAATGCGAGATAAGATTTCACGACTATGCCTCCTTAAGGCCGAACCTGTTTCGTGACTGGCTGTTTCTGCTTTGGCTTGGAAACCGCGGTGTAGCCCGGCCAAACTCCGATGGCCGGCACAGACCGCAGCAGCTCGCGCCCCGGCGTCTCCAGCAGAAAGTCTGTGGGCGATTTCCACTCCATCAGGGAAGCGACGGGCTGGCCGGTTCGCGCCGGCTGGGATGGAACGAACCGCAGCAAGAGAGCGGCGGCCACCAGCGCCGCCACGCATGCTGCGCCAGCAATCAGCCTTCCAGTCCCCCAGGGGCGACCTTGCCCAGCCCAGCGCGAAGGCGGGAATGCGAATTGCGGGACTCGCAATTCTTCTTCCCGGCGCAACTCGGCAAAGCGGGCCCGCAGTTCGCGTTCCCGAAAATCGCGTTCGTTGTCCTGGTCATTGCGGGTCATGCTATTTCCTCGTGGTGCCGCGCCAGCAGGTTGCGAAGCTGAGCTTTGCCCCGGGCAAAGTGAGTGCGCGCCGTTCCCAAAGAAACATTCAGAACCCGCGACGCTTCCTCCACCGTCAGGTCTTGATAGAAGACCAAATGCAGCACCTGCTGTTGCCGCGCGGGCAATGCAGCCAGGGCCTTGCGCAACTCGCGGCTGCTCTGCGAACCGCTAGCCTGCGCCTCAGGATCGGGCACAGGCACGGACGCGGGCTCGCGTGTGAACCAGCGTACCAGCAACTGGTCGCGCACCCAGCGCCGCCGCCGCCGCTCCCCGGCGGTGCGGCGGATCACGCCGAAAAACCAGGTCCGCAGGCTGGATCGCCCGTCGAACCGGGCTGCGCCTTCCATCACTTTCAGGTACGCCGTCTGCAACACTTCCTCCGCCTCTTCGCGCCGCTGCTCGCAGCACCACAGCGCCCAGCCAAAGCTGGCCGCGTGCAGCCCTTCGAGTTCACCCTGGAAATCGGTTTGCCTCATGCCGTCCGGGGCTTGCCCCGCGCTGTGATCCAGTTCGTAAGATGAGTGTCCCGAAGGCTTTTTTTATATGACACGACAGCTCGAATGATATGGGAAGGGACGGTAAAAAGTGAGGAGCATCTGACGTTATCGGCCGCGCATAAAGTCCATGACCGAGCCTCTAGCACCGAACCCACGGGCGGCTCATCGGGCACAGTCCGCATCAAAGTTGGTAAGATGATGCGATCCCTCGGCGACGCAGGCAAACGCCACGCTACCAGGAATCACCAGCGGAACCTTTACTCACGGCGCCTCTCGCCTCTTCATGCCGAGCGCTACGGTCCGCCACGCCCGGTTATGGAGGAGAACGGATGATGGGAAAGTTCGCGAGTGTGACCGCGACTGCGAGTACGCTGACGTTGCTGGTTCTGACACTGCTGCTGGGAGCGCGAGCCGGATTCGCGCAGAGCGCTCCCGCCGGGCAAACACCGGCCGCGCCTGCGGCGCAATCTCCAGCCGCCGCGGCTCCCGCGGCCCAGGAACCCGCGGCCGGGCAGGAGCCAGCGGATGAGGAATCCACGCGTCGCAAGCCCAAGCCCAAGGAGTACAAGAACTGGAACTTCAACGTGGGTGCCGGAGCGAACCTGGACAGCGGCACGACGAAAACGTGGGTGCGTGGCGGAGGCTTTATCGCGACCGCCGGCGCAGCTCGCAATGCCAACAAGTATTTAGGACTTCGCGCGGACTTCTTATACGCGAACCTGCCGCTGCGTGACTTGACCCAGGAACTGGCGCAGGCCACGGGAGCTACAAACTACGCCCTCGATCTCATGCTCGGCCCCATCATTAATCTTCCCGTCACCAAGAACTACGGCGGTTACATTCTCTTCGGGCCGGGCTTTTACCATCGCCAGGGAACGCTGCAGGACTCCACCGCGATTCCGGGTTCGAGTTGCAATGGGTTCTGGAGCTGGTGGGGCGCATGCTCCAACTCCAGCATTCCTCTCAGCGGCGATTTTGTGCATTCCAGCGTGAACGAGTTCGGATACAACTTCGGCGGCGGCGTAACCCGCAAGACGCCGAGCGGAGTCGAACTCTACGTGGAATATCGCCTCACCCACGGATCGCGCAACGGCATCACCACCGATGTCCACCCCATCACGCTGGGTTTTCGCTGGTAGGGAAAACCTTCAACCCATGGAGACTGAGGGTCACAGAGGAAATCTTTGAACGCATCGATCGCTTGTTTTATTCGGGATTGGTGCGATAGCTCCAAAGACCTTCGGCGCGCTGCAACTGCACGAAAGACGTGGCGGAAACGGGCTGTGAAACTTCCGCGCCGGAGTTGGCTTCGGCCAGAGCGGCCTCAACGATGTGGTGCGCCGGGGCCAGCGAACAGGCCGGATCGGTGGCCTGTGCGTCGCCGGCGAGCAGCAGCGCCTGGCAGCGGCATCCGCCAAAATCCTCGGCGCGCTGGTCGCAGCTGCGGCAGGGTTCCGGCATCCACTCTTCTCCACGAAAACGTTGGAACGAGGAAGACTCGCGCCAGATTTTTTCCAGCCTCTGCTCGCGGACGTTTTCGAATGCGAGTCCAGGAATCACTTCGGCGGCGTGACACGGAAGCGCTTTGCCAGAAGGATTGATGAGCATCAATCTACGTCCCCAACCGCCCATGCAGGCTTTGGGAAAGCGCGCGTAGTAATCGGGAACGACGAAATCAATGCGGATGCGCCCGGCAAGGCGCTTTTCCGCGGCAGCTACGGCTGGGGTCGCTCTGTCGAGCTGCGCCCGGGTGGGCAACAGCGCGGCGCGGTTCTTCAGCGCCCAGCCGTAATACTGAGTGTGGGCGATCTCCATGCGCTCCGGCGCGAGCTGCTCGATGAAAGCGATCATCTCCTCGATGTGGTCGATATTCTGCCGGTGAACGACCAGGTTTACTGTGAACGCGAGCTTGTGCTGGCGGATGGTACGCGACAATTCAATCTTGTGGGCGTGTGCTTTGGCGCCGGCAATCCAGTTGGCCGCATCCTCGCGCGAATCCTGAAAGCTGATCTGGATGTGATCGAGCCCAGCCTCCACCAGCGCTTGCAGTCTCGCTTCCGCCAGCCCGATGCCTGAGGTGATGAGATTGGTGTAGAGACCCGCGCGACGGGCAGCGGCGATGAGTTCCGTCAGATCGGGGCGGGCCAGCGGTTCGCCGCCCGTGAAGTGCGCGTGCAGCATTCCCAGCTCGCCCGCTTGCTCGAAGACGTCGATCCATTCTTTCGTGGAGAGTTCCGAACTGACCGCCGCCATTTCCAGTGGATTCGAACAGTAAACGCAATGCAGCGGGCAGCGGTGCGTGATCTCGGCGATGAGGGCCAACGGGTTGGGAATCATGCGGGCTGCGGCAAATCTTCGTGTGAATTGTTCGTCGAAATAAATGGTAGTGGAGGGGATTGAGGGATGTCCCGACAAAACTCCATTTTACTATGGAAGTTATTATTACCTCTTAAGCTAGCCCCCTCAAAACTCAGGTACCACCTCTGTTTCGTCAAGCCAAGCTTGGTTCAAAATATGAGGAGGTAAGCGTATGGCTCCTCTCGATTGGTCGCAATGTCGCGTGGTGGCAAGCGTAGCGGGAAGATTAAGCGGCGCATGGGTGTTTCGTGATACACGAATGCCAGTTTCCGCCGCATTTGAAAACCTCGAAGCTGGGGCCACGGTAGACGAGATTGTGGAATGGTTTTCGATTTCCAAGGAGCAGGTGATCGAGGTTCTGCAATTTGCCGCTCGCAGCGTTGCCTGAGGGAAACCATCGTTTCAGCGCACCAGCCACTCGGTGGCGGCGTGTACCCTAACCAGCAGTTCGCTGTAAGTCACGGCCAAGGTGGCCAGCATCGCGACTGCTGCGCCTACCGTGTAGACGAGCGAGTATTCCGCGGAGGCATTCTGCGGACGTTCCGGCCACGCGATCAGACGCGCAATTCGTGCATGCAACGTCTGGGCCGGACTGTGGACCAAAGCCGTGGTCAATTCTGCCGGCGCTTCGAGCGGAGCCAGGCGTGAGAGCTTGATCACCGCGGCGGCCAGGTCCAACGCTTCGGAAGCGCTCGCCACCGCGGCATCGTCGGCGGCCATTTCGGTGGCTTCCCGCCACGCGCTCTCCAACTCCGCCATGCCCGGGAACGCGACGGCGCGTAGAATCAACTTGCGCAAATTGTCGCGGCGGCGCACGTGGACCACCTCGTGCCGCAGCGCAACCTCCAGTTCCCGCTCGCTCAGCACAAACTCCGCTGCCCGCGACAACCACACGCTGGGCCGGAAAATTCCCGCCGCCGTCAGCGGAGGCGCGACCCCTGCCATCCGCCGCACGAAAACCGTATCGCCACGATCGGCGGAACCGTAATCGACCGCCTTAGCCTCGCGCGACCAGCGCGCAATCGTTCGTGAAGCTCGAACTAACGCCGCTGTGGCTTTCCACATCCCCGCCAGCAGCACGAACAGTCCACCCAAGCCTAGCGCCACCGGCACTGCCCCCATCGGTTCATCCGCAGCGTGCGGCTCCAGCAACACGAACGAAGGCACAGCCAGGGCGAGTGTCGCCGCCGTCGCGAAAACGAATGGCGTCACCCGGAGGGTAAACAACAGGTCGGCGCAACGTCGCGCCGAGTAGCGCTCTCCGTGTATCAATACCCTCCGCCACACGCCGCACACCGCCGCGGATAGAGCCACGTAAAGCAGAACGAAGCCCGAGAAAGAAACCGCGACCCCGCGCAGCGCGTACATTATTCCTTCTCCTTCGGGCCCTTTGTTTTTTGTCCCAGCTCGCGGCGCTTGCGCTCCACCAGCTTTCGCAAATCGTCCAGCAACTGCGTGTCGCGCTCACCCAGAATTTCCACCAGGAACGAAAGCGGCAACGTCGAAGCTGGACTCGCGTCCAGCAATTGGCGGAAGGCATGGCCCGCCGCCTCGCGATGCAACTCCTCGCGGCTGAGCTGCGGCGCGTAACGGAACGCCCGGCCTTCCTCCGACCGCGTGAGCAACCCCTTCTTGAACAGGCGGTCGAGCGTGGTCATCACCGTGGTATAAGCCAGATCGTGGCAACCGCCTTCGACCAGTTCGCGGACAGTCGCGCTGCCCCGTGCCCACAATGCCTCCAGAAGGCGCTGCTCCAGCGGCCCCAGCTGCTGCGAAGAATTGCGAAATGGATGAAAAATGCGCTGCATTGCGTTCCTGCAGAATCACAAATTGTACTCCGAGAACCGCTCGTACGCGACTTTCTTCTCTTGCGGCTAGGTTTGAAAATTGGGCCGCAGAAAACCGAAAACCACGAAGTGCACGAAACGGCACGAAGGTTTTTTGTTTTGCGGTTTGTCCTTCGTGCACCTTAGTGTACTTCGTGGTTCAGGGTTTCTCTCGCTGCATTTTCAAACCGAACCACTACCTCTCTGCAAGGGCAAATAGCACCCGCCCCTCACGCCGCGCCCTGCCGCGTCTTCTCGGTCACATCTTCAATGGCCAGCAGAATAAAAGGACGCCCCGGCTGCAACTCCACCCGGCGGGCATTCAACCGCATATCACGGTGCCCGAGATGCGGGAAATTATGGCTCATCTCGAAATCGTCCACCCGGGAATTGCGCGGGACAATCTCCTCCAGCAGTTCCCGTAGTCGCGCAATATTCCATTGCCCGTCGCCCAGTTCATAAATCAGTCGCCCCTCCGTTTCATCCGGGGTCACTTGGAAAGTCCTGTAGAAAGCAGGGTTGGCGCCCGTAACCTGCAGCGCTGCGTTCAACACCACAATGGGCTCCCGCGCGCTTTCGACAATCGTATCGGCATATTCGCGGGTCTGGTCCAGCGTGCGCTTTAAGGCGTCAACATCCTGCAGGCTGATCACTGCGCCCTCGATTCGATTGTCCCAGGTCTTATAAGGCCGCACATGCAGCACCTGCCATCCGCCTTCGCTGGTGCGCACCTCACGCTCCTGCTGCCCGCCGCGGCGGATGGCTTCGCGCGCCAATTCTTCCAGGTCTTCCACGTCCAGGTTGGGGCGGATCTCTCCCAATCGCCGCCCAATATCCCCGGGCAGCAGGTTCAGAAGTTTCTGCGCCGGCGGAGTGAAGCGCCGGATGCGCAGATCGTTGCTCACCATCACCACCGGAATATCGACGTGGCCGAGCAGGTTGAGCAGATCGTTGTTGGCCGAACCCAATTCCGCGTTGCGGTTCTGCATTTCTTCGTTGAGGGTCGTGAGTTCCTCATTGGTCGATTGCAACTCCTCCTTGGCCGTCTCCAGCTCCTCGTTCGTGCTCTGCAACTCTTCGTTGGCCGAGAGCACTTCCTCATGCGCCGCCTTGAATTCTTCCGAAGTGGTTTCGTGCTCTTCCAGCAGCGACCGCAGCTGTTCCCGCAACTGGTTCGCCTCGCGCTTCAGTGCTTCCGTGTCGCGCACGGTCGAGGCGACCACTTTCAGCGCCTTGCTCCCTTTCGCCTTGTCCCCGGCCATGGGCTTGGAAACTGCATCCTGAAACACCACCACATAGAATCGTTCTTGCGCCGTGGGCCCGCGCAACGGCACCACTTCCAGGTTGACCTCCCGCAGCCCGCTTTCGGATTGAATCTGAACTCCTTCCTTCCGCACCGCGGCATTGGTTTTCTTGGCCGCATCCAGGGCGGCCCGCAAGTCGACCAGCAGGCCTTCCCGCGCCATTTTGGCCACGCTGAAGCTGGGGTTCCCAGCCGGCGGCTCGAGGTAAGCTCCAGTCTTGCCCTGGAACTGCACAATCTCCATTTGATCGTTCACCACAATGCTGGCCGGAACGAATCGGTTCACCAGCAGGTGCTCCACTTCCCGCTCCACCGTAAAAGAGGCGGGCAACTCCCGGGGCAGTCTCGTGTCTCCGGTCCGGATGGGCAGATAATCCGTGCTCGCGAAATAGGTGGTCAGCCGCGCCGTGGTCTTGCGCTTCTGGTAGATCTTGTCTTTCTTGTCGACCAGTCCAAAGTGGTCGGCGAATCCTCCCAGGTTTTCCGAAGCCCCCAGCATCAGATAACCGCCGGGCTTAAGAGAGTAATGCAGCGACGGGATGACCCTCCGTTGCAGGACCGGCCCCAGATAGATGAGCAGATTGCGGCAGCTCACCAGATCGAGGTTCGAAAACGGAGGATCTTTCACCAGGTTCTGCTTGGCGAAGATGCACATGTCGCGAACGGATTTATTGATCTGAAATCCGCCATCGAGCCGGACAAAGAACCGCTTCAGGCGCTCCGCCGAAATCTCGGAGACCGTGGCTTCGGTGTACAAGCCGGTGCGCGCCCGGTCGAGCGCCGTATCGCTGATGTCGGTGGCGAAGATCTGGATCGCAGTCGTGGCTTGCGAAATATTCCGGCTGTGCACCCACATGTATTCCAGCAGCGTGATCGCGATGGAATACGCCTCTTCGCCGGTAGAGCAGCCCGCCACCCAGACGCGAATGGGATTATCCGCCTTGCGGCCTTCAAACAGTTTGGGGTAAACATGCTTGCGCAGCGCCGTGAACGCCTCCGGCTCGCGGAAAAATCCCGTGACGTGGATCAGCAGGTCGCGGTAAAGCTCGTCCAGTTCTTCCGGCTTCTTGCCGATGTAGCGCAGATAGTCCTGCAGCGTTTCCACCTTGTGCACCACCATGCGCCGCCGGATGCGCCGGTGCAGCGTGGTGTGCTTGTAGTTGGTGAAATCCACTCCGCTCGATTCCCGCAGCAGCCCGAACAGCGCACTCAAGTCGCTCCCCACCATGCCCTGAAAGGCGTCATCCGCCGGCGCCACCACCCGCGCCACGTAAGGATGCTGGCTGATGCCGCCCAGTTCCCG